>Ga0213876_10000735_pt1 | contig 22739 bp, 22 predicted proteins | sample BarmaccomBMRX_R9_FD_160113 | JGI IMG/M metagenome (GOLD analysis project Ga0213876, IMG submission 160113) | Root-associated microbial communities from Barbacenia macrantha in rupestrian grasslands, the National Park of Serra do Cipo, Brazil - RX_R9 | ecosystem: Host-associated > Plants > Roots... | reverse complement strand
GAGCGAACGGTCGAGGCAACCTGGCGTCGCATCGGCTCCCTCCTCGACCGCTTCACACCAGACGAATGCGCCAACTACATCGCCAACGCCGGATATGCATCCATCTAAATGCAGAATGCTCTAGGGCATTGAGCGATTAGGTTGAATCGTCACCCCGGACCTGATCCGGGGTCCACCTTCTTGCGGAGCCGGGGAAAAGAAGGTGGATGCCGGATCAGGGTTCCCATCAAAGTAGTACTTTGATGGGGTCCCTCCGTCCGGCATGACGATCTTGGGTTCCCATCTGCAAGCGCCCCTTACTTGACCCGCTCCACGCACAGCCGCGACGCGAAGCGGCGGACGATGCGAACCTGGTCGAGCGGGATTCCCGCCTCGCGCAGATAGCCCTCCCAATCTTCCTTCCGGAACGACCGCGCGATCGACAGCCGGCCGTCCTCGCGGACGATGCGGTGGACCATCAGCAGCCGTGCGAGGATCGGGAACCCCCAATAGGAAAATGCCAGCCGGTGGAGGTCGCAGATCAGCCAGCCCATCCGCGCTTCGCGCTCCATGGTGGTGAGGAAGGTCAGGAGCTGCGCGTCGGTCATGTGGTGGGTGGTCTGGCTGGAGACGATGAAGTCCCACGGGCCCGCCTGGTCGAGATAGTCGCCGGCGCGATAGTCGATCCGCATCCACTCCGGCGTGCCGTCGCGCGCCGCCTTCACGCTCTTCTCATTCAAGTCGACGCCGACCAGCTCCGCCGCGATCCCACGCCGCCTCGCCCACTTCGCGACCGCGCGCAGCACGTCGCCGTCGCCGAAGCCGACGTCCATGAGCCGGAACCGCTTCGCCTCGCCGACCGCGCGGCGCAGGAAGGCGAGGGTCGGCCAGGCGGTGAAGGTGAAGCGGTTGACCCGCGCGAGGTCGTGCAGGACCTTCTCGTAGACCGCCGGATCGAGGTCCGGCGCGTCCATCTGCTCTTCCTGTCGCGAGCGGATCGCGAGGTCGGCCATGCGGGTGCCTCCTGGTGCTCAGAGGCCTTAGCACAAATGGCGGGAATGGAGGTGTTCCCACCGGTGCGTCGCCAAGGCTAAGGTACCGCCATGCTTCCCTTTCTCCTCCTCCTCGCCGCCGCGGCACCGCAGAGCGTCGAAGGCCTCTGGCTCAACGACGACAAGAAGGGCCTCGTCCAGATCGCGCCGTGCGGCGCCAAGGTCTGCGGGCGCATCGTCAAGGTGCTGAGCCGCGATCCCAAGGCGCCCAAAACCGATGTCCACAATCCCAACCCGGCGCTCAGGGGCCGCGGCTTCGTCGGCCTGCCGGTGCTCACCGGCTTCGAGCGCGACGGCAACGTCTGGAAGAACGGCCGCGCCTACGACCCGGAAAGCGGCAAGAGCTACAAGTCGACGCTCCAGCTCAACCCGGACGGCTCGCTGAGGGTGACGGGCTGCGTCCTCTTCATCTGCGAATCGCGAAGGTGGACGCGGGCGCGGTGATCGCGCGGGGACACGTACTTGCTGCGTGTCCCCTTTCCGCAAAGGGTTACGGACACGCGGGGACACGTACTTGCCACGTGTCCCCTTTCCGCAATGGGGACATGTAACAAGTACATGTCCCTCAGACCTTCTCCCACGCGAACACGCCGTAGCGCATGGCGCCGTTGCGCAGCGCCAGGATCAGGCGGGGCAGGCTCAGCATGAAGTCGCGGCTGCGCACCGCCTTGCTGAAGGCGAGGCGGCGGATGGCGGGGTCGCTGACGAGCTTGCCGGCGAAGCGGCGGGCGCAGATGGTCCAGGTGCGACGGACGTTGCGGCTGATGTCCTCGTAGGACACCAGCCGGAATCCGGCACCCGCGGCGAGCGTCTCGTAATCGGCGCGGCTGCCCATGCTCGGGAGGCGGCCTTCGCGGCAGATCGGTTCGAGCAGGTGCTTCGCCTGCCACGGGGTGGCGGTCTCCCCTTCCAGCCACGCGCAGACGACGAAAGGTGAACCGGGTTTCAACACCCGTGCTGTCTCGGCGAAGAAGCGGGCCTTGTCCTCCATATGCTCGGAGCTCTCGATCGCGTAGCCGGCGTCGAAAGCCGCGTCGGGAAGGCCGTTCGCCAACCAGTCGCGGACGTGGAAGGTGAGACCCGATTCAGGTCTCGACTTGGCGACCCGCGCCTGCGCCTCCGAGAGCGTGAAGCCCGTGACCTCGGCCCCGGCCCGCGCAAACATCGCGGCGCTGGCGCCGTAGCCGCAGCCCACATCGACCATTTTCATTCCCGGCCGCAGCCCGAGCTTCGCGCCCACCAGCCGGGTGAGCGCGTCGGCCGCCTCCGCCGCGCTCTCCCGGCCGGTGACCCAGTAGCCGTGATGGACATGCTCGCCCCAGATCCGGCGGTAGGCGGCGTCGAGCTCGTCATAATGTTCCGCCACCTGGGCCGCGCCCTGCGGCACGTTCGGCACGATCACGGCGCGATCGGATTGCGCGGCGGCGCCAGCATGACGTTGAGCTCCCTGTCGTCCTTCCCCGCCAGCGCGGCGCAGAGCAGCTCGCCCGGCGCCTTGCTGGAGGCGTTACGGAAATAGTTCACGATCGCCCCGGCCGGCTCCAGCGTCACGTCGCCGGCATGGACGCTGCGCACCGGCGCATCGCCGATGCTGACGGCGAAGCTGCCTTTCGTGACGAAGCAGACGACCGGGACGTTGTGCTTGTGGCGCGGCATTTCCTGGCCCGGCGCGAAGGCCACCCGGTTGGTCTCGACCCGATCCACCGGCTTGCCCGGGATGATCGGCAGCGTGCCGAGCGGGATGCGCTGCGGGATCGGCGGCGCGGCGGTCGTGAGCAGGAACAGGGCGGAAAGCAAAGGCGGCATGGCAATCCCCTTCGTTGTGCCGAGTGTAGCCGCACGGCGTCAGCCGAGGAAAGGGTAAGGCGAGATCGTCTTGCGGCTTTCCTCGAGCGCCAGGGTCCGCCCGGCGGGCGCGGCGGCGCGCTGCGGGCAGCGCAGCCGCGGGCAGATCGCGCAGGCGGGGCCGATCGGCGTGACGAGCGGCCGGGCGAGGTCCTGGCCGTCGGCATAGACCAGTCGCGGGGCGTCGCGGATGTCGCAACCCAGGCCCACAGCGAGCTGCGAGCTTTCGCGTGGGTCGAGGCGGACGGCGCGCTCGACGGTGCGGCTGATCGTGAAGAAGCGGGCGCCATCGGGCGTCTCGACGATCTGCGTCGCGACGCGGCCCGGCGTCTGGAAGGCGGCATGGAGGTTCCAGCGCGGGCAGGTGCCGCCGAAGCGGGAGAAGGGAAAAGCCTCGCCGGCGAAGCGCTTCGAGATGTTCCCGGCTGCGTCAACCCGGAGCATGAAGAAGGGCACGCCGCGCCCACCGGGGCGGGCGAGGGTGGTGAGGCGGTGCGAGACCTGCTCGACGCTCGCGCCGAACTCGGCGCAGAGGCGGTCGACGTCGTAGCGCTGCTTCTCCGCCGCGGCGAGGAAGCGGCCGTAGGGCATCAGCATCGCCCCGGCGGCATAATTGGCGAGGCTCATGTGGAGCAGGCGGCGGGTCGGCGTGTCGGGCGGCGCAGCGGCCTCGACGCTCTGTCGCAGCAAGGGCCCGAGCTCGAACAGGGCGAGCTGGTAGGCCGCGCCGAAGGTGCGGCTGTCGGGTCGCAGCAGGGCGGAGAGCATCAGCCGCTTGCGGTGGAAATCGTAGGCCTGGCTGGCGAATTCGAGCAGGTCCGGCGGCACTACCCGCGTGTCGACGCCGAAGCCCTCCTTGAGGCGCCTGCGCAGCGCCTCGAACGCGCCGGCCGGCTCGCCGATCGCCCCGGAGATCGTCTCCGCCGCCTCCTCGATCGCCGGAAAATGGTTGCGCTGCGCCTGGATATGGTCGCGCACCCAACTCTCGGGAGTCAGCAGCGACGTCTCGTCGGGGACGGCGCCGGCGGGATGCTGCCGCCGCTCGACGAGCGCGGCGTAGAGCCGCGCCACCGCGTCGGCGACGGACGGCGCGTTGTCGGCGACCTCGAGCAGCTCGTAGCGCGGCACGCCAAGGTCGGCGAACATCGGGTCGGCGAAGATTTCGGCGAGCTGCTCGGCGCCGGTCCCGTCGGGCCCTTCGGCGGCAAAGCCCCGCAAGTCGATGTCGTAGACCTCCGCGAGGCGGAGGAGGACCTGCGCCGTTACCGGTCGCTGGTTGCGTTCGAGGTGGTTTAGGTAGCTCGGGCTGATGCCGATCTCGGCGGCCATCGCGCTCTGATTGAGGGCCAGCTCGCGCCGCAGGCGGCGGAGGCGGCCACCGAGATAGAGCTTGCGGTCGGGTGCGGGCACGGCGACGGAATGTCACAATTTCACAACGTCGACAAGTAATCTCGTGACAGGGCGACCCTTTTCCGCGCGACGGTCACGGGATGCCGGGGTTTTCTGGCTCGCGACACGACACGAGGAGCCAACCGCCATGACCGACTTCGCCGACCTCGTCCCCGCGCCGGGCGGACGCTTCGACGGGGTTGCGCGGCCCTACGGCGCCGGCGACGTCGCCCGCCTGCGCGGCTCGATCGCCGTCGAGCACAGCCTCGCCCGGCGCGGCGCGCAGCGGCTGTGGGAGCTGCTGCGCACCGAGGATCATGTCCACGCGCTCGGCGCCGTCACCGGCAACCAGGCGATGCAGATGGTCCGCGCCGGCCTCAAGGCGATCTATCTCTCCGGCTGGCAGGTCGCCGCCGACGCCAACACCGCCGGCGCCATGTATCCGGACCAGTCGCTCTACCCGGCCAATGCGGGGCCGGAGCTTTGCCGCCGTATCAACCGCACCCTCCAGCGCGCCGACCAGATCGAGCATGCCGAGGGCGGGGCCGAGCGGGACTGGTTCGTGCCGATCGTCGCCGACGCCGAGGCCGGGTTCGGCGGGCCCTTGAACTGCTTCGAGATCATGAAGGCCTATATCGAGGCCGGCGCGGCGGGGGTCCATTTCGAGGACCAGCTCGCGGCCGAGAAGAAGTGCGGCCATCTCGGCGGCAAGGTGCTGATCCCGACCCAGGCGCACATCCGCAACCTTGCCGCCGCCCGCCTCGCCGCCGACGTCTGCGGGGTGCCGACCGTGCTCGTCGCCCGCACCGACGCCGAGAGCGCGAAGCTCATCACGTCCGACGTGGACGAGCGCGACCGTCCCTTCCTGACCGGCGAGCGCACGCCCGAAGGTTTCTTCCGGCTGAAGCCCGGCACCGGCCTTCAGCATTGCATCGCCCGCGGCCTGGCCTTCGCCCCGCACGCCGACCTTCTCTGGTGGGAGACGAGCCGCCCGAACCTCGAGGAAGCCCGGGCGTTCGCCGAGGCGGTTCACCGCGTCCATCCCGGCAAGCTCCTCGCCTACAATTGCTCGCCCTCGTTCAACTGGGAGGCGAATCTCGACCGCGCCACGATCGGACGTTTTCAGCGGGAGCTCGGGGCGATGGGCTACAAGTTCCAGTTCGTCACGCTCGCCGGCTTCCACAGCCTTAATCACGGCATGTTCGAGCTCGCCCGCGGCTATTGCGACCGCGGCATGGCCGCCTATTCGACGCTCCAGCAGGCCGAGTTCGCGAGCGAGGCCGCGGGGTACACGGCGACCCGCCACCAGCGCGAGGTCGGCACCGGCTATTTCGACCTGGTCGCGCAGACCATCGCCAGCGGGCAGGCGTCCACCACGGCGCTCGCCGGATCGACGGAAGCCGAGCAGTTCATCACCGTCGAAGCCGCGGAATGAGGAGAGGAAGGATGGCCAGGCGCTACTGGGTGATCGGCGGGGAATATGAGGGACCGGACTTCCGCGCCCTCGTCCCGGGCACCGAGACCATGGCCGGACCGTTCGACTGCGAGCGCAACGCCCGCGACGAATGGACCCGCCTCAGCCGCTGCCCCGAGAAGAGCCGCATCGCCACCTTGCGCTACGCGATCGCCGCGGAGCCGCTGCACTGACCATGCCGGGGCCAGCGGGGGGCGCGCGGTGCAGCCGGCAGACGCCGTCGCCGAGCCGCGTTGAGCCGCGAACATTTGACGCAGTGCGGCACTTGACACCCCGTCGCCCGCCCGTCAGCTTGGCCCTGCCTCGCTCCCGGGGCCGGAGACGCATCATGAGCCAGGGACGGATGATCTGCCGCTCCAGCGCCTTCCGTTTTTTCGGCTTTATGGGCCGGTACGCCTGCGGGCGTGCCGGGTAAGCACCGCTCCATCCCATTGCTGAACTAGGGCTGCGCCGGGTGAGGCGCGCCCGGGAGTCCCCAGATGCACGGTCCCAACGACGCTGTGGCGCGCCTGCGCGGCGTGCTCGACGCGATCGACGACGACATCCTCGCGCTCGTCGAGCGGCGGATCGCGGCGGCGCGCGCGATCGGCGCGGCCAAGCCCGGCGGCGCGCCGCTGAAGTTGCGCCCGGCGCGCGAGGCGGCGGTGGTCGCCCGCCTCGAAGCCGCCGCGTCCCCCGCGGCGCGGCCGGCGGTGCGCCCGGTCTGGCGCGAGCTGATGGCGCAATGCGTCCAGGCGCAGGCGCCGATGGCGCTGGTGCTCGGCGCCGACGATCCCGCGCTCCGCCTGCTCGCGCGCGAGGCGTTCGGCTCCGCCCCGGCGGTCGCGGTCGCCGCGTCGCCGGCCGACGCGCTGGCCCGGGCCGAGGCGGGCGGCGCGGTCGCCATCCTGCCGCTGCCGCTGCCCAGGCTGCCGCCGGCGCTGGTGGCGTTCCGCACCCTCGGCGACGGCGCCGCCGCGGTCGGCCGCCTCGCCGCCGAGGCGCCGACCCGGCGCCGCGACTGGTTCCCCGGCAGCTGGCGGGCGCGGCCGGCGGTGCAGATGCCGCTCTACCCGGACGCCGCCGCGCTGGCAGAGGTCGAAGCGGCGCTGGCGGCGGCCGAACCCGTGGTCGCGATCGCCGAGGCGGCGGCGCTGCGGGCGGCGCTGGCGCGGGCGGCCGAGGGCGAGGCGATGCTCGTCCAGGCGGGCGACTGCGCCGAGAGCTTCGCCGCCTTCTCGCCCGCGCGCGTGGCCGAGGAACGGGCGCTGCTCCTCGCGCTCGGCGATTGCCTGCCGGGAGAGGTGGTGCACGTCGCCCGCGCGGCGGGGCAGTTCGCCAAGCCCCGCTCCGCGGCCCTCGAAGCGGGCGGCGACGGGCTCCTCCCCAGCTATCGCGGCGATGCGGTGAACGGCGCCGCGGCGTGCCGGGGCGCGCGCGTCGCCGATCCGCGTCGCCTGCTGCGCGCCCACGCCCAGTCGCGCGCGACGGTCCGCCTGCTCGAAGGCCTCGATGCCGCGGCCCGGATCGAGGCGCCGACGCCCCCCGTCTACGTCAGCCACGAGGCGCTGCTCCTCCCCTACGAGCAGGCGCTGACCCGGCGCGACGGCGACGGCCGCTGGTGGGCAACGTCCGCCCACATGGTCTGGATCGGTGCCCGCACCCGCGACGCGGACGGCGCCCATGTCGACTACGCCTCCGGTATCGCCAATGCCGTCGGCGTCAAATGCGACCCCATGCTGACCCCCGACGCCCTGTCCCGGCTGCTCGACCGCCTCGACCCGGCGAATGAGGCGGGGCGGGTCACCCTGATCGGCCGGTTCGGCGCCGGCGAGGTCGGCCGGGCCCTGCCGCCGCTGCTGCGGCGCACCCGGGCCGAGGGACGGCGGGTGCTCTGGGCCTGCGATCCGATGCACGGCAACACCCGCGTCCTGGGCGGGATCAAGACCCGCCTCGTCGCCGACATTCTCGCCGAGCTGCGTGACTTCGTCGTCATCGCCGGCGCGGAAGGGGTTCACGCGGGCGGCATCCATCTCGAAGCGACCGCGGCGCCGGTCACCGAATGTGTCGGCGGCGCCGACGGCGTCGCGCCCGCCGACCTTTCGACCCGCTACGAAAGCCTGTGCGACCCCCGGCTCAACCGGGCGCAGGCGCTCGAGGCGGCCGCCTGGACGGCGCTCTGCCTCGGCGGTGGCAGCGAGGCGCGCGCGGCATGAGGATCGCCTATGCCGGCGCCGAGGGGGCGTTCGCCCATCAAGCCTGCCTCGCTTTCGCGGCCGGGTTCGAGCCAGTGGCCGTCGAGAGCTTCGCTGCCGTGGTCGCGGCGGTGACGCGCGGCGAGGCCGCGTGCGGCATGCTGCCGCTCCACAACAGCCGGGCGGGTGCGGTCGACGAGACTGCGGCGCTGCTGCGCCGCCGCGACGTGCGCCTCGTCGCGAGGAGCGCGCTGCCGGTGCGGATGCACCTCCTCGGCCTTCCCGGCGCGAGCGTCGCGGGCCTGCGCCTGATCCGCAGCCACCCGATGGCGCTCAGCCAGTGCGCCCGGGCGCTGTCCGGCCTGGGCCTGCCGACCGAGGAGGCCGCGAACACGGCGGCCGCCGCCCGCGCGCTCGACGACCCCGCCGTCGGCGTGCTCGCCTCCGAGGCGGCGGCAGCGGCCTACGGCCTCGCCATCCTCAGGCGCGACATGCAGGACGACCCGGACAATTCGACCATTTTCGGCATCATTGAACACAAGACCGGAGGAGAGGAGTGATGGAGGTTTTCGTCGGCGACCGGGGTGCGGCGGAAGCGACGGCGCTGGTCGCGCGATTGAAGGCGCTCGGGCTGCGCGGGCGGGACGCGGCCTATCTCGCCAGCGCCGCCCCGCCGGCCGAAGCGGGGCCGGAGCAGGCGCGCTATTGGAAGGAGCTTGCCTTCATGGTGCCGGCGGCGAAGCGGCCCGCCGTCTGCGCCGTGCTCGGCATTCGCGGCCCGGAGCGGCGCGAGGCGGCGTGATGACGGACTTCTACCGCATTCGCCGCCTGCCGCCTTACGTGTTCGCCGAAGTGAACGCGATGAAGGCGCAGGCGCGGGCCCGCGGCGTCGACATCGTCGACCTCGGCATGGGCAATCCGGACGGGCCGCCGCCGCCCCATGTCGTCGAGAAGCTCGCCGAGATGGCGCGGAACCCCAAGGCGCACGGTTATTCCGCCTCGAAAGGGATTGCCGGGCTCCGGCGGGCGCAGGCCGGCTATTATGCCCGCCGCTTCGGCGTCGAGCTCGACCCGGAGACCGAGGTGGTGGTCACGCTCGGCTCCAAGGAGGGCCTCGCCAACCTCGCCCAGGCGATCACGGCGCCGGGCGACGTCGTCCTCGCCCCCAACCCGTCCTACCCGATCCACCAGTTCGGCTTCATCATCGCCGGTGCGGCGATCCGGTCCGTTCCCGCGGCGCCCGGGCCGGAATTCTTCGCCAGCCTCGAGCGGGCGGTACGCTTCACGGTGCCGAAGCCGTCGGTGCTGGTGATCGGCTATCCGTCCAACCCGACCGCTTATGTCGCGGACCTTGCCTTCTACGAGCGGCTCGTCGCCTTCGCGCGCGAGCATGCCCTGTGGGTGATCAGCGACCTTGCTTATGCCGAAATCTATTTCGGCGACGCCCCGACGCCCTCGATCCTTGAGGTGCCGGGCGCGAGGGACGTGGCGGTCGAATTCACGTCGATGTCGAAGACCTATTCGATGGCGGGGTGGCGGATCGGCTTCGCGGTCGGCAACCGGACGCTGATCGGGGCCGTGACCCGCGTCAAATCCTATCTCGATTACGGCGCCTTCACCCCGGTCCAGGCGGCGGCGGTGGCGGCGCTCAATGGGCCGCAGGACATCGTCGAGGCGAACCGGCGGCTCTACCGCGCCCGCCGCGACTGCCTCGTCGAGAGCTTCGCCCGCGCCGGCTGGGACATCCCGCCGCCCGAAGCGAGCATGTTCGCCTGGGCGCCGATCCCGGCGCCGTTCCGCGGTCTCGGCTCGGTCGGATTCGCCAAGCGCCTGCTCGAGGAGGCCCAGGTCGCGGTCGCGCCGGGCGTCGGCTTCGGTGAGGAGGGGGAGGGATTCGTGCGGATCGCGCTGGTCGAGAACGAGCAGCGGCTTCGCCAGGCGGCCCGCGGGGTCAGGAAGATGCTGGCGAGGGGGCCATGAGGGGTCGCGGCCTCTACGACCCGGCGCGCGAGCACGATGCCTGCGGCATGGGCTTCGTCGCCTCGATCGGCGGCGAGAGGTCGCACGGCATCGTCCGCCAGGGCCTCGAAATCCTCGCCCATCTCGACCATCGCGGCGGCGTCGGCGCGGACCCGGACATGGGCGACGGCGCCGGCTGCCTGATCCAGCTCCCCGACGCCCTGCTCCGCGACTGGGCCGAGGCCGCGCGCATCGCCCTGCCGGCGGCCGGCGACTATGCCGTCGCGATGTGCTTCCTGCCGCGCGACGCGACGGCGCGGGCGGCCGCCGAGGCCAGGCTCGAGCATTTCGTGCGCCTCGAGGGCCAGGTTTTCCTCGGCTGGCGCGACGTGCCGGTGGCGACGGAGGGGGTCGGCGCGGCGGTGCTGGCGGCGATGCCGGCGATCCGGCAGGCGCTCGTCGCCCGAGGCGCCGCAACGGCCGACCAGGACGCCTTCGAGCGCAAGCTCCTCGCCATCCGCAAGCAGACCCAGAACCCGCTGGAGGCGCTCGCGCGGGAGCGCGGGATGCCCGATCTCGCCGACTTCTACATTCCCTCCTTCTCGAGCCGCACCATCGTCTACAAGGGCATGCTGCTCGCCCACCAGCTGGGTCAATTCTACACCGACCTCACCGACGCGCGGACGGCTTCGGCGCTGGCCATGGTCCACCAGCGCTTCTCGACCAACACCTTCCCCTCCTGGCGGCTCGCCCACCCGTTCCGGTTCCTCGCCCACAATGGCGAGATCAACACCCTGCGCGGCAACGTCAACTGGATGAACGCGCGGCGCCGGACGCTCGAATCGGCGCTGATCGGCGCCGATCTCGACAAGATGTGGCCGATCATCCCGCACGGCCAATCCGACAGCGCCTGCCTCGACAACGCGCTCGAGCTGCTCGTCGCCGGCGGCTATTCGCTCGCGCACGCGATGATGCTGCTGGTGCCCGAGGCCTGGGCCGGCGACGAGGCGATGGATCCGGCGCGGCGCGCCTTCTACGAATATCATGCGGCGCTGATGGAGCCTTGGGACGGCCCCGCCGCCATCGCCTTCACCGACGGGCGCCAGATCGGCGCGACCCTCGATCGCAACGGCCTTCGCCCGGCGCGCTTCGCCGTCACCGACGACGGCCTCGTCGTCATGGCGTCCGAAGCGGGCGTGCTGCCGATCCCCGAGGAGCGGATCGTGCGCAAATGGCGGCTGCAGCCCGGCCGCATGCTGCTCATCGACCTGGAGGAGGGGCGGATCGTCGAGGACGAGGAGGTGAAGGCGACGCTCGCCGCCGCCGAGCCTTATGCCGAGTGGCTGCGGCAGACGCAGTTCAATCTCGCCGACCTCCCTGCCGCCGCCGCGCCGGCCGTGGCGTCCGATCCAGGGCGGCTGCGCGCGCTCCGGCAGGCGTTCGGCTACACCGACGAGGATCTGAAGCTGTTCCTCGCACCGATGGCGGAGACGGCCGAGGATCCGGTCGGCTCGATGGGGACCGACACGCCGCTCGCGATCCTGTCGGACCGGCCGCGGCTGCTCTACGATTATTTCAAGCAGGGCTTCGCGCAGGTGACCAATCCGCCGATCGACCCGATCCGCGAATCGCTGGTCATGTCGCTCGTGTCGATGATCGGGCCGCGGCCGAACCTGCTCGGACGGCAGGCCGGCACCCACAAGCGGCTCGAAGTGGCGCAGCCGGTCCTGACCGACGCCGCGCTGGAAAAGGTTCGCGCCATCCGCGACACGCTCGACGGCGCCTTCCGCACCGTCACGCTCGACGCGACCTGGCCGCGCGGCGGCTCCGCCCAGTCGCTGGACGCCGCGCTCCAGCGGCTCTGCTGGGAAGCGACCGAGGCGGTGCTCGCCGACAACAATGTCCTCATCCTCTCCGACCGCGCCGTTGGCGCGGACCGGATTCCGATCCCGGCGGCGCTCGCGACGGGCGCCGTGCACCACCACCTCATCCGCCAGGGCCTGAGGATGCAGACCGGTCTCGTCGTCGAGACGGGCGAGGCCCGCGAGGTCCACCATTTCGCCGTCCTCGCCGGCTACGGCGCCGAGGCGGTGAACCCCTGGCTCGCCTTCGCGACGATCGACGCGCTGCACCGCGCCGGCGATATCGGCGCCGCCGACGCGGCCGTTCGCTACATCGGGGCGATCGGCAAGGGCCTGCTCAAGGTGATGTCGAAGATGGGCATCTCGACCTACCAATCCTATTGCGGCGCCCAGATCTTCGACGCCGTCGGGATCGCCGCCGAGGTGGTGGATCGCTGCTTCACGGGCACCGCGTCCCCGCTCGGCGGCATCGGCCTCGCCGAGATCGCCGAGGAGACCGCCCGCCGGCACCGCCTCGCCTATGGCAGCACCCGGGAGCCGGTCGACGACGTCGGCGGCCTCTACGCGGTCCGCGCGGGCGGCGAGGCGCATGGCTGGACCGCCGGCACCATCGCCAATCTCCAGCACGCGGTGCGCGGCCTCCTCCCCGACAAATATGCCGCCTTCGCCGCCGAGCTGAACGACCGCCCGGGCAAGCCGCTGGCCCTGCGGTCGTTGCTCGCCTTCGCGCCGGACGGGCCGCCGGTGCCGCTCGACGAGGTCGAGCCGGCGGCCGAGATCGTGAAGCGCTTCGCGACCGGTGCGATGAGCTTCGGCTCGATCGGCCGGGAAGCGCACACGACGCTGGCGAGGGCGATGAACCGCATCGGCGGCCGGTCGAATACCGGCGAGGGCGGCGAGGAGCCGGACCGGCTCCGGAGCGCCGCCCGCTCGGCGATCAAGCAGGTCGCCTCCGGCCGCTTCGGCGTCACCACCGCCTATCTCGCCCATGCCGACGAGATCCAGATCAAGATGGCCCAGGGCGCCAAGCCGGGCGAGGGCGGGCAGCTGCCGGGCCACAAGGTGGACGCCCACATCGCCGCCGTCCGCCACTCGACTCCCGGCGTCGGCCTCATCTCGCCGCCGCCGCACCACGACATCTACTCGATCGAGGACCTCGCGCAGCTCATCCACGACCTGCGGCGCGTCAATCCGCGGGCGCGAATCTCGGTGAAGCTGGTCGCCGCGGCCGGCGTCGGAACCATCGCCGCGGGCGTCGCCAAATGCGGCGCGGACCAGGTGACCGTCTCGGGTTATGAGGGCGGCACCGGCGCATCGCCGCTGACCTCGCTCAGCCATGCCGGCCTGCCGTGGGAGATCGGCCTCGCCGAGGCCCATCAGACCCTGCTGCTGAACGGCCTGCGGCCCCGCATCCGCCTGCAGGCGGACGGCGGCCTGCGCACCGGACGCGACGTTGCGATCGCCGCCCTGCTCGGTGCCGAGGACTATGGCTTCGCCACCGCGCCCCTGATCGCATCGGGCTGTATCATGATGCGCAAATGCCACCTCAACACCTGCCCCGTCGGCATCGCGACCCAGGATCCCGTGCTCCGCGCGAAATTCACCGGCGAGCCCGAGCACGTCATCAACTATTTCTTCTTCGTCGCCGAGGAGCTGCGGGCGATCCTGGCGAGCCTCGGCCTGCGCAGCGTGGAGGAGATGGTCGGCCGCACCGACCTCCTGCGCCAGGTCGATGCGGCCGGTCACTGGAAGGCGCAGGGCCTCGACCTCTCGCGATTGCTGCACCGCCCGCTGCCGCCGCCGCTCCAGGCGCCCGCGGAGCCGAAGCGCGCGCATGACGCGCCGCTCGATGCCGCCATGCTCGCCGCGATCGACGCGGAGCAGCAGGAGATCGTGCTGCCGATCCGCAACGTCGACCGCAGCGTCGGCACGCTTGTCTCCGGCGAGCTCGTCGGGCGGGAGCGGCGCGGCCGCCTCCACGCCCGCTTCGTCGGCACGGCCGGTCAGAGCTTCGGCGCGTTCGCCGTCGAGGGACTGACGCTGGAGCTGGTCGGCGACGCCAACGACTATGTCGGCAAGGGCCTGTGCGGCGCGCGCCTGATCATCCGTCCGCCCGAAGGCGTCGCGCGGCAGGCGGCGGCGAACATCGTCGTCGGCAACACCTGCCTCTATGGCGCGACCGGCGGCGAAGCCTTCTTCGCAGGCGTCGCGGGCGAGCGGTTCGCCGTCCGCAACTCCGGCGCTCTCGCAGTGGTCGAGGGGACCGGCGACCACGGCTGCGAATATATGACGGGTGGCGTCGTGGCGGTGCTCGGCGGCGTCGGCCGCAACTTCGCCGCCGGCATGTCGGGCGGGGTGGCCTATGTCCACGACCCGGACCGCAGGTTCGCGGCATCCTGCAATGCGGCCTCGGTCGACGTCGGGCCGATCGGGCGCGACGAGCGGGGCTTCGACCCCGCCGAGCCGCTCGCCGACATGCTGCGCCACGACGACGCTCGGCTGCGCCTGCTGGTCGGGCGGCACGCGGCGCTGACCGGCAGCCGCCGCGCCGCGGCGCTGCTGGCGGACTGGCCGGCGGCGGTGCGGCATTTCGTCAAGGTGATGCCGCACGACTACCGCGCCGCGCTGGAAGCCGCGCCCGCGGCGGTGCCTCCGGTCCTCGCGGCGGCGGCGGTCTGACATGGCGAACCCCACCGCATTCCTCACCATCGACCGCCGCGACCGGCCTTCCGCACCCGTCGCCGAGCGGGTGAGGAGCTGGGCCGAGTTCGTCCGGCCGCTCCCGGAAAGCGAGGTGCGTCGGCAGGGGGAGCGGTGCATGGATTGCGGCATTCCCTTCTGCCACGCCGCCTGCCCCGTCTCCAATCTCATCCCCGACTGGAACGACCTTGCCGCCCGCGGCCGCTGGCGCGAGGCGCTGGCACGGCTGCACCGGACCAACAATTTTCCCGAATTCACCGGCCGCGTCTGCCCGGCGCCCTGCGAGGCGGCGTGCACGCTGAACCTCGACGACGCGCCGGTGACGATCAAGACGATCGAATGCGCGATTGTCGACCGCGGCTGGGACGAAGGCTGGATCGTCCCCGAGATCGCGCCGCGCGGGACGGGCAAGCGTATCGCCATCGTCGGTTCCGGGCCCGCCGGCCTCGCCTGCGCGCAGCAGCTGGCGCGGATCGGCCACGCCCCGACCGTGTTCGAGAAAGCCGACCGGATCGGCGGCCTGCTCCGCTACGGCATCCCCGACTTCAAGCTCGCCAAGCGTGAGATCGACCGCCGCATCGCCCAGATGGAGGCGGAAGGGGTGATCTTCCGGACCGGCATCGAGGTCGGGCGGGGCGTCTCGGTCGAGCGGCTGCGCGACGATTACCATGTTCTTGTCCTCGCCGCCGGCGCCGAGCGGCCCCGCGACCTGCCGGTACCGGGGCGCGGCCTCGGCGGCGTCCACTTCGCGATGGACTATCTGGTCCGGCAGAACCGCCGCGTCGCCGGCCTCGACGCGCGCGACGCGCCGATCGACGCGGCGGGCAGGCACGTCGTCGTTCTCGGCGGCGGCGACACCGGCTCCGATTGCATCGGCACCGCCCGCCGGCAGGGCGCCGCCTCCGTCACCCAGCTCGAGATCCTTCCCCGCCCGCCGGCGCGGGAGGACAAGGGCCTGACCTGGCCCGACTGGCCGATGATCCTGCGCACTTCCTCTTCGCAGCAGGAAGGGTGCGTCCGCGAATTCGCCGTCGCGACCGAAGCCTTCCTCGGTCGCGACCGGGTCGAGGCACTGCGCTGCCGCCGCCTCGACACCGGCGAGACCCTCGACGTGCCCGCCGATCTCGTCCTGCTTGCGATGGGCTTCACCGGCGCCGACGCGGAGGGTGTCGTCGGCCGGGCCGGCGTCGAGCTGACCGGCGCCAGTACGATCGCCACGCCCGCGGGTCGCTACGCGACGTCGCGCGAAGGCGTGTTCGCGTGCGGCGATGCGCGCCGCGGGGCGTCGCTCGTCGTCTGGGCGATTCGCGAAGGGCGCGACTGCGCCGCCGAAGTCGACGCCTGGCTCCGCGCCTAGATTGCGGCGAGCCCCCGCGCGAGGTCGGCGATCAGGTCGCCGGGATCTTCAAGGCCGACCGAGAGGCGCAGCAGGTCGGGGTGGATGCCGGCGCGCGCCTGGGCGTCGGGCGGCATGCCGCGGTGGGTCATCGTCGCGGGTCGGCAGACGAGGGTGCCGAAGCCGCCGAGCGACGAGGCCAGGGTGACGAGGCGGAGCCCCGCGACGAACGCGTCCGCCGCCGCGGCGCCCCCGGCGAGGCGGAAGCTCAGCAGGAAGCCGGGACCCGCCTGCTGGCGCCGGGCGAGGTCGTGGCCGGGATGGCCGGCAAGGCCCGGATAGAAGACCTCGCGCACCGCCTCCTGCGCCGCGAGCCAGTCCGCCACCGCCATCGCTCCCGACTGCATCTGTTGCACGCGCAGCGGCAGCGTGCGCAGCCCCCGCAGCGTCTGCCACGCGTCGAAGGCGGGGCCGTTGAGACCGGCGGCGTTCGACCACCAGGCGAGTGCCTCCAGCCGCGCCGGGTCGGCGGCGAGGAGGGCGCCGCCGAACAGGTCGCCATGGCCGTTCAGCGCCTTGGTGGTCGAGTGGAGGACGAGGTCGCAGCCCAGCGTGAGCGGCCGCTGCAGGATCGGCGTCAGCACGGTGTTGTCGGCGATCGTCGCCGCCCCGGCCGCCTTCGCCTGGGCCGGCCGCCGCGCGAGGTCGGTGAGGCGGAGCAGCGGATTGCTCGGCGTCTCGAACCAGACCAGCGCCGGTTCCCGCTCCAGCGCCGATTCGAAAGCCGAATCGTCTTTCATGTCGATGAAATCCGCGCGGATGCGGCCGCGCTCGGCGAGGCCGGCGAGCAGGCGGAAGGTGCCGCCATAGCCATCGTGCGGCGCGACCACGAGCGCGTCCGCCGGGAGCGGCAGGAGCGCCAGCAAAGCGGCCGACTGGCCCGAGCCGGTGACGACACCGCCCGCCGCCCCTTCCAGCTCCGCCAGCACGGTCGCGAGCATGTCCCGGTTCGGATTGACGGTCCGCCCATAATCGTAAGCGGGCTTGGTCTCCGCATCGGGCCAGCGGTAGGTGTCGGACGCGTCGAGCGGCGGCGTCAGGCCGCCATGCGCCCCGCCCCATTCCGCCCGGGCGCGCGCGACGGCGGTTGCAGGGTTGTCCTCGCTCATGCGGCCGCCAGGAAACCGGCGACGAGCGGCCCGATCCGGGCGGTTTCCTTCAGGAAGCTGTCGTGGCCGTACCGGCTGTCGAGGAGGTGGAGTTCGGCGTCCGGAAGCGCGGCGGCAAGCGCCTCGACCTGCTCGGGCGGCACCAGCCGGTCGCTGCGGGCGCCGATGACCAGGGTCGGCTGCCGGATCGCGGCCGGGTCGACCCGGTGCCGGTCGATCGAGGCGGACAGGCTCAGGAATCGCTCGGGCGTCATCACCGCCTGGTAGGCGTCGCCGCGGGCGCGGAGATAGGCGCCGGGGGCGGAGGTGGCGAGCGCGCCCGCCTCCGCGATGCCGCCGTCGAAACGCTCGGCGAATTCCTCCGGCGTCCGGTAGGTCGTCATGGCGAGCCCCCGCGCGATCGACAGCGCCTCCGCGCCCGAGCCGAGGGCGAGACCCATCGCGACCGTCCGCCGCTGCAGCTCGCGCATCGCCGTCGCGGCGGGATGAGGCGCGGCGGGCGCGCAGAGGATGGCGAGCCGCCGCACAAGTTCCGGCCGGCGTCCGGCCAGCGCCAGGCCGACCATGCCGCCATAGGAGGCGCCCACCAGCAGGTCGGCGGCCTCGATCCCGAGCGCGTCGAGGGCGGCGGCGAGCACCTCCGCCTGCTCGGCGGTGGAGGGGGCGAGGGCGCCGGCAAGATCGGCGGCGAAGTCGAGCCCGACGAGGCGGAGGCACTCCGGGTCCAGCGTCCGGCCGCTTCCGGCGAGGCCGCGCCACCAGTCGCAGACGCGGCGATCGGCCGAGATGCCGCCCAGCGCGACCACGACCGGCCCGCGCCGCCCGTGGAGCCGCGCCTTCGTCGTCCCGCCGTAGCGCGCGAGCGGCGCCGGCAGGGCGACTTCGATGTCTTCGATCTCTTGGGTCGCGATCGGCATGCTCACCCTCCGGCCGCGACGGCGGCGCGGACGCGGACGAGGTCTGCCACAATCGCCTCCGCGGTGGGAGCCCCGCCGGCGCCGCGGCCGAGGCAGCGGAAGACGCGGCCATCCGCGCAGGTGATCGCCGCGGCGTTCCACTCGTCCGGCAGCGCCGGAAGCACGCGCACGTCCCGCGCCTTCTCCAGCGTCACGGTGGCGCGGAGGCCACCCGGCGCCACAACCAGGCGCGCGAGCTGAACCCATCGCTCTCCGCTCGCGGCGATCGCCGCCGCCCGCGCCGCGTCGAGCGTCTCCGTCTCGACCGCAAGCGCCTTGGCCGCCGCGTTACCGAACGCCTCGACGGCGATCAGGCGGAGCTTGGCGGCGGCATCGGCGCCGCTTAGATCCTCGCGGGGATCTTCTTCGGCGAAGCCGGCGAGCCGCGCGTCGGCCAGCGCCGCCTCGAAGCCGCAGCCGCGCGCCAGCCGGTCGAGCAGATAATTGACCGTGCCGTTGAGAATGCCGGCGACCTCGATGACGGGCGCCGCCGCCCGCGCCGCCGCGACCGTCTCCAGCACCGGCGCCGCGCCGCCGACCGCGGCGCCATAGAGAAGGGTCGCGGCACCGGCGCGGGCGGCGCCGGTCAGTGCTTCATAGCGGCTCGCCACCGCCCGCTTGCTGGCGCTGACCGCGTGGACTCCCATGGCGAGGCAGCGCGAGGCGAGCGCCGCCCCCGTGCGGTGGCAGGAGAGGACGTCGACCAGCACGTCGGCCTCGGGATAGAGGAAGTGATCGATGCTCGCGGTCGGCGCCACCGGCGGCGCGAACGCCCGCGGCCGTGCCGGGTCGCGCACCAGGATCGCGACGATCCGGTAAAGCGGATCGCCGGCGAGGCGCGCGGCGAGCGCCTGCCCGACATGCCCGTAGCCGGCGAGTGCGATCCGCAGCGGGCGCGGGGGCGCCGCCACCGGCGCGGCGGAGAGGGTGTCGTCGTCGAGAAAAGCCAGCTTCATCATCCATCCTTCGCTTGCTCGAAGGACGACGCTGCCTCGGGTCCCGTTTGGTTGCCGTAGCCGCATCGCCCCGTGGGGGACCGCCACCTTGCCCGGGAGGGGCAGGTTGGCGTGGGCCCGTTGGGGCCCACTCTTGATGCCGAAGCAGGCGCGGACGCCGGCTTCTGGAGCCTGCGTTAGCGGCCGCCTAGGCGGCGCGTCAATCGCGGCGAAGCGAATTTTTCACGGCGACGGCACGTGACAATCACCGCCTGAGAGGCGAGGTTGTGCGCCGCAACATAGGGCGGCGGAGACGATCGGCATGCTGAACGCAAGCGAACTGGAGGCGCTGGCCGAGGCGATCCGCGACCACCGCTACGTCACCGTGCGCTACAATCGCGGCGTGTCGACCCTCGCCCCCTACGGCACGCTCACCCGCCGCGACGAGCTCTACCTTACCGCCGTCACGATCGCCCGCGACGGCGTCCAGCCGGCCCGCCTCAAGCTCGGAACCTTCAAGGCGGCCGGCCTCAGCGACCTCCAGGCGACGCCGGTCCCCTTCTCCCCCGCGGCCCTCTATGCCCAGGTGGAACGGCAGGCGCGCGGAACGCGGGGGCGATAGGCACTGCGCACGGCGCAGCGAGAAGACCGAACGGGTGTGGGGGTCAGGCAGACGTCGCCGCGTCGGGAACGGGGCGGTCCGGTGGCGAGCCGATCACCCCAGCCGCCCGGAGACGATCCACGACCGGCCGACGAGCCGGACGAGGTCGGCGCCGCATAACTGGCATCGTGAGCGGACGAGCCCCTTGTCGTCGGTGACATGGTCCGGCTCGGCGACGTGGCGTCCGACCGCGCAGCGGCCGCGGCGGGCGCGTCGGATCGGCGGCAGGCTTCTCGGGACCGGCTTGCTCATGCGCCCCTGCTTCGGCCGCCTCCTTGCCGGCCGTTTTTCCACAATGTGACAGCGGTGGCACGGCCGGCATCGGCGGCCGCGCCACAATCGAGACAAATGCCGGCAACGAAGGCGCGGCAGGCGTGGAGGCTGCGGTTCGGCGTCGGGAGCGGGCGCCGGGGGAGAGACGGCCGCGGCAGGGACGAAAGAACCAGGGAGTGCTCAAATGAAATTCTGGCTGGCGCTGTTCGCGCTCACCTCCGCCTCGGCGGACGTCGCCTTCCGGTGGCCGGACGGCATGGTGTCGACCTTCGCGACCCTCATCTTCTGGTATCTTCTGTTCATCATGGCCGCGATCCTCGCCATGAAGATCGCCGACCGCCGCTGGCGGGCGGGGGAGGCGGAGCGGTTGTAACCGCTCGTTTCGCGGGAACACCCATGCTCCCCGTTCCTCACACCGTCGGCAGCCTCACGCAGGCGCTGAGGCCGCCCTCGCGGCGGTTCCGCAGCGTCGCCTCGCCGCCGTGGCGGGCCGCCGCGGCCCTGACGATGGCGAGGCCGAGGCCGATGCCGCCGGTCGCCCGGTTGCGCGAGGATTCGGCGCGGTAGAAGGGCTCGAACGCGCGTTCCAGGTCCGCCTCGGCCAGCCCCGGGCCGGCGTCCGCCACCTCCACCGTCGCCCAGCCGGCGACCGTGCTGACCGTCACCTTCGCCCGCTCGCCATAGGTGACCGCGTTCGTGATGAGGTTGGCGAACAGCCGCTTGAGCAGGATCGGATCGCCCGACACCGTGGCCGGCGCGGCGCCGGCGAGGGTGACGTCGCGGCCGGTGTCGGCGAGGTCGTCGACGACGCCCTCGACGAGCAAGGCGAGGTCGACCGGCTCGTGCGGCCGCGCCCGCGTCTCGTCGGCGACGAAGTCGAGCGTCGCGGCGATCATCTGCTCCATCTCGGCGATCTGCGCCTCGGCCTTGCCGCGCAGGTCCTCCGGCGCGGAGGCGAGCAGGAAGGCGAGGCGGGTGAGGGGCGTGCGCAGATCGTGGGCGATGGCGCCGACCAAAGCGGTACGCTCCGCCACATAGCCGGCGATGCGGCGCTGCATGTCGTTGACCGCTTCGGCCGCAAGGCGGATCTCCGCCGGGCCGCTCACCGCCACCGGCGTGAGCTGCTGGCGCCGGCCGACCTTCTCGGCGGCGAGGCCGAAGGCGCGGATCGGCCGGGCGAGACGGCTGCTGAACAGCCAGGCGAGCAGCGCGACGATGAGCACCGACAGCAACGTCGTCGCGACGGTCCCCGTCTGCCAGCTCTGCAGCCGGTCCTGCCCCCGCCGCGCGACGATCCGCCAGCGCCCGTCGGGAAGCTTCGCCGCGGCGGTGAAGGCGCCGAATACGACCGGGTTGAAATGGTCGAGGCCGTAGGCGGCGAGCTCGCGCCGGTCCTGATCGGCCGGGCGCGGGAAGCGGCTGCGGTGCATCTCCTCGCGGTGGAGACGCACGTCGCCGGGGGGGAGGCCGAGCTGGTGGGCGAGGGCGAGGGTGGCGGTGCGGTCGGCCGTCGTCTGGGCATCGGCGGCGGGCGGAGCGGCGGCGGTCGCGACGGCGATGCCGCCGGTCGTCTTGACGATCCTTTCCCCGCGCAGCAGCCGCGACAGCTCATAGGCCGAGAGCGGCATGTCGCGCGGCGGCGGGCGCAGGAACAGCGCGCCGAGGTTGAGCAGGGTGAGGAGCAGGGCGGTGCCGACGGCGACGAGCAACGTCCGGCTGAGGATCGTGTCGGGAAGGCGAAGGCGGCCGCCGCTCACCTCTTGGTGACCTTGGGCAGGAACATATAGCCCTCGCTGCGGACCGTGCGGATCAGCTCGGCCGGCGTGCGGCTGGCCAGCTTGCGGCGCAGCCGGCTGACCTGGGTGTCGATGGCGCGGTCGAAGGCGTCGCTGTCGGGTCCGCGCGCATATTCGAGCAATTGGTCGCGGGTCAGCACGCGCTGCGGCCGCTCGATGAACACCCTCAGGAGCGAGAACTCGCCCTCCGAGAGGCTGATGACGACGTTCGCCGGATCGCGCAGCACGCGGCGAATGACGTCGAAGGTCCAGCCGTCGAAGGCATAAGCGGTGGCGACGTCGTCCGCTTCCTCGACCTGGTGCTGGCGGCGGAGCAAGGCGCGGATGCGGGCGAGGAGCTCGCGCGGGCTGACGGGCTTGGCGAGATAGTCGTCGGCGCCGACTTCGAGGCCGACGATGCGGTCGGTCTCGCTGCCGAGCGCCGAGACCATGATGATGCCGAGATCGAGCCGGCCGGACAGGCTGCGCGCCAGCGACAGGCCGTCCTCGCCGGGCATCATCACGTCGAGCACGGCGATGTTGATCCGCTCCTGCTCGAGGATGCGCCTGGCCGCCTGGCCGCCGTCGGCCTCGAACACGGCGTAACCGTGGCCGGCGAGGAAGTCCGCGATCAGGCCGCGCAGGCCCTCGTCGTCGTCGACCAGCAGGATTCGGCTCTTCTCGTCCACGCGGGTGGTTTCCATCAGCATCGAGCGGCTTTGCCGCACCGGCTTATACCGGGTTTTTCCGTGCCGTCAGGAAAGCGACACAAAGCCGGCGCGGGGACCACTTGCGTTACCGCTAACATTCGGCTGAGACTAATGCCGTGCCGCTCCGGAGTCTCCTCGCCGGCCTCGCGCTCGCCTGGGCCGCGCCTGCCCCCGTGGCGCCTTCGGTCGAGCCCTATTCGCCGGCCTTCAATCGGCTGGTGCCGAAGGGAACACCGGTCGAGATCGTCGCCGACGGGTTCCAGTGGGCGGAGGGGCCGGTCTGGGTCGCCGGGGGCGGCTATCTGCTGTTCAGCGACGTGCCGAGGAATCGCATCTACCGCTGGGCGCCCGGCGGGGGCGCCGCCGCCATCTTCCTGGAGCCGTCCGGCGGACCCGGCGGGCCCGGCTTTCGCGAGCCGGGGACAAACGGCCTCAAGCCGGCCGGGCCGGGCCGGCTGCTCGTCGCCGACCAGGGCCATCGTGCGATCGC
>Ga0213876_10000734_pt1 | contig 22745 bp, 18 predicted proteins | sample BarmaccomBMRX_R9_FD_160113 | JGI IMG/M metagenome (GOLD analysis project Ga0213876, IMG submission 160113) | Root-associated microbial communities from Barbacenia macrantha in rupestrian grasslands, the National Park of Serra do Cipo, Brazil - RX_R9 | ecosystem: Host-associated > Plants > Roots... | reverse complement strand
CCCGATTCCGAAAAAAATCAACGTGCTCTAGTAGGGGAGTTGTCATCGCGCACTGCTTGAGCCCGGCGCGACGTTACCCTGCCCCAATACTACGGAGCTACGAAGGCTCGCGTGACCGTGTCACCACGCCTGCTCGGTCGCGTTCTCCTCCGGCAGTCCTGCCACCTCCCAGGCCTCGCGCCCACCACGGTACCAATAAACCTCAGTGAAACCCATGTGGACTAGGCGCAGCGCAAGATTGTACCCGTCGAAGCGCTCACTATTGAAGCCGACCGCGACAACCGGCTTAGATAGGTTGCCGCCCGTGAGTTGCTGCAACTTCTTGCGCAAACGCTCTTGCGTCGCATCAGAGAAGTTGCCGCCGCCCAGCCCCACGAACTTGAGGCCGATTGCCCCCGGAATCGATCGGCCCCACCAGGATACCATTGCGTCGATGACCAGTGGACGCCGCGCGGTGAGCAAGCCCGGCAACTCCGCTGTGTTTGTCGTCACAGTCCCGGGCGCGTCGGTCGGCGTGTAGCCGGCAATTACCGGGTGCAACGCGTCGTCGGGCGGCACGCCGAAATCTGCATACTCATCGGCGTGGTCGCGCAGTCCGGCCAAGCGGAGCGCCCTTTCGAGTTGCTCGATTTGCGCGGCAAAGGCGGGGCTCTCCGATCCGTACGGCGCGTTCATACGAACAGTACCGAACGGCCACTGTCGCTCTGATTCCGCAATCTCCCGTCGCGCCTTATCGAGCTGCCCGTCGAGCGCATAAGCGGCCCCGAGATTGCGGTGCCGGGCCGACAGGACTCCTTTCGGGGCTTCGGGATTGGTCGGGATCGAGCGTTCAAACGCGGCGATGGCGTCCGAGTATCGGCCGCTCGCCAGCAGCGAGAAAGCTTGGTAACCGTAACGATTGAACATATACGGACCGCGCGGGTCCAGGCGAATGGCCTTCTGGTAGAGCGGCAGCGCCTGGTCCTGCTGGCCCATGAAGCGATAGCCTGATGAGAGCAAGTCGTAACCCGCAACCCGATTCGGGAACGCATCCACAAGGCGCCGCGCAGCCGGAATTAGTTCGGGCCATCGCTCCTCGGCCTCTAGCAGCCGCGCCGCGCTGACCATCACGCTCTCGGAATTCGGAGCTCGCCGTTGCGCGGCGTCGATCATTAACGCCGCGCGATCGAGCGCATCGCCACCGATCCACAGCCCGGTATAGGTGTTCATCTGCCGCAATAGCGTTTCGGCAATCCCTAGCATGGCCGGCACTGAGGAAGGGTCGGTCTCCAGTGCCCGCTCATAAAAACTAAGGGCCCCGGCGAGGCGCTGTGGGCTCGGCGGCTGGTTAGTCAATGCGCGCGCCTGCAAGATCAAGTCGAAGGCCTGCGGGTTGCTGGGCCGCTCGCGGACGGCGCGGGCGCTCTCGATGTCGACGAGTTGCACATCGAGCCCTCCACCGATGCGAGCGACGATCTCGTCCTCACCAGCCTTCGGGTCGGCTAGATCGATGTCGAACCGGTCGGCCCAAAGGTTCGCTCCGGATTCAGTCGAGACCAAATCCACGTTCACCCGTATGCTGCCGGATATCCGCCGCACGTTTCCTTTCACGACATAGCGCACGCCCAGATCGTCACCGATCTGCCGTATGTCTAATGCGTGGCCCTTGTATGCGAACGCGGAGTCGCGGGCGATCACCAGCATGCCCTGTACTTGCGACAGGTCGGTCGTCAGGTCCTCGGTGATGCCGTCCACCAGGTATTCCTGCGCCTGATCGCCGCTGAGATTGCTGAAGGGCAGCACGACGAGCGACAGGGGCGGGGCATTTGCCAATCCGATCGCGGGAGGTACGGAGGCGGTGGTCGCAAGGGGAGGAGCTTGCTTGTCTGCTACTGGCGGGACGACTGCCTCGCGAGGTGGAGTGCCCAACGGCAATAGCCACCAGAAAGCACTAGCGATGATAAGCAAACTGGCCAGCGCGGCACTTGCAATGACAGGAATAGGTAAAGAACGGTGTCTTGCGAGACCTTGCGACGCACCAACTAGCTGCGCTTCCGGGAGGGCCCCTAGGGCTGCTGCTGTGAGCGCGTAAACCCGCACCGGACGGGCTATATTCTTGACCTCGTGTTCGCCAGCATCGAGGAAAACAATCGGCAATCGATCCCTGATCTGATCACGTACGGTGCGTGAGATCGCTATGCCGCCCGGCTCCGAAAGGGTTTCAAGACGTGCTGCAATATTGACCCCATCGCCAAACAGGTCGCCCTTCTCTGCGATCACGTCGCCCAGGTTGATCCCGACCCGAAAGACAATGCGTTTGGCCGACGCGATGTCGGCATTACGGGAAGCCATACCGCGCTGCACCTCGACTGCACAGCGCACAGCCTCGACAGGACTGGCGAACTCGACCAGCATGCCATCGCCTGTGGTCTTTACGATCCGGCCATGATGTTGCTTAATCTTGGGATCGATGAGTTGGCGACGATGTGCTTTGAGCTTGGTGAGGGTGCCTTCCTCGTCGGCTCCCATCAATCGGCTGTAGCCGAACACATCCGCCGCCAGAATAGCGGCAAGTCGGCGGTCGATCCTCGCCTTGACCGTTTCTTGCATCACGTCCCTCGACGTGCGGCCTGCAAAGCAGGTTACAGACGGTCGTCCGCTTCCGCAATACGAACTCGCTCGATCAGCTCCACTGTTATCGGCTTTTCACCAGCTCTCGACGCGCCATTGTGTCTAGCGGTTTCTGCAAAGCGCTATGTCTTGTTCAGTCGCGACGGCCCTTTGCCGGTCATTCGAAGACTTCAGGTGGATCACTTCTTTCCAAAGGTCTTCCTGACAAAGCGGCACTCCGATCCGTTTGATACGTGCGCTGCGATCGGCAGCGGGCTCATCATAGGGGGCCATCAAATGACCTAACCCGTGATCCCGCGGCGAGCCAATACGCCGCCACTACGCCGGAGCTGCTGAGATGGTTCGATGGCTACAACAAGCGTCAGCGCCGCCTTCATGGTGACGAAGTCTTCGCGCGGCCTACACCGATACACCCAATCAAACCCGGTTCATCGACATGGAAGGATTCGGCGTTTTCTAGTTGCCCAGCTTTGCAGGCGGGAAATTTACGTCTTCGAAGCTGATGGGTCGAACGGCTCTCGCCATACGGGTTGAGCTCCGTGAACGACCCAACGACTGCGAGCACCTTAGCTTTGAAGTCGCTCGCCGCATCTCCGGCAGTGTTGGCGATTGCGCTACCATCAGTGTCGCAGAACCCGGACTTGAGCTTTGCCTTGCCTACCTGGAATTCTGCAAGGGCCAACACCAAGCGGGCGGCTCCAGTGATCAGCGTCGCGAGCAGGTCAATCCTCAATACTTTGCCTCTGACCAAACCCTTCCTATTCCGAAATTTCCGTAGATTTCGAGTATAGATCTTGCCATTTGCGGGTTGAGCCTACAAACCCCGTTCGACCCGATCGTAAAATCTGCGGAATGCAGCACGTTCACATTCAAGAAGTCCAGAACGGCACGATCAGCGCGCGGGCGCTGTAGCTCCATCATATCAAAAACAAATGCGGAAGAGCCCTGCCGCACCTCATGCATGATCCCTTTGGTTGGATCAAACCCATCGGCTACAAGCTGAATACGAACCTCGCTCTCCAGGACCGCGTAGGCGTAATTGAGCATCGCATTCACAGGATGCGCAGCGTTACGGTTGCCGGCAAGCTGATACAAGGAAGTCCGTGGGCCGATCATCTTCCATGACGCGGGAATAGGCTTGCGGCCGGTGCCAATCCATTTCAGCGCCACGGCGCGCCAAGCCCCTGAAATACGCAGCCGCGCTTCCAGCCTCCAATGCCCGAAGGGAAACGATGTCGCTCGGCGGATCGCATTCCAGGCGCGTGAGATCAGCATAAGCCCGCTCCATGGCTATTTCCCACGCGGCTGACCTCCGCACGCATTTTTCCAAGGTCTTGATGCAGCCTTCAATCTTGCGGGTGACCAGATCAATACTGAATTCCATTCGGCGTCGCGGATCAGCGCGGGTTTCTTCCTGCCATTTCATACGGTGAGGGTGGCCGCGTAGCCGCCTTGCGGAACACATATAGAACTTGTAAAAGAGTTCGTGATTTGTTTTCTAGGTGTTCGATTCGTTCCACCTCCATCCGGGACCCATTCCATGCTCACGCGCAAGCAGCTCGAACTCCTCAAATTCGTCAACGAGCGTTTGAAAGAAAGCGGTGTTCCGCCCTCTTTCGACGAGATGAAGGAGGCTCTCGATTTGCGCTCGAAATCGGGGATCCATCGATTGATCCTGGCGCTCGAGGAACGTGGCTTCATCCGCAGGTTGCCCAATCGAGCCCGCGCGCTCGAGGTGTTGAAGATGCCCGACGCGGCATTCGCCCGCCAGCGCGGCAGCTTCAGCCCGAATGTCATCGAAGGCAGCCTCGGCAAAGTGCGCCACTCACCCGGCCCGGAGGAGCGGCGCCACGCCAGTGTCGCGATACCAATCATGGGACGGATTGCCGCCGGCACCCCGATCGAGGCCATTCAAACGCGCAGTCACACCATCGCAGTGCCGAGCGAGTTCCTTGGCCAGGGCGAGCATTTCGGCCTCGAGGTGCGGGGCGATTCGATGATCGAGGCCGGCATACATGACGGCGACACGGTCCTCGTACGCAAGCAGAATACCGCAAATTCCGGCGACATCGTCGTGGCGCTCATCGATGATGAGGAGGCGACCCTCAAGCGCTTCCGGCGCAAAGGCTCCTCGATCGCGCTGGAGGCGGCCAACCCCGCTTACGAGACGCGTTTGCTCGGGCCCGACCGCGTGCAAATCCAAGGCAAGCTCGTCAGTCTGATCCGGCGCTACAACTGAATGAGAGCACCCTAGAATAGGATATTGGTGCGCCCCACCTCTCATCTCGCAAAAGCGGGCATGCGGAGTTTTGACGCGCTTCGCTCCTCGACTCCGGGTTCGCGCTTTTCTCCGATGCTTTCGCGGGATCGAGCGGAGATTTCGGTCCCACCGATCTTTCCGCTCACCGTCGCGAAGTACGGGGATTGGGACCGCGCTAGACGTTCGTCACGGGCAATGCGCTCAGCGTCCCGAGCTTTCCGGCCCGCATCGGCTTGAGGACGAAAATCGCGAGGAACACGACCGCGAAATTGGTGAGGGTCGCGGCGAGGAATACGGCGTGCCAGCTTCCCGTGGCATCCTGAAAGACGTTGGCGAGCGGAACGAGAAAAGCCGAGGTGCCCTTCGCCGTATAAAGAAGGCTCGCATTGGTGGTGGCAAAACGGGGGCCGAAAGTGTCGGTCGCCGTCGACGGGAAAAGGCTGAAGATTTCACCCCAAGTGAAAAAGATGAGGCCCGCAAATACGACGAAGCCGAGCGGAGTCGCGCCGAACATGTCCAAGAGCCAATAGGCCATCCCTCCCAATGAGAAAGCGATCGCCATCGTGTATTCGCGCCCGACGGTGTCAGAGATCCAGCCGAAGAAAGGTCGTGCCAAGCCGTTCATCACATTATCGAAGATGAGCGCCACCGTGAGAGTGGAAGCTCCGAGCCAAAGCGTGGCATCGGCGATGCCGTAGCTCCTGGCGATCAGCGCGATCTCCGCCGTGGCCATCAATCCGCTCGCTGAAACGGCGACGAACATGACGTAAAGAAGCCAGAAAATCGGGCTCGCCAAAACTTCGCGCGGGGTGAAGCTTCGCAGCGTTTGTTGCAGCTTCGGCGAGCTCACGAAGGCGATTTCGCCTTCTCGCGGCGGACGCAAGAAGAAGGCGAGCACGAAGGTGATCGCGCCTTGCGCCAGCGCGAAGATGAGAAAAGTGGCTTCGTAGCCGTGCGCGGCGATGAGGAGGCGAATGGGAATGACCGTGAGCGCAGCGCCGGCGCCGAAGCCGGCGGCCGTGAGGCCGACCGCCAGACCGCGGCGATCGGGGAACCATTTCACCGCGTTCCCGATGCAAGTCGCATAGATCGCGCCGGCGCCGATCCCCGAGAGCGCTGCCGCGAGATAAAGAAGCGCGAGTGAATTTGCGATCGAATTGAGCCCCCAGCCGAGCGCCACCAGAACGGCGCCGCTTGCGACCATGAGACGCGGTCCGCGTTCTCCGAGCCGATCCACGATGAACCCTTCGATCGGGGTGAGCCATGTCTCGACAGCGACGAAGATGCTGAAGGCAAGCTGGATCTCGTCGACGCGCCAAGAATGCGCCTTTTGGATCGGGGTGACGAAGAGCGTCCAGCCATATTGGAGGTTGGCGATGAGAGCCATGCAAACGACGCCGATGGCGAGTTGCCAAAAGCGTCGCGCAGGCGGCTTTTCGGTTTTGTTGGATGTTCCAACGGACATTTTCAGCTCCCCACTGATGTGCCGTCATCACGCGGCGCGTTCTACGACGCGTTGCCGCCGATCGTACAAGACCTCGCAAGCCCCTCCCCTATTCCAGGGCTGCAACATGGCGGCCATTCACGATTTCTCATTCTACATGTAATCGAACCAGAGTTCTCTTGGCATCCGGTCTCATTTCGCGGTGCCTCGTGGGCACGGCTGCCCCATATCCCCGTATGCAGGGCCACCCGGCCGGTCCCGCTTTCACGGAGCGAGCGGAATGAGGTCGCGCTCGAAATCCTGAAGGCGATTTGCCGCTCTCGCCCTCTCTCGTAATTTATGCCGAAAGCCGAGCCGATGACGCAAAATCCAAAAACGAGTTGTTGCATCACGGGTGGCGGCCCGGCCGGAATGATGCTCGGGCATCTCCTGGCACGCTCGGGCATCGACGTCCTGGTGCTCGAAAAGCACGCGGATTTTCTGCGCGATTTTCGCGGCGACACGATCCATCCTTCAACGCTCGAGATCATGCATGAACTCGGCTTCATCGATGAATTCCTGGAACTGCCCCATCAGAAGGTGGAAAAGCTTTCCGCATTGATCGGCAATGAGCGCATCACGGCGGCGGATTTTTCTCATCTGCCGGTGCATCACCCCTATGTGATCTTCATGCCGCAATGGGATTTCCTCGATTTTCTGGCGCAGCAAAGCCGGCGCTATCCGAAATTCCGCCTTCTCATGCGAACGGAAGCGACTGGCCTGATCGAGGAAGGCGGCTGTATCACCGGCGTGAATGCCGTGACCGAGGGCACTCCCGTCGAGATCCGCGCGGACCTCGTCATCGGCGCCGATGGTCGCCACTCGATCATCAGGGAAAGCTCCGGGCTGAGCGTGGAGGATCTGGGCGCTCCGATGGATGTGCTGTGGTTCTCGCTGCCGCGCTTTCCCTCCGATCCCGACGACACGCTCGGACGCTTCGAACCGGGCGTCATCTTCATCAACATCAATCGCGGTGACCATTGGCAATGCGGCATGGTGATCGCCAAGGGATCGATCCAGGTGGTGCACCGCGCGGGTCTCGCGAATTTTCGCGCGAAGATCGGCGAGCTTGCTCCCTTCCTCGCGGATCGCACCGACAGCATCGCGAGCTTCGAGGATGTGAAGCTTCTGACGGTGAGCGTCGACCGGATGAAGCGCTGGTACCGCGACGGCCTTCTTTGCATCGGCGATGCCGCGCATGCGATGTCACCCGTCGGCGGGGTCGGGATCAATCTCGCGATCCAAGATGCAGTCGCTACGGCGAACATCCTCGCTCGTCCGCTCAAGGCGGGAAACGTATCGTCGACCGATCTCGCCATGGTGCAAAAGCGAAGAGAGTGGCCCACGCGTGCCACGCAAGCGCTCCAGATCTTCATCCAAAAGCGCGTCATCGCTTCGGTGCTTCAGGCAAGGGAGCTGTTCGGCGCGGACGAGGCGAAGGCGGTCCCCCGCGCCCCTTTGCCGACGCGGCTCGTCACACATTTTCCGCTTCTGCAGCGCATCCCGGCCCGGCTCATCGGCATGGGCTTTCGCCCGGAACACGTACGCGCGCCGAAGGGATAATCACCGCTTCAGTTCATTTGGACTCTGAAATACAGCTGAATGATGTGGATCGCGGTCAGGATGGGCCGGGCCAAAAGCGGTTCATCGAGCCACGGAACGCGACAGGCCGACGGCGTTCACATGGACCGAGATAATCCTTCCGTGGCGCGTCCGGGCCACAACCTCTATCCGGCCGCGGTTTCGGGAAAGCAGGACGGGACGCGCTCACCTTCGTTCGCTGCTCGACATTGAAGGGCGATTTCTCGCGTAGGGAGGTAAACTTTCGCTGAAGCGCGCCGGCCCGATGGATGCGATCGAGGCGATTGGTGCGGCGCATACCGAAGCCGTTTCACTGAGCTTACGTCATGCTCGGGGGCAAACCTTATCTGACCGCCACCTCTCATTCCGGTTCGCTTTCAGACGCGTAGGAGCTGGTAATCGGGGAAAACAGGCCCAGGCTCCAACATTCCGCACAGAGATGCTTTCGCGCTCATTTCTAGAATTGATAGAAAATATGCCAACGCTGGGTGTTCATTCCCAGCTGGCCCTTTATGAGGCGCCCTGCTACTCCATACCCTGAAAGTGCATACTCCAACTCATTTTTAGTAAAGGAAAGGATCTTTTCCAGCCTCCGCTGCTTTAAATATTCCGTAGTGCTGGCGCCCCATAATAATTTGAGCTTCTCTCCAAGGCACTCGTATTTGATCCCGCCCATGATGCTGCCCCATACGTCTTTCAGTATGCTACCGTTCAGGACGAAATCGGTAATGATCATGCGCGCCTCAGGTGTAATCATCTCTCGGACGGTTTCCATCAATCGACCGACATCCTCGACTTTCGGGTAAAGGGGCACGACCCCGACACAAATCACCTTATTGAAATGGCCTTTGGGCGCCTGCGAGAAGTCAAAGTAATCATCGTGTGGCAGGACTTCGAAGGTGGCTTTCGGCTCGTCCACCAACCGTGCGCGGCACTGCGAAATGAAACGGGGTGACGTATCGAGACCCCAATATTCCTGAACCCGCGGAGCGAGCAATGCGGCGATATAGCCGGAGCCGCAACCGATGTCGAGCACACGGTCCTCAGGCCCAAACGCCATCAACTCCTGTGAAGCTTTCACAAAATGACGAGCATGAAGTTGCCAAAGGCGATCGCTGAAAAGCTTTTGTCGATCCCAATATGTGATCCAATCAGTCCGAGCGCTTTCCCCAAGAGACGACATGCATCAGCTCCATATCTTCGCGGGCCCAACGGTGGTACCTGGTCTTCGTGAATGGGATAGGCGACATGACCCTGTTCAGCCGCAAGACGTCGACGAGGTTGTTCCAGATTTTGCGGATCATCAGGTTGCGCTGCCGGCGCTGTTCCATGACGGGAACGGGAACCTCCGCGACCCAAAGTCCACGCCGCAAGGCCCGAAGCGTGAACTCCGTATCGAACTGGCCTCGCTCCATGACGCAGCGCTCGATGATCGGCAGCATGGCGGGAAGGTAAAGCATCTTCTGCCCATGCGTATCCCTGCCCACGAATCCGAAGAACACCTGAAAGAGGAGGTTCAACCCCCAGCTCAGCATCTTGCGGTAGGGCGGCAACCTGTTGAGCGAAGGATCGGCACGCTTCGAACCCAGGATGAGATCATAGGACAAGCGGTTTGCCCAAGCCCATCGAAGAAAGAGCCCATCCCAAAAATCGACATTGATGATATAGGCGTAGTCCGATTGCGCAGCCTCGAGGCCGCGACGTAGTGCGAGCCCAATATTCGGCCGGGGGAGAGCGACCTTGATGCTGCCCGGCCATGTCGCAACAATACGCTCGACGATCTTTGGCGTAGCGTCGGTGCTACCATTCTCCACCAGCACATATTGCCAAGCACCGATCCCAACCGTTGCGTCAAGGTCGCGGCTGAGCGTCTCCGCCATCTGCCACAGCAGGCCTTCTTCATTATAGATCGGCACGACGATCGAGAGCGGAAAGGCGGATTTATGAACGCGAGCCCCTGCCACCGTGTCGATGCGTGGCACCGTTTCAAACGTTTCCAACACGCGGGAGCCTCACTGACGAGAAATTCTGAAGCTGGCGCTAGTGATGAGCTCTGGCTAGTCCGAGATCTTTGTTGAAGCGCCGGTCGCCAACTAGATCGTGCTAATTCGCATAAGAGCTCCTAGGGTGTCAATTACGGTGTCAATGCTCCGGGCGCGCCCAAGATCCTCACGCCTTGCGTCAGTGAGCGGGTAACGCTAACGCTAATTCGGCTCCGGCCTTATTAGCATGCGCCTGCTGCCTGTCGCCAGACCGCCTCCTAGTCCGGAACTTGTCCGTGCCGTCAACTCTGCCCTCGCGTTTTGTGGTCATTCTCGTCATCCTGACGCTGCCGATTGCCATCGCTGTCGTGAATTCATCAGCTCCTTTTGGCAATACTGGATGTGATAGCTGGCATTGGTTCGGTCTCTACACGTTCAATTACGGGCGTTTCTGGAATTTCATGTCCATCATGGCTCCGAGCGCCTACACGCTCGGCCGGCTTCCTGGCATGCTTCCCGGCTTTGTCTTGTACCACCTGTTTTCGCCCGTCACGGCCTCCTATCTCCTCTATCTCCTCCTCTTTTGGACAACACTTGCCGCTTTGTACATCGCGGCGCGCCAGTTTGTACAGCAGTGGAGTGCCCTACTCGCCGCTGTCCTGTACGGTTTTACGCCCTTCGCGCTCTGGACTGCGGGGAACAGCTACATTGGCGGGATAATGAATTGCTACCTTACCATCTGTCTCGCCGTGGCCACCATCTATTTCCGGACGCGCGCAACATGGGCGCTTTGGACGACACTGACGATGATGGTCTGCACCATCTACGCTCATCTCATGGCTTCGGTCTATCTCGTCTCGGTCGGCCTCCTTCTGTTGGTGGCTCCGCTCCGTGGCGAGAAGGTAATCTCATTTTGGCAGGCGATTGGCGGCTTGCTCTGGCGCGGGCTCATCGCCCTCGTGGCGGTCACGATCATATTCGGGGCGATCAATGAAGTTTTGGTCGGGCGCTTCTGGTTCTTCATACCGCAATTCGCGAATGCCTTTGCGGCGTGGTCGCGTTATGTTCTGGAGCCTGTGACTCCAGGCTATGTCCTCACCCGCCCTTTTCTGTTTTTTGTTATCTTTGTATTTTATGACACGCTTAAATGGCTGCGCGAGTATGGCTGGTCGGCGCGCCGAGCCCTAGCTGCAGACTATGGCGTCGTGCTTGCGATTTTCTGGGTGCAAATCGTGGCGATCTTCCTAGCCCAAGTTTTGCACATGCGGGCGGAGCAATATGACGAATATAACGAACTTGTCGTCGGCTTCGCCTTCGTCGTGTTATCCTTCCGCGTGCTCGTTGTCCCGACTGGTCGGCGTGGGGGCGGCATCGCACTCATTTTAGGAGCGGCCAGCCTCGGCCTAGCCCTCTCCAACCCCGGCCTTCGTGGCGACTATTTGAGTGAGACATTGAAATTGCCACAGGGCGCGATCCATTTGGCCCTCCTGGCCATAATTATGGCTTCCTTCACAGCGGAAACGCTGCTTAGCTGGCCGCAACGCGGTCAATGGCTTCGTTCATCCGTTATCGCGGTGCTTTGTTTGGCTTCGATCTCGGGAGTGAGCTTCTCATCATACCAACCCCATGTTCGTGGAAGCGAGGCGTTTCAAAATCCGCAGGAATATCGAGCCGTTAACGTCGCTCTCGGCGCTATGAACGCCCTGCTTCCGGAAGGCATACCTCAGATTTGGAGTAACGTCGGGGTCGAGCCCACCCACGAGCACGTTTCCTATCTTCTTCGGCACGCCATAACGGTTGCAAGTTCAGCTTGTCCGTTGGGCTATTTCTGGAACGCGGGCTTTCCGAAAATCGAGGCGGGACATATCGCGCCAGGTGATCCACTCGCCATATTGGTCAAAGCTGACATGACGAATGCGCTCGAAAAGGCAGGGGCCGCATTGGCTCCCCTCGGTCTTCGCTTTGAATTCCGAGGGCAGACAGCGATCGATTACACAGGCGGCCCCTATGTGCTCATCATGGGCGTCGTGCGCGAGAGCGGAGCCTGAGGTCCGTGCCCTTATGAAAAGGCTCGTGCTGACAGTCTCCCGTTCTGCCGCGCTGAAGCTGGCCGTCACGTTTTGCGCGCTGGTCGGTCTCTTCTGGTTTGGATTGGTTGACCTCAGGGTCCTGACGAATTTGTCCGGATCCTACGACGTGCCCCTCGGGGTCTTCTTCCTCATTGCGCTGACGGTCATCATCGCCGCATATCGTTGGAACGTTCTTTTACGTACGCAAGCCATCGCGGTCGGCCTTGTCAGAGCCCTGAACATCACGTGGATTGCCACGTTCTACAACATGTTCGTGCCCGGCGGCGTTGGTGGGGACGCCACACGCATCCTTTATGTTTTGCCATTCAGCCGCGGCCGGCGCGGCGCGGGTGTCCTCTCTGTTCTCATCGACAGGGTTTTGGGCCTTCTTGGCCTCGTCTCGATCGGTGCCGCGATCCTTTTACTGCGGCCCGATCTGGCTTTCAGCTATGACAGCGGAAACTCCCGAGCGCTAGCCGGCGTGTTCGTCTTCGCCGCGGGCGTGGTAGCGCTCTTCGTCATCCCGCGCCTTCTCGTCGGCATCCCGGTTGCAAGTGCGCGGCCGGGGCTTCTCTGGCGAGCGCTGCGCGCCCTCATCCTGGTCTTGCGCGATTTCAGCGCTCATCCTGGCAGCCTCGCAGCCGGGTGGGCGCTTTCCATGTTGCTGCACGTCGTTTCACTCGGCGCCATCGCCGCGCTCGGGATATGGTCCGGCATTGGACATCTCGACTGGGCCGGTTATGCCTTGGCGGGCGCCGTTTCGATGCTGGCCAATGTGCTTCCGTTGACGCCGGGAGGTATCGGGGTTGGTGAATTGGCGTTCGCCTATGTTTGCCGTCTGATCTCGGGCGATGGCGTTTCACCCTTCGCGACGATTCTCTTCTTGTTTCGCGCGCTCACGGCGCTCGTTAGCCTTTATGGTGCATTTGCCTTCGTGTTTTACCGTAACTCCCCATCTGCACCTCAAAAACAGAACTGCCATAAAAGTAGTTAGAGCGTGGAGCTGACGACGCTTGAGCGGTAGGAGATGGAGGTCACAAGCGCCAATACAGTGCATACGTGGCGGCTCAGCGCCAGCGGATACGAGGCATGATGCGTGCGCGGCTGATCTTATCGCGATGAGGGATAATACGCTCCAACATTTGCGCCAGCACGTCCTCGGTCAGGAAATGAGGCTCGAGGCCCATCTCTAACAATCCGCGATGTACCGGATTGTAATAATGCTCCTCGGCTTCTTTCCGGGGATTTTCGATCGGCTCGATCGTGACGGACAGGTCCAAGCTATCTCCCGCTTTCCGCACGAGCTCTGCAAGCTCATTGACCGAGAAGGTCTCCGTGAACTGATTGAGGATTTTGAGTTCACCCGGGAGCGGCGGATGCGCGACGGCGAGCGCCACGCATTGCAGCGTGTCGCGCAGGTCGAGGTAGCCGCGCCTTTGGCCCCCTTTGCCATAGACGGTGAGCGGCACCCCGGCGACCGCCTGGACCAGGAAGCGGTTCACCACCGTGCCGAAAATGTCATCGTAGTGGAAATTCGGCATCAGATGCGGATCGAGGTCCGCCTGCGGTGTCGAGAGGCCATAGACCGGCCCCTGCATCAGATCGGTCACGCGCAGGCCATGCGTGCGCACGTAGAACCACAAAAGATCGGTGTCGAGCACCTTGCTCGTGTGATAGAGGCTGCCGGCTTGTCGGGGGTACAAGAATTTTTGCTGGCGGCCCTTGTGCTCGACCGTAATCCAACCTTCCTCGATATCGATGTTCGGCGTGCCGTATTCACCCATCGTCCCGAGCTTGACGATGTGGCAATCGGGAGCGTGCTCCAGTACGGCCCAGATGAGATTGAACGTGGTCCCGAGATTATTGTCGAGCGTGCGCCGGGCCTCTGTGTAACCCATCATGGAATAGGGCGCGGAGGGCTGTTCCGCATAATGGATCACGGCGTCGGGCTGGAATTTCTGGACAATGCCGGCGAGGAAGTCGCGCTCGCCGCAATCCCCGATATGGACGTCGAGCTTAAGCCCAGAGAGCTTCTCGAACAGATCGGCGCGGATCGACAAAGACGGAGCGGTCACGAGCGCTTCCGATTGCGTTTCCTCGGCGATCCGGCGGCGTAAATAATTGTCCGCCAGCGCCACCTCGTGTCCCGCACCGGCGAGGTCCATCGCCGTCGGCCAACCCAGATAACCATCTCCCCCCAAAATGAGGATGCGCATCTTCAGGACTTCTGACGGTCTTCGCGCGAACCTGCCAGGACCAGCGCCTCATCGAGCACCGCGGAGATCTGGTCGCTTTCGAGCAGGCGAACATTGCCCGAGTTATAGGGGCTCGGGCCCTCTCTGCTTGACCCGGCCGCTTTCCCGCCGAGACCGAGCGCGGGGTGGACAATATAATATTCACCGCGTTCCGATGTTCGGCGGGTCTCCTCCTCGTTCATCAACTCCTCGTGCCATTTTTCACCGCTGCGAGCGCCTATCGTGACGATGGATATGTCCTGTGGTCGAAACCCGAAGCGTGGCGCGTATTTTTCGATCATGACGGCGGCGAGATCCGCCATCCGTACGGCAGGCATCTTGGTGATGAGAACCTCTCCGGGCTTGCCCACATCGCCGGATTCGATGAGCAAGCGCACGGCCTCATGCGGTGACATGATGAAGCGCGTCATCGTCGGATCCGTCAGGGTGAGCGGGCCGCCCGTCCGGATTTGCTGCAGGAAAATGGGAACAACCGAGCCGCGCGAACCGATGACATTGCCGAAACGAGTGGAAAGGAAAATCTGGCCGCGGTGATGCGGATCAAGCGCCGCCGCAGTCACCAGATGCTCGCCCATGAGCTTGGTTGCCCCGAGCACGCCGGTCGGGTTGACCGCCTTGTCCGAACTCGTGAAAATCAGCCGATCGATGGCGTTGTCGACGGCGACCTGAATGATGTTCTGCACGCCCAGAATGTTCGTGTGGACCGCCTCCATGGGCGATCTCTCGCACACGCTCACATGCTTGAGCGCCGCCGCATGATAGAGCACATCGATCTTGCGCGTAGCACGGCCCAGAAGATTAGCGTCGCGAATATCGCAGAGCGAAAACTCTGCGTTGAGGTGGTCGCGAAAGCGCTCCTGAAGGAAAACGAGGTCGGTCTCGTTCTGATCGATGCCGACCAGTCTGCCGACGCCATGCTCGGTGAGCAATTGCTCGACCAGAAGCTGTCCAATGGTGCCGCAAGCACCTGTGACCGCGACTTCCCTACCGGCTAAGTAGCTCAGCAATTTCAATTAGCCTTGCGTTTGAGGAAGAGTGAGACTCAAGCCTCCCGAACCTTTAGTGGAAAGCGCAGTGCGTTTTCAAGGGAAGTTTGCTTGAGGCTAAGTTCAGTCGGGAAGCAATCCTGCGCCCAGGAGCCCTGGCTGCATGCCGCAGCGCTCCCGCGCCTTTCGCGCGGAAAAGGCTAGTCGCAAACGACTATGGCACTGCGTACTCGGCGCGCGCGCCTGCGGTGGGGATCAATGCCGGAAGCGTTCGGCGGCGTAACGGGACGGGTCGGTGAAGGGAGTTTCACCGGTCATCATCTCGGCGAGCAGCCGCCCCGTTACGGGACCGAGCGTGAAGCCGTGATGAGCGTGGCCGAAGGCGAACCACAGGCCCTTGTGGCGCCCGCCGCGTCCGATGATCGGGACCATGTCCGGAAGGCAGGGGCGTCGCCCCATCCAGGGCTTCTCGTCGAGCCGTTCCGCGAGCGGAAAGAGCGCGCGAGCGAAAGGCTCGGCGCGCGCGAGCTGAACGGGGCTCGGCGGAGCGTCGCGATCGGCGAACTCCACGCCGGTCGTGAGCCGAATACCGCGGCTCATCGGGACGAGCGCAAAGCCGCCTTCGCCGTCATGCAGGGAATGGCCGAGCGTCGCGTTGCCCTTCGGCGCATAGTGCATGTGATAGCCGCGCTTCACGGCCAGAGGAATGCGGTACCCGAGTGGCCGGAACACATCGTCGGACCAGGGGCCGAGCGCAACGACAGCTTCGCGAGCCTCGACGGCCCCCTTCTCGGAAGCAACGCTCCACCCGGAGCGTTGTGCAGAAAGCTTCCGTGCATCCCCCTTGAGGAAGCGGCCTCCCTTTCGCGCGAACAGCTCCGCATAGGCCTTGGTGAGAGCTCCCGGATCGGCCGAAGTGGGCGAGCCGCGAAAATGGATCGCGCCGATCACCGCTTCGGACACATGCGGTTCGAGCTCTCTCACCTCGGCTGCGGACAAGACCGCGTAATCGACATCGTAGCGGTCGAGAACCCTTGCTTCATCGATCGCCTGGCGCATGCTTTTCTCGGTACGCAGGCACCGCAGCCAGCCTCTTTGATAGACGAGCCTTTGTGCAGCCCCGCCCGCTTCGGCGATCAACGCATCGTGCTCCTTGACGCATTCGGCCATCAGCGGCGCCAGCGCTTGCGCCGAGCGCTCGATGCGCTCGGGCGCTCCTTCTCGCCAATAACGATAAAGCCACGGGGCGACGCGCGGCAGCGCGGAGAGGTGATAGACGGCATCGCGGCGATTGTTCAACGCGTAGCTCAAAATCGTGCCGAACTCGCGCGGGAACGTGTAGGGGATGACGGCCTCGCGTTGAATGAGCCCGGCATTGCCGAAGCTCGTCTCCTCCCCCGCATCGCGTCGGTCGAGAAGGATGACGTCACGCCCTCGCTTCTGCAAATTGAGCGCGACGCCAACTCCCACCATTCCGGCTCCGAGGACGACAACATCCGCGCGCAAGCTCATCCGCTCCTGCCTCCGATCGATGACGGCGGCCCTTGTAGCGTGCCGTGCCGCTTTGGTCATCACGCTCCAAGCTTGGGGAATGCGATCGCTCGCGGCGATCCCGCGAACTCACGATTTTGTTAGCCGGTGCGCGACCAAGCGCATTGACCGCGCAAATCTAGCGACGGACAATCGTGCCCGAGGAAGAATGTCAATGAGGAGGATGATATGAAAGAGACGAGGCAAACCATCGTTGTGGCCGGGATCGGCCTTGCGGCGATGCTCTTGGTGGCCGCCCCCGCGACCGCCGAGACCATCAACTACAAGGCCGACCTCAAGCCTTCGTCAGAGGTGCCGCCCAATAACTCGGCCGGATCGGGAAGCCTTACGGCGACCTATGACACCAACACGAAGGTTCTCACCTGGACGACCACCTATTCGGGACTGACTGGACCCGCCATCATGTCCCATTTCCATGGGCCTGCCGATCCTGGCGTGAACGCCGGTGTGGTTGTCCCGTTGACCGGAAGCGTCGAGAGCCCGCAGCACGGCCAAGCCACGCTCACGGACGCCCAGGCCGCCGAGCTCGCAGCCGGCAAATGGTATTACAACGTCCACACCAACCAGAACAAAGGCGGCGAGCTTCGCGGCCAAGTCGTGAAGTAAGGTTCCAGAAGACAGCGAGATCGCGGGCCGACAATTGTTTACACGATCATCGGCCCGCGATTCTTTTATATTGCGATGAAGCCGCCTCAGGCCGCCTTGTGGCCGAGGCGCTCTTCGACACGCGCGGCGAGAAACTCGGTCGGGCTTGCATCCGCCGGCAAGGCGGTCGCATCACCGAGATCCGAGCGCGAGAGCCCGATGTCTTTCAGCTCATATTCGGTCATGCGCGCCAGCATCTCGAGCTCACGGCGCGCTCGCAGGACCCGAAGCGGCCAGGCGGCCGCATTCTTCACCAGAGACAAGAATCGCGACGCTGGCCCGAGGTCACGGCGAGGAAAGGGCTGGCCTGCCGTGTAGTGCGTGCAAACAGTGCTCATCACCTTCACTCCATTGAGCCTTGCCCTCTGACGACTTGCCGACATCGGGTCCAAGGCCATTTCAAGATGAGAGATGGTGAATCCCGATTGATTTGACAAACGAATGTTTGTAATATCAATCATCTCAAATATAGATGGATCGTCCCATGCTCGATACCGATCAGCTGCGCAGCTTTCTCGCGATCGTGGACACGGGAAGCTTCACTCGCGCGTCCGAACGCGTGCACAAAACCCAATCGGCCGTTTCCATGCACATGAAGAAGCTCGAGGAGCGGCTCGGGCGGCCTTTGTTCGACAAGCAAGGGCGCGGCGTGCGTTTGTCCGAAGATGGCGAGAAGCTCGTCGATTACGCGCGCCGCATGTTGCAGCTGGAAGCTTCCGCCGTTGCGGCCATCTCCAACAAGGGGCTCACGGGTAACGTGAGGCTCGGCATCCCGGACGACTACGTCGACAACTTCCTGCCCGCGATCCTCACCCGCTTTACGCGGCGCCACCCGCTCGTGGACGTCTCCGTCATTTGCGATTCGAGCCTCTCGCTCGACCAGCAATTGCACATGGGCCAGCTCGACATCGCCGTTGTCACTGACTGCCAGCGACTCGCGAACGTGGAGATCCTGCGCGAAGAGCCGCTGAACTGGGTCGGAGGCCCGCATGGATGCGCGCATGCCGAACGCCCCCTGCCTCTTGCGCTCGGTCGCATCAGCTGCAACTGGCGCAACGCGGCGCTGGCGAGCTTGGCCGAGGCCTCTATCCCCTCGCGGCTCGTGCTCACCTCGAACAATTACGCGGCGATCGCGCCCATGGTGCAGGCGGGGCTTGCCATCACGGTGCTGCCCACGAGCGCTTTCCGGCCCTGGCAGCGAGTTCTCGGAGCGCGGGAGGGCTTGCCGTCATTGCCGCCTTGCCGCATCGGCTTCATCACTGCGCAAGGAGAGCAGACGCCAGAGGTCAAGGCGCTCGGGGAGACGATCCGCTCCGCGCTTGAAACGCAGACGCCGGTGGAGCTTGACGAGGTGTTGCGCCACATTGCCGCCTGACAAAGCGTCTCGCCGTCATCCTCCAAAGAAGCATCGGATTGAGACAGCGTCCGCCAGGCGACCCGCACCGGTGGATCATCAACCCAACGCGTGGAGCGCTTTTCGACCCGCATAGATGGCTTGATCGCCGAGCTCTTCCTCGATGCGAAGGAGCTGATTGTATTTCGCCGTGCGCTCGGAGCGCGCCAGCGACCCCGTCTTGATCTGACCGCAATTGGTCGCGACCGAAAGATCGGCAATGGTCGTGTCCTCCGTCTCGCCAGAGCGATGCGACATGACCGCACGATACGCTGATTTATGGGCTAGATCGATCGCGGCGAGAGTCTCGGTCAAAGTCCCGATTTGATTGACTTTGACAAGGATCGCGTTGCCGGCACCTTCCCTGATGCCACGCTCGAGCCGCGCGACATTCGTGACGAAAAGATCGTCGCCGACGAGCTGGCATTTGCCGCCGATCTTCTCCGTGAGAAGGCGCCAGCCCTCCCAGTCATCCTCTGCCATGCCGTCCTCGATAGAAACGATCGGGTATTTCCCGACGAGCGACTCGAGATAGAGGGCTTGAGCTTTGGATGAACGTGTTTTTCCTTCTCCTTCATAGCGATACTCGCTGTTCTTGAAGAACTCGGTTGAGGCGCAATCGAGTGCCAGAACGATATCGCTGCCGCCTTTGTAGCCCGCCGACTCGATCGCCCCCATGACGAAATCGAGCGCGGCCTCGGCGGATGGGAGATTCGGCGCGAAACCTCCCTCGTCGCCGACATTCGTATTCTGCCCCGCCTTTTTCAGCGCGGACTTCAATGTGTGGAATACTTCCGATCCCATTTGAAGCGCCTCGGCGAAGCTTTGCGCCCCGATGGGCATGATCATGAATTCTTGAAAATCGATCGGATTGTCCGCGTGCACGCCCCCGTTGATGATGTTCATCATCGGCACCGGTAAGGTCCGCGCGTAAGTCCCACCGACATAGCGGAAAAGCGGGAGTGCGCTTCCAAGTGCCGCCGCCTTGGCGACGGCAAGCGAAACACCGAGGATGGCGTTTGCGCCAAGTCGCGACTTGTTCGGCGTGCCGTCGAGCGCGATCATCGCGTTGTCGATCGCGACTTGATCCTGTGCGTCCATGCCGACAACCGCCTCGGCGATATCGCCGGTGACGGCCTCGACCGCCTTCGTCACGCCTTTCCCGAGGTAGCGCTTGCCCCCGTCGCGCAGCTCCACGGCCTCGTGAGCGCCCGTCGAGGCTCCGGAGGGGACGGCAGCGCGGCCCATCGAGCCATCCTCGAGGACGACGTCCACTTCCACAGTCGGATTGCCACGCGAATCGAGGATTTCGCGCGCGAGAAGATCGACGATCATGGCCATGGAAAAGCTCCGCTGGTGGTTCGGCGAGCCGATTGATGGTTCCCATCCGTGGGGAAGCGGCCCGACGCATAATTCTATCGATTGTGGATCGAATTTGCCGATGCCTCGGGACGATCCGTCGGCACCGATCACGAGGCGGTGGAATCGCGAGCGGTTTCTAAATCAAGATCTTCGACATTGGGAAGTGGTTTCGCGACAATCCTATGCGCAAAAATCACAAGCGCGGCTGCCGGAGCTTGAGGCCGTGCCGCAGCCTACGGGATCACCTGCGCTATCCCGCCGAGCCCTTCTCGCCCGACTTCGTGGTCCCCATTTCGGTCGGTGCGCCGGCTTTCTTCCAGGCGCCGAATCCGCCCTTGAGATGGGAAACCGGGCGGAGCCCCATCTCGATCGCCGTCTTTGCCGCGAGCGCCGAGCGCCAGCCGCCGGCGCAGAAGAAGACGAATTGCTTGTCCTCGCCGAAGATCGGCTTGTGATAAGGGCTTTCCGGGTCGATCCAGAACTCCAGCATTCCGCGTGGACAATGGAAGGCGCCAGGCATCTTTCCTTCCCGCTCGATTTCGCGCGGATCGCGAAGGTCCACGAAGACGGTGCCGTCTTGTCCCTGCAAGGCACGCGCCTCCCCGACCTCGAGCGCCGGCACCACTGCATCGGCTTCAGCGAGGAGAGCCTTGTAGCCCTTCTTGATCGATTGCGGCATGGGTCCCTCCGGAATGGTGTGCGGACGACTTCACGGACATTTATCGCATGATGGCGATCACGCGGGAAGCAACCGCGCTCAATGCCGGCAATTCATATGGGAAATGAGGTCGTTTGGGCCAACGCAATCGGCCACTCAGAATGAAGATGGTGCCCACATGACATGCGCGCGCTCGGCGCGCGCATCCACGTTTCGACTCGCTGACCTCGACAACAAAGTTCCCGCACCGAGTGCGGGGACGGCGGCGTGGACGCTACCAAACGCGCGAGACGAGCGGCGAAGAGCCTCAGCCGTGCAGCAGGTAAAGAGCGATCGCCAAAAAGGCACACGCAGCCAAGACGACCTTGGCGCAATTCCAGGGGCTGCGTTGCATCTGAGCGAAGATCAGGCTCATCATCTACTCCGGGCTGAACCGGCCGAAATCAGGCCGCGATGAAGGCAGGCGGTTTACAAGATCTTAAGGTTTTCGACAATGCCCTGCCGCCATTCGGACACGGTTCGGCCATCAACGAAGTAACTTCCGCCTCCCTGAGAGAACGCTCGGCAGGTGGGGCGGTCCTTTGAAGCAGGAACGCGCTCTCGCTCTCATGGGTGCGTGAGTTGTTCTTGGGTTGTTGCCCCCGCGCCACAACGTCCGGCCCTGAGACGTCGCGCAGGAAAGCTCATTGCCAATTGCCGATGATGCCGCTATGAGAGAACACATTCTCGGCCGCCAACAAGGAGGGCTCGATGGCATATATGCTCATGTTCGTCGCCCCCGACCGGCCGCCTCTCTCGGTCGTTTTGATCTAGAAAAACTTTAGGGGCCTTTCGCCCCTACCTCCTCGAAATTCAAGGATTGCCGCCGCGCCGAGCCCGTTCGTGCGCGCAGGCAGCAATATCCGGAGTGGCGCATTGTGCGCCGATCGACATGTCGTCTCTTGGCATCAGTTCCTTCATTCGCGTCCTCGCCTTCGTGCTCAAGGAATGGCGGCGGCAACGATTGTTGTTGTCGTGCATCTGCGGGCTCGTTCTGTTGCAGACGCTCGCCGACGTGCTCGTGCCGCTCTACGCCGGCCGATTGATCGACGCGCTCTCCCCGGGACGGGCGGACCTGGCGGCTCAGCGCGACGATGCATCGACGGCGCTTGGCTTCATGGTCGCGCTTGCGCTCGTGACGGTCGCGTCCCGCCACGTCGCCTTCATCGGCGTCGTGCGCTTCACATTGACGATCATGTCGCACGTGGCGGAGCAGACCTTCTGGCGCGTTCAGCGCTTCTCGTCGGATTGGCACGCCAACAGTTTCGCGGGCTCGACCGTGCGGAAAATCACGCGCGGCATGTGGGGCTTCGATCTCCTCAACGATACCGTGCTCGTCGCTCTTCTGGGTTCATTCGCGGTCCTCGTAGGAACGAGCGCGCTTCTCGCTTGGCACTGGCCATGGGCGGGCGTCCTGATCGGCGCGTGCGCCGCCGGCTATGTCGGGCTCACCTCGAGCCTCTCGCTCGCCTATGTCGCACCGGCGGCACGCTTGTCGAATTCGTGGGACACGAAGCTCGGCGGCGCGCTGGCCGACGCGATCTCCTGCAGCGCGGTCGTGAAGGCCTTCGGCGCCGAGACGCGTGAGGATCAACGCATCGCTTCCCTTGTTGCGAAGTGGCGCTCGCGCACACGCCGCAACTGGACGCGCGGAACCATCAACGGGACCCTGCAAGGGCTTTGCTTGGTGACATTGCGCGCAATCGTCATCGGTGCCGCGCTTTGGCTCTGGTGGCATGGCGAAGCCACACCGGGCGATGTCGTGTATGTGCTTTATACATACGCGGTGGTGCAAGGCTATTTGCGTGATGTGGGCATGCACATCCGCAATCTTCAGCGCTCCGTGAGCGACATGGAGGAGCTTGTCGAAT
>Ga0213876_10000733_pt1 | contig 22758 bp, 18 predicted proteins | sample BarmaccomBMRX_R9_FD_160113 | JGI IMG/M metagenome (GOLD analysis project Ga0213876, IMG submission 160113) | Root-associated microbial communities from Barbacenia macrantha in rupestrian grasslands, the National Park of Serra do Cipo, Brazil - RX_R9 | ecosystem: Host-associated > Plants > Roots... | reverse complement strand
GAACCCCGAACTCCGAACTCCGAACCCTTTCCCCTTCTTCCTCTTCCTCTTCCCGCCGTGGTCGCCGTGACTCGCCGTGTTCGCCGTGTGAACTCTTACGCCGTGCCCGCCAAACCCGCTGTGACCGCCGTGTGATGGCATTCAGCCCCCGCTCGACACCAACTCCCGCATCCAGGCCACGTAGTCGCGCAAGACGGTTTCCCGCGCGCGCTCGTTGTGGAGCTCGTGACGCAGGTCCGGGTACAGTTTCAAGGTCTTGGCGGGCGCCTCCAGCCGGTTAAAGAACTCCCGGGTCACCGCCGGCGACGTTACCGGGTCAGCCGTACCGTGAGCGACCAGGACGGGTACCGGGCAGAATGGGTGCCGTAACAGGTCACCGGCGGCGCGCTCGGCTTCGAAATAGGTATGGACGCGGATGAACGGGATGAGCAGGTGCTTATCGTCGAGTGCGTCGATAAAAGCCGGGTCCGATGAGACCTTGTCGCCGGTGATCCCGGTCGGAAATGGGCAGGCCGGCCAGCACCGGCGCATCACCTGGGCAAAGCGTCGCAGCGAGGGCCCGGGTGGAGAGGTAAGCTCCAGCCAGGGAGCACTCGCAATCAGGCCTAAGGGACGATATGGGCTGCGGGCAAGCGTCCAGAACGCTAGTTGGGCGCCGAAACTGTGGGCGAAGATGATGGTCGCTTTGACCTCAAGGCCGGCCAGGGCAGTCTCGACGTCGCTGGCCAGGTCCTCATAACGGGCAAAGGCGCCCCGTTGCCCGCTGCTGCGCCCGTGCCCGCGCAGGTCTACGGCAAAAACGTTAAAACCGGCCTGCTGGAAGCATCGTCCGACGTGGAGATAGCGGCCCGTGCTTTCACCCAGGCCATGAATCACGAGGACCTGCCCTACGGGGGCAGCCGCCTTCCAGCGCCGGAAAAAGAGAGCGGCTGACCCGCTTCCCTTGATTTCGCCGGTCTCGCAATCGGAGATCATGAAACGGCCCGCGCCGCGTCTGGACAGCCCGCCCTTTCAGTCCTTGGCCCGGCGGGATAGAAACGTGAGCTCCGAAATCCCGGATTTGTCGATGCCGCCCAAGCCGATTTGCACCATCCGGTCAAACTGCCGTTTGGAAGCGTCCAACAGCGGCAGTTGCAGACCGTGCTGCTGGGCCAGGCTGAGCGCAATCCCGCTGTCTTTCGCGGCGTGCGCCGCCGAGAAAAAAACGGAGTGCTCCCGGTCGATCATGTCCTGGCCGTCGGTCTCAAGGACGCGGGAATTGGCGCCCGTTTGCGAAAACACGTCGTTCACGAGCGCCAGGTCCAACCCGAGCGCTTCGGCCAGACCCAACCCCTCCGCCAGGCCGGCGGTGTTGATGTTCATGACCATGTTAACCAATGCCTTCAGCGCGGCCGCACTGCCCGGTTTACCGATGAAATGGCGGGCGCAGGTCAGCTGTTCAAGGATCGGTTCCACCCACCGGTAAGCCGTCTGGTCGCCGGCCAGCATCATGTACAGCTTGCCTTCACGTGCCTGTGGAATGCTGGAAGCCATGGGGGCTTCCAGGACGTGAGCGCCGCGTTCCGCGCCGGCCTGTTCGACTTCAATGTGGACGGCCGGACTGATCGTTGCGCAGTTCACGAAAAATTTGCCGCGCGCATGCTCAAACAGATTGTCCGGTCCAAAGTAGATCGAACGCATCGCAGCGTCATCGGTCACAACGGTGAAAATGACCTCGGCCAACCGGCTGACCTCAGAAACGCGTTCGGCCGCCCCGGCCTCAAGCTCCGATGCAACGCTCTCTGCCGTTTCCCGTTGCGCATCGTGCACTGCGACGATCGGATAGCCCACATCTCGCAAGCGCCGCGCCATATTTGCGCCCATGCGTCCGACGCCAACAAATCCAATTGCGGGTAAACTCATGATTTTTCAGTTACACCGCTCCGCGCACAACGTCGATGAAAGATGTCAACCCGGCGATTAACGCCGAGTAGCGGCCGGGGAGGCCGTCGGCGTGACGCTGGCCCAGGGTAAAGGCGGCGAACTGCGGGTGGCCGGTGCCGGCGTGCTGACGCCGACGGCGTAGTTAAACACCAGTTTTCGGCCCTGCTCGGCCGCTCTCAACCCGGAGTAGGACGTGAATAGCCCGAGCGCGAAGGTCGCCAAAGCCACCAGGCGGCGGACGCGCGGCACGCGGGCCACCATCAGGCTGAGCAGGGCCACGCACGTAGTGATCAGGCCGAAGTTACGGGCGCGCTGACTCCATTCGATGTGCTGCTGAATCAACGGAGCAATCATCGGCGGCAACTGGCCCAGGTGCTCCTGCCCGCCCGTAACCAGGGCGAACTGCGCAGCCGCCGTGGCGAGCAGCAGAATGAGAAACGTCCAGAACGGAAAACCTGCGCGCCGGGTCAGCAACGCCCCGAAGGCCAGGAGCGTGCCCAGCAGCGTCAGGACGATCGGGTAGTATGCGAAGGCGGGGTGAAACGGATCCGGAATTTCGAGCGGTTCAAACATGAGAAAAGAAAATTGAACTAATCCAAAGTTGCCGGCATTGAAACCTAGACTAGAGAGGCAATAGCCTTTGTATGCAATGCTTTAACATCACACGGCGGAACACGGCGACCACGGCGGGAAGGTTAGCTTTCCGAAGCCCTGAGCCGATACCCGCCGACACCAGGAAATCCGGTGCCCGCCCGGTACTTGCGGCTGAAACGCTGAGGTGTTGGTAGGCGGCGCGATCCGGGCGGCCGTGAAACTTTTCTCTTTTCTTTCGATGCGACCGCGTTATGGTTTTGCTCCCTTTCAAGCGGACGGGGTCTTAGCTCAGTTGGTAGAGCGCCTCAATGGCATTGAGGAGGTCAGGGGTTCGAATCCCCTAGGCTCCATTTACTTATGTCCTTCAAAGCCGCAGGGCGCTCTTTCCGGACCTGAAAACGCCGGCGTGCAGTGCCGCGCCGAACCCCGAACTTTCTTTGCCGTGGTCGCCGTGTGACCCGCCACCCGCCACCCGCCACTCGACACTCGACACCCGCCACCCGCCACCTCAAAATAGCCGTGGTCATGCGGGTCTTGGTGGTAGATGACGAAAAGAATATCCGGCGGGCGATGGTGCTCGCGCTGGAGTCGATGGACCATGCGGTTGTGGCGGTCTCGAGCGGGAAGGAAGCGCTCGACGCGCTGCGTCAGGGGGCCTTTGCGGTCATCTTTCTCGACCTCAAGCTCGGACGGGAAAACGGGCTCGAGTTTCTGGACGAGATCCGTCGCCTGGCGCCGGAGGCGGCGGTGGTGATCATTACGGCTTATGCCTCGATCGAGACCGCGGTTGAAGCGATTCGCCAAGGAGCGTTTGATTACCTGCCCAAACCGTGTACCCCGGATCAGATTCGCCGGCTCCTGGACCGGATCATGCGCACGCAACGGCTGGAAAACCGGGTGCTGGAACTCGAAGCACGGCTGCAATCCGAAGCGCCTGAGATCGATCTGGACTCGGAGACTGCGGGCATGCAGAAGACGCTCGAGGTCGCCTGGAAAGCCGCCGGCAGCGAGGCCACCGTTCTATTGCTGGGCGAAAGCGGCACCGGCAAAAGCGTGCTTGCCCGTGCGATGCATGAACGCAGCGGCCGTTTTGAGCGCGCGTTCGTTACGGTTAGCTGTCCCAGCCTGTCCCGGGAACTGCTGGAGAGCGAACTTTTCGGGCACGTCAAAGGTTCCTTTACCGGTGCGCACCACGACACCGCGGGTAAGGTGGTGGCAGCCCACGGCGGGACGTTATTTCTGGACGAAATCGGAGACTTGCCGCTTGAGATTCAAGCCAAGCTGTTACGCCTTTTGCAGGAACGAGAGTATGAACGCGTCGGCGACCCGAATCCCCGGAAGGCGGATGTACGGGTTATCGCCGCCACTAACCGCGACCTGGTCAGTGCGGTGGCTGCAGGCCATTTCCGTGAGGACCTTTATTACCGCCTGAACGTCATCACCATCAGCCTGCCGCCCCTGCGGGAGCGCGATGCTGATCTCCTGCGCCTGGCCGGCAAACATTTAGCCTTCTTCGCCAAGCAAGCCGCTAAACGGTTTGACGGCTTTTCGAGCGGTGCGCTGGCGCGAATGCAGAACTACGCGTGGCCGGGAAATCTGCGCGAACTGCGCAACGTGATCGAACGTGCCGTGATCCTGGGCAACGGCCCTCTGATTGAAGCCGATGACCTTGCGATCCGGCCCGGACACGATGAACAACAACCGGCGGTGAGGTTGGGCGCTCGCGTGTCTCTGGAAGCGATTGAGAACGAGCACATTCGCCAGGTGCTCGCCCACTGCCGTACCATCGATGAAGCGGCCGGTATTCTCGGGATCGATCCGGCGACGCTTTACCGCAGAAAGAAGCGGTTATAGACGCCATTTACCGGGACGCCGTCCCTTTTCTGCATAAAGCTGTGCAAAGCTTGACACCTTGTGAGCGCAACGATTAGTTAGCGTAAGCAGACTGCTGCTTAGCTCATCCCCCTTTCCCCCTCTCACTCATGAGATCACTACATCGATTGGTCAGGCGTAATCTGAAATGGTCCACTTGCCTGGTTTGGCTTGGGCTGCTCACCTCCGGCTCCTTAAAGGCGGGCGTCACCGTCCGGTTTGCGGGTGATTCCGACGTCGGCGAGGGCGGCCGCTGGACGCGGGCCGTAGTGGAAGACTGGGCCAAACGCACCGGCAACACCGTCCAATACATCAGCCGGCCCAACGATGCGTCGGCCACCTTGCAGCAGTTCCAGCAATATTGGGCTGCCCGCAGCGCCGACGTCGACGCCTACATGGTCGACGTCATCTGGCAGGGCATCGCCGCCCCTCACGCGGTCGACCTGCACAAGTACGTCAAGGAAGACGAGCTCAAGCAGCATTTCCCGCGCATCGTCCAGAACAACACTGTGAATGGCAAGCTGGTCTCCCTGCCCATGTTCACCGACGCCGGTATTCTCTACTATCGCACCGACCTGTTGCAAAAGTACGGCCTCTCCGGCCCGCCCAAGACCTGGGAAGAGCTGGCCCAGATGGCCAAAAAGATTCAGGACGGCGAGCGGGGGGCCGGGCACGGCGATTTTCAGGGGTTTGTCTTTGAAGGCAAAGCCAGCGAGAGCGTCACCTGCAACGCCGTCGAGTGGATCTACAGCTTCGGGGGCGGCACGGTCGTGTCCGAAGACAAGAAGGTCACAATCAACAACCCCAACGCCGCCAAGGCGCTCGACACGGCCCGCAGCTGGGTGGGCACCATCTCCCCTCAGGGCGTGACGACCTACTCCGAAGAAGAGGCGCGCAACCTGTGGCAGGCCGGCAACGCGGCCTTCATGCGCAACTGGCCGTACGCCTATGCCTTGGGCCAGGATCCCAAGAGCCCCATCTCCGGCAAGTTTGACGTCACGGTTTTGCCTAAGGGCGGTGCGGACGGCAAGAACGCGGCCTGCCTGGGCGGCTGGCAGGTGATGGTGTCGGCGTACTCGAAGGTGCCCGACGCGGCGGCCGACATGGTGCGCTTCCTGTGCTCGCCGGAGATTCAGAAAAAGCGGGCGATCGATCTGAGCCAGCTGCCGACCATCCCGGCATTGTACAACGACCCCGACGTGCTGGCCAAGAACGGCTGGTTTAAGAACATGCAGGAGGTGTTCAACAACGCGGTGGCCCGGCCCTCGACGGCCACGGGAGCCGACTACAACCAGGTCTCCACGGCCCTTTACCAGAACACCAACAAGGTGCTGGCCGGGGGTGAATCGGGCCAGAACGCCGTCGTCCAGATCGAACGGACCTGCAAGCGCATCGTGCGCTAGGCGCAGGGAGCTCGGCCGACGACGAGAGCAAGCAAGCAACCAACCAACCAACGAGCGAGAGAGAGAGAAGAAGCGCGCCATGGCTCGAGAAATCGACCTGCAAATGCGCCAGCGCCGGCTGGCGTGGTTTTTGATCATGCCGGCGGTGCTGGTGGTGGTGCTGGTCATCGGCTACCCGCTGATCCAGGTCATCGTCTACTCGTTTTTGAAGTACAAGCTCGACGGGGTCACCCCTCCGAGCTTCATCGGGCTGAGCAACTACGCTTTCATCTTCACCGACCCGGCCTTCTGGGGGGCGGTGCAGGTGACGTTGCTCTTCAGCTTCTTTTCGGTCATTTTGGAAACGGTGCTGGGGCTGGCCATCGCCATGGTGGCCAGTTCGAAGTTCAAGGGGCGCACCCTGCTGCGGGTCGCCATCCTGGTGCCCTGGGCCATCCCGACGGTGGTTTCCTCGCAGATCTGGCGCTGGATGTTCAACGATATCTACGGGGTAGCCAACATCCTGCTGGCCGACCTGCATCTCATTCCCCACAAGCTGGCCTGGCTGGCCAACGCCAGCACGGCCCTGCCGGTCATCATCGCGGTGGACGTCTGGAAAACCACGCCCTTCATGTCGCTGTTGCTGCTGGCCGGGTTGCAGTTGATCCCGGGCGACCTGTACGAGGCGGCCGCCATCGATGGGGCCACCAAGGTGCGCCAGTTCTGGACCATCACCCTGCCGCTGGTGACCCCGACGTTGCTGGTGGCGCTGATCTTCCGCACCCTGGACGCCTTGCGCGTCTTTGATATTTTCTACGTGATGGTCGGAGGCCAAGGCGACCTGCAAACCATGGCCATCTACAACCAACAGTACCTCATTCAGTTTCTGGACGCCGGGATCGGCTCGGCGGCCTCAGTGGTCATCCTGCTGTTCATCATGGCCTTCGTGGTCATTTACACCCGTTTCAGCCGCACCAGCTTCGAATAACATGAGCCAGCCCACCACCCCCCCTGCCACTGCGCGGGCCGTCCCCGTACCCGGCTCCGGCGCTTCCCCGGCCGTTGCCGGAGTCCCGCCGAAAGAACGTCTCAGCGGGCAAGCCCTGCTGTTGCGGGCGTTGTTCTACCTGTTGGTGGCCGCCATCCTGGTATTCAACCTTTTCCCGTTCTTCTGGGCCTTGCTCTCGTCGTTTCGGCCCACCAGCGAACTGTTCTCCACGCGGCTGATCCCGCAGCAGTTAACGCTGCACAGTTATGAGGAGGTCTTCAAAGACCCGCGCTTCATGGCCAGCCTGTTGAATTCGATCATCATCTCAGGGTCCACCGTGCTGATCGCCCTGGCGCTGGGCAGCTTGTGCGCCTACGCGCTCGGCCGGTTGCCCTTCCGGTTCAAAGCCCCGGTGCTCTACCTGGTGCTGACCATGACGATGTTCCCGCAGATCTCGGTGTTGTCGGGCCTGTTCGTGATGCTCAAGACGCTCGACTTGTTCAACACCCGCCAGGGGCTGGTGCTGACTTACCTGATCTTCACCTTGCCCTTCACCATCTGGGTGATGACGCAGTACTTTCGCAGCCTTCCGCGGGAGTTGGAGGAAGCAGCCTACGTGGACGGGGCCACTCCGCTGACGGTCTTCTGGAAGATCCTGCTGCCCTTGACAACGCCGGGGCTGGTGTCGACGGGGTTGCTGGCCTTTATCGGGGCGTGGAATGAGTTTTTGTTCGCACTGACCTTCACGGTCACCGACAACATGAAGACGGTGCAGGTGGCCATTTCGCAGTTCAGCGGATCGAGCGCTTTTGAGCAGCCGTGGGGCTCGATCATGGCGGCCTCGATGGTAGTGACGGTGCCCTTGGTGGTGCTCGTGCTGATCTTCCAGTACCGCATCGTGGAAGGCCTCACTGCCGGCGCCGTCAAAGGCTGACGAACCGCGCGGCGCGCCGCCCTCGGGGTGGAGTTCCTTCCTGTCCCGAGGGCCGGGTCCGCGTGATATGAATTCAGGCATGGTCTGGCGGGAGACCATGCGGTGCCGTCGCCAGTTCCGCATTTGAATACGCCGGATCGCCGCTGACTTCCCGTCCGAACCATGGCGGCGGGTTGAAACGACGCGCCTGCTCCTCATCGGGAAACTCGACTTCGACGACTTTCAAACCGGTAAGTTTCTCTTCGTAATTGTCGTATTCTGCCAGCAACCCTTCGGAAAGCGGGATCGGGTAGCGGCGTTTTACGATGCGCCGGCCGGCCGTGAGCGGCCATAAGGCGTCAAATTGTCCTTCGTCGACCGGAATCTCGACTTCTATCCGGCTCTGCCCGGCCGGCTTGCTTTTAACGGTAAGTTCGGTTTTGCGCCGGTTGACGCGTCGCAAGCGGATTTCGATCGGCCTGCCGGTTTCACTGGAAATCACCAGGTATCCCTGCTCAATCAACTTGAATTCAACACCGGCCGTGTCCGGCGGTTGTCGAACGAGAAATTTGCGTTCAATCTCACGATAAGATGGCGGCATTGTTTCAGCGGTCGCACATCGAAGCGCTTCCGGCCGGGTGCAACCGGCCGGGCCGGCCCAGCGGCTCCACCTTCACTTGGCCGGTGTGGGCGAAGGGCTCCCGTTGTGCCCGCCCAGATTCGGGAGGTCCATCGACTTCAGCTGCCGGGTCAGATTTTTCATCTCGATCTGGAGCGCATCTACCTGCTGGCGGAATTCGCGATTGAGTTCATCCCGGCGCGCCGCCGGCAGGCACAGCACCGTCGCGCCTCCGACGATGATTCCAAGGAGAAAGGTAAGGAGCGGCCTCATCCCCGAGTTTATACGCTCGAAAGACTCAGGAAAACGGAAACTTGGCCGGGCTGCGCTGATTTGCGCCGGACGCCCATCGCGCCCTGGGGCAAGGTGAAGCGGACCAGTTAATCGATCCGGTCTTCACCCGACGAACGCACCTGTTCGCGCGCGACCTCCGGCGAAAGCGACCAGCCTTCAGGGTCGTATTCCGGCACGGTTTGCAGCCACGCCAGCACCGGCCGAAGCGCGACTTCATCCCCGACCTCCGCCGGAAGAGTCGCCAGAAGGCGCAAAGACCGCACAATCGGTTCTTCGTTGGCCGCAAATACGTGTTTACCGATACAGCCGTAACGCTCCGCCGTGCAACAAAGCCGATCGAGCGCTTCGACCGTTTCGCGTAAGGATCGGGCCATTCCGGACCGGTACCGGTATTCCATTCTCGGCGAGAACGACACGTCATGGACAAAACGTTCGATAATCGGACTGCTTACCGAGAGCGCGCGCATGCGCTCCAGGCATCGGCGAGCTGTCCGCCGCAGCACGGGAAAATACCAGCGTCGCTGGCATGCATACGCGTCTCCGAGGATGAAGATGACGGCGGCCAGCACGGATAATTCCGCAAACAAACGGGTGCTGTGATCCAATCGGTGCAACGACCACACCTCGACACAGACGATCAATCCCCCGCTGAACAGGCCGCACAAACCGAATTTCGTTCCCAGCCCTTTAGCCCATTCCCGGAAGAATTGGCGTCGAAGCCAGCGATCCTGAAAAAGGCGCGGTTTAAATCGAGCGTTCATCGAGGTCTCCATGCGCATGTTTAGGCCAGCGCCGAAATCAGCACCGGAGGCTCTTCTAAGTTTACCGGCAGGTGGAGGTAATTACCCGATGGGAGCAGAACCGAAAAAAATGCCGCGAATGACTGACTTCGATTCGGGGCCTTCCAAGCGCGCTTCAGCTCGCGGCGTCAGGCCAATGCTAAAAACAACGGGATCAGGAGACGGGAGAGAATGCCGCAGCCGGCCGGCAGCATTCTTTGATCCCGCATCCGTGTGAGCTCAGGAAGGAATGCGCCAAATCAGTCGTTTGTGGCATTTTTCGGCTTGTCGCATTCGCGGCATTCTAACCGGCGGCCTCGCCTAACGCCCCCAGCGCCAGGCGCGCAGCACCCGTACGAGTCTCCACGCCTAACTTCGCAAACAAGTTGTTTGCGTGCTTTTTGACCGTGTTTAACGACGCGCCGAGAATGATGGCAATTTCGGGGTTGGTTTTGCCTTCCGCAATCCAGTAAAGCACCTCAGCTTCCCGCGCCGTCAGACCAAGGCTCAGGAGCGCCTCGGGTCCGAAGGTGCCGTTTTGGCGCTCAATCCGTAGAAAAACCGCATTGCGATGCGTGGGCGAGCCGAAAGAATCAACCTGGATGGTGCCCTTTTTCGGATGCCGGACGGCCAAAGGAGCGCGCCCGGCACCTTGTTTCAGCCAGTCACGGATCACGGCCGGCAATACACTGCTGTCCGCACCTTCCTCTTTGGGCAGGTAAGTGCTCAAATAGATTTTGGCCTGGCGCGTGGCGAAAACGATGTTCCCTGCAAGGTCAGCAATCACCAACGCTTCGGCCAACGAGCTTTCCAGCTCCCGTTCAGCATCCAACCGCAATTCGATTTCTTCCTGCAGTTCCTGGTTTTTGCGTTCCAGTTCGCTCTGCAGCTCGCGAATCCGGAGGTGCGCCTGCACCCGCGCCTGCACCTCTTCCGGCTGAATGGGTTTGCCCAGAAAGTCGACTGCACCCGCGCTGAACGCTTCTAACTTTTTGTCCAGTGCGTCGGCGGCGGTGATAACGATCACCGGGATTGCGCCCCAACCGGGCCGGCGCTTGATCTGCCGGCAGGTCTCGATGCCATCAATACCGGGCATCATCAGGTCAAGCAGAATGATATCGGGCAGTTCACGTTCGAGTTGTTCGAGGCAACGCTTGCCGTTCTCGGCAACCAGCACCCGGTAACCCGCCCCGGTCAGGTAGCCGAGTAACACCTCCAGGTTCGCCGGCACGTCGTCTACCACCATTACCGTTTTCATGTCTTCTCAGGGTCCAGTCTCAGCGTTTCAATGATGCCCGGTCTCCCTTTGAAGGGGAGCTCGGGGGCTCGGCGGCTCGGCGCCCTTTGAAAGCCAGGTCGAGGGTGGGGCAGGCTCATTCGCGCCAAGCATTGACGTGCCGCCCTGAATCTAACCGTTCTCCCGGTACAAAGGCAATCCCGAAGGGCGCGGGCGCCCGCCGGGATAAAATTTATCCCGCGTCCTGACTCGCCGGGCCGCCCTTGCCGTCGCCGCTGGTCTGGCGCAACGCCGCAGCCAGCACTTCGTCGATGGTGCGGACGGGCTGGAATTCGAGCTGTTTGCGAGCTTCGGCCGGAATATCTTCGAGATCCTTCTCATTCTGGTACGGCATGAGTACCCGGCGGATGCCGGCCCGGAGCGCCGCAAGGCTTTTCTCCTTCAGGCCACCGATCGGCAAGACGGTTCCTCGCAAAGTGATTTCACCAGTCATTGCCACGTCGCTGCGAACCGGCCGCCCGCTGAATAAACTGGCGATCGCGGTCGTGATGGCGATCCCGGCGCTCGGACCGTCTTTCGGCACCGCACCGCTGGGCACATGGATGTGCACGTCGCTGGTGGCGAACAGCGTCGGGTCGATGCCGAGGCTCTCGGCGCGGCTCCGCACCACGCTGTAAGCCGCCTGCATGGATTCCCTCATCACGTCGCCGACCTGCCCGGTCAGCAACAAGCCGCCTTTGCCGGGGTATCGTGTCGCTTCCACAAACAGGATATCGCCACCGGTCGGCGTATAAGCCAGGCCGGTGACGACGCCCACCAGATCCTGGGAGAGCCGCTCTTCGCGAACCGCGCGCGAGGCATTGCCCAAAATGCGGCGAACCATCGATGGGGTGGCGCTTACCTGCGTAACGGCGCCTTTGGCGATCTCGGCAGCGACGGACCGGCAAACGGCTCCGATCCGGCGTTCCAGGTCACGGACGCCGGCTTCGTAAGTGTATTCCTGGATGATCGCCTGAAGGGCGGCCTCTTCAAAAATACACTGCTCCGGTTTCAGGCCATGCTCGTCGAGCTGGCGCGGCACCAGGTACCGCAGTGCGATGTTCAGCTTCTCGGCTTCGGTATAGCCGGGAATCGAGATCATCTCCATGCGGTCGCGCAACGGCGCGGGAATGCCCTCGACGTAATTGGCTGTCCCGATAAAAATGACGTGGCTGAGGTCAAACGCGACATCAAGATAACGGTCCGTAAACGTGTTGTTCTGGCGCGGATCCAGGACCTCGAGCAAAGCGCTCGCGGGATCGCCTCGTATGTCCGAACCCACCTTGTCAAGCTCATCCAGCAACAGGACGGGATTGCGCACGCCGAGACGGCGGATTTCCTGAACAATCCGGCCCGGCATTGCGCCGATATACGTTCGGCGGTGACCGCGGATCTCCGCTTCGTCCCGAATCCCGCCCAACGAGATACGGGAGAACTTGCGGCCGAGCGCATCCGCGATGGATTGGCCCAGGCTGGTTTTACCGACGCCGGGAGGGCCCAGGAAACAGATGATCGGGCTGCGTCCCTCCGGCTTAAGCTTGCGCACCGCCAGAAATTCGATGATCCGCCGCTTTACCTTCTCCAGGCCAAAATGGTCGCGGTCGAGGATTTCCTGGGCTTTGGCCAGATCGGTATGATCCTCAGTTCCTTTTGCCCACGGCATATCGGCCAGCATTTCCACATAGGAAATGATGACCGACATCTCCGGGCTGGCGCTCGGGATGTGCGCAAGGCGTTTCAGTTCCCGGTCGGCGGCGTCGAGCACGTATTGGGGTGCACCCGCTTCCCTGAGTTTATGGCGAAGCTGTTCGGCCTGCTCCTCCCCTTCGGGTTCTTCTTCCCCAAGTTCCTTCTGGATGGCGCGCAGCTGTTCACGGAGGTACGCCCGGCGCTGCGTGTCCGAAAAACGGCCTTCTACATTCTCCCGGAGTTTCTGCTGAAGTTCGGCAATCTCAATCTGGCGCTGCAGAATCTCCTGCACTGCCTGGATCCGTTTCAGTAAATCGGGCTCTTCCAGAATGGCTTGTTTCCTGGCCGGCTCAGCGCCGAGATTGCCGGCCAGGATGTCCGCCAGCTGTTCCGGCGAGCTGAGATTGGCCAGCAGGCTCCGGATCTGCTCGGGAGTTTCCGGGGAAAGATCCAGGAGCCTCGTGGCGGAATCACGCAGGTGGTTGAAAGCTGCTTGCAGCTGCTTGTCATCGGGCGGCGGCTGAATGGTCGCGACCGGCTCAACAAACGCGCGCAGGTAAGGCTCCGTCTGTTCAAACGCGCGAATCCGTACCCGCTGCTGAGCCTGGACGAACAACGCCACCGTTCCGTCGGGCTGGCGGATCAATCTCAACACCTGCGCCGACACGCCGACCTCGTAAAGATCGGCCGGTCCGGGACGATCCTGCTCTTCCGAACGCTGCGCCACCAGCCCGAGTTGTTTGTTGTCGGGCAATTCGGTATCGACCAGTTTCAGGGCGGAAGGGCGGCCGATCGTCAGCGGTACGACGCTGCCGGGAAAAAGCACCAGGCCGCGTACCGGAAGGATAGGAAGCACGAACGAAGGCGTGACCCTGACCAGCTCGGCGCCCTCTTCGGAAGAATAACCCCCTTCCCGGTTCGTGTTATCGTTCGCCTCACTCCCCGGCGCTTTCGCGGCCGGTTGGTTGGAGTCAGCGGTACTGCGGCTTTCCAAATCGTCGGACATGGTTATTCAAAAGCCAAAAGCGTTCACGCAGGCCAGCGCAAAAAGTCGTGATCACCGTCGCGAAACCCCCTTAGTCGCCCGGCTCTCAGGCGTGGGCACGACGCGGCAGCACAATCCACAACATCGCGTCCAACCATTCGGTTTGGATGCGCTCGATCTCCAGGTCGAGCGGCAACGAAATTTCACGAGCAAACGCGCCATAATTAATTTCCATCGCCAGGACCCGCATGCGAGCGGTCTGTTCGTGCGCTTTCATGATGGCTGGCTCGGGCGGATTGCGGTAGCCGCGCACCAAAAGACGTCCGGGCTGGACCTCCACGTCCACCTGCCCCGGCTCGATTCCCGCCAACTCCAGGCAGACCCTGAGGGAGTTGTCACACTGAAAAATATTCACGGCCGGACGCCAGACAGGCTCCGGATCTTGAAAATGCGAGAAATGGACTTTTGTAATCTGGTACGCCACCTCGCCGAGTTGCCCCTGGAGTCGGCGTAACCGGATGTCGCGAATTCTACGGCTCACTCAGGATAATGTCACACGGCAGCCACGGCGCAAGGGTTTGGAGCTCGGAGCTCCGAACTCCGAACTTTACCGGCCGTTCCGCACCGCCAGGTTGTCCTGCACGTACCGGAAACTGTGCGCCAGGGAGTCAAACGGGTCGCCAGGGGTGACATCCTGTTCCACGACGAACCACTCGCACCCGACACGTTCCGCCTCCGCCACAAGGACTGAAAAATCCAGATTGCCCGTCCCGATTTCCGCCATAAAAGGCTGATTGTTTTTGAGATCGAACCCGTAATCCTTCAGGTGAAGGGCCGCTAATTTGCCTCGAAGCTCCCGGATGCAACGTTCCGGACTGACGCCGCCATATTGCGCCCAGTAGGCGTCGAGCTCAAAACTCAACGTCGGCGCCGCTCCGCGCAGGATGTTCAAGACACGTTCCCCATCGACCCGGGAAAACTCGATCGCGTGATTATGGTACGCCAGCTTCAGCCCGGCCCGGCCCAACGTTTCCGCGCTCTGTTCAAGCCGGTTGCCTAATTGCTCGATGTCCAGCCGCGAACTCAGGTCAACCTCCGCCGGGTAAGCGTACACGGCGAGCTTGGCCCCGATGACCTGCAGTTTGTCCACGATGGCTTCCGGATGAGCGATGAGCACGCTTTGGTGCACGTGCGCAGCGGCCACCGCCATCCCCGCATCGTTACAGATCCTGGCGATCTCCTGATCCTTAACTTTATCCGACGGGATCAGCTCCACGGCGGAGTAGCCGATTGATTTTAGGCGCTCAATGGCGCGTGAGAATCCCGACGGGTCGAGCACGTGATCCCGGACCGTGTAGAGTTGCGCAGCAACCTGGGAAAGTTTCATAGTGTAACGAGTAACTGGTAACTGGTAACTGATAACGGGTGACGGGCAGCTCGCAAGGCATAACGCACAGCAGCGCCTTTCGTCTTGCCGGCACCAGCCGCCGGGTACGAGTTACCAGTTACCCGTCACTCGTTGCCGTACATCTGGTGATAGAGGCGCTCGATGGCTTCTTCAGGGCTCTCGTGCAGCATCGCTTCACGGATCTGGCTCACGTACATCCCTAATGCGAAAGGGCTCACGGCCGGCACTTCCCGCAAATCCCACTCGTACCCGGGCGCCTCGTCCAGGAAGGCGAAGGCCCGCTCGGCGTCGAGAAACGTGTATTCGGCTTGGCGGTACGCCTCCTGCAACAACGGATGGTCCGGCTCGTGTTCCTGGAGCACCCGGAAGAGGATCTCGGCGTTCCAGCGGATTTGCCGGAGCCGGCGTTCACCGCCCGGCCGGTTGCGCGGCACCATTAACCCCGTTTGTGCGACTCCGCGGAACTGCCATCGGACCAGTTCGGAATCACGAAGGGCGCGCTCCAGGGCTTCGGCGGCGCCCTCGACCCGGATGAGCTGGCGCAACTGAGGCAGCGTCATGCGCTGAAAAGGCTGCAAGCTCAGAAGAAAGCCGTAATCGTCGACCGTGACCATCGCATTCCCCCCGACGACCTGCTTCATGCGGTAGGAGATGATGCGTGACAGGGCATCGTTGCCGCTTCGCCCGATGAGGGAATGGAAAAAGTAATTCAGCAAGCCGTCCTCGCCCTGATAACATTCGATGAGCAATAAGCGTTCGACGGGCACCCGCGAAAAACGGCGTTGCGCCTGGAAATGCGCGATGATGGCTTCGGCGTTGCTGGCACTGATTTCCTCCGTTTCGACGAGCCAGTCGAGCAGGCCGGGATCCTGCCGGTCAAGACGACGATTAATCTCGGTCCGGAAACGCACCACTTCCTGCGCAATCCCGGAAGTCAGCGGCATCCGGCCCGCATTCCAGGAGGGGACGATCGGTCCTTTGCCGCCGGCGGCTTTCACCTTCACATAACAGGCATTGGTCTCGACGAGTTGCACGATCCGGCCGGCCAGCACGAAGCGATCGCCCAGGTTTAACCTCTTGATAAAGCCTTCCTCGAGCTGCCCAAGTTTTTGGCGGCCCAGGAACACGGTGATAACGCCCTCGGCCGGGATTGTGCCGACGTTCATGAGGTACTCGCGTTCGACCCGCCGCGAGGGCAGGCTGATCCGGTCCTCCCGGATCACGATCTTACCAAACACGTCCGCGTACTGAGCGGACAAACGCCTGCCTCCCCCCTGCAGATAAGTCAGAACCTGCTCCAACCCTTCGGCGGTAAGGGCGCGGCAAGGCCAGGCCCTTCGCAATACGGCCAACACCTCCTCGCGATGAATCATCGGCGCAGCCATCGCCATACCGACCACGTGCTGCGCGATCACGTCCCAACAAAGCTCAGGGATCCGGACCGGATCGAGCCGGCGCTCACGCGTGAGCCGTGCGGTGACGACGCATTCGATCAGGTCGTTGATGTTGGTCGCGACCAGCACGCCGTAACTGGTCTGGTGGATGGAATGGCCGGCTCGGCCGAGCCGCTGCAAGGTCCGCGAGATCCCTTTCGGCGTCGAGACCATGATCACCAGGTCGATCGCCCCGACGTCGATGCCCATTTCAAGGCTGGTCGAACAGACCACGGCGCGCAGTTCCCCGTTCTTGAGCCGATCCTCCACCTGCAGGCGTACGCTGCGGTCCAGCGACGAGTGATGGATCTCGATCCGGCCGGCCAGCTCCGGCAGGAGCTGTTTCAGGCGCAGGCCGATGTTCTCTGCGCCGGACCGGGTATTGCAAAAAACCAGGACCGATTGGGATTTTTCGACGAGCCGCTTGGCTTCTTCCAAAATCCGGGTGCCGCTGAAACCGGCCGGGGGATAAGGCTGTTTGCGAACCGGTGAGAAAACCTCGATGACCTGCCTGCGGGCAACCTGCGCATTCGCGATCCAGCAGGCCCGCCGGGGTCCGACGAGGAAGGCGGCCATCCGCTCCAAGGGCGCCACCGTGGCCGACAGCCCGACGCGGCATAAGGGCCGTTCGCACAAAGCTTCCAGCCGCTCCATCGACAAGGCCAGGTCGACGCCGCGCTTGTTCTCGGCGATCGCGTGCAATTCGTCAATCACGACGTAACGGCAGCCGCGTAAACTCTCGCGATAATCGTTCTGGCAGAGGATGATGGCCAGACTTTCCGGGGTGATGAGCAGGATCTCGGGTGGATGGCGCCTGATGGCCCGGCGCTCCCCGGCAGGCGTATCGCTGGTCCGCATGGCCACCCGGATCTGCCCGTCAAGGCCCATCTCGGCCAGCGGTTGTTGCAGGTTTTTCTGGAGATCGTAAGTGAGGGCACGCAAGGGCGAAACATAAATGGCGTGAATGCCTGGTCCGCCCGGCACGGCCGAATCCGGCGGTCGACCGTTGCGGCCGGCGGTCCCGGAGGGATCCTGCACGATTCTTCCCCGGCACCGGCGCGCCGGCCCCGAAACTCGCGTTTCCCGCACGAGGTCGTCGATAATGCCCAGAAATGCCGCCAGCGTTTTGCCGCTGCCGGTCGGTGAACTCAGGAGCACTGACTCCCGGGCAAGGATCCGCGGAATGCACAACTGCTGGGCCTCACTGAATTCGCGAAAGCGACGCTCGAACCAGGTGGCGACGACTGGCGAGAGACGCGCACCGACGTTCGGCTCCCCCTGAGCAATACGGTACGCACCGGGTTGGTCCTGTGTCATTTTTGCACGTTAGCTATCCCCAACGCATTTATATTTATGTTACTTTATGGTTGTTGTCCGGCAGAAGCCTGAGAAATGAGGAGTCACCCTGCTGGAGTCGTCCGGCAATCCACTGCACCCCACAGAGCCGACCATGGTTGCAAGGAGTAGATCATGGCCCGGAAGGCAAACAAAGGCATCGATTCAAAATCGTCTCGGCAGGAACGGCCCGCGCCCCCGGCCGTTCCGGCAGATCCGGCCGGGCCTGAGGTGGCCGCATCCGCCTCCGAGCCGGTGCCCCGACCCGCTGGCGTCTCCGCCGGAGTTGACGCCGACCTGATCGTGGTCGGGATCGGGGCTTCGACCGGCGGCTTCGACGCCATCACCGCATTTCTCGAAAACCTGCCTGAGCAGACCGGCATGGCTTTTGTGCTCGTTCAAGACCTTGACCCGAGCGACGAAAGCACCTCCGACGCCGTGGGCACGCTCGGGTCAAAGACCGGAATGCCCGTCAAAGAGGCCAGCGACGAAGGCCGCGTCGAGGCAAATCACGTCTACGTCATTCCGCCGGGCGCTGACATGGTCATTGAAGACGGTATTCTGCGGCTCAGCCCGCGTACGTCGTTTGACGGCCAGCCCATGCCGGTTGACATCTTTCTCCGGGCCCTGGCCGCTGACCGCCATGACCGCGCCATCGCCGTCATCCTTTCCGGGCCCGGCAGCGACGGGGCCTTAGGCGTACAGACCGTCAAAGCTGAAGGCGGCATCACGTTTTGTCAGGAACCGGCTTCCGCCGGGAATCCCGGCATGCCGGCCGCGGCCATCAGCACCAGTTGCGTGGATTTTGTACTAGCCCCGGCAGGAATAGCCGGGGAGTTAGGCAGGATCAGCCGGCACCCTTACAGCCGCAAGCGGCCGGTAAAGGCGCCGGCCTCCGAAGGGGCAGCGGAAGCGAAGGTGGGAAAAGCGGGCGCAAAGAAAAGCGCCGCAGGCGCGGGCGGCGATGATCGTCACGGTGCGGAAATGCTGCGCGTGCTGATACTCCTGAGGAGTATTTTCGGGGCGGATTTCATGCACTATCCTCCGACGACGATTCAGCGGCGGGTGCTGAGGCGGATGGCCCTCCTGCACATCGACCGGGTGGAGGACTACGTGCGGTTTCTGCACGGCCACGAAGGGGAACTCGTCACCCTTCACCAGGAGATCCTGCTTAAGGTCAACAGCTTTTTTCGCGATCCCGGCGTCTTCGAGTTTTTGAAAAGGCGCGTTTTTCCCGGCATCGTCAAAGATTGCCTCGGCGACCAGGGCGTGCGGCTCTGGGTGCCTGGCTGCTCGACGGGCGAGGAAGCCTACTCACTCGCCGTCTGTCTATCTGAGTATCTCGAACAGCACCGGGCTCATTGTCCCGTTCAAATCTTCGCGACCGACTTGAGCGACGCCGCACTGGATCACGCCCGGGAGGGCACCTACATCGAAAACATCGCATTGGATGTTTCGCCCGAACGCCTCCGGCGCTTTTTCACCCGCATCGGCCGGAGTTACCGGGTCGCCAAACCGATTCGTGAACAGATCGTGTTCGCACGGCATAACCTCGTCAAAGACCCACCATTCTCAAGGCTGGATCTCATCAGTTGTCGCCACCTGCTGAGCGACCTGAGCCCGAATCTCCGGCGAAAGATCGGTTTCACCCTCCACTATGCCTTGCGGCCCGGTGGCCACCTGGTGCTCGGCCATTCGGAAAATGCGGACGAATTTGCCGGCCTTTTCACGCCCCTCGACGAGGAAACGTGCATTTTCGTCCGGCAAGACGCTCCTTCTCGCGGGCGCTCCGAATCGCGGGCGACCGGCCACCCCTCAGGGCCGGGGCGGCAAGCGCCGAGCCCGAAAACGCCTGACCCCCTTCCCCCCTATGCCCGTTCCGGGGGAGCCAACCCGTCCAGGACCGTGCAGGAGGCAGGCAGCCCGGAGATAGTGCAGGAGGCAAACCGGTTGCTTATCCAACGTTACGCGCCGCCAGGGGCGGTGGTAAACAGCCGTTTCGAGGTGATCGAGTTTCACGGGCAGGGTCACGCCTACTTCGAACCGGCTTACGGCAAGGCAAGTTTCAACCTGCTCAAACTGATCAAGGAGCCCTTGGCCATCCACGTCCGCAGCCTGGTCGCTGCCGCGCGTCGGAATTTTATCGCTCGAACTCAGCGCGTAACTTACCGCGAACACGGGCTAACCCACGAACTCGAACTGGAAGTGGTGCCCCTCACGGCACCCTCGGAACGCCATTTTCTGGTCCTTTTCCACCGCGCCACGCCAGGTGGCCCGCATGCGGCCTCCTCGGAGTCTGAACGCGCGTCCTTGCCCGCAGAGGAGAGGACGCCGCAAACCCACGAGGTTGAAACGTTGCGGCAGGAATTGGCGACCACGCAGCAGTACCTCGAAAGCATCATCAAAGAACAGGATGCGGCGACCGAGGAGATCAAGATTGCCAACGAAGAAATTCGTTCCAGCAACGAGGAACTGCAGTCGACGAACGAAGAACTCGAAGCGGCAAAAGAAGAACTTCAGACCAATAATGACGAGCTCGCCACGCTCAATCAGGAACTGCAAGTCCGCAACGCCGAGCTGGCGAACGTCAACAACGACCTCATCAACCTGGTCAACTCGATCAATTTCGCCATTCTCATGCTTGGCAGTGACGGGCGCATCCGGCGGTTCACCGCTATCGCCATGCGGTTGTTCAACCTGATCCCGGCGGATCTCGGACGGCCTTTCAGCGACATCCGGTCCAACCTGCAGGTACCGGATTTCGCCCACCTCGTTGACGAAGTCATCCAAACCGTGACAAGCAAGGAAAGAGAAGTTCAGGATAAGGAAGGCCGCTGGTACAGCATGAGCATCCGCCCTTACCGGACCTCAGAGCATAAGATTGACGGAGCCGTAATTTACCTCGTGGACATCGATGACCTGAAGCGCAGCCTCGAGGCGTTCAAGAGGTCCCGGGATTTCTCGCAAGCCGTGGTCGAAACCGTTCGTGAACCGCTCGTCGTTTTGGATGCCGGGCTCAAGGTGAAATCCGCGAATACGGCTTTTTATAACTTGATCGGCGCCGCTCCGCAGGAAACCCTCGGCCGGTCGTTCCATACCCTGGCCGATGGTGATTGGGATATACCCCGGCTCCGGCGGTTTCTGGCGGACGTCGTCGAAACCGGGAACCGGATCCAGGATTATGTCATCGAGCACAACTTTCGGGAGATCGGACGCAAGCGCCTCCTGTTTAATGGCCGGCGGATCAACGGGGAGGACCAAACGCCGCCGCTGATCTTACTCGCGATCGAGGACGTGACGGAAAGACGACGCGTCGAACAGCAGGTACTCGCCGTCAGCGAACGCGAGCGACGGCGGATGGCGCAGGAGCTTCACGATGGGCTCGGCCAGCACCTGACCGCCATTACGTTCGTCGCGCAAACGATCCATCACCAGTTAGAGCACCAGAATTACGCGGAAGCGACGAAGAATGCGGAGCAACTCGTTACTGAGGTGAGCGAAGCGACGGGGCTCACCCGGGATTTGGCCAAGGGCTTGCACCCGATGCAGCTGCAAGGGGACCAGTTCCAGACTGCAATGGGAACGCTGGCCAACAACGTCAGCAGCCTTTTTAAAGTTGTCTGCACGTTCCGTTGCGACCACCCGTGCCTGCCGCCCGCCGGTAGCGATGAGGGAGCTACCCAGCTCTACGGCATCGCCCAGGAGGCCATCAACAACGCGTTGAAACACGCCAAGCCGACCCGTATCACCATTTCCTATAAACAGGATCCTCAAACCGGGCGGGCCAGGCTTCTCATCGGCAACGATGACTCCGGCAGCCCGAAGCCTGCCGGCCCCGATCAGATTACGCGCGGCATGGGCCTAAGGATCATGCGTTATCGCGCCGAGAGCATCGGAGGAAAATTCCATTTCGATCAGGCTCCCGATGGCAGTACACTCGTCACGGCAACATTCGGCGAAGAGGGTGATGAAAAATGAGGGAGGCGATCTGCAGCATGCCCTGCACCCGGTCAGCCGGCGGGTTGCCCTAGCCTATCCGGAGTGCGGCGCCTCGTCACAGCAGAATTCACGTTTACGAATTTGATACATGAATCCTCCCGTCTTGCCGAAAGCGAGGATTATGCTCGTCGATGATCATGCGGTGATCCGTAAGGGCCTGGCTCTCCTGATCAATCAACAAAAACATCTTGCCGTCTGCGGCGAGGCGTCAAGCGTCGAAGAGGCACGCAGAATGACCTCCCTTTTGAAGCCGGATCTGATGATCGTCGACCTGACGCTCGGAAAGGCCGACGGACTCGAACTCATCCGCGACCTGCGTCAGGACGAACCGAATATCCCGGTGCTCGTGCTCTCGATGCACGACGAAGAAATTTATGCACCTCAAGCGCTTCGCGCCGGAGCCCGTGGCTACGTGATGAAACAGGACGCCGTCTATCAGATCTTTACCGCAGTTGACGAGGTCCTCGCCGGCCGGGTTTACCTGAGCGACAGGATGAAGCGGCAATCTGATGAACCGGACGCAGCCTCCTGACCACCGGGATTCCCGGTCGCCGGCATTCGCAGGGTTCTCTCTTTGCTCAAGCCGCAAAGGTGCGGTAATGGTAGGAATGGCTGCTTCTGAGGCGGTTGCCCGGTCCAAGGTCCTGATCGTGGATGATAACCTCCTGGTACGCAGGACTCTGACTCAGTTGATCAACCAGCGTGAGGACCTGGTTGTCTGTGGGCATGCATCCAGCGTTGATGAAGGGACGGAAACCGCCGTCCGCTTGAAACCGGACCTCGCCATCGTCGATCTCACCCTTGGCAATGAGGACAGTTTGCAGCTTATCCGGCAACTGCGCGAATGCGTGCCGGAGACGCGTATCCTGGTGTTGTCGATGCATGAGGAGGATGTCTTCGCCTTTCCGGTGCTTCGGGCCGGCGCCGACGGCTTTGTAATGAAGCAGAAGGCCGCTCAACACCTCTTCGCAGCAATCCATGCCGTTCTGGCCGGTCAAGTGTATGTGAGTCGCCCGCCCCGGTAAAATGCCACAAAACGGGTGCCGGGTAACAGGTAACGGGTAGCGGGTAACGAATGCCGGGTGGCGGATGGAAGACCGCAAGCCGAAGCTGTACCCGGTAAAGAGCGCCGCGCGTCAGCCCGGGAAGAACTGCTTCACCGGCGGTATGGAATCAACGCCATGCGCACGAGCCGTCGAAGTCACCCCTCAGCGGCATTTACTCGACGCGACACCCGCCAGTCGTTACCCGTTACTCGCTACCCGTTAC
>Ga0213876_10000732_pt1 | contig 22761 bp, 23 predicted proteins | sample BarmaccomBMRX_R9_FD_160113 | JGI IMG/M metagenome (GOLD analysis project Ga0213876, IMG submission 160113) | Root-associated microbial communities from Barbacenia macrantha in rupestrian grasslands, the National Park of Serra do Cipo, Brazil - RX_R9 | ecosystem: Host-associated > Plants > Roots... | reverse complement strand
ACGACATCAGGGCGTACCGCTGCGATCCGGTCTGCGACCGCCTTCATCGCGGCGCGGTTGTACGTCGGCTTGATCGCGCCGGCTAGCCCGGGCGAGGCGGTGGCGGGGAGGATGTACTGCTCGACCTCGAGACCGGCGGAGCGCAGCAGGTGAGCCTCGTGAGCAATGACGGTGTCCGAACCGCCACGGGTGAGCTGCCCGTTGTGAACCTGGAGGACTCGGCGGGCTGCGCTCACGACCGCCACGGCACTGGCCGGCCGAGAAGTTCCTCGAGCGCGACAGCGTCCGGGCGCAGGCTCTCGCGCAGCTCAGCGCCGACGTCCGTCGGCAGGCCGGTCGGTTTGAGGTTGAGCCGGCGGATCGCCTCTCGCGCCCGATACGGCAGGACCTTCTTGATGGCCTCGCGGACCGCCACCTGACGGGTCAGCGCGTGGATCCCGCGCTGCATCAGCTCGCTGCGTGCCTCGCCCGAGACGTTGATCCGCCGCAACGCCTCGCGGTCGGTGGCATCGGGAGTCGCACCGATGTGGGCGAGCACGTCACGCAGCACCGCCCCGGCGTCGCGCTCGATGTCGTCGTAGAACCACACCCCGACCTGCTCTCGGCCGAACGCGTCGAGGTAGGCCTTGACCGAAGGCGTGTACTCGCCCATGCGGCGGTAGTGCCAGATGTGGTGCCAGCCGTCGGCGATGCGCTGGTCCTCCGCCGCCAAGGCCTCGGCGAAGGTTGCCGTCTCGAAGCCGCGCATCTGCTGGTACTGGTACGCGGAGTACGCGCGGGCCAGCGGCTCGCGCAGCAGGATGACGACCTTGACATCAGGGTTCAGCCGCTGGAGCACGGGGATAGCCGCTTCATGGAAGTACAGGCTGGACGAGGAGCCGTCACCCCGGATCTGACCGGGTTGGGCAGGCTCGAACAGCCGCAGGTAATCGGCCTCCTCGACCACGACGGCACGGTTGATGGTCTCGGCGTCGCCAGGTCCGGTGTACGCCGGAGCGCGCCGGCCGAGCCCGAGGTAGTGCGGTTCCTTCGGTGTCGTGACGAAGACCTCGGGATGGTCGCGCAAGGTGTCCGCGACGGCGGTCGTGCCGCTGCGCGCGGTACCGGCGACGATGAAGTCGGGCACGCCGGAAGTCATGTTGACGCTCCAGTCACTGGACGGCTGGCTCTCGATTCTCGGTCGGCGTGCCCACCACAGCGTACTTGGGCGCAAAAGATGCTTTCATGTCGCAATGTGGTTTCGTGCCCGCCTCCTGGCCGGGCGCTGGATCGATTTGCGTGGAGTAAGCGGACGGTTATCAGGTCGAATATGATCAGTCGCGGCGATTCTGCGAGTTGCAGGGGTCGAGCAGGTCGCTGGCGAAAGTGTCGAGCGATGACCGAGGGCGGGGGGTGACGGGAGCGCGATGACGTCGACTGCGATCGCGAGCGATCTCACTCGGGCGACGAAGGAACCCTGGACGATCCTGCACGACTTCGCGTTCACTGGCGGTGGCGCCGAGCGCGTCGTCGCCGCGCTCGCCACGGACTCCCTTCCCGGCTCACCGGTCGCCGTGCTCGGGGGATCCGATGAGGCGATGCGCGACGTCGGCTTCCCGGTCCACACGACCACGCTGCTGTCGAAGTCGCTGATTCGCCCCGACACCTACCGGCACCTCGCTCCGGCCCTGCCCCGGATGGTCTCGAACCTGCCCCCGATCGAGGGCAATGTGCTGGTGTCGTCGTACGCGTTCGCCCATCATGTCCGGTGCACCGGAAAGCTGGTCGTGTACTGCCACTCGCCGCTGCGCCAGGTGTGGAGCGGGAAGGCGATGTACGCCAACAGCGTGCGCCCGCACCTCCAGCTCGGACTGACGTTGTCGCGCGGCTACTTGCGCCGCCGCGACCGGCAAGCTGCGCGTGCGGCGGATCACTACATCGCCACGAACTCGATCGTGCGGGACCGGATCTTCGAGTGCTATGGCGTGGACGCTTCCGCGATCATCCCGCCGCCGGTCGACACCCATCGCTTCTACCGCTCGCCGGAGAAGCGGCAGGACTACTTCCTGTGGGTCGGTCGGATCGCCGAGCCGTACAAGCGGCTCGACCTAGCGATCGAAGCGGTCCGCGGGACCGATCACCAGCTGGTCGTGGCAGGCGACGGTCGTGACCGCGCTCGCATGGAGGCGATCGCCCCGCCGAACGTGCGTTTCGTCGGCTGGCAGGACAGCGACCAGCTGCGTCACCTCTACCAAAGCGCGCAGGCCGTGCTGTTCACCAGCGAAGACGATTTCGGGTTGGTGCCGCTGGAAGCCATGGCGTGCGGCACGCCGACGATCGCCTTCCGGGCCGGCGGCGCCACGATCTCGCTGCTCGAGAACGAGACGTGCATCTTCTTCGGTGACCAGTCGGCTGACTCGCTCCGCACTGCCATGAGCCAGTCGGAGCAGATGAACTGGAACCACGACGAGATCTCTCGGGCCGCTGGCGCGTACGACCTGCGGTCGTTCTCAGCTCGGATCCGGGACTTCCTCGACTCGATCTGAGTCGACTCAGACCGACGCGGCCGCGCGGGCGGTCACTTGGCGCGTGCTCGGGATGATGCTCGGCGTGATCTGACGAGATGGCGGCGCGCCCATCAATCGTCCAACGATCACCAGCGGCACCCACCACAGGATCACGCGCTGCGGCGTGTCTGGATTGAGCCCCATCTGGAGCACCACGGTCGCGGTCACCATTGAGACGGCGAGGTTGAACCCGCTGGTTGCACAGCGTTGTCGACTTCGGGCGAGCGCGGCGAGCGCCATGCCGCTCAGATAGCCGCCGAGCAGCAAGCCAAGCGGGCCGAAGTTCAGCTGCCACGCGGTGGGTGCCCCGACCGGCCAGCCGTTGACGATCGCCGGCTGGTAGATGTGGCGGAACCGCGCCCCGGAGGTCTGGGTGTCCTTGCCGTGCCAGATGAACCCGGGCACCACGGACTTGGCGCCGGAGACGAAGTCAGCCCCTCGGGGGTAGTGATAGTTCCGGTCCTGGTCCTGGACGGCGAGCATGGAGGCGTCGAGGTAGGTGGCGTTGAGCGACAGCGACATCCGCCGCCAGATGTTCGCGTTCTCGGCCGCGATGTCACGGCCGTGGTTGAGCGTGCCTTCACGCGTGGCTCGCAGCGCCATCGCGACGATGAGGACGAGCAGTCCCGCGACGATGTAACGGAACACCGATCGTCGCGGCTTCGCGAGCCGCGGCGCGTCACCAGCCTGCTCCGCGGCGACCAGCTGCGGGCGCCGCCAGCCGATGACGACGATCGCGATCGAGATCACCGCGATGGTGCGAGTCCCCCAGAGGTAGACGTAGTAGCAGTCCGCTGCCATGCAGACCAGACCGGCGGTCACGATGTTGCGGCTGGCGCGCAGCCGCCGCGCGTCGATCACCGTGGCAGCGGCGACGATCGCGCCGAGTGCCGCGAACTGCTTGAACACATACAGCCCGGCCAGGCCGTGGCTGAGCTTGGCGGCTCGGACGATCTCGCCGGGAGAGCCGAAGTGGTACAGCAACGCGAACGTGACCACCGACCCCAGTGCCGTCAGCGCGACCGTGCACCTGAGCATTCGTCTGGGGTCTGGCTCGTCGCGGCGGAAGACCGGGAGCTTCAGTCCGTCGAGTGAGAACCACGTGCGGAATGCGATCGCAGCGGCGCCGAGGAAGACCACAAAGGTCCCGAGGGTCACCGCAAGCGTGTGGGGGATGTCCTTCACGAAGAACTGCCCCGGCTCCGGGGTGTCCATACCGGCGACGAACAACGTCGCGCGGAAGCCGTAGAACAGGAAGGCGGTGGCGGCGAAGAAGATCAGCAGGTGGTCGCGACCGCGACCCAGCCCCATCGCGAACCACGCGAGGAGCCCCATGAATGCGACATAGGCGAGAAGTTGCACGGTCCGGGCAGCATATCGCCGTCCGGTGAACGGGCCGATCCGGCTAGCAGTGGTTCCCGAAGTCCATGACGTCCCACTGGACGACCTGGCCGTTGACCGTGGTCTTCACCGTCGCGATGCCGACCTGGCGGTAGTGCCGACTCAGGATGTTCGCGCGGTGCTCGGGGCTGCGCATATAGGCCTGAAACAGCGTGTTGGCGTCAGTGCCTGTGACCATCCCGACGTTCTCACCGATCGCGGTCCAGTGCGGGCACACCTTGCTGATCCGCTGGGACAGGCGTGGGTTGTGCGCGAGCGTGCCGGTCTTTGCCAGGTGCTTGGCCCAAGCATGTGCGATGACCCACAGCTTGTGGTTCATTACGTAGTCGTGGGTGTGCCTCGACGACCGGACCGTGTTGCTGTGCGCCAGCAGGTGCGCGTCGTATGACCGGGCGTACGACGCCGCGGCGGGATGCTTGCCGGCTGCTGCGGCACCGGATGGGGCGACGGCGGCCGCCATCGACACGCTGGCAGCCGCGGCGAGCGCGGCACCAAGGAGTCGGGCTTTCATCGAGCAGGCTCTTTTCACGTGGGGCGAGGGGCGATACCTGTCTGTCATCGGCCAGTTGGCCGGATCGGCGACTGCTCCGATCGGGTGATCGCGGGCGCCGGTACCTGCGCCCAATCGAGCGATAGCCGGGCAAACTGGACGAATGCCCGAGCTGCCGGAGGTGGAGGCGCTGGTCGACTTCCTCGTCGACCGGGCGGTCGGCCGCGTCGTGGCGCGCGTGGACGTCGCCTCGATCGCGGTGGTCAAGACGTTCGACCCGCCGATCTCCAGCCTGGCCGGACTGACCGTCACCGGCGCGTCTCGTCACGGCAAGTTCATCGATCTTGACGTCGATGGCCTGCACCTGATCACTCACCTGTCACGCGCGGGGTGGCTGCACTGGCGGGAGTCGCTGCCGCCGGCACCACCGAAGCCGGGCAAGAACCCCATCGCCCTTCGGGTGCATCTGGACAACGGCGCCGGATTCGACCTGACCGAGGCTGGGACGCAGAAGCGGCTCGCGGTGTACGTCGTACGGTCCCCGCACGACGTGCCCGGCATCGTGCGGCTAGGTCCGGAGCCGCTGACCGACGCCTTCAGCCTTGCCACGTTCGCGGAGTTGCTCTCCGGAAATCGTGCCCAGATCAAGGGAGTGCTGCGCGACCAGAGCGTGATCGCGGGGATCGGAAACGCTTACTCCGACGAGATCCTGCACGTGGCTAAGATGTCGCCGTTCAAGCTCGCCTCCTCGCTCACGGAGGCGGAGGTCGAGGTCCTGTACGACGCGCTGCGCACCACGATGTCCGAGGCGGTCGAACGCGCCAAGGGCCTCAACGCCGGCGAGCTGAAGGCGGAGAAGAAGCTGTCGATGCGGGTGCACGGCCGAGCCGGCCAGAAGTGCCCGGTGTGCGGCGACGTCGTCCGCCAGGTGTCCTTCGCGACCTCGGCCTTGGACTACTGCGCGACCTGCCAGACCGGCGGCAAGCCGCTGGCTGACCGCCGGATGTCGAAGCTGCTCAAGTAGCGACGCCGCTTGGACCCCACGAGGTCCGCCACGCTCAGCAGCGCGTGGCGAGGTCCATGACGCTCCACTCCTGGACCTGGCCGCCGACGGTCTTCTTGATCGAGGCGATGCCGATGTGGGTGAAGGTGTCACTGAAGACGTTGGCGCGATGCGCCTTGTCCGCGACGTACTGGTGATACAGCGCCTTGAGCTGGCCGGTACCGCCTGAGACGAACGCCACGTTCTCGCCGGCCTTCGAATGCTTCGAACACTTCTGCTGCACGACCGTCGTCAGGTTTGCCCGGTGCGACAGGGCGCCGTCGGCGGCCAGGTGCTTCGCCCAGCTGTGGGCGATCTTCCATAGCGTCGGGCTGAACGTGTAGGCGGCGAGGTGGTGCGCCTTGCGAGCGTGGTTGACCTTCTTGAGCAGCTGCTGATCGAAGGATCGAACCTTGACGCCGTGGCCGGGATGTGGCGTCGCCGCCGTTGGTGTCGCTGTGGCGACGGCAAGTCCGGCAACGAGGACGGTGGCGATCAGACCGCGGCGAAGCATGCGCATTGGGTGAGCGTACGCTCGCCGAAGACACGCGGGAGTCCGAATGCACGGACTGAGAGGGTGGCTACCGGCCACCGACCGCCAGACCTGATCCGGGTAATGCCGGCGTAGGGAGTGGGCGATGACGGCGACAGTGACGACGACCCCCCGCGGCGAGGCGCCGCTGACGCTCGAGGAGCCCGCCCCCCGAGTGCTCGGCTGGCTCGACCAGCTCGGGCTGTGGGGGAACCTCGGGGTCTCGCTGCTCGCCCCAGCCGCCGCGGCGTTCGTGCTCGTGCCGGTGACCGGACGGATCTCGTTCGCCGCGGCTGCAGCGTCCGTGCTCGTCGGAACCGTGATCGGCGCGCTCATGATCGCGGCGGCCGCGGTCGCCGGTGCGCAGACCGGAGCGCCCGCGATGGTCCTGATGCGCGGCCTGTTCGGCCGGCGGCTGTCCTACCTCCCGACCGCCGTCAACGTCCTGCAGCTGCTCGGCTGGACGGTGTTCGAGATCGTCGTCATCGCCTCGGCGGCGCAACAGCTGTTCCCCTGGCACGCCCACCGGTGGCCGTACGTCGTGATCGCCGGCGTGCTCACTGGCGTTATGACCGTCCGGCCGCTCGGTGCGGTGCGGGTGCTGCGGCGGTACGCGCTCGCGGCGACCGTCGTCGCGACGGCGTACCTATTCATCGAACTTGCCCGGCATCCGAAACCGTCGCTGACACATGGGACCTGGTCGGGCTTCTGGCTGGCGACCGATGTGACGATCGCCGTCGCGGTCTCGTGGGCACCACTGGCAGCGGACTACAGCCGCCACTCCCGTAGCTCGCGAAGTGCCTTCGGCGGTGCTCTCGTCGGCTACACGATCACCCAGGTCGCGGGCTATCTGCTCGGCCTCCTGGCCATCGCCACGATCGTCCACCAGCCGACCGGCGACAACCGTGCGATGTTCGCCGCCCTGATGGCGGCGCCGGTCGGCTCGCTTGCGTTCGGCGTGCTGGTGTTTCGTGAGCTGGACGAGTCCTTCGCCGACGGCTACTCGGCGGTCGTCTCCCTGCAGAACGTCTGGCCGCGGGTGGACCGCCGGCTGCTCGCGGTCGGGATGTGCGGTCTCGCGACGTTCGGCGCGCTGGTCCTCAACATCGACAACTACAAGAACTTCCTCTACCTGCTCGGCTCCGTGCTCGTGCCACTGACCGCCGTCTTCCTCGTCGACTACTTCGGAACGCGACGCGGGTACACCGCTGACGTGAGGGCCTACGCGCCCCCACGGCCGTTGATGCTGCTGCCGTGGGTGCTCGGGTTTGCGGCGTACCAGCTGATCAACCCGGGCCTGATCGGCTGGTGGGCGCGAATGTGGGGCCACGCCGGCCGATGGGTCCATTTCACCCCCGCGACCTGGATGAGCGCGTCGCTGATGTCGTTCGTCGTTGCCGCGGTCGCTACGGTTCCCATCGTGATCGCAACTCGGAAAGTGCCGCAGGCGTGAGTCGGCTCACCCGCCCGCAGCGGTTCGTCGCATACGGCCTCGCGGGGTGGTGCAGCGAGATCGTGTCGACGTCGATCCGCAGCCGAGGGCGTGACAAGAACTGGCGGCTGACCGGACACACGTATGCCTGGATGCTGCCGATCTACGGGGTCGCCGCGGTGCTGTTCGAGCCGGCGGACACGGCAGCCCGCGCGGCCGGCTGGCCGTGGTGGCAGCGCGGTCTGGCCTGGACCGCCGGGATCTACGCGGTGGAGGCGGCGAGCGGTGAGGTGCTTCGCGGGCTGACCGGCGAGGTGCCGTGGGACTACTCGCGGGCTCGGGGAGTGAAGCCGGTGCCCGCGCATTGGCGCGGCCTGGTGCGTCCGGCGTACGCACCCGTCTGGTTCGCGGTCGGGCTCGGCATGGAACGGCTGCACGATCTGCTCGACCGGGTGGAGGTCGCGCCTCACACGCCGTGACGCTGCGGCGTGGCACAGTGATCTTGTGCACGCGCGGCCGGCCGTGATGGCCCACCGGGGCGCCTCGTCCGTGGAAGCCGAGCACACGCTCGCGGCGTACCGCCGTGCGCTCGATGACGGCGCGGACGGCTTGGAGTGCGACGTCCGGCTGACCCGCGACGGCGTGTTGGTCTGCGTGCACGACCGCACGGTGAACCGGACCTCGACCGGGCGGGGGGTGGTCTCGACCCTGGAGCTGGCGGAGCTCTCCGAGCTGGACTTCGGCAGATGGCACCGTGAGGCGAACGGACACGGCGAGGAGGACCCGCTGCTCACGGCGAACTGGGAGGCGCCGGACTACGACCGCACCAGCGTCCTCACCTTGGAGCGGCTGCTCGAGGCGGTCGCCGAGGTCGACCGGCCGGTGCGCCTCGCGATCGAGACCAAGCATCCGACTCGCTACGCCGGCCTGGTCGAGACGACGCTGGTGTCGTTGCTCCAGCGGTTCGGCCTCGCGACGGCGGACGGCAACGGCAAGGACCGGGTCCAGGTGATGAGCTTCGCGCCGTCGGGCCTGCGCCGGGTCAAGCAGCTCGCACCGGAGCTCCCGACCGTCCACCTCATGCGCCGGGTGGCGCTGCGCCATCGCGACGGCAGCATCTCGCCCAGTGCGTCGATCGCCGGGCCATCGGTTGAGGGAGTGACCGCGTTTCCGTCGTACGTCGAACGGGCGCACCGCAACGGCTACGAGGTCCACGTCTGGACCGTCGACGAGCCCGATGACGTGGCCCGCATGGTCGAGCTCGGGGTCGACGTCCTGATCACCAACCAGCCGGCGGCGGTCCTCGCCGTCCTCGACGAGCTACAGGGTGTCGCGGCGGATCGGGCATGACATGCACCGGGGTCCGCCCCGGCCGCTGCCGAGCTCGCTCCCGGGGATGCTGACGACCTCGATCCCTGCCGCCTCGAGCCGTGCATTGGTCTTGACGTTGCGCTCGTAGGCGACGGCGAGGCGCGGCGCGATCGCCAGGGTGTTGTTGCCGTCGTCCCACTGCTCGCGTTCGGCGGTCACGGGATCGAGTCCGGTGTCGATGACGCGGAGCACGTCGATACCCATCGCCTTCGCCGCCGCCGGGACGAATGGCTGCAGGTCGCTGACGGAGTGCGAGCCATCGTCGTTGCGCGACACCACCAGCGCCTCGAGGCTGTCCGCGACTGCTGGGTACATCACGACGGCGTCGACGTCGACCATCGTGCACACGGTGTCCAGGTGCATCGTTGCCCGCTCCTGCGCGATCGGTACGACGAGGACCGTGTGCGCCAGACCCGCGGCGAACGCCCGAACCGCAAGCGTCTCCACCGCCGCGGCGCGAGTCCGCTGTCCGACACCGACCGCGATCACGCCGGCGGCAAGCAGCAGGACGTCGCCGCCCTCCAGCCACTCGTCGGTGTGGGAGTAGATGTTGGGGGTCCCCGCGAACCGCGGATGGTGCCGGTAGATCGCGCCGGTCAGCCAGGTCTCGCGCCGCCGGGCAGGCATGCTGGGGCTGGTCACCGCCACGTGGGAGCCGACCCACACCGACGAGTCGCGCGTGAACAGCAGGTTGGGCAGGGGCGGCACGATGAACTCGTGCGGCCCCATCAGCTTCGCGACGATGCCGCGGCCGCCGGCGAGCTCGTCGTTGGTGATTCCGGCCATGCAGACCTCGGCGAGCTCGGCCGGCCGCAGTCCTGACAGGTGCGCGGCGACTATCCCGCGGAGCTCGCCGCCCAGTCGCTGGTCGGACAGCGTCCTGGCCGTGACCTCCTCGCGGGCGGCATCGACGGCCAACGTCTCGGTCAGCAGGTCGCGGAGGATCAGCACCTCGACGTCGTGCTCGCGCAGCGCCGCCGCGAACTCGTCGTGCTCCTGCTGCGCTCGCTCCACCCACGGGATGCCGTCGAAGAGCAGATCGGCGGAGTTGCGCGGGGTCAGCCGAGCCAGCTCCGGGCCTGGACGGTGGAGCAGGACCGTGCGCAGCCGACCGACCTCGCTGTCGACGCCGTGCTTCGGCTCCGCCATGTCCCGCAGCCTAGAACCCGACCGTCGGCGGATCGTGCCGATCGGTTTGAATGTGGCCCCATGGGTCTCATGGACGACAAGGTTGCGATCGTCACGGGTGCGGGTCGCGGAATCGGGCGGGGCGAGGCGATCGAGCTCGCGCGCGAGGGCGCGGCGGTCGTGGTCGGGGAGGTCGACGAAGCCGCCGCGCAGGCGGTCGTCGACGAGATTCGCGAAGCCGGCGGCTCGGCGACGGCCGGGATCGGTGACTGCAGCGACACCGACGTGGCCGCCTCCTTGGTGCAGACCGCTGTCGAGGAGTTCGGGCACCTCGACGCGCTGGTGAACAACGCCGGCATCCTGCGCGATCGGACGCTGGTGAAGATGACGGCGGACGAGTGGGACGCGGTCGTCGCCGTACACCTTCGCGGTCACTACGCGATGACCCAGGCCGCATGCGCCTACTGGAAGGACAACAGCCGGCCCGGCCACATCGTCTGCACGGCGTCGACGTCCGGGCTGCTCGGCAACTTCGGTCAGTCCAACTACGGCGCCGCAAAGGCCGGGATCGCGACGTTCTCGACGATCGTGGCGCTGGAGATGAAGCGGTACGACGTGACCTGCAACGCGATCGCTCCCGCGGCGCGCACGAGGATGACCGAAGGGGCGTACGGCGAGATCGAGCGTGACGAGTCCGAGTTCGACTTCTGGCACCCCGACAACGTGGCTCCGTTCGTCACCTATCTGTGCAGCGACGCCGCGTCGCACATCTCGGGCAAGGTCTTCGGCGTGCAAGGCGACGCGGTCGAGATCTACCAGCCGTACACCTCGGTCTCGTTCATCAGCAACGGCGGCCGGCGGTGGGAGCCGTCACAGTTCGTCTCCGCCGCCGCCACGCTGTTCGACGAGTCGGGCATTGCGGCCGAGGTCGAGAACCCGATGCGTCGGCTGCGGTTCTCGATGACGCAGCGGAGCTAGACCAGCAAGTTGTCCGAAGCAGGCGTGGTCAGGGCTACGTGACGGTCGGACGACTCGCGCGGCTACTCCGCGTCGACAGCCGGTTACTGGAATCGGGCAAATTGCGCCAATTGGCCTACAAAACGCTAGCAATCGGGCCTACAGTGAGGCTCCGAACGTCGGTGGCATACCGGTTGAAATCCGGGCATCATGGTTTATGCGACTGATTGCCCAGTCAGTTGCCGGGGAGTTCAGTCATCCCTGCCGTATCGAGCGGGGGACCATGGTTTTGCCCAGCCTGATCCTGCGTCTTGAGCACCTCGCTCAACCAGACGCCCCGCCGGCGCCCGTCGCCGACCCGCAGCCTCCGGCTGCCGCGTCGACCACGGCTGCCTCGGCTGCTGCGGCGCCTGCCGACCTGGACGGTGCGCAGGACTCGGGCCTGGGTCGTCGGATCGTTGATGTGGCCGCCCCTGAGCGACTGAGCACGGCCACCCCGCTGAGCCGGTGGAGCGCCGCGGTTGCGGCCGCGCACGACGCCTGCTTCGTCCTCGACCTCAACGGCGTCGTCATCAGCATCTCCATAGCGGCGGTCGAGCTGCTCGGTTGCGGCGACGTCGCGGTCATCGGCCGACACATCCTTGAGGTGATCAACTTGGTGGACCTGGAGACCGGCGCGACTCATCCGGAGTACGCGCCGCGAATCACCCCGCTCGTGGTGCTCGACGGGCCGGGGCTGGGTCGCAGCTTGATGCGGGTCCGGCACGAGGACGGGACGGTCGTGACGCTCGACACGTCGGCGGCGCCAGTCCACGACGTGAACGGTCACCTGCTCGGTTCGGTGACCTTCCTCGCACCGATCCAGTCGCGGTAGCCGGCCCGCAGTCGGCGCGCTGCTGTCAGAGAACGCGGGCCGCCTGTAGGGCGGTGACCACGGCGACGACGAGGAACGCCGCCGCCGCGATCCGCCGTACCCAGACCATCGGGATCACCCGCAGCAGTGCTTTTCCGCCGACGACGCCGAGCGCCCCCACCGTCGACAGGCCGAGCGCCGACCCCGCGAAGACGGCAAGCGGCGCGTGATACTTCGCCGACAGTGAGGCGGTCAGCAGCTGGGTGAGGTCACCCCACTCGGCGAGGAACAGCACCAGGAAGCTGGTGAGGATCACCCGCCACGTGCTTGGCTCCGCGGGGACGTCCGCGAGCTCGGCCTCGACCTCGCGTTCCTCCTCAGCGGGACTCTCGAGCGGGCGCAGCATCAGCACGGCGCCGAGCGCGAAGATCGCGGCACTCACGGCCTTCACCGGAGTCGTGGGCAGCAGGGCGAGCGCGCTGCCGGCGCCGACTGCGATGCCGGCCTGTACGACGAAACCGGCCGTGGCACCGATCAGGACGGGGAGTCCACGGAACCGGGTCGCGAGCACCAGGGTCGCGACGAAGGTCTTGTCCGGCAGCTCCGCCGGCACGATCAGCGCGAAGACGGTCACCGCGATGGTGAGCGAGTGCATCAGCCCTCGAGGGATGACAGCGCGGCGGCGGTCGCCCGCGCCAGGATCTCCTTGGCGGGGCGGCCAAGTGCGGCGGCCGCTGCCGCCACGTCCTCGAACTCGGGCGAGAGGTTGGTACGCACGCCGGCGTCGTGGGCGAGCTTCACACGAACCTTCTCCCCATCGATGTCGACCGTCACCCACGAACGTTCGAGGGCGTGCTTGTCGACCGGGGCCGATCGGACGCCGATCGTGGAGGTCTCGGCGACCAGGACCTGGCGGACCGCTTCGCTCGCGTCAGGACCGACCAGGACGCTGACCGTGTGCGCCGGGCGGCCCTTCTTCATCAGGATGGGCGTGAGCCAGGCATCCGCTGCACCCGCGGCGAGCAGCTTGTCGATGACGATCGGCCACAGCCGCGGATCGAGGTCGTCGACGTTCGCCTCGATCGTGTGCCAGCCGGCAGCCGAACCGGCATCGGCCGCAGCGCCGACGACCAGGCGGACGACGTTGGCTCGGTCCGGCAGGTCACGGCCGCCGGCCCCGACGCCGATAGCGGCGACCGTCATGGCCGGCATCGGTCCGCTGCTCGTCACCCACTCGGCAAGCAGGGCGATCCCGGTCGGCGTTGCCAGCTCGACGTCGACGGGGCCGCCGTGGGCGGTGAGGGCGGATCCCGCCAGCAACCCGACGGCGGCAGGGGTTGGCACGGGCAGCGTGCCGTGCAACGACTCCGTCGTACCGCCGCCGAGGGCGACGGGTGACGCCACGAGCCGATCGAGCTCCAGAGCGTGAAAGCCCAAGCACGCGCCGAGGATGTCGACGATGGAGTCCACCGCGCCGACTTCGTGAAAATGCACCTCGTCCGGTTCAGTGCCGTGGACGCCGGCTTCGACCTCGGCGAGGCGTCGGAAGACCCGAGCTGCGCGCTCCTTCACCGGCTCGGGCACCGCTGCACGGTCGATGATCGTGAGCACGTCTCCGAGCGTGCGGTGCGGCTGGTCCTCGGCCGCGGTCACCCGGTACGCCGTTGCGGCGATTCCGTTGCGGGTCGTCGGCATTGCCGCGCACCCGACGCCGAGGTCCGTCAGTGAGGCCAGCAAGGCTGGCATCGCCGCCAATGCCGCGACCGCGTCGAGGGCGCCGAGCAGCATGTCGCCGCTGACCCCACTGGAGCAGTCGAGCCAGCCGACCCGACTCATCAGGTACCGCCGAGGTGCGCCGTCGCCGATCCCGCCGCGGTGTCTGTCGTCGTTCGTGGCGTGCTGCGCCGAGCCACCCGCGCCGCGAACACCCCCGCGCCGAAACCGTTGTCGATGTTGACGACCGTGACCCCGGGTGCGCAGGAGTTGAGCATCCCCAACAACGCCGCGATGCCGCCGAACGACGCGCCGTAACCGACGCTCGTCGGCACGGCGACGATCGGCGTGCCGACCAAGCCACCGACGACGCTCGGGAGGGCGCCTTCCATCCCGGCGACGACCACGAGACAGTCGGCTTCGGTCAGGCCGTCGCGTTCCGCGAGCAGCCGATGGATTCCGGCCACACCCACGTCGGTGACACGGCGAACGCCGGCGCCGAACGCCCGAGCCACGAGTGCGGCTTCGGCCGCAACCCGCTCGTCGCTCGTGCCCGCCGACAGCACGACGACCTCACCGCGGGGCGTCGGGAACTCACCGATGACGATGCACCCGGCCGCCTCGTCCACGGTGGCGCCGGGAAACGCCTCGCGAGCTCGCACCACCTGTGACGGCGTGAGCCGCGTCGCCATCGCGGGCCGCTCGCCCGGCGCCTCGCGCAGGGCGGTGAGCAGTGCGATCACCTGGTCGTCGGTCTTCCCTGCGGCGTACACGACCTCCGGATCGCCGGTGCGCATGCCGCGATGGTGATCGAGCTTCGCAAAACCGAGATCCAGGAATCCGGACAAGGGCGCCGCCGACAGCGCGCGGGCGGCCGCATCGACCGACGTCGCCCCCGACGCGACCCCGTCGAGCAGGCTGCGCAGCTCGTCGGCATCCACGTCAGCGAGGTTAGTGCTCGCAGCGATTTCGTCGTACTGGAGGACGACTCGGGCACCCGCCGACAGGCACTACGCTCTGATCCCGTGCTGCCCCTCGACGAGATCACCCTCGGCGCATCAGGTGCAGCGATCCTCGCGTTGATCTCGGGCGTCGTCGCGAATCTCCGGGTCCGGCGGCTTCGGCGTGGGATGCGCCTGCTGGACGGGCCGGGCGGCCCCGAAAGCGTGCTCGAGGCGCTGAACCGGGGGAGTGCGGAGACCCAGGCGCTGCGCAACGAGCTCGCCCGCGCGAAGGGTGAGCTCGACATCGCGCGCAACGAGCTCGCGGACGCGCTCCGGCACGTGGCGGTGGTTCGGTACGACGCGTTCGGGGACATGGGCGGGCGGATGTCGTTCACCGCGGCGCTGCTCGACGACTCCGGGGACGGTCTCGTCATCACCTCGATCAACGGACGCACCGAAGCTCGCGCGTACGCCAAGGGCGTGAAGCAGGGCACGAGTGACCAGTCGCTGTCGCCGGAAGAGTCGGAGGCGATCGCGCTCGCCCTCGGTCGCCGGGTCAAGGCCTAAGCGGCGGCCGGGGTCAGCCGTGGGGACGCCGCCGGCGCGTTACGCCTACCTCGGTCCTGAGGGCACGTTCTCAGAGGCTGCACTCCGATCGCTGCCGGCCGCCCAGGGTGTGGAGCGGGTGCCGTGCGTGTCGGTCGCTGACGCACTCGACGCGGTACGACGCGGCGAGGTCGCCGCGGCCCTCGTGCCCCTGGAGAACTCTGTCGAGGGCTCGGTGTCGGAGACCCTCGACGAGCTGGCCACCGGCGACCTCCTGCAGATCGTTCGCGAGGTCCAGCTGACCGTGTCATTCGCGCTGCTGGTGCAGGCGGGCACGACGCTGGCCGATGTCAGCACCGTCACGACGATCCCGCATGCCGAGGCCCAGGTGCGCAACTGGCTCCGGTCTGCCTTGCCGGCCGCCAAGTTCATCGCCGCGTCGAGCACCGCGGACGGCGCGCGCGCAGTGGCGGCAGGCGAGGCCGACGCCGCGGTCGCCGCGCCGTTGGCAGCTGAGAAGTACCGTCTCGACGTTCTCGCCGACGACATCGCGGACACGCCAGGCGCTGTGACGCGCTTCGTGCTCGTCGGGCCACCGGGACCGCCGCCGCCGGCGACGGGGGCGGACCGTTCGACTTTCGTCGCGTTCATCGCCGACGACCATCCAGGGGCCCTGCTGGAGATCTTGACCGAGCTCGCCGTTCGCGGGGTCAACCTCACCCGGATCGAGTCGCGTCCGACCGGCGTGGGGCTCGGCCGCTACTGCTTCTCGATGGATGCCGAAGGGCACATCGGGCAGGCACGCGTCGCGGAGGCCCTCGCGGCGCTTCGTCGGATCTGTGCCGACGTACGGTTCCTCGGGTCCTACCCGACGGCGGACGGCAGCGCGCCGACCGTGCGGCGAGGGACGGCCGACGGCGACTTCGCGGACGCGTCGGCATGGGTCGACTCGTTGCGCCGCGGGCAACCCTCCTAGCTGCAGCCTGACAGGTCGCTGCCACCACCCCGGACGACAGCAGGACCCCCGCGCCCAGCCGCGGGGGTCCTGTACACATCAGAATGCCCCATTTTGGATGGGTTAGTCGAGGGACATCGCAGATCAATTCACCATCAGAATTTCTGCCCGGCCGACCGTGCTCCTCGGTGCCGCCGACGGGATTTCGACTAGGAGTCCGACCGGCGCGACTACTAACCTGCGCAACGTGATCGACCTGCGAGCGCTTCGAGACGCGCCGGATGAGTTTCGAAGCAGCCAGCGCGCGCGTGGCGAGGACGCCGAGACGGTGGACCGCGCTCTCGCTGCCGATGAGCGGCGCCGGGCCGCGGTGACCCGCGCAGACACACTCCGTGCCGAGTCCAACGCGGCAAGCAAAGCCATCCAGTCCGCATCGGCCGACGAGCGGCCCGCGATGATCGAGCGAGCCAAGCAGCTCAAGGAGGACGTCAAGGCGGCGGAGGCCGAACAAGCCGAAGCCGAAGCCGCCCTGCACCGAGCCGCCTACGCGATCGCGAACCTGGTCGAGCCGGAGGCGCCGGTCGGCGGCGAGCCCGACTCGGTCGTGATCGAGACCGTCGGCGAGGTCCCTGCATACGACTTCGAGGTCAAGGACCACGTCGCGATCGGTACGGCGCTTCGGGCCATCGATCTTGAGCGAGGCGCCAAGGTCAGCGGCGCGCGGTTCTACTTCCTCACCGGCGTGGGTGCGCTGCTCGAATTCGCGTTGGTGAACCTCGCGATGGAGCAGGCGGTCGCCGCGGGCTTCATCCCGGTCGTCGCACCGGCCCTCGTCCGCCCGGAGGCGATGGAGGGCACCGGCTTCCTGGGCGCCCACGCACCTGAGGTCTACCGGCTGGAGGGCGACGACCTCTACCTGGTCGGCACCAGTGAGGTCGCGCTCGCGGCGATGCACTCGAACGAGGTGCTCGACTCGGCGTCGCTGCCGCTGCGCTATGCCGGGTTCTCGTCCTGCTTCCGCCGCGAGGCAGGGTCGTACGGCCAGGACACCAAAGGCATCATCCGGGTGCACTGGTTCGACAAGGTCGAGATGTTCTCGTTCGTGCCGCCTGAGGCGGCGAGGGCTGAGCACCTGCGGCTCCTTGAGTGGGAGAAGGCCTTTCTCACCAAGCTCGAGCTGCCGTTCCAGGTCCTCGACATCGCCACCGGCGATCTTGGCGCGAGTGCCGCCCGCAAGTTCGACTGCGAGGCCTGGTTTCCCTCGCAGGGCCGCTATCGAGAGCTGACCTCCACGTCGAACTGCGCGACGTTCCAGTCGCGTCGCCTCGCCGTGCGCTACCGGACTGACAGCGGCCCGGCCCCGGTCGCAACGCTGAACGGGACCCTGTGCGCGATCGCGCGCACGATTGCCTGCCTGCTCGAGGTGCATCAGCAGGCCGACGGCTCGGTGCATGTTCCCGTGGCCCTCCGCCCACACCTGGGTGGCCGCGACGTGCTCGAGCCCGCGTGACCCTGGCGTGACGCCCCGCGTGGTCGCGACCGACCTCGACGGCACGGTGATTCGAAGCGACGGAACCATCTCCGACCGGACGCGTACGGCGCTCACCGCCGCTGCCGATGACGGCGCGCTGGTCGTCATCGTGACTGGCCGGCCACCCCGCTGGCTCGGCGGGATCGCTGACGCGACCGGCCATCACGGCCTGGCGATCTGTGCGAACGGCGCCTTGGTGTACGACCTGACGACGGAGACCGTCATCGGGTCGCACCCCATTGACGCTCACGTCGTGCGCGAGGTTGTCGCGGCGCTGCGCGCCGGCGTCCCTGGCATCGGCTTCGCGATCGAGCGGGTCGACGGGAAGTTCGCGCACGAGTCGTCGTACCACCCGCGCTGGACCCCCGAACCCAACACCCGCGTGGGCGAGATCGACGACCTGATGGCATCACCGATGTCGAAGCTGCTCGCCCGCGTCGAAGGCATCTCCTCGGACGAGCTGCTGGCCCTGGCCCGCGAGGTGCTCGGCGCAGACGTGGCCAACCTGACGCACTCGTCCATCGACGGATTGCTCGAGGTGAGTGCCGTCGGCATCACCAAGGCGGCCACCCTCGCGGAGCTCGTCAGCGAGCGCGGCCTGTCGGCGCGAGACGTGGTCGCATTCGGCGACATGCCCAACGACATCGAGATGATCCAGTGGGCCGGACTGGGGGTCGGTGTCGCCAACGCGCATCCCGACGTGCTGGCCGTCGCTGACGAGGTCACCGCGTCGAACGACGAGGACGGCGTCGCCCAGGTGCTCGAGCGGTGGTTCGCACCGGCCTGAGAAGTCGGTTCGGCGCGTGACCGGGCCTCTCCCGGGGTATGGACCCAAGGTCAATTGGCCGCATAAGGGGACGCCATGTACCGATCGGGCTCGTTGATTGCGAGCCGGTACCGCCTGATTTCACGTGTTGCCATCGGGGGCATGGGTGAGGTCTGGATCGCGGACGACCAGGCTCTCAATCGCAAGGTTGCCACCAAACTCGTCAAGCCGGAGTACGCCGCGGACCCGGTGTTTCACCAACGGCTCCTCGCCGAGGCACGAGCCGCAGCATCCGTGGACAACCCGCACGTCGTCGATGTGTACGACGTCGGCTCCGCGACCGGCGACGACGGTGAGCAGCTCTCCTACATCAGCATGGAGCTGGTCGCGGGTCAGTCCCTCGACGAGGTGATGGCCAGTGGGCCGCTGCCTGCTGAGGACGTCATGCAGCTTCTGTCGCAGGTCGGCGAGGCGCTCGCGACCGCCCACGAGCGCGGCGTCGTCCACCGTGACATCAAGCCGGCGAATCTCATGCGCGACCAGAGCGGCCGGATCACCGTCCTCGACTTCGGCATCGCCCGCGCGGCGGACGCAGCGGCGCTCACGGCCACCGGACACCTGGTCGGGACCGCGCGATACATCTCGCCGGAGCAGGTCGCGGGACAGCCCGCCGCCGCGGCAAGCGACGTCTACTCACTCGGCGTGGTCGCCTACCACTGCGTAGCCGGCCGACCGCCGTTCGACTGCGACACCGAGGTCGCGACCGCGTTGGCCCATCGCGATCAGGAGCCCCCGCCGCTGCCGGCCGAAACCCCTCTCGCCCTCGCCTCCCTGATCGAGGCGTGTCTCGCCAAGGATCCGGCGCAGCGCCCCGCCGCCGCGGATGTCGCCCGCGTGGCCGGTGAGCTGGCGGCCGGCGCGCCGGCCCCGTCCGGTCCGGTCACCGCCGTCATCCCCGGCCCAGACCTCGAACCGGCCGACCTCACCACGGACCTCCCGCTCGCGTCCGGCGTTGGGGTTCCGGCCTGGCTGGAGTGGCGCCGGGTCGCGATCGTTGGCGGGATCACCGTCGCCGTGATCGGTCTCGCGACTCTGATCGGACTGGCGACGGACGGCAGTTCCAGCGCCGCCACGCACCACCCTCACCCGAAGCAGACGGCGTCAACCGTCGCGAAGACGAAGCCCGCCGCGCCGAAACTGGTCGCCGTGCATGCGAGTCGTTACATCGGCACGACGTACGCCGCAGCGGCGCAGCGGCTGATCCGCCACGGCTTCCTGCCGCTTGCCACTGGGACCGGCGTGCAGCCGGGTGCGGTCGTCGTCGGCATCTCACCGACCGGTCGGCTGCAGCGAGGCTCGACCGTCACGCTGACTGTCGCAGCCCCGACGCCGGTCCATCACGTGGCGCCGGTTCATCACGAGCCGCCAGGTCACGAGAAGGCGCCGAAGCCGGAAAAGCACATTCCGCCGGGACATGAGTGGCACGGCCACCACGGCGACTGACCGGCGTCAGGCGAACCGAATGATCGACGCGACGCCGAAGAGAAAGCAGTAGATCGCGAACGGCGTCAGCTTGTTGGACCGGAAGTACCTGGTGAGGAACGTCGTGGCGAACAACGCTCCGACGAACGCGGCACCGGCACCGGCGAGTGCCTGTAGCCGGATCCCTTCGCCGAGCGTCCCTGTGAAGTCCGGGATCTTGAGGACGCCCGCGGCGAAGATGATCGGGGTCGCGAGCAGGAACGTGAATCGCACCGCCTGCTCGTGATCGAGGCCGCGGGCCAGTCCCGCCACCATCGTGATGCCGGATCGGCTGACGCCGGCGAACAGCGCGCCGACCTGGGCGAGCCCGATCCACGCGGCGTCTCCTGGTCGCACGCGCTCGACCACGGCAGCATCGAGCTCCTCACCGGAGGCGTCGCCGCCGTCGTGGGATGCCTCACGTCCGCCGGCCGCGTAGGCGCGCACTCGGAGCTTCTCGCCGCCGAAGAGGATGAAGCTGTTCACCGTGAGGAAGATCGCTGCGGCGAGCGGCTTCGCGAAGATGGTGCGGAGCGTGTGTTCGAGCAGCAGGCCGGTGATGCCAGCCGGGATCGTCGAGATGACGAGTAGCCAGGCCATCCGCTCGTGCACGGTTTCGATCTTCCGTCGTGCGATCGATCGGAACAGGCCATGGATGATCGCGATCCACTCGCGCCAGAAGAACAGCAGCAGCGCCAGCGCGGTGGCGACGTGCAGCACGACGATGAACGCGAGGTACGGCGACTCGGCGGTCGACTCGTTCCCGACGAGCGAGGCCCAACTGCCGCCGATCCAGTTCGGGATCAGGACCGAGTGGCCCAGGCTCGACACCGGGAACAGCTCGGTCACGCCCTGCATCAGACCGATGACGATCGCCTGGAAGAACGACATCGGGAGCTGGGCGCTCATCGTCGCGGTATGGGCGCTCCACGCGTCGGCGTGCGTCATTCCAAGCAGGGCATAAGGCATCAGAAGAGTCTGCCGTACCGCAGTCGTTGATGCGTCGTCCGAAAGTCTGATTCTCCTCAGAGATACAAGCCGGACCCGGGACCCCCTGCTTGGCCCTGGCCGCCGGGCGGCAGCGCGCGCTGCCGCATCTCCTCGAGTTGCGCGCGGGCGGCCATCTGTTGCGCAAACAGCGTCGCCTGGATGCCGTGAAACAGGCCCTCGAGCCAGCCGACGAGCTGCGCCTGCGCGATCCGCAGCTCAGCATCGGAGGGGATCTCGTCGCCGGTGAACGGCAGGCTGAGCCGCGCGAGCTCGTCCCGAAGGTCCGGGGCGAGGCCGGAGGCAAGCTCCTCGATCGAGCTCTGGTGGATCTCGCGAAGTCGCTTGCGGCTCGCGTCGTCCAGCGGAGCGGCACGGACCTCCTCGAGGAGCTGCTTGATCATCGAACCGATCCGCATCACCTTCGCGGGCTGTTCGACCATCTCGGCGACCATCTCGTCGTTGCCGTTGGAGGCCTCGGTCGCGGGGAGGTTCTGGTCGTCCTCGATCGGCGACCCGTCAGGGCCGACCGTGACGACGCGGAACGGCTCGGGGTGCTCGGTCGGTGCGGTCATCAGTTCATCGTCTCCAGAAACCCAGTGGCTACCCGCCCCAGGGTAAGGAACCCTGTCGGAGTGCTGACCGCCGCCATTCGACCGCTCTCGCCGCCCGACGGCGACGCGTTGCTGGATCTGTGCCTAGCGCGCGACCTCGCCGAGGTGGGCGAGCCCAACACGACGCACGAGGAGATCGCAGCGGATCTCAGCTCACCGACGATGACCACGGTCGGCATCGACCGGCCGACGGGTGGGCTCGCGGGTTATGCGTGGGTGGAGTACTTCGACGGGCACGAGACCGTCTGGGGTGATGTCGTCGTACGCCGGGAAGCCGCGCCTGAGGTGGCGGGCGCGCTGCTGGACTGGCTCCGTCAGCAAGCGGCGGCCGTCGCACCGGACCGAAAGCTCTGGGTGTTCACCGACAGCCGAGAAGACGCCAAGATCGGACTCCTCGAAGCAGCTGGTGGTCGGGTGATCCGGCGTTACTACCGGATGCTCGTCGACTTCACTCAGACACCGCGGCCTCCGGTGCCCGATCTCGGCCCAGGGGTCGAGATCCGCGGGATCGACGACTCGGAGGCCGACCTCCGCACCGTCCATCGCATCGTGGACACCGCGTTCACCGACCACTTCGGGCACGAGGCGACGGCGTACGACGCCTGGCACCACAGCGTCGTCTCGGGGTTCTGCCCGGACCTCTCGCTGTTCTGGCTCGCCACCGTCGACGGCGAGCCGGCCGCTGCCGTCTACAGCGGGACGCTGCCGAACCACGGCCATGTCGACACGCTCGGCACGCTGCGACAGTTCCGCGGTCGCGGCCTCGCCCGTGCCTTGCTGCTGACCACGTTCGCCGAGTTCGAGCGGCGCGGGGTCACGCGAGTGACGCTGGGGGTGGACGCGGCAAACCCCAATGCGCTCGCGCTGTACGAGTCGGTCGGGATGGCGATGCATCGCAACGGCATGCGGTATGAGCTGGACCCGTTGCGATGAGGGTGCAAGAGGTCGGCCTGGCGGACCTGGATCAAATCCACGCCCTCACCAGCGTCTGCGACATCGCCGACAGCGGCGAGGTGGATTTGACGCGGGACGACGTTCGCGCCGGGCTGGCCGCCGACGGCTCGGGGGCATGGGCGCTCGTCGACGATGCCGGCACCTATCAGGCTCTGGTCTGGATCGAACGGAACCCGGCACGACCGAGCCAGTCCGGCGAGTTCTTCGTCCGGCCTGGATTGGATCCACAGATCGCCGTACCGCTGATCGAGCAGCTGCTGCGGGCGCAGGCCACGGACCCGGCGGGGCGCAAGCTGCAGGTGTTCGTCAATGCGACAGCGGCCGAGAAGTCCGCCGTCCTCCGCTCGCATGGGGCGCAGGTCGTGCGCTACTTCTACAAGATGGCGGTCGAGCTGCCCGGGCCGACGGACCCGGTCGAGTGGTCGGGCGACGCGTCGGCCCGCAGGGTGTCGGACACGGATGCCGACCTGCGCCAGGT
>Ga0213876_10000731_pt1 | contig 22787 bp, 16 predicted proteins | sample BarmaccomBMRX_R9_FD_160113 | JGI IMG/M metagenome (GOLD analysis project Ga0213876, IMG submission 160113) | Root-associated microbial communities from Barbacenia macrantha in rupestrian grasslands, the National Park of Serra do Cipo, Brazil - RX_R9 | ecosystem: Host-associated > Plants > Roots... | reverse complement strand
CGGAGGAGCGGGCACGGGTCCTGCAGCTGCGCTTCGGCGACAAGGTCGGCCTGGTGCACGGGCGGATGAAGGGGCCGGAAAAGGACGCGGTGATGGCGGCGTTCCAGAAGGGCAAGGTGGCGGTCCTGGTCGCGACGACCGTCATCGAGGTCGGCGTCGACGTGCCGAATGCGACGCTGATGATCGTCGAGGGGGCCGACCGGTTCGGCCTCGCCCAGCTCCACCAGCTGAGGGGGCGCGTCGGCCGCGGCGAAGGCCGCTCCGTCTGCCTGCTGCTGCGCGGCGCGGCGCTGAGCGAGACCGCCCGCGCCCGGCTCGCGCTGATGCGCGAGACCAATGACGGCTTCCGCATCGCCGAGGAGGATCTGCGCCTGCGCGGCGCCGGCGAGATCCTCGGCACGAAGCAGTCCGGCGAAGCCCAGTTCCGCCTCGCCAGCCCCGAGCAGATCCAGGACCTCGCCCAGGCGGCCACCGACGATGCCCGCCTCCTCGTCGACCGCGACGGCGGCCTTCAGGGCCCGCGCGGCCAGGCGGCGCGCGTGCTCCTCTACCTGATGGAGCGCGACGCCGCGGTGGAGCTGTTGCGCTCCGGCTAAGGCGCAACCGCTACGAGGAGCAGGCGGGGCGAGCCGGGCGCGTACGGAGTGTCGTCCGTAGCCGCATACAGTCCCTGGAGGCGCAGTCCCGCCCGCGTCACCATCCCGACCAGGGCGCCGCTGGTGACGATGTGATGGGAATAGAGGAGCTGGTGCGCCGCGCCGCCGACGTGGAGCTCCGCGCGCGTGTCCAGGCGGGAATGAGCCGTGTCGTAGCGCAGCGCGGCGTGGTAGCTGCCGCCGTCGAAACAGATCTCGCGCTCTTCCGCGAGAGGAAAGAGCGACTCGGCGCAGCAATACGTATCGAGAATGAGGGTGCCGCCGGGGCGCAACGCTGCGGCGAGCTGCCTCACGAACTCCGCCACCTCCTCAGGCGGAAAATAGGCGAGGCTGTTGCCGAGGCAGAGGACGGCGTCGAACGCACTCGGTGACTGGAAGTCTCGCATGTCTGCTTCGACGAACTCGACGGCGAGTCCCTCGCCTGCGGCCCTGGCCCGGGCGATGGCGTCGGCGGAGATGTCGACGCCGGTGACGCGATGGCCGGCGCGCGCGAGGGCGAGGCTGTGCCGGCCAGCCCCGCACGGCAGGTCGAGGAGGCATGCGGGCGGTGGCGCGATGTGGCGGCGGAGGAAGGCGAGGTCCGCCGCCGTCGCTGCTTCGGGGACCACCGCCTCCCAGAAGGCATTGACGGGCGCGGTGAAGAAAGTGCGGTACCACTCGGCGGGCACCGTGAAATCCTGATCCATCGGGGCTGTCCTGAACTCGCGAAGAGAGGCACGGCCACCCAAGGCCGCGTTTCGGGCGATGATCCGGCCGCAACGCTCACGCTGCGGCGGCTTCAGGCAGTGACAGTCAGAGGCCTGCTCCAATGGTGCGGCCACACTAAACCAGCTGGCAATCGTGCGGCAAGCGCCCCGCTCTTCCCTGTTCCGGGGGAGGAGCTTATGGGACGATCAGCCCGTGCTTCTTCTTGCCGGCGCTGAGCCGAGCCTCCGCACCCGGGCGAAGGGTGATGTCGGTATCCACCTTCTCCCCGTTCACCTTCGCGCCGCCCTGCTGGAGCAGCCGTCGCGCCTCGTTGCGCGAGCCGACGAGGCCGAGCGCGACCAGCGCCTCCGTCAGGAGCACCGGCTTGTCCAGCTTCAGCGTCGGCAGCGCTTCGCCGCCGGCGCCTTCCTCGAAGGTCTTGCGCGCCGTCTCGCCCGCCGCTTCCGCCGCCGCGCTGCCATGGGCCAGCGCCGTCGCCTCGTCCGCCAGGATCTTCTTCGCGGCGTTGATCTCGCTTCCCTCGAGCGCCTCGAGCCGCGCGACCTCGTCGAGCGGCAGGTCCGTGAAGAGGCGCAGGAAACGCCCGACGTCCTTGTCGTGCGCGTTCCGCCAGAACTGCCAGTAATCGTAGGGGGAGAGCTGCTCCGGATTCAGCCACACCGCGCCGTTCGCCGTCTTGCCCATCTTGGCGCCGTCGGCGGTCGTCATGAGCGGACTGGTGACGCCGTAGAGCTGCGTGCCGGTCATCCGCCGGGTGAGCTCGATGCCGTTGACGATGTTGCCCCACTGGTCGGAGCCGCCGAGCTGCAGCCGGCAGCCGGCCCGCCGCGACAGCTCCATGAAGTCGTAGGCCTGGAGGATCATGTAGTTGAATTCGAGGAAGGTCAGCGGCTGCTCGCGATCGAGCCGCAGCCGCACGCTGTCGAAGGTCAGCATGCGGTTGATGGTGAAATGCGGCCCGACGTCGCGGAGGAAGGGGATGTAATCGAGCGCGTCGAGCCACTCGGCATTGTCGACGAGGATCGCGTCCGTCGGGCCGTCGCCGAATACCAGGAAGTGCTCGAAGCTCCGCCGGATCGAGGCGATGTTGCCGGCGATCGTCTCCTCGGTGAGGAGCTTGCGGCTCTCGTCCTTGCCGGAGGGATCGCCGATCTTCGTCGTGCCGCCGCCCATCACGACGATCGGCTTGTGCCCCGTCTGCTGCATCCGCCGCAGCATCATGATCTGGACGAGGCTGCCGATGTGGAGCGAGGGCGCCGTCGCATCGAAGCCGATATAGCCGGGGACGATCTGTTGCGCGGCGAGGCCGTCGAGGCCCTCGGCGTCGGTCACCTGGTGGATATAGCCGCGTTCGTGAAGGACGCGCAGGAGGGCGGACTTGAATTCGGACATGCCGCGGCGGTTAGCGCATGTAAGGCAACACACACAAACCCGTTCGGTCCCGGACCTGATCCGGGATTGTCGAAGCCCTGTCCTCTTTCCTAAGCGGTGGAAGGAAGGAACGCCCTTCGACAATGACCAGGTGCGCATATCCACCGGACATTTGCAGCCACGTCCGGGGGACATGGCGACCTGGTCAGCAGGGCGAAAGGTGAGTGTGACGACCCATTACGCGCTCTGGACCCACCCGGGATGGTACAGCCGCGCGGCCGACGCCATCGGCGTGGAGCTTGCCAGACCTTCGGCGGAGCGGCTGCTCCTCACCTACCGCGTCGCCGGCAGGATCGACGATATCGCTCTGCCGCCGCCCGGGCCGCCGCTGCGGCGCGATCGCCTGTGGGAAAGCACCTGCTTCGAGCTGTTCCTGCAGCCGCCGGGGACGGGCGGCTATGTCGAGTTCAACTTCGCGCCGTCGGGCGAGTGGGCGGCTTATTCCTTCGAGGCGTATCGATCGGGCATGGCCCAGAGTGGCGTTCCTGCCGCTCCGCAGATCGCCTGCACCAGAACCGCCGACGCCATGACGATCGAGGTTGCGCTGTCGCTTTGGCCGATGCGCGAGCCGTGCCGGCTCGGCCTCGCCGCGATCATCGACGAAGGCGTCGGGCCGAAATCCTATTGGGCGATCAGCCACGCCGGCGCCGAGCCGGATTTCCACCGTGCCGATTGCTTTGTCGGCGAACTGCCGCCACCACCCGCCCCATGATCCAGACCGGCCTCGACCGCCTCCTCGCCGACCCCGAACTGCGCAAGCCGCTGGAGGGAAAGCGTATTGCCCTCCTCGCCCATCCGGCGTCGGTGACCGCGGACCTCACCCATTCGCTCGACGCGCTGGTCGCCACAGGGCTCAACGTCACCGCCGCATTCGGGCCGCAGCATGGGCTGAGGGGCGACAAGCAGGACAATATGGTCGAGTCGCCCGACTTCACCGACCCGCGCCACGGCGTGCCGGTGTTCAGCCTCTACGGCGAGGTACGGCGGCCGACCGGCCAGTCGCTGGGCACCTTCGACGTTATTCTCGTGGATCTGCAGGACCTTGGGTGCCGCATCTACACGTTCATCACGACCCTGCTCTATGTTCTCGAAAGTGCCGCGGAGAGGGGAAAATCGGTGTGGGTGCTCGATCGTCCCAATCCGGCGGGGCGGCCGATCGAGGGGCTAAGCCTCAAGCCTGGCTGGGAAAGTTTCGTCGGGGCGGGGCCGCTGCCGATGCGGCATGGGCTGACGTTGGGCGAACTGGGCCGCTGGTTCGTGACGAAGTTTACTCTCGACGTCGACTATCGCGTCATCGCGATGGAGGGTTACGATCCCGAAGCGGGGCCGGGCTACGGCTGGCCACTCGGCGAGCGGGTCTGGGTGAACCCGAGCCCCAATGCGCCGAACCTGTGGATGGCCCGCGCCTATGCCGGAACGGTGATGCTGGAGGGTACGACGCTCTCGGAAGGCCGCGGCACGACGCGGCCGCTGGAGATTTTCGGCGCGCCGGACATCGACGGCCGCGCCGTCCTCGCGGAGATGCATAAGCTTGCACCGCAGTGGATGGCGGCCTGCGGGCTGCGCGAGACGGCGTTCGAGCCGACCTTCCACAAGCATTCCGGCAAATTATGCAGCGGCGTGCATATTCATGCAGAAGCGCCGCTCTACGACCATCACGCCTTCCGCCCGTGGCGGCTGCAGGCGCTCGCCTTCAAGGCGATCCGCCGGCTCCGGCCGGACTACGACCTGTGGCGCGACTTCCCGTACGAATATGAGTTCGACAAGCTGGCCATCGACGTGATCAACGGCGGGCCCGCCTTGCGCGAATGGGTCGACGATGCCGCCGCGGAACCCGGGGACCTCGAGGCGATCACCGCGCCGGACGAGGCGGCGTGGGCGGAGGAGCGGCGCGACTTCCTGCTGTATTGACTCGCTCCTCCCCGGCACGGGGAGGGGGACCATGCGCAGCATGGTGGAGGGGGCCCGACTCGGTGGCGGGCGTAGACGTGGGCCCCCTCCACCACCGCCTTTGGCGGCGGTCCCCCTCCCCGTTCCGGGGAGGAGCAACAACGCTCCCCCCTCCCCGCTACGCCAATTGCCCGTGGCAGTGCTTGTACTTGAGGCCGGAGCCGCAGGGGCACGGGGCGTTGCGGCTCACCGTGGCCAGTTCGGCCACATTGGCGCCATCGGGCATCGCCGGCTGCTCGATCTGCAGCGGCGGCAGGCGCGAGAGGATGGTGCCGGTGCCGGCGTCCACATCGGCGGTGTCGTCGTCGCCGCTCAGCGGGTCGATATGGGTGGTGATGAATTCCGGCAGCACCTGCATGTTGAAGTCGGGGAGCGGCTGGAACTCGCCAATCGGCAGAGTGAAATCCTCCTGCGGCGGCGGCATGGTGAAGGTGGCGAGGCCGAGCGTGCGGGTGACGTCCTCGCGGATCGACACGAGCATCCGCTCGAACAGGCCGAACGCCTCGTGCTTATACTCGTCGATCGGCTTCTTCTGCGCGTAGGACCTGAGGTGAATGACCTGCCGCAGCGCGTCGAGCATCGCGAGATGCTCCTTCCAGTGATGGTCGAGCGACTGGAGCAGGATCGACTTCTCGACCTGGACGTAGCTTTCGTGCGGAATGTCCTTGATCTTGTCCTCGAGCTGCTGGGTCGTCAGCGCCTCCAATCGGTCGACGAGGAGCTCGGGGTCGACGGCCTCCTCCTTCAGCCACTCCTCGACCGGGGGCTCGAGCCCGAAGATTTCCAGGACCCGCGCCTTCAGCGTCGGAATGTCCCACTGCTCGGGATAGGTGTTGGGCGGGCAGGATTCGCCGACGATGCTATTGACCGTTTCCGAGCGCATGTCGGTGACGACGTCGCCCACCGCGTCGGCGTCCATGATGTCGGCGCGCTGCTCGTAGATGACCTTGCGCTGGTCGTTCATGACGTCGTCGAACTCGACCACCTGCTTGCGGATATCGTAATTGCGGGCCTCGACCTTCTTCTGGGCGGTCTCGATCGCCTTCGAGATCCAGGGCGAGATGATCGCCTCGCCGTCCTCGAGATTCTTGTTCATCAGCCGCGCGAACATGGTCTGGGGGCCGAAGATGCGCAGGAGGTCGTCGTCGAGGCTCAGGTAGAAGCGGCTGAGACCCGGATCGCCCTGGCGTCCCGAGCGGCCGCGCAGCTGGTTGTCGATGCGCCGGCTCTCGTGCCGCTCGGTGCCGAGCACGAACAGGCCGCCGGCGGCGCGGACGCGCTCGCGCTCCTCCTCGACCTCGCGCTTGATCTTCGCGACCGCCGCGTCCTTCTCGGGCCCGTCATACATGTCGGCGAGCTCGTCGCCGACGCGGAACTCGACGTTGCCGCCCAATTGGATGTCGGTGCCCCGGCCGGCCATGTTGGTGGCGATGGTGACGGCGCCGATGCGTCCCGCCTGGGCGACGATATGGGCTTCCTGCTCGTGGAAGCGGGCGTTCAGCACCTCGTGGCGGACGCCTTCGCGCTGGAGATATTCGGAAAGCAGCTCCGACTTCTCGATCGAGACGGTGCCGACCAGCACCGGCTGGCCGAGCTCCTGCTTCTCCTTGATCGACTTGGCGATGGCGGCGAACTTGTCGTTGACGTTCTTGTAGAATTCGTCGTCCTCGTCGACGCGCTTCACCGGCACGTGGGTCGGGATCGAGACGACGTTCATCTTGTAGATGTCCCAGAACTCGGCCGCCTCGGTGGCGGCGGTGCCGGTCATGCCGGCGAGCTTGGGATACATGCGGAAATAATTCTGGAAGGTGATTGAGGCGAGGGTCTGGTTCTCCGGCTCGATCTCGACTCCTTCCTTCGCCTCGACCGCCTGGTGGAGGCCGTCCGACCAGCGCCGGCCGTCCATCATGCGGCCGGTGAACTCATCGATGATGATCACCTTGCCGTTCTTCACGATGTAGTCGGTGTCGCGCTTGAACATGACGTTGGCGCGCAGCGCCTGGTTGAGGTGGTGGACGACGAGCGTGTTCTCGAAATCGTAGAGGTTCGAGCCGTGGAGCAGGCCGGCATTTTCGAGCAGCCGCTCCATCTTCTCGGTCCCGTCCTCGGTGAGGACGACCGAGCGCTGCTTCTCGTCGAGCTCGTAATCCTCGGGCACCAGGCCCTTCACGATCGCGTCGACCGACATGTAGAGCTCGGACTTGTCGTCGGTCGGTCCGGAGATGATCAGCGGCGTCCGCGCCTCGTCGATCAGGATCGAATCGACCTCGTCGACGATGCCGAAGTTGAACGGCCGCTGGACCATCGACTCGCGGTCGTACTTCATGTTGTCGCGCAGATAGTCGAAGCCGAACTCGTTGTTGGTGCCGTAGGTGATGTCGCTGTGATAGGCGTCGCGGCGCATCTGGTCGGTGAGGTTCGGGACGATGACGCCGACGCTCATGCCGAGGAAGCGGTAGATCTGGCCCATCCAGTCGGCGTCGCGCTTGGCGAGGTAGTCGTTGACGGTGACGACGTGGACGCCCTTCTCCTCGAGCGCGTTCAGATAGACGGCGAGGGTGGCGACGAGGGTCTTGCCTTCGCCGGTGCGCATCTCGGCGATTTCGCCCCGGTGGAGGACGATTCCGCCGATCATCTGCACGTCGTAATGGCGCTGGCCGAGCGTGCGCGTGGCGGCTTCGCGGACGGTGGCGAAGGCTTCGGGAAGCAGGTCGTCCAGAGTCGCGCCGTCGGCGAGGCGGCGGCGGAAGAGCGTCGTCTGGTTGCGCAGCTCCTCGTCGGTCATCGCGGAGATGGTCGATTCGAAGCCGTTGATGCGCTCGACGATCTTCCTGAGCGAACGGACGTAGCGGTCGTTGGACGACCCGAAAATGGCTTTGGCAAATCCGCCGAGCATGGTGGCAATTCCTGTTGGGCTAAGCTGACGAGGCGCGGCGCAAAGGCGCGCGCGTAGGGAATGGGGCTGCAAGGGACCCGCCGCGATGGCGGGCGCAGGCGGCTATTCGAGCCGGCGCTCGTTGACGGGCGCGAGGTTGCCGAGGCGGGACGCGGCCGGCGACGGCGGAGTCTCACAAGGCGCGGTCGCGACGATTCGCGCGGGGGCGGCCGAGGCGACGCTTTGCACCGCGGCCGGCGCCGCTTCGGCGAGCACCGAGGCGGCGGCGACGGCCTGCTCGACCTGGTGCGGCGCCACGGCCCGATCGCCGGACATCAGCCCGGTGAAGCCGGCGAGCATCGCGGAAAGGAAGAGCAGAAACTGCACGCGCGCGTCCTTGCAGCGCCGCTCACCCCGAGCGGCCGCTCGGGCGGACATAGTGGCTGGGCGGCGCCGCGTCCATGGGTTGACGCCCGCCTGCGCGCAGTAGCTTTCTCTTGCTCCTCCCCGGAACGGGGAGGGGGACCGCCGCCGTCAGGCAGTGGTGGAGGGGGCCCACCGCTCCGCCGCGACTGAGTCGGGGCCCCCTCCACCAGCTGCGCTGGTCCCCCTCCCCGTTCCGGGGAGGAGCGAAGGTCGGCGCGGTGGATTGCATCGGCTTCGGTGCGGGATTAGCGCGGGGCCATGGCCGAAGCCTTCACCGGCGGCTGCACCTGCGGGGCGGTGCGCTACGAACTGAAGTCGGAACCGTTCGACGCCGGCTGGTGCCATTGCCGCACCTGCCAGCTGACCTCCGGCGCGCCGGCCATGGTCTTCGCGAGCGTGCCGGAGGGCGACCTAGTCTGGACGCGGGGCGCGGACGCGGTGCGGACCTTCAAATCGTCGAGCTTCGGCCACCGCGCCTTTTGCGGCCGCTGCGGCACGCCCTTCCTGATGAAGGTCGACCACCAGCCGGAGACGGTCGACTTCTCCGTCGCGACGCTCGACGACCCGGACCGGGTGGCGCCGGGGTTTCACATCTTCTGGGGGAGCAAGGTGGCCTGGTTCGATCCGGGCGACGATCTGCCCCGGCACGCGCAGTTCAGGCCGGACACGCGGGGGTTGGAGGGGACGGAGTAGCTCCCGTCATCCCGGCGGAAGCCGGGACCTCGGGTCACTAGGGCGCGGAGGGGGTCTCTTGGAGATCCCGGCTTTCGCCGGGATGACGAGAAAGAGTTGCCCCTCCGTGGTCTCCGTCCCCATCCGTTCCGGATGGGAAGGCAAAAGAGCCTACAGCGCCCCTTCGAGCCAGCCCTGGATCTGGGTCTTGGGAGCGGCGCCGACCTTGGTGGCGGCGGGCGCGCCGTTCTTGAACAGGATCATGGTCGGGATGCCGCGCACGCCGTAGCGGGCGGGGGCGTCGGGATTGTCGTCGATATTGAGCTTGGCGATCGTCACTTTGTCGCCAAGCTCGCGGCCGATCTCCTCGAGCGCGGGGGCGATCATCCGGCAGGGGCCGCACCATTCGGCCCAGAAATCGACGAGGACGGGCTTGTCGGAGCCGAGGACGTCGGAATGGAAGCTGTCGTCGGTGACGGTCTTGGTGCTCATCTACAAATCTCCTGCGGGATCGGCCCCCATGTAGGAAGGCCCGTCGCCCGCCTCAACCGTCCCGGCGCGCGGCGCGTAGCGCTCCAGCAGCCACGGCGGCAGGGCGAAGAGGATCGGCGCGGCGGTGTAGAGCAGCTTCGCCTCGACCGCGCGGCCGGGGAAGATCGCGCGCAGCGCCCGGGCATAGGCCGCGACCTGCCGGAGGTGCGCGGCCGGAATCTCGTCGATGCTCCGAGGCACCTTGCGGGTCGTCTTGAACTCGGCCAGCACCACCGTCTCGTCGCGCACGAGCAGCCGGTCGACCGTTCCGGAGACGACGATCCCCTCCCCCACCACCGCCGCGATCGGCGCCTCGGCGAGGGCATCGGCGCCGAACAGGTCGGCATGCGCCGGATCCTCGACGATCGCCACCGCCTGGTCCACCAGCGCCCGGCGCTGCGTCGCATCGGTGACGCCGCCGGCGCGCTCGAGCCACGCGTCGGCGCGCGCCCGGCGCTCGTCCCGGGCGACGTCGGGAAGCCGTTCGAACAGGCGGTGGAGGAGCTTGCCGCGCTCGGCCGCGGCGCGCAGCTCGGGCGACGGGGGCGGATCGGCAAAGGCTTCCTCGCCGAGCGCCGAGGGGGCCAGCGGCCGCGGCGGCCGCGACTCGGCGGGCGCCGGCCGGCGCAGCCAGTCGGGCACGGTCCGCGCCCGGGCCTCGTCCTGCGCGGCGGCCTTGGTGAAGACTTCCGCCTGGCCCCACCGCTTCGCGCTGACGAACGCCGCGTCGTCGCCCGGCTCGGCACCGAGCCCGTCCAGCGCCGCGTCGATCGCGGCGTACCAGCTCGCTTCGGGCGGGCCCTTGCGGTCCATCGGCCCAAGCGCGCCGCCGACGTAAAGCCGCTCCTCGGCCCGCGTCATCGCCACGTAGAGCAGCCGCCAATGCTCCTCGCGATCGAGCCTGTCCTGCGCCTCGATCTGGCTCCTGAGCGGCTCGGCAAGCTCGTCCTTCCTCGGCCGGAAGACCGGGACGGCCGGGCCGTCGTCGCCAAGCCGCAGCCGCGCGATGCGGCCGCCGAAGCCGCCGCCCTTGCGGTCCGGATCGGCGCAGGCGTCCGCGAGGATCACCACCGGCGCCTGCAGGCCCTTCGCACCGTGCACGGTCATCACCCGCACCGCGTCGAGCGGGGACGACGGATCGCGCACGATCTCGACATCGCCCCGGGCGAACCAGTCGAGGAAGCGCTGCAGCGACGGCGCCGCGCGCGTCTCGAAGTCGAGCGCGGCGGCGAGCAGCTCCTCGATCGGATCGCGCGCCTCCGGCCCCAGCCGCGCGAGCAGCCGCCGGCGCCCCTCGAGCGGGCCGGAGAGGATCGTCTCGAGGAACTGGTGCGGCGTCGCGAAATCGGCCATCGCCAGAAGCGACGAGAGGCCGAGGGCGGCGGGGTCGCCGCTGTCGCGCACCCGCGGCCAGAGCGGCGCGCCGTCCCGGCCGTAGGCGGCCGCGAAGAGATGATCCTGGTCCCAGCCGAACAGAGGCGAGACGAGCAGGGCGGCAAGGTTCAGATCGTCGAGCGGCTGGACGGCGAAGCGGATCGCGGCGAGCAGGTCGCGCACCGCCAGCGGCGCGGTGAGCAGCAGCCGGTCGACGCCGGCGACGGGGACGCCCTCGGCGTGGAGCCGCGCGACGATCAAGGCGGCGAGGTCGCCGCGGCGGCGGACCAGGACGAGGATGTCCTCCGGGCGCAACGACCGTCCCTTTGCCTCGACGCGGAACGGATGCTTCAGCCAGAAGGCGATCCGGCGGGCGAGCTTCGTCGCGTAATCGCGCACCGCATCGCTGACCCAGCCTTCCTCCCCCGCATCCTCGTCGCCGGCCTCTTCGTGCGTGTGCGGCCGCCACAGGGTCACCGAGCCGGGCCGCGCGCGGTGGAAGGCGAGGTGGGGGCGCGGCGGACGCGGCAGGCCGAAGGCGTCGTGGCCGAGACCGGCGACGACGGCGTCGACGGCCTGGAGCACGGCCGGCGCCGAGCGGAAGCTGCGGTCCATCGAGAGGTCGAGGAATTCGGGCGGCATGTCGCGCGGCGGCGGGTCCATCGCGTCGGCCGCGGCGCGGACGGCACCGGCCTTCGCCTGGAAGTAGGCGCGGGCGCGCTCGAACTGCCGCGGATCGGTGCCCTGGAAACCGAAGATGGCCTGCTTGAAGTCGCCGACGGTGAACAGGGTGCGGCGGCGCGGAACCGCCCCGGCGCCCGCGAAAAACTCCTCGGTGAGAGCGCCGACGATCGCCCATTGCGCCTCGTTGGTGTCCTGCGCCTCGTCGACGAGGATATGGTCCGTCGCCTGGTCGAGCTTGTAGCGCACCCACTCGCCGATGCCGGGGGTGAGGAGCAGGCGCTCGGCGGCGCGGATGAGATCGTCGAAATCGACCACGCCGGCCGAGCGCTTGGCTGCGGCATAAGCCTCGGCGAAACGGCGGCCGGCGCGTAGCCCGCAGGCGAGGTGCGCGACCAGGGCCGCGACCCTGCGCATCGCCAGCAGGCGCGAGCAGCATTCGAAAGCGGCGGTGGCGAGGCGGACATACTCCTCGTCCTGCGGCGCCTGGCCCTTGGCGAAGCTCCTGATCTCGCCGTCGGCCTTCGCCCAGACGAGGTGGAGCCTGTCCAGCAGCCGCGCGCGTTCCCCGGGACCCGCCTCCGCCCAGGCCTCGCACAAAGCGGCGCGTTCGAGTCCGCTCTTCGTTCCCCAGCGGCCGTTGAGGAGGCCGAGGCGGCGGAGGGCGGCGACGTCGAACAGATCGTCGCCGCATTGCCCGGCGATGGCGGCGTCGATGTCGCCCAAGGGAAGGTCGAAGGCGCGGCGGAGGCGGTCCTCGACCAGCTCCGGCGGGCCGAGCGCGGCCATCGCGTCGGGCGCGCGGGCGCAGGCGCGCAGGAAGGCCTCGGCGCCGCCCTCGCCCAGTCGGTGGCTGAGCGCCTGGACGTCGCCGATCAGCGCCTCGTCCCGCGCCGCCTCGGCCTTGACCAGCAGGGCGGCGAGGGTTTCGCGGGCGAGCAGCTGCTCCTCCCGTCCCTCGAGCGCGCGGAAGCCGGGGGCGAGGTCCGCCTCGGCCGGGAAGGCGGCGAGCAGGCTCTGCGCGAAGGCGTGGATGGTCTGGATCCTGAGGCCGCCGCCCGGGGCGTCGAGGACCTTGGCGAACAGGGTGCGGGCGGTGGCAAGCGCCTGCGGATCGCGGTGCGGCTCGCCGAGCGCGAACAGCTCCTTGCGCAGCTTCGCCTCGTCGAGTCGGACCCAGTAGGCAAGCCGCTCGTGGACGCGCTGCGCCATCTCGGCCGCGCCCGCCTTGGTGAAGGTCAGGCACAGGATCGCGCCCGGATCGACGCCGGAGAGCAACAGGCGCAGCACCCGCGCGGTGAGGACGTGGGTCTTGCCGGTGCCGGCCGAGGCGGAGAGGGCGGCGTGGTGGCGCGGCTCGGACGCGATCCTCTGTTCGGCTTCGAGCGGATTGAGCGGGCGAAGCCGGTTGGCCATGCCACCCGTCTCGCCCAATGCGGCCCGCTTGTGAAGCCCATCGCCTGGAGTCGGGGAAGCCGGCGCCGGCGCGCCGCCTTCAGAAGCGCCCCCCAAGGCCTTTCCCGCCCGGGCGCCGGCTTGCAGCAGGCTGTGTGGGCCCCGAGGAGACCGTGACGACGGTCACGCGCCGTTGCGGCCGTCGCGGGCGATCAGGCTTGCGAGACCGGCGAGCGCGGAAGCTGCCGGTCGGGCAGACGCACGGAGGGATCGATGTCGATGTTCGCGGACAAGCTCGTCGCCAAGGCGACGCAGGAGTACGACACCTATCGCAATGTGCTGGAGAACCGGTCGCCCCTGAAGGAACGGATCGGCGCCTACTGGGTTTTCCTCGGCCGCTCAGACCTCGACGGCGGCGACGACGTGCCCTGGTCCGCCGCCTTCGTCTCGTTCATGGTGAACCTCGCCGGCGCCGGCGCCCAATTCCCCTACAACAGCCAGCATTCGGCCTATTTCTACCGCACCATCAACGACAAGCTGACCCGGCGGTCGCGTCCGTTCCTGGGCTACCGCCCGCAGGAGATCGCCATCGCGCCGGGCGACATCCTCGGCATGAACCGGGGATCGAGCCCACCCATCGACTATGGCTGGGCGGCTCACCATGACGATTACAGCAGCCACGCCGACATCGTCGTCGATGTCGCGGCGGACGGCACGATCCACACGATCGGCGGCAATGTCGGCCGCGCGCCCGGCGAAATCGGACGCAAGACCTTTTCTCTGGTGAGCGGCGCCCCCGTCAACGACGCCAACGCCAACCAGCAGGCGTTCGTCGTCATCCGCAGCTTCCTTCCCTGACCGCGTCGCCGGGACCCGCTTGCCAGCCCGCGCGGCATCGCCCAACGTGCGGCGATGCCGCGATACCTCGAGATGCGCTGGGCCTTGCCCATTCTCCTCGCCGCCGCTCCCGCCGCGGCACAGGAGAAGCTGCGCGACTTCTGCCCCGACCGGCCCGGGCTCGGCACCCCGCCCTGCACGGTCGATCCGGGGCATGGCGACGTGGAGATCGGCCTCGTCGACTGGACGCTCGACCGCCAGCCCGGGACCCGCACCGACACCTTCGTCGCCGGCGACGTCCTGGTCCGCTATGGGCTGACCCCCAATCTCGAGCTGCAACTGGCGTGGACCGCATTGGGCGCGCAGCGGCAGCGCGATGCGAGCGGGGTCTTTCGGGCGACGGGGACCGGCGACGTGCGGATCGCGCTGCGGCGCAACCTCCTCCACCCCGACGGCAGCGGCTTCTCGGTCGCGCTGATGCCTTATGCCGGCCTCCCGACCGGCGGGCGGACGATCGGCGCGGGCACCTGGCGGGCCGGGGTGCTGCTGGCCGTCACCTACCAGCTGCCGCACGGGTTCCAGCTCGACTTCACCGGACGGATCGAGGCGGAGCCGAACGACAATCGCCGCGGCCGCCACCTCGCTTATGGCGGCGTGTTCGGCGTCGACCTCCCGGTGGCGAAGGCGCTGACGGGGACATTCGAGCTGTCGGTCCAGCGCGCGCTGGACCCGGCGGGGCATACCACGCCGGTGGTCGGTGCCGTCTCGCTCGCCTGGATGGCGAAGCCCTCGCTCCAGCTCGACCTGGGCGCCAACAAGGGCGTCTCCGGCGGCGCGCCCGCCTGGGAGCTCTACGGCGGCATCGCCCGCCGCTTCTGATCGCGCTTGCCCCGGCCATGCGCCGCGCCTAGCGCGCCCGGGCCACTCGAGGAGAAGCTTTCGTGCCCATCGCCGCCCGCGCCTACGCCGTCGACCGCCCCGACGACCGCTTCCATCCCTTCTCGTTCGAGCGCCGCGACCCGCGACCCAACGACGTCGCGATCGCCATCCGCTGGTGCGGCGTCTGCCACTCCGACCTCCACACCGCGCGGGGCGAATGGGGCGGGACCAAATATCCCTGCGTCCCCGGCCACGAGATCGTCGGCGAGGTGACGGCGGTCGGCTCGGCGGTGACGAAGTTCAAGGAAGGCGATCTCGTCGGGGTCGGCTGCATGGTCGATTCGTGCCTCAGCTGCAGCGCCTGCCAGGCCGGGCTCGAACAATATTGCGAGCCGGGCTTCACCGGCACCTATAACGGTCCGGAGCAGGGCACCGGCGGCAACACCTATGGCGGCTATTCCGACCGCATCGTCGTCCGCGAGGAGTTCGTGCTCCACGTCCGCCACCAGCCGGAGGATTTGGCGGGCGTCGCGCCCCTGCTCTGCGCCGGCATCACCACCTGGTCGCCCTTGCGGCATTGGCAGGTAGGGCCGGGCAAGAAAGTGGGCGTGGTCGGCATCGGCGGCCTCGGCCACATGGGCGTCAAGCTCGCCCGCGCGCTCGGGGCACAGGTGGTCGCCTTCACCACCTCGCCCTCCAAGCGGGAGGACGCGCTGGCGCTCGGCGCCCACGAGGTCGTGGTCTCGCGCGACAAGGAGGAGATGGCCGCGCGTCGGGAGAGCTTCGACGTCATCCTGAACACGGTCGCGGCCCCGCACGACCTCGACCCGTTCCTGCTCCTGCTGAAGCGCGACGGCACGATGGTGCTCGTCGGCGTGCCGGCCGAGCCGCATCCCTCGCCTTCCGTCGGCGCCCTGATCTTCCGCCGCCGCAGCCTGGCCGGATCGCTGATCGGCGGCATCGCGGAGACCCAGGAGATGCTCGATTTCTGCGCCGAGCACGGCATCGTCGCCGACGTCGAGACGATCCGCATCCAGCAGATCGACGAGGCTTACGAACGGATGCTCAGGAGCGACGTCAAATACCGCTTCTCGATCGACATGCGCTCGATGGCGGAGTGAGGGGCAAGGAAGGAAAGGCCTTCGACAAGCTCAGGCCGAACGGGTTTGGATAGGCTCAGGCCGAACGGGTTTGAGGGAAACGGCTGGTGCTCTTCCCCCTACTCCGTTCGGGCTGAGCCTGTCGAAGCCCTTCGCTTTCTCGGAAGAATTGCGCGCGAGGCCGCTGATCAGTTTCCAGTCGCCGCGGATCAACGCCAGTTTCTTCGCCCTGCCCCACCCCTTGATCTGCCGCTCGGCGGTGAGCGCCTCATGGGGCGAGGGGAATTCATCACACCAGACCAGCTTCACCGGAAGCCTGGTAGAGGTGTAGCCGCCGAACTCGCCGGAGAGGTGCTGCGCGATGCGGCAATCGAGGTCGTCGGTGTGGCCGACGTAGAACGAACCGTCACCGCAATGAACATGTAATCCCAGAAACTCATCGGTTTCGTTAAGAACAGAAACACAGGGCTTCGACAAGCTCAGTCCGAACGGAGCGGATTGAATCGTTCTGGAGTACCCACCCAAATCCGTTCGGGCTGAGCTTGTCGAAGCCCTGTCCTTCCCCTTCTGCGGGCCGTTACCCCGCCGCCGCCCGCGCCTTCTCGGCCTCGCGGGCGAGCAAGCCGGGCTCGCGCTCCGGGACCATCCACTTGCTCTCGTAGACCTCGACCGTCTCGAAAATGCCCTCCGCGAAATAGGGGTCGCGGGCGAGGTGGGCGCCGAGGGCGGCGCGGTCCTCCACGTCGAAGACGAACAGGCTTCCGACCATGCGGCCGTCCTCGAGCAGCGGGCCGGCGTAGATCACCGGCGCCTGGTGATCGGCGATGAATTCGAGGTGGGCGGCGCGGTGCCTGCGTCGGGGCTCGCCGCCCGCCTTGTCCTTGCCGATGACGACGAAGATCATCGCGGCGTCAGCTCGCGCGGTCGTGGGCGAGGTCCATGTCGACGGGGCTCCCCGTTCCCGCGCTGGTCGTCTCCCCCCGCTCGCGCTTGCCCGGCGACGGCTCCTCGCCCTTCTTCGCGACGTTGCCGGCGACGTCGAACTCGCCCGGCCGCTCCTTGTCAGGATCGGGCGCGCCGCCCTGGTTGATGGTGGGGCCGCCGCTATGCTTGGTCATGTCGCGCTCTCCTTCGCGGCCCTTCAACGCGGCGCCGGGGCCCCGGTTCAGATCTTGATCTGGCTGCCCATCTCGACGACGCGGTTGGCGGGCAGGGCGAAGAATTCCATCGGGCTCTCGGCGTTGCGCATCATCCAGGCGAACAACTTCTCGCGCCACAATGCCATGCCGCGCACGTCCTTGGTGGCGAGGGGGGTCTGGCGCGAGAGGAAGAAGCTGGTGTCCATCATCCGAAACGGCAGCCCGCAGCAGCGTATGGCGGCGAGCGCCTCGGGCACGTTCATCTCCTGCATGAAGCCGAAATGGAGCGTGATGCGGAAGAAGCCGTTGCCGAGATCCTCGACCTCGAAACGTCGCTCGGGGTCGACGAAGGGGACGTCCTCGATCGACACCTTGAGGAAGATCGAGCGCTCGTGGAGCACCTTGTTGTGCTTCAAATTGTGGAGAAGGGCGTGGGGCACGCCGTCCGACTGGCTGGTCATGAACACAGCCGTCCCGGGCACCCGCGACGCCGATCCGGTCGCCGAGCGGATGAACAGGTCGATCGGGATCTCGCCCTGCTTCAATTGCTGGCGGAGCAGGAACCGGCCCTTGGCCCAGGTGGTGAGGAAGGTGAAGGCGATGAGGCCGATGAGCAGCGGGAACCAGCCGCCGCTCGGCACCTTGAGGAGGTTCGCGGCGAAATAGCCGGCGTCGACGATCGCGAAGATGGCGAGGAGCGGCCAGGCGAGCAGCTTGTTCCAGTGCCACAGGGTGAAGAGGACGACGGCGAGCAGGCAGGTGTCGATGAACATCGCGCCGGTCACGGCGATGCCGTAGGCGGCGGTGAGGTTGGACGAGGAGCGAAAGGCGAGGACGAGGGCGATCACCATCACCATCAGCGCGTAGTTGATTGCTGGGATGTAGATCTGGCTGGCGACCGACTCGCTCGTATGGTCGATCTTGAGGCGCGGCACGAAGCCGAGGTGGATCGCCTGCTGGGTGACCGAAAAGGCGCCGGAGATCACCGCCTGGCTGGCGATGACGGTGGCGGCGGTGGCGATCAGCACCAGCGGCAGCCGGAACCAGTCCGGCGCCAGCATGAAGAACGGGCTCTCGATCGCGCCGGGCGTGCGGATGAGGAGTGCGCCCTGGCCGAGATAGTTGATCATCAGCGCGGGCAGAACGATGAACAGCCATCCGTTCTTGATCGGCCGACGGCCAAAATGGCCCATGTCGGCGTAGAGCGCCTCGGCCCCGGTGACGGCGAGCACGACCGAGCCGAGCGCGACGAACGCGTGCCACCCCTCGCTGGTAAAGAAATGCAGCGCATAAAGCGGGTTGAGCGCCGCGATAATGCCCGGCGCGGAGGCGATGCTCAGCCCGCCCAGGACGGCGATGGCGAGGAAGTAGAGCATCATCACCGGTCCGAAGAACGTACCGACCGCCGCCGTGCCGTGGCGCTGGATCATGAACAGGCCGAGGAGGATGCCGACGGCGATCGGCAGCACGAACGGCTGCAGGCCGGCCTGGACGACGACGAGGCCCTCGACGGCGGAGAGCACCGACACCGCCGGGGTGATCATCGAATCGCCGTAGAAAAGCGCGCAGGCGAAGACGCCGAGCAGGACGATCGAACGGCCCCAGCGCGCCCCCTCGCTCTTGCGCGAAATGAGCGCCAGGAGGGCCAGGCTGCCGCCCTCCCCCTTGTTGTCGGCGCGCATGAGGATGGTGACGTACTTCACCGTCACCACGATCATCATCGACCAGAAGATGAGGCTGAGCACGCCGAGCACGTGCAGCCGGTCGACCGGCAGGCGGAAATCGTGGTGGCCGGCGAAGGTCTCGCGGAAGGCGTAGAGCGGCGAGGTGCCGATGTCGCCGAAGACGATGCCGATCGCGCCGAGGGTCAGCTTGACGACGTTGCCGTGCGCGTGATGGCCCGCGACGGTATCGCGAGTCCCGGACACGGCGGCATCGGCCGACGCTTCGTTCATCTTCGTCCCTTGCGTGCTCCGGCAAGCGGAGCTCACCGGGAGGAAAGCCGGGCGGGGCGGATCGTTCCGCGTCCGGCACCGGGCGGCGGGTCGCTACGCGCCTTCGCCCGCCGCGGCAAGAGGCTGCCGCGGCGGGGCGCAAGGCTCAGGGATGGTAGGGTGGATGGACGAGCGGATCGCCGGTCGCGCCGAGGATCGCGCCGGCGTCGACGACGGCACCTGGGGACCCCGGAGAGAAGGGCGAGGGTCCGTTGATAAGCGTGTTGCCGTGAGCGAGGAAGTAGGTCGACAAATCGTCGCTCGCGGTGCCGCCATTATATTCGCCGTCCGGCGACCCGGTATAGTCCGTCACCGGCTTATGGGTGTTGAAGTCGTAATGGGCGTTGCCGGAAATCTGGTCGAGATAGATGGCGGTATCGCCGAAGGTCGCCCCGCTCGCATCGAGCGTGTTGCCCTGGAGGTCGAGGCCCAGCGTCGCGAAGTCGGAGCCGTGGGCGCCGACCATCGCGTAAAAGGCGGCCAACGCTCCTTCCCCCATGTCTTCGACGACGTTGTTCGTCATCGTGACCTCCATGGACGACGCGTGCGTCGCGTCGCCGCCCGAGGCGCTGACATCGATGCCGCCCAGGCCGCTGGCAACGTCGTAAATGTGGTTGCCGTCGAGGGTCAGCAGGTAGAGGGCGTTGCCCGCGCCGGCCGCCTTATCCAAGCCGGCGGTGATGCCGTCGCCGCCGCCGGATGAGCCGGTGCCGGTGGTGCCGCCGGCCGTCCCGATCGTGTTGTTGGCAATGTAGCCCTGGATGGTCCCGGCCTGCTGGTTGTAGGAGGCGTTGATCGCGCTCCCCTTGGCGCCGGTGAAGGTCGAATTCTCGATGTCGTAGTTGACGTTGAGGGTCGTGCCGGCGCCGCCGCCGTGGAGGAACACCCCGCCCGCACCGGCCGCGATGTTGCTGTGGCTGTTGTTGAAGTGACTGCTGGTGACGGTGATGTCCTGCGACGAGGCGTCGTTGGCCAGGACCTCCAGCACGTCGGCGCGGGCGCCGAGGAAGTCGACGCCGTCCACGGTCAGCGTCAGCGACGCCGCGCCGTTGGTCTCGAAGTGGGCGCCGTCATTGCCGTTGACGTTGTTGAGGCCGATCACCGCCTGGTGCGCGGCGCTGTCCTCGAGCGTGAAGTTGAGGCTGCCGAGGCTGTTGACGACGCGGAGGTTGTCGCCGCGGCCGCCGGAGATCGTATCGCCGTCGAGGACCGCGGTGCCGAGCAGGTTCACGAACGCCACCGACGCCTCGCTGACGCTCGTCCCGTTCGGGCTCGCGCCGACCACCGAATCGTGGAGGCCGAAATTGGTCACCAGCTGGCCGAAGATGCCGTAGTTCGAGTGGCCGCCGATGTTCATGTTCGACAGCGAGACGTTGTCCGTGTTGACCAGGTAGACGCCGCTCCCCTGCGTCTGGGAACCGTCGGCGCCGATCTTGTTCAGGATGTTGCCGCCCGACCCCGCGGTCGTGCCGACGCCGGTGACGGTGAAGCCGCCGCTGCCGGCGTTGATCAGCGTGATGCCGTTGTCGTTGCCGCCGTTCGACGAGACGCTGCGGAAGGTCATGCCGCCGCTGCCGATCGTGCTGTTCTGGACGGAGATCGCCCCGCCGGTGGTCGAGGTGACCGAGTTGGTCGAGCCGGTCACCGTCACCGTGCCGCCGCCGGACGCGGTGAAGCCCGCCCCGGACGTGGTGCTGATGTTGAGGCCGCCGCTCGCCGCGAAGGACGAACCGCCGCCGTTGTTGGTGAAGGCGACGCCGGAGCTGCTGCCGGTCGAGATGTTGCTCGCCCCCTGCAAGGCGACGGCGAGGCCGCTATTGTTGGCGACGACGACGCCGCCGCCGCTCTGCGTGCCGGAAATGCCGAGCGCGCCGCTGACGGTGAAGTCGCCCGAGACGTTCTCGAGGTCGACCGCGCCGCCGGACGAGCCCGTCGACGCCGCGCTGTTGAGCGTGATGTGGACGGTGCCGCCCTGGTCGATGTCGACGACCTGGCCGGCGCCGGACTTGCCGACGTCGGTGACCGTCGCGGTGCCGACGCTGCCGTTCGAATCGGAGATGCCGGCACGGGTCACGCTGCCGATGTCGAAGCCCGAGACGTGGTTGTTCTGGGCAAGGTCGACGCCGTCATGGCCGGCGCCGGTGACGACGATGGTCGGCCGCGCGCCGGCATGCTCGATCGTGGTCGACCCGAGGACGAGGTCCTCGCCGCCGCCGACCAAAGTCTGGCCGTTCAAGAGGTGGATGCCGTCGGCTTCGGTGTAGGTGCCGGTGCCGCCGCGCAGATAGACGAGGTCGCCGGCGTGCGGACCGTTGGCCGTACCCTGCGCCGCGTTGAAGGCGGCGATGCTCGTATAGGGGTTGTCCTCGGTGCCGAGATTGCTGCCGGCGGAGCTGTTGTCGATGAACCAGACGTGCTGGCTGACGCTCACCGTCACTGTCGCCGTGTCGCTCGCGCCGTGCGAGTCGGTCAGCGTGTAGGTGAAGGTGTCGGCGCCGTTGAAGCCCGGCGCCGAGGTGTAGCTGAACGATCCGTCCGGATTCATCGTGACGTGGCCGCCGTTCGCCGACGTGGCGTCGTAGGCGGTGACCTGCGTCTGGCCGGCGCCGCCGCCGAGCGGCTGGTCGTCGGTGTCGTTGGCCAGCACGCCGGTGCCCGCCGGCACCGACAGCGTCACGTTGCCGATGGCGCTGTAGCTGTCGTCGTTGGCGACCGGCGGATGGTTGTCCGAGGCGCCGGTGATGGTGACGGTGACGTCCTGGTGGGCGGTGCCGCCATGGCCGTCGGAGACGTCGATGCCGTAGGTCTGCGTCACGACCTGGCCTTCCTCGAGGCCGTCGATCGCCGCGTCGGAGACGCTGAAGTGCCAGGCGACGGTGCCGCTGCCGTCGTTCACCGGATCGAGCGTGAAGCTGCCGTAATAGCCGGCGCCGGCGGGCGTCGCCGTGGCGGTGTGGGTGTCGCTGGTGTCCGGATCGGTGAAGGCGATGGTGCCGTCGGCATGGTGGACGCCGACATTCTCCTGCGGGTCGCCGTCGGGGAATTCGGAGACGGCGCCGCTGGCGGTGGTGCCGCCGGCGACGATCACCGGCGCGTCGTTGGTGCCGGTGACGGTGATCGCGACCGTCGAGGTCGAGGTGGCGCCATGCTCGTCCGAGATCGTATAGCTGACGTTGACGACCTGGCTCTCGCCGACGGCGAGATGGTCGAAGTCGCTGCCCGGGTTGAACTGCACCTGGTTGCCGACGACGCTGGCGCTGCCCTGGCCGAGCGGCGCGGAGGCGGCGGTGACGGTGAGCACCGCGCCGTCGTCGACGTCATGGTCGTTGGCGAGGACGTTGACGGTGACGGGCGCGTTCTCGCTCGTCGTCGCCGTGTCGGCGGTGGCGACCGGCGCGTCGTTGGTGCCGGTGACGGTGATGGTCACCGTCGAGGACGACTGGGCTCCATATTCGTCCTGCATCGTGTAGGAGACGACGACCGTCGCGGTCGCGCCCTGGGCGAGATGGTCGAAATCGGTGCCCGGGTTGAACACGACGTTGTTGCCCGAAAGGCTCGCCGAGCCCTGGCCCGCCGGCGCTGAGGCCGAGACGAGGCTCAGCACGTGGCCGTCGTCGACGTCGGTGTCGTTGGCGAGGACCGCGATCGACAACACCTGGTTCTCGTTGCCGGCGGCGGTGTCGGCATGCGCGACCGGCGCGTCGTTGGTGCCGGTCACGGTGACCGTGACGGTCGAGGAGGACGTTGCGCCATGCTCGTCCTTGATCGTGTAGGTGAGGACGACGGTCTCGGTGGCGCCCTGCGCGAGATGGTCGAAGTCGGTGCCGGGATTGAACTGCACCTGGTTGCCGACGACGCTCGCCGTGCCCTTGCCGTTAGGCGCGGCGGCGGAGACGAGGCTCAGCACCGCGCCATGGTCGACGTCGGTGTCGTTGGCGAGGACATTGATGGTGAGGGTCTGGTTCTCGGTGCCCGCCGCCGTGTCGGGATTGGCGACCGGTGCGTCGTTGGCGCCGTTGATCGTGATGGTGAGGGTGCCCGTGTCGCTGAGGCTGCCGTCGGAGACCGTGTAGGTGAAGCTGTCGGTCGCCGTCTCGCCCTGCGCGAGCGCCTGGGCGTTGGCCGCCAGCGTGTAGGTG
>Ga0213876_10000730_pt1 | contig 22830 bp, 19 predicted proteins | sample BarmaccomBMRX_R9_FD_160113 | JGI IMG/M metagenome (GOLD analysis project Ga0213876, IMG submission 160113) | Root-associated microbial communities from Barbacenia macrantha in rupestrian grasslands, the National Park of Serra do Cipo, Brazil - RX_R9 | ecosystem: Host-associated > Plants > Roots... | reverse complement strand
AGGACGTTCAACGTTGTTGAGCAAACCTTCGACCAGGTCGGAAGCGGGGGTGAGATCCGCCAACCCCTGCTGGTACTGGATCCCGATGGCCGAGCAGCCAAACCTTTCGGCGATCCGCAGCGCGGAAATGTACATCTTGCACTGCTGCAGGACCTGGTTTTCGGTTAGATCGGTTTCTTCATTCGGTCCGAAGTGAAACTTGACCCCGCGATTCAGCAACCATTCGTAGACCGCGCGCGCCTCGCCTTCGGAGACAGATTGCATGTTGGCGTACAGAGACGACTGGCTTAATCGCTCTTTGAACACGCCCAGGGGCTGCAACAGTTCCTCCGGGATGATGGCGTTGTACATCCCCATACAGCCCTCGTCGAAGATCCCCAGGATGGCAGGCGTATGTTTAAGCTGAACGGCAACCCGTTCGCCCAGCCGGCGCGCCGCACCGGGCACCTTCACATCCTTGTATTTGGTCACGTGCGAGGTGTCGTGCTTGATCGTGCCGTCCGCCAGCCACCGGCGCAGGTGTTTGACGAAGAATTTATCTTTAAAATCTTCGCTCCAGAGCGTGCTGTAATCGACGCCGGCCTTTGTGAGCGAGCCGTTCAGGTTGAGCAGACCAACCAAGCCAGGCCAGGTGCCGCTCCAATTGGCAAGCGTCAGAATCGGCCCCTCGTGCGCCGACAAACCGGGCAACAGGTGTTGGCTGTACTGCCAGACCGATTCCGCGACCACCAACGGCACCTGCCTCGGAATCGTCTGGAAAACCTGGATGCCCATTTTCTGGCTATCAATGAAGCCGTGTCGTTTCTGCGGGTCGAACGGATGGCCGCGCCTGACGGTCCACCCTTCTTTTTCGATTGCCTCGGTAAGCGTTTGCTCCATTGCCTCCTGCGTGGGCCAGCATTGCTGGTTTGCAGAAAGACGCAGATCACCGTTAGCCACTAAATAGACGAGGTTCATAGGGGGACGCTAAAATGGGCTTTGCAATGCACGGATCACGGCATAACCGATGAATGCGCCGAACAGGGTCGTTAGCAAAAACGTCACCCCGACAATTGCAAGCACGAAAAACCAGTCGGCACGGCTGGACTTCCCGGCCTGGCCGACATGGCGCTGCAGGATCCGGTAGTTTCGGATATTCGGTTTATACCAGAGTACAAAAAGATCGCCGATGAGCGGAATCATCCCGATCAGGCCGTTGATCGCAATATTCAGCCCCATTCGGACGAGGGCGATTTTCGGCAAACGGTGCTGCAAGCTGCGAAACAAAAGCGCGGCGGAGATCAGGGTGGTGACCTGATCCCCGAGGACCGGGATCAAGCCGATCACCGGTTCGAGGCCGAACCGGATGCGGGTACCGGGAATGCGAAAGATCGTGTCCAGAACGCGGCTAACCAGCCAGATGACCGGGTCAGTCGTCGTCTCGGGGGAGTTCCTGACACGCGAGCCGGTCTTTGGCAGGACCTCAAAGTCCAGGTAGTCAGGTTTTGATTCCTTCGGCACGGCGGCAAAGATGCCCTCCGGCCGGCACCACCGCCGGCCGGAAACGTAAGTCTACCCGGGGATTTCGCGCAGCATTTGGGCGTTAGTCGGAAACTTCCGCAGGAACGAGAGCAACCGCTCAATCGCTTCCGCCGGACGATGCCCGGCCAAGCCGCGCCGGATCATGTTAATCTTATCGAGCTGGTGAGCCGGCAGCAGCAGTTCTTCGCGGCGCGTACCCGACTTGAAGATGTCGATGGCCGGGTAAGTGCGCTGGTCACTGATCTGGCGATCGAGGACCATTTCCATGTTACCCGTGCCTTTGAATTCCTGGAAGATGAGTTCGTCCATCTTCGAACCCGTTTCGATCAGGGCGGTGGCCATGATCGTCAGGGAACCGGCCTCTTCGGTGTTGCGTGCAGCGGCAAACAGTTTGCGGGGAATCTCCATCGCCCGCGAATCCATACCGCCGCTCATGGTTCGGCCGCTGCCGGAGATGGCGTTGTTAAAGGCACGCCCGATTCGGGTCAGCGAATCCATCAGCACAAACACATCCTTGCCCGCTTCAACCAGACGCTTGGCACGCTCGATGGCAAGTTGCGCGATCCGCGTATGGCTTTTGAGGTCGCTGTCATTCGAGCTGGCCATGATGTCGGCTTTAGGCACGGTTCGCCGGATCTCCGTTACTTCCTCCGGACGTTCGTCCACCAGCAGAATAATCAGGTTCATCTCCGGATGGTTTTTGCAAACCGCATCCGCGATGTGCTGCAGCAACGTCGTCTTGCCGGTACGAGGCGGCGCCACGATCAGGCCGCGCTGGCCCTTGCCGATCGGCGTCATCAAATCCATCACCCGTGTGGTGTATCGGTCCGGCACGGTCTCGAGCCGGATACGTTCAATGGGGTTAATGGAGGTTAGTTCCTCGAAAACAGGGAGATTACGATATTTGTCCGGGTCCTCGTTGTTGATGGACACCAGTTTGAAGAGCTGCGGTCCCCGGCTGCCGCGCCGGATCTCACCTTTAATCCACAAACCGTCACGCAGCGCGTGCTTGCGCACCACCTCCGGCGTAACAAAGATGTCCTGCGGCGACTGCATGTAGTTGCGTTTCGGATCCCGCAAAAAGCCGAAGCCTTTACCGGACACTTCGATCAACCCTTCGCCGTAGACCGGTTCAGGCCGCGGCGCCTCCACCACAACGGCCGAGTCGTCTCGATCTTTAACCGGCGCTGGTTCAGCCGGCTCCGCCTCGGCAGCAGGCGCAGGAGAAGTCCTGGGGGAGCGTTCCGGCGACCAAACGCGTACTTCCCCGGTCCGGGCTGGTTCAGCGGGTTCAAAAAGCGGCGCCTCCGTGCGGCGCGATCCCCGGCTGCCGAGTTTACCATCACCCGGGCGGCCGGGCGCCTCCCGGCCTTCGGACGGCCGCTCAGGCGTTTCCCGGCCGGGCGCCTCCAGAGGCAGAGATTCGGTTTCATTCACGGCAACCGCCTGCCCATTCGCTTCGTTGGCAGCCACTTCGGCCACCGGAGCAGGTTTTTTGGTCCGTTTGACGCCGGTCTTTTTGGCTACCGGCTTTTTCGTCGTCTTCGCAGCGGTAACGGAGCGCGTACGTTTAGGCTTTTTAACCTTTTCCGTATCGTCGCTCAATAACGTTGGCTGTTCGTCAAATTCCGCCATAACGTTTTCTATAAAAGCTGTTATTTAACCTTTAACCGGAATGGTTAGATAATTTGGTCAGCAGCTCGTCCGAGATATCGAAGTTGCCGTAAACGTTTTGAACATCATCGTTATCATCCAGAGCGTCATATAGCCGCAGAACCTGAGTCGCTGTCGTCTCATTCGTGATCGCAATGGCGTTGTCGGGAACGAAGGTGAGTTTCTGGGTTTCGATATTGATACCCTGTTTACGAATGGCTTCGCCGACCTGATACAAACGATCATGCGGGGTCGTTACGACATACAGATCTTCGTCTGTGGTAAGGTCTTCGGCTCCCGCGTCCAACACGATTTCTAACAATTGGTCTTCTTGAACGGCGCTGCCCAGCACCGTTAGCTGGCCACGGCGCTTGAACATGTAGGACACCGCCCCGGATGCCGCCAAGTGCCCATGATTCTTGCTGAAGATGCTTCGGATATCCGCGGCGGTCCGGTTTTTGTTGTCGGTGGCCGCTTCGACGATCAGCGCAACCCCTTCGGGACCGTACCCCTCATAGACAAGCTCCTCGACGATTCCGCCGGAAATTTCTCCCGTTCCCTTCTTAATGGCCCGCTCGATCGTGTCGTTCGGCATGTTCTGAGCGCGCGCAGCCAAAACGGCCGAGCGCAACCGCGGATTAAGGTCGGGATCACCGCCCCCCATACGGGCGGATACAAGGATTTCCTTGGCCAGCTTACTGAAAAGCTTGCCGCGTTTGGCATCCAGCGTTCCCTTAAAACGCTTTACTTTTGACCATTTACTATGACCCGCCATAATTTCGGGCAAAGAGACGATAACTGAGTGGTTAAGGTTTAAAAAGCGACGCACTCGCGACCAAGGAGAAGACAGCCCGGAGAACCGCCGATTAGCGCATCACCCAACGATGGCGCAAAGAAACCTCATTTATGCGCGTTTGTCAACCCTCGCAAACGTTTTACGGGCAAAACGCCGGCTCTCAGGCCCGCCATAAAAATATAAAACGCGCGGCGTCTGAAGGCTCATCGACCTGATGCACCGCGCGTTCGGTAACGTAAACCGACCCGGCGGATCCGTATCAGGCAACCAAAACCTTCGACGAAGCCCGTTTCCGGGCCGTTGAACCCAGAATTTTCTTTCGTAACCGCAGGGTTTTAGGGGTCACTTCGACGTACTCGTCCGGGCCGATGTATTCCAGGGCGCGTTCCAAGCTCATCTTCAACGGGGGCGCCAGCTGCACCCCTTTACCTTCCCCCTGGCTGCGCATATTGGTCAGGTGCTTGGTTTTGCAGGGGTTAACGGTCAGGTCATCCGGCCGCGAGTTCTCGCCGACGATCATGCCTTCGTAAATATCCTCCTGCGGCCCGACGAACAAGCGCCCCCGTTCCTGCACGTTGTTCAAGGCGTAAGCCGTGGAGACACCACCCTCCATGGCAACCAGGACGCCGTTGTTGCGGCTGGAAACCTCCCCTTTATAAGGGCCGTACTCCTTGAACAAGTGGCTCATGGAACCAAGGCCACGGGTCAGATTCACCAGGTCCGCTTCAAAACCGATGAGGCCGCGGGTCGGAATCACGGCTTTTACCAGCACGCTCTTGGTCTGGTGATCCATATTGGCGATCTCAGCCCTGCGCCCAGCCAGTGACTGGAGGATGTCACCCAGGTTTTCGTTGGGCACATCGACATACAGTGTTTCGAACGGTTCCAGAAGTTCGCCGTCCTGATCCCGTTTAAAGATGACTTCGGGCCGGGAAACCAGTAGTTCGAACCCCTCGCGCCGCATCTGCTCGACCAGGATGGCAATCTGCATTTCGCCGCGGGCGCTGACCGTAAAGACTCCTGCGACCTCGGTTTCCTGAAATCCCAGCGACACATTGGTCCGGGTTTCGCGTACCAGTCGCTCTTTGAGGTGACGCGCCGTCAGGAACTTTCCTTCCCTCCCTGCCAGGGGTGAATCGTTCACGACGAAGTTCATCTGGATCGTGGGCGGGTCGATGTCGACGAACTCAAGCGCAGGCCGTTCTTCCAGGTCGGTAAGGGTTTCGCCGATCGAAATTTCTTCGAAGCCGGCCAAGCCGATGATGTCGCCGGCCCCGGCGCATTTGATCTCGATGCGCTCAAGGCCCTGGTGCCCAAAAAGGGCGGTCACATTGGCTCGCTCGCGCTGGCCGTCCTTTCGGATCAGCACCACGGAATCCCCCACGCAAACCCGGCCGCTCACGATTCGGCCAAGGGCGATGCGGCCGAGGTAATCGCTGTAATCCAGGTTGGACACGAGCAGCTGAAAATAAGTTTCCGGCACCTTGGGGGGAGGCGGGATGTGTTTCACGATCGCTTCAAACAACGGTTCCAGGTTATCGTTGCTCTCGTGGATTTCCCGCACGGCAAACCCTTCTTTGGCGCTGGCGTAGATCACCGGAAAATCGAGTTGCTCGTCGGTGGCGTTCAATTCCACGAACAAGTCGAAAACCATGTCCAACACCTTGTGCGGCCGGGCGTTCTCCCGATCGATCTTGTTGATCACGACGACCGGTTTGGCGTGATTCTGGAGGGCCTTGCGCAAAACAAATTTTGTCTGCGCCTGCGGCCCATCATGGGCATCGACCACCAGCAGGACGCCGTCGACCATCTTCATTATGCGCTCGACTTCGCCGCCGAAATCAGCGTGGCCCGGGGTATCAACGATGTTGACGTGATAATGCTTGTAGCGGAACGCGGCATTTTTGGCCTTGATCGTGATGCCCTTCTCGCGCTCCAGGTCCATGGAGTCCATGACCCGTTCTTCGACCTTCTGATTGGCGCGGAAGGTCCCCGATTGGCGCAGCAGTTGATCGACCAAGGTCGTCTTCCCGTGATCAACGTGAGCAATGATGGCGATGTTACGGATATGGTCCATAGGCCGGATTGCGGAACCGGGAAGATGGCCGTAGCGCGCGTGATCGTCAACTGAGTGGAGCGGAAAGGGCATAAGGCGGACCGGAAACCGGACGCCCAGCTTTCAACCGCAGGAAATCCGCCGGCCCCGGCAGATGAAGGTGCTCAATAATCTACTACTCAGGCCCGCCGGGGCAATGGCTGAGGTTATGACAGCCGGTCCGGTACCCGCCAGAACCTGGATTCTGCAACCTCGTACACGACGGCCTTGGGCGCACCGTAATCCGACCCGACGTTCACGCCGGGCACACCGTTGACATCCACCGGCCCGGCCGGCCGGTGGGTGTGGCCGCACACGATGCCGCACAGGCGGTGCAGGTGCCGTCGCAGCATCACGCCCATGCCGCGGTTACCCAGGTACGCCCGAAAAAATGCGCGCTCGGGCGGAGGCACCCCCACCGGCAAGGGGGGAATTCCGAGTAACTCCTGGAAGGGCGCCGTGTGCATGACGGCCAGCACGGGTTTCATCCCGGTCTGGATCAGGCGACGCTCAAAGCCCGTCACCTGCGCTGCCGCCACCTCATGCAGGCCGGTCTGGATGGCCGGCATGAGCTGGAAATCGCGCCAGCGCATGGCCGACACCTCGGGACAAGCGCCCCGCAGGTAATCCGCCTCTGAAATCTTCAGGTCGCCGTACGCGAGTCCGGGCACGGCGAAACCGAGGTCATAATGGCCGTAACCGCCGACCAGGTAAAGGTCAGGCAGTTCCAGGTTGCCGCTGTCAAGCAACACCACCTCCGCCTGCCGGGTGGCGGGCAACCAGTGCTCTTCGACCACCTGCTCAAGGCTCGCATAACGTGGCCGCGCCTCGTCATGCATCCAGAAATCATGGTTGCCCAGACAGATCGCCAACCATCCTTGCGAAAAGATGCGGCGTAACGCCAGGAGTGCCTCGGCCGCCTGAGGTGCACTGGCTACGTCCCCCGCAATCACCATGACCTCCGGACGAAGCCGGTCGACCCAGGACGCGAGAACGCTCAGCGTGTGTTCCCGGCTGGCCCGCAACAGGTGCAAGTCGGCCGTAAGCAGGATCTTCAAAAGGCAAGGGATGAGGGCCAGGTCCGCACAACGATGAATCAGATCCGGTGACACCGCCGGCTTGGCCGGGACCGGCTGCGTCAACCTGCCGCAAACGGGCCTCGCGCAACGAAGAAACCCGATCGGTCTACTTCCAGTAGTGCTGCAGGACGACGCTCGCGAGAAGCAGGACAAAGGTCCCGACCGTCCACATTTGCTGCGTGCGCATCTTGTCGATCAGATCAGCTCGCACGTCGGCAATCTGTTGCTGCAACTCGGCCCGCAAGTCCGCCGTTTGTTGCTGCAATTCGGCCCGCAAATCCCCCATTTGCTGCTGCAATTCGGCCCGCAAGTCCGCCATTTCTTGCTTCAATTCAGTTCGCAAGTCCGCCATTTGCTGCTGCAACTCGGCTCGCAAGTCCGCCATTTGCTGCTGCAATTCGGCCCGCAAGTCTGCCATTTCTTGCTTCAGTTCGGCCCGCAAGTCCGCCATTTGCTGCTTCAGCTCGGTTCGCAAATCCGCCATTTCTTGCTTCAATTCAGTTCGCAAGTCCGTCAGGGCCTTCTGCAGGTCGGATGCTCCCGCCGTCAGGCGCGCGTCAAGGTAGTCGCGGGTCACCGGACGCAGCTCGGCTTCGGCCAACTCGGTGGCGCGCACGATGGCGTCGGCCAACTTATGGCCATCGCCCTTACTCAAGGCCTCAACGACTAGGGCGTGCAGTTCATTAACGCCGGCGGTCTTCATGGCGGCTGGTTCAATTAAGATGACAGGAATGTGCGGGACTGCCAAGTGCGCTCTCGAAACTCAAGCTACCCCGGCTCAATGAAAACCGCCGTGGTCCGTGCCGGGATCGTGAACGTGCCCGAACGGGCGTCGAACCCCGATTCCCTGACGACCTGGTCCGCTGCGGAAGCGCGTTGGATCGGGTGAAGTTCGAGTGAAAGCCCCGTGTACTCGGGCATAACCACCACCTTCGGCACCTTATCGGCATTAAAAAACACCACCACGCTGCGCAGATCCGGGTCCAGGTCTGCACCTGTGCGGTCGCTGATCGTCATCACAATCAGTCCGGGCTGCTGGCCGGGCCCGGTATTGCCGAAGGCCACCCGCGCCTTGATTTCATCGCCGGTCGGGAGCCGGAACAGCGGGGTCGATCTCCGGATCCGGAGCAACTCGAGAAAGAATTGGTGCGCGGAGACGATGTCAGCGTAGGCCGGTTTGAGCTCCGGATTCCGGAGGAGCGGGGCTTGCAGGGGCCATTCTGCGCCGTTCTCTTCTTCCGGGGGCAGGCCGACGCCGTAATTGTTTGTCCGGTAAGAAAAATCCAGACGGTTAAACCAGTCGCCCGAATTATAGCTGTTGCGGTCGAACGATTTCGACCGCAACAGCTCGTCGCCGGCATGAAAAAACGGGATGCCCTGAGCCAGGGCGACGGTCGCTAACGCCAGGTTGTTCACCCGGACGCGATCAGCCATCGGCGTGCCGGCGGGTAACTTGTACTGATCGTTATCAAACAAGGTCTGGTTGTCATGCGCCGCGACGTAGTTGATGACGTCGCCGGGCTGAAGCGCGTACCCGGCAGGCCGGCCGCAATATTCAAGCTGCGCACCGGTCACCCGGTTTCCGTCCTTGTCGACCAGAACATAATCTTGCAAGGTGCCGGCCAGCGCCAGCCGGGCAAGGTCAGTCAGGTGCAGAAGAATTATCTGCTGACTCCGGTTCGGCGGCCGTTCCCCGTTGTTGTCGTACCAGAGGCCATTGACGAATCCCTGATTGAGCATTAATCGCTCTCCCCGGTCGAACGGCAGGCCGCCGCGGATCGCGTCGCGGCCGCGGTCGTTGAATGTGCCGATGCCCGTACCGGCCATGTTCGCCTGCGTTGCGTTCAGCCCGAGCGCGTTACGGGCGACCTCGCCGAAATCCCAACCTTCGCCGTAAAGGTAGATTGACGAATCGATTTTCTGCAATGCTTCCCGGATGCGCAGCAGATTTTGCCTGAAATGGAAGCCCATCAGGTCGAACCGGAACCCATCGATCCCGTACTGCCCGGCCCAGGTGCTGAGCGAATCGATCATGAGCTTCTCAAACATGCGATGCTCGGAAGCCGTAGCGGGGCCGCAGGTGTTGGTGTACGGGTCGCCGTCTCCGTCGAGCCGGTGATAATAGCCGGGCACGATGCGATCCAATACGGAGGCCGGATCTTGCCCTGCAGCCGCCGTATGGTTGTAAACCACATCCATCACCACGCGCAGCCCAGCGGCGTGCAAGGCCTGCACCATTTCGCGGAACTCGCGAATGCGCGTGAGCCCGTGGGGCGAAGTGGCGTAACTGCCTTCAGGCACGGTATAGTGGCAGGGGTCGTACCCCCAGTTATAGGCGTCCTGATCCTTGACGGCGGCAACGGCAGCTTGCGGCTGGGTCGAAGCCGGGTCCGGGCATGGCTCGATTTGAGGCCGCTTTTGTTCGGAAGCCGGCTCCGGTACCGAGCTGAAATCGAACGCCGGTAGGAGGTGGAGGTGGGTCAGACCCGCCGCCGCCAAGCTCGCCAGGTGGCGCATGCCGTTTGAGGACGGGTGATTGAACGCGGTGTACTTGCCCCGGTCCTGCTCCGGCACCGTCTCGTCAACGGCTGAAAAGTCGCGCACGTGCAGCTCGTAAAGCACAATGTCGTTGACCGACCGGAGCGGCGGTTTAGGGACGGCTCCCCAGGAAGCCGGCCTGCTCAACGGTGAGTTCAGATCAACCACGAGCGACTTCGTGGAATTGGCCGAAAGGCCCAGCGAATACGGATCGGTCACCCGGTTTGTGACCACCTTACCCTGTTCGCGTGCGAAAACCTCGACCTCATAGAGGTAGTATTTGTGATTGACCCAGGCGGGGTCATTCACCTCCAGGCTCCATAGCCCCCGGCTCCTTGGGGTCAGGCGATAGATCGCTTCCGGCTTCCCGGCCGCCGGCTCGTCGAAAATCAGGAGCCGAACCGACCGGGCAGTCGGCGCCCAGAGGCGAAAAACCACCCCGTTACGGTTCGGCTCGGCCCCCAGCGGTCCGGCGTAATAGAATTCATCGTCCAGAACGCCCGCGACCTGGAGGGACGTGGCGCCGAGCGGTTGTTCAACCTGCGCTTTGACCACGATCAATTGTCCTTTGAGCAGGGAGCAAAGGTCGCCCAAGGCCTCTTCCGGGAGTTTGAGCGCCGTTGCCCCCGCCAATTGCGGGAGCTTTTCGAGCACCGGCACGGGTATACCTTCAGGGGCGACCTGCAGGCCAACCGCTGAGCCACCCTCGACGCCGCCCGAGGCCACGTGGATTCCGCCGTTCGGGGCGTGATACAGGCGGTAATTCCTGCCGGCCTCCGCTCCCGGCCAGACGATCGTGTCACGGGACACCCAGTGAGCCTTTGCCTTTCGCAGGTCTCCGATGCGCTTCGTTTCTGCCGGATCCAATATACAACCTCCCGATGTTCTTAAGCCATCCGGACCTGGACCTAAAGGCTTGGTAGCCGAGGCGGCCTCTCGCGCCCATCATTCCGGCCGGGTCGATCGGCCTAGGCAGGCTACGGGGCGCTTTCATCGCCCGCGTGAGAAAGCGGCGTGGCGATGTCTTCCAGCGATTTACGTTCCGCCGCCACTCCCAGGAATACCTCGGCCAAGGCCCCGACGATCATCAACCCTGCCGCGATCAGGTAACCCATAAACATGGCGTCTTTCGATCCGGATTGAATCAGGTTACCGAAGAAGATGGGCGCAGCGACACCGCCGGCAAGGGTGCCGAAGGCATAAAAGGCCGCGATGGCCAGCCCCCGGATCTCGAGCGGGAAAAGTTCGCTCACGGTGAGGTACGCAGGGCTCGCGGCGCAGGGGGCAATAAAGAACACGATGCTCCAGGCGCAGGTTTGGGTCACGGCGCTGAGCGCGCCCACCAGGGTGACTTCCAGCCCGTCAAGGATCCAGGTAACCCCGAGTCCGGCCACGATCAGCCAATGCCACCGGCTGAACGGGAGGCGGTCCAAACGAGAAGCCACGTCGGTTTCCACGGTTTTTTCGTTCGTGCGCGGGCCCATGGTCACTTGGTTTTCGCGTTCCGGAACGAGCCCGGATCTCCGTTCGGGGCGCTCACGCCGGTGCTGTCGCCGGTTCCGGCTGGCAGCGCGGGCAACCAGCACGTGGTTCGTTCACCCATATCCGCTCGCGGGTGTACTCAGGGTTTGGCCCGATGCTAACCAGTTGACTTTCCTCAATTCTTCCTGAAGCTGCGGGGTGCTAGTATCCGTGATCGTTCCGGTATTCAACGAGGAAGAGGCGATACCCGCCGTCTGGGAGGGAGTTCGCGCGGAGCTCTCCAGACTCAGGGTCGAATGGGAGATCATCTTCTTGGATGACGGCAGCACCGACAGTTCGCCGGCGATTCTCGACCGGCTCGCCTCGATTGACGCTCACGTCCGGGTGGTGCATTTCAAACGGAATTTCGGCCAGACCGCAGCCATGATGGCCGGCTTCGACCATGCGGCCGGAGACGTGATCATCCCGGTGGACGGCGATGGCCAGAATGATCCCGCTGACATCGAGAAAATGCTGCGGCTGCTGGACGAAGGGTACGACGTGGTTTCAGGGTGGCGCAAGGACCGGCAGGACAATTACATCCAACGTAACTTGCCCAGCATCCTGGCAAACCAGCTGATCTCCCTGGTATCCGGCGTTAGGCTTCATGATTTTGGCTGTTCGCTGAAGGCTTACAAGCGGCACGTCGTCGAAGGCATCCGGCTTTACGGCGAAATGCATCGTTTCCTGCCGGTCTACGCGTCCTGGCACGGTGCCAAGATCACGGAGGTAATCGTCAATCACCACCCGCGGCGAACCGGCCGGTCCAAGTACGGCCTGGAACGGGTGATCAAGGTCATCCTGGACCTGCTCGTGGTTAAGTTTCTGGATAAAGCCGCTCAGAAACCTATGTACGTCTTTGGCGGCTGCGGGTTGTTCAGCCTGGGACTGAGCCTCTTTACGTTTTGCTACATGGTGTGGTTGAAACTCAGCGAGGGCGTTTCTTTCATCCTGACGCCCCTGCCGCTGATCGCGGTGATGACCTTCATGATCGCCATGATGTGCGTCCTGCTGGGACTTCTGGCCGAGATGATCACCCGCACGTTCTACGAATCGCAGGGCAAATCGGTTTATGCCGTGCGTTCCCGGCGCAACTTTTCTGAACCGCAGGTGCGTTTGGTGGAGGAGGCGGGTACGCCACTCCGGGCCCGGGCCCGGGCCCGTTAAGGCGGTTAAAGGGCAGAGGGCAGGTGTGACATGCCCCTCCCGCCACTCATTCACCCCTGCAAGCCCGGCCTTACCGTCCGCAGCCGCGCGGTTACCCAGCCGTCTCGCGCGCGCGCTTTCCAATGTCGGAGGGCGAAGTTACCTGAAGTAAAGCCGCTGATTTTTGATGTCGATAACGCCGTGCCGGTTAAAGAGGAAATCAGCGCCGATCAAGCCCCCGAACGGGTAGCGTAAATCTTCCGGGCCCTCCGGCAGGGCCGTGACCCCGACGAGCGTGGGCCCGAGCCGGTAAGAACCGATTTGCAGCATAGGCGTCAGGCCTAAACCCACCGGCTTTTCCTTCGAATGGATCCCTCTCGCGTTAACGGTGGTACCCAAAACCGGCACACCGTTCTGCGCTGCCACCTTCGCCGAGATCAACGTGGCAAATCCGCCGGTGTCGACCACGAAACTGTAACGGTTACCGCCCAACACGGTTTCAACCTCGAGCGCACCGGACCGCGCGATCCGGAGGGGCACCGATTTGAAATGCCTGGCGTGCACGTAGCTCAGGAGGTCGCGGGAAGGGTCATCCTGCGTCTGCAGGTAAATCCGCTGGTTGGCGCAATCAATCACGGCACCGTAACGCTGCATGATGTCGAGGCCGATGATGCCGTCCATGGGCACGTAATGACCGGTCTCCCGCAGCCGGCCGCGGAAATCTTTCAAGTCGATCAACGCTACCGGCCCCGACCCGAGATTGGTCGAGCCAACCTCCAACGCATCCACGTGGGCCACCGGTACCACCCGGTTGTTCACCTCGATCTGACGCGGGACCTGGACCTCAGTGCCCTGGTACTGCAGGCCTAAGGCCTTGGCTTTGCTTGAATCGACGATCGTGAGCGCCGCTCCCGTGTCGACTGCAAACCACGCCGGCTTTTCATTAATGCGCACCGGCGCGAACAAGTGATTGCCGGTACTACGGCTGAGGGCAATTCCCGCTCGCGTCTCGCTGGCGCAGGCCGGGCAAACCACCCAAAGAAAAGCGGCGAACCCCAAAAACGCCGTACGGCCGAGCAACAACAGAACCCTTTCCATAACCGCCTTTCTGAGCATGATACGTCTTATGAGGCCAGTACCGTTTCTTTTGCTGTTATGCACGCTCTTTTCGCAAGGAATCACGATTTGCTGGCCAAAAGAGGCACAGGGCTGGGGCAGCGTTTGGGAACAGCGCATGACCATCGGCCAGGCTGCCCTGGACGACGCTTACAAACTGGCTGCTCAAGGCAAAGTCAATGAGGCGCTCGAAATGATCGACCGCATCATCGCCAATTATCCTAAAAACTGGCGCGCGCACTTTTTAAGGGCAGCCGTGCTGGTGCTGGCGCAACGACGCGACGACGCACTGCGTGAGATGGACGAAAGCATCCGGCTGGCCCAGCACAGCAACGTGTCCCCGGCGCTATTGTCCGAACTTTACCAGAGCAAAGGCCGCAGTTGCATTGACTACGGGCGTTACCGGGATGCCAAGCGCGCCCTGGAGACGGCAGTCCATTTGCAGCCCAACGATCCCACCACTCTCAATGACTTGGCGTGGATGTTTGCGACGGCCCAAAATCAACAGGTCCGCGACGGCCGTCGCGCGGTGAACCTCGCCACCAAAGCCTGCCGGCTGAGCGGATGGACGAATGCTTTTTCCATCGACACGCTGGCGGCTGCCTACGCGGAGAGCGGCCGCTTCGACCAGGCGGTTCGCTACGAACAACTCGCCATCCAGAACTTGCGCCCGGAAGATCAGAAAACGCAGCTCGCCGGGATGCAGAACCGTTTGCGGCTCTACGCGTCCGGCCAGCCGTATCGAGGCCAGTAAAATGCCACAAATGAAGCGAGTGTCGAGTGTCGAGTGTCGGGTCAAAGAGACGCTATGCCCATCGTGTAACCGTGTGCCCCTGATTTGTGTAATCTGTGGATGGATCCCTTTCTGCGTTGTCTGCGTGTTCTGCGGATCATTCCTTTGCTGTGGTCCGTGAGGTGGCGGTGAGTGCCGGGCATTGAAACGGCATGGCTGACCGTCTCCAATTTCCTCAATTAAATCGGTGTTAATCTGTGTAATCTGTGGACATGGACATCATTCGATTTCCAGCCCGAACGGCATCAAGGCATAAGCGCCCTGCGGGTCATTCAGACTTTCCAACCGCGAGAATTCCCTGCTGAAACGCACCAGTTCCCGGTGAAAGGGATCCAACCTGGACACTATCGGGCGCTCGTTCCCGCTTAACCACTCCTGAACTTTGGTGCTCAGATCCTGCCGGGCCGGAAATTCGGTTACCACCGGACGAACTCCCAACCGGGTTTGGTTCCCCAAGTAGCTTACCGCCTCCGTCAGACCTCCGAGCTCGTCCACCAGGTGCAGACGAACCGCCTCCAAACCGGCCCAGACCCGGCCCTGCGCGATCTCGTTTACCTGGTCCACAGGCAATTTTCGGCTGTTTGCGACGATCTGCAGGAATTCCTGGTAATCCTTGTCGACCGCCTTTTGCAGAATCGCGAGTTCCGCATCGGTCTTGGGCTGCATCGGCGACAGGATTGAAGCGTACGGCGCGGTTTGTACCGTGTCGAACGAAACGCCGTTATCGCTTGCAAGCTTTTGGAAATTCAGGAACAACCCGAACACGCCGATGCTGCCGGTGATGGTACTCGGCTCGGCGAAAATGCGGGCGCCAACGGTAGAAATATAGTAACCGCCGGAAGCGGCCACGGATCCGAACGAGATCGCGACCGGTTTCACCCCGGCGGCCTGTTCCAGTTCGTGACGGATCACGCCTGACCCGGAAACGCTGCCTCCCGGGCTGTTCACCCGCAGCACAATGCCCTTCACGTTCGGATCGAGCCGGAACCTGCGAATGGCGCGGGCATAACGGTCACCCCCGACGTTGTCCGGGTTACCTTCGCCATCCACAATATCTCCCTCGGCGTAAACCACGGCAATCGTGGCGCTGCCATCGTCGGGCCGGCCAGCCCTTTCAAACGACTCAACGTAATCGCTGACGGTAACCTGGCGAAACGTGCCGGCCTTCTTATTTTTGCTGGTACCGTACTGCTGCCGGAGCTGATCGATCACCCTGCTCAGGGGCGTAAGGTCCGTCACCAGCCGGCGCTGAAGGGCCGCATCGGCATCAATCAAGCCCAGCTGGGAAACAATTTGCTGGACGGCGCCTTGCGGCAAACCGCGCGATTGTTCGATGGCGGACGTGATCTCACCCCAGAGATCATCGAGCAGCTTCTGGGTTTGTTCGCGATCCTCCGGGCTCGCCTTATCGAGAATGAACGGCTCGACGAACGACTTGTATTTGCCCACCCGGGTCACCTGGACCCCGACGCCGAACTTCTTAAGCAAACCCGGGAAATAAACCCGCTGGCTCGCCAATCCGCTCATGACGAGGGTGCTGTCCGGGTCCATAAAGATCCTGTCCGCAACGGAGTCAAGGTAGTAAGCCCTCGTCGTCGGGTAATAAGCAAAGGCGTAAACCGGCTTCTTCGATTCTTTAAAGCGCTGTAAGGCCAGGCGGATCTCACGAAGGGTACCGTAGCCGGAGGCGTACCGTACCGGCACGATCGTGCCCGTCAGGAAAATGCCGGCGATCCGGTTATCGGTTGCCGCATGTTCAATACCCCCCAGGATCTCGCGCAGGGTGACCCTCTGTTCGCCTCCACCTTCCAGCCCCGCAACGACCTGCGATGCGTCAAAACGGGCCGGCGCGTCCGTGATGGGAATGGAAAGGTCTAATACAAGCCACGAGTTCTCAGGCAATTCCGCCGCCTTCTGACCGGCCTTTTGAAGGGCGCCGAGCCCGAGGAACAGCAACCCCACAACGCTCGCCAGGAAGATGAGAATCGCGAAGAAGGCGCCAAAGAACGAACCGAAGAACGATTTCATGTGCGTTTGGTTGGTTTACGGATTTCTTGCCGGAACCGGTTGCGTTTGTATCGCGCGGCTTTCGTTCAGGCCGGCGACGGCGAGTGCGTTGGGTTGTAACTCCTTGGAGCGCCGGTAGGCGGCAATGGCCTCCGGCCACCGGTGCTCGAGTTGGAAGCGCAGCCCGTAATACGCATAGGTCTGGGCCAGGTAAGGGCTCCACTCGAACGCGGTTTGAAACAGCTGGTCTGAACGCCGGAAGTCGCCTCGTTGCGCGTAGGCCAGGGCGGCTTTGACCAGCAAGCGGTCATCCATGGGAAAAAGTTTCAGGCCGGACTCGAATGCCTGGGTGGCCGCGTCGAGCAGGGCGGCCTGGGCTTGCCCATCAAAATCACTGCTTAGCTGGCGACGCGATTCGGCCAGGTAATACCAAAGGTCCGGATCGGTGGGTTCGGTGTCCAGGCCCTTCTTGGCGTGCAGGATAGCCAGGGGGTACTGCTCCTTGCGGAGGGCTTGGCGCGCTTGTTCGGCTTCAGCCGCGGCCGGCAAACGGCCCGGCAACAGGATAAGCAGCGGCAGGCTTGCGAGGACGGGCAGGAACCTGGTCGCAGGATATAACCAGCCCTGGGTTTGGCCGGCTCCCCGCGCGAACGCAACGCCGGGGTTAGCCAGAATCCCAAACAGGAAGGCGACGACGAGCGTATTGCCGGGAATCTGCAGGTTGAAATCGAAGATGGAGTGCACCGCCAGTGCGACGATGGCGAAAATGGCTCCAGCCACCAGCGCCAGCGACAGTGAGAAGGTCCGCTTGCGCGCGGTCAGGTTCGTTTCCATTTCGCCGAGGAAAGAAATTGCGGCCCAGAGATGGACGCAAAGAAAAAAGGCGAAGAGCACGGCCCCGGCCACGCCGAATTCGGCCAGGAGCTGCAGATAGTCGTTATGCACGTACACCGGGTCGGTCTGAGTCGACGGATCCCGAAACTTCCGGCCGTAGATATAGTAAGTGCCGGCACCGGTGCCGGTCCAGGGCTGGAGCTGAAACTCTCGCACGGCGGCTTGCCATAATTCGAGCCGGACGTCACCGGAATCGGCGATGGCGCCGAAACGCTGCGTCAGGAGGGCGCTGTGGCCGGTAAACCACGCGGTGGCGATGGTCGCACTCAACAGGAGCAGTGCTCCTGCTCCCAGCATCACCCACCCCCCTTTCGGAGCTTGCCGGAGCAAGTGATAGGCGACGAAGCAGCCGAGGGCCAGGCCGCTCACCCCGATGCTCAGGTAACCGCCGCGGCTTCCGGAGATCAACAGGCCTGCCAGGGATACCGCGGCACCGTACAGCAGAAGGATCCGCACCCAGGCGTTGATCCGGCCAAGTACGGCTACCGCGATGGCCATCGTCGCCACGCATTCCAGCAACCCCGCCAGGTGATTCGGGTTCACGTAGAACCCGCTTGCCCTCGTGCCGTAGTCGTCGACGCGCTCATAACCGAACGGCAGAAAACGGTGGTCCTTGATGAACTGGACCAGGCCGACCCCGACGTGCCCCAGCGCCAGAAGCAACGATCCACTCAGAAAGAGGAGCCGCTGCCGGGGTGCCGTACAAAACAGCGCCGCCAGCGAGTAAACCACCAGCGCCGCGAGAATCAGGAAGAGATCGGTCCGGGCAAGGTATTCCAGGGGTGAGGTCAGGGTTCTGGCCAGCAGGTAACCGCCGAAGGCCACGGTTGCCACCAGGCAAAGGCCGTTGGCCCGGGCTGGCCCACGCCTCAACCCCAGGCTGACCAGCCCGGTGCCGGCCAGCACCAGGTAACCTGGAAATGCAAAAATCGGCCGGGTGCCACCGATGCGCAGCTGGATCCAGGCAATTGCCGCGAAAACGCCCACGACCAGAACACCGGCGCCGAGTCCGAGCCCGGCAAACGATCCGCGGCTTGTCCGGGTTGAAACGGGTTCACTCACCGTGGCACCTCCCCTTTCCCCTCGAAAAGGCCGCGCCAATGCTCAAGGCGTTCCTTGATCCGGCGTTCCATTCCATGATCGCTCGGCACGTAGTACACCCGGCCCTCGGGCAGATACGCCTGGGGGACATAACTTTCCGGGTAATCGTGGGCGTACAGGTAACCTTCACCGCCGCCTAACCGCTTCGAGCCCTCACCCCGCAGATACGGCGGGATAGCCAGAACCCGGCCTTTTTCAAGATCCTCAAGCGCCTTTCCCAGGCCGGCGTACGCCCGGTTGCTCTTCGGAGCCGTCGCCACGTAAACCGTCGCATGCGCGAGCGGGATACGGGCCTCCGGCATCCCGATGAATTCGACGGCTTGCTGCGCGGCCACGGCCACCACCAGCGCGTTGGAATCGGCCAGCCCGACGTCCTCACTGGCCGCAATGACGATCCGGCGCGCGATGAACCGGATATCCTCCCCACCGTAAAGCATTTTCGCCAGCCAATAAAGCGCGGCATCCGGGTCGGACCCGCGCATGCTTTTGATGAAGGCGCTGATCGTATCGTAGTGCTCGCCCTCGTCGGCATCGTAGAGAACGGCCTTTTTCTGGATACTCTCTTCGGCGGCCTCTTTTGTCAGTTGAATGAAGCCGCCGGCATCCGGGCTGGTCGTCAGCACAGCCAGCTCGAGCGCGTTCAGACAACGGCGGGCATCCCCTTCGCTCGCCTCGGCCAGAAACGAGAGCGCGGCGGGGTCGGCCCGGACCGGGTAGCGGCCCAGGCCGCGTTCCGGGTCAAGCAGGGCTCGCTCCGCCAGGAGCACAAGGTCCGCCCGGCTCAACGGCTCGAGCTGGAAAATCTGCGACCGCGACACGAGCGGACTGTTCACGTAATAAAACGGGTTGTGCGTCGTAGCTCCAACCAGCCGGATGACACCGGACTCGACGTCGGGCAAAAGCACGTCCTGTTGCGCCTTGTTGAACCGGTGCAATTCGTCAATAAACAACACGGTTCGAACCTGTTTGTTACGCAGCCGGGCGGCACCGGCCGCGATCACGCGCCGCATCTCAGCCGTCGACCCCTCTACGCCGCTCAACTGTTCAAAGTGCGCCCGGGTGGTGGCGGCAATGATTTGCGCCAGACTCGTTTTCCCGACGCCGGGCGGCCCGTAGAGCAGCACCGACGAAAACCGGTCGGCCTCAATGGCGCGCCGGAGCAACTTGCCGGGTCCCAGGAGATGCTGCTGGCCGACGAATTCCGCAAGCGTCCGCGGGCGCATCCGCGCCGCCAGCGGCGCGCTGGCTGAGACGGAGGAAGGCTCCGCGGCGGCCCCGAACAAATCATCCATCGCCCCATGATCCATGATCGCTGATGGATCGGCAATGGCCAATGAGCGTTCGACATTTAGTGTTCGCGACGATCGCGGCTAATGGGACGCCGCACATGATTCGTGGCGTCCGGTGGCGAGCCGATCGCGCGCTCGTCGATGACAAACCCCTCAGGTTGCGGTTCATTGGCCCTTTACCTCACTACCGATGAAAACCATCTTGGTCCCGGTCGATTTTTCGGACGTCACTCTGCGGGTTGTAAAAGCGGCGGCGCACCTGGCCAAACCGTTCGGAAGCAGGGTTGTGCTGATGCACGTTTCCGAAGGTTATTCCCAGAGGTTCGCGTTCGGGACCGGTCGCGAGGACGCGCCGCCGGAAGTCGTCGAAACCGAAGCCGGCGAGTCCGCCGCCCGCCGGCGCCTGGGCGAATTGCAGGATCTGGTGCTCTCCGCCGGTCTGGAATCCACCAGCATCGAGCTCACTGGGCCGCCGGTTGAACAAATCATGACCCAGGCGGAGACCACCCGCGTTGACCTGATCGTGCTGGGCACGCACGGGCGCAGCCCGCTGTATCACCTTTTTACCGGCGGCGTTCTCGACGGCATTCTGCGGCGCGCCCGCTGCCCGGTCCTCGTCGTGCCTCTGGCCGGAGCTGAATCTTCAAGCCCCCAGGCATGAAATCCGGCCTGCGTCCCGGGCTGGCCGTACTCAATCCGGGCGGGCGCGACCCGGATCAATCTTACCAGGCAGGGCCCGGTCTGCCCGATCCATCGGTTCATGCTCCCGTTAATTATCACGCTTATGCGGCCTGTACCGGGGGCGGCTTTTACCGGACGTCACGCCGGGCGGCGGCGCATCGCAATGTGCTCCTATTGTTGCGGGATGATCTCAAGGCGGCGCAGAACGCATTCCGGCTGCTCAAAGCTTCCGGCTGTTTTGTGGCGATCGCGTTCAAGGAAGCCGGCACGCACCAGGTTGCCGTCCAGCTCAGGCGCGCCTCCGCTGTAACCCGGTTCCGCGCACTTGCAGCCGAAGCCGACCTGTGTCTCGCCAGCACGCCGGAACTGGCGACCCTCTACCAGGTCGTCTCCCGCCGCGTGGCGGAAGTGCCCACGCCGTACCCGGTTGACCTCCCGAAATGGGACTTCGCCCGGCCCCTCGATCAGAGACAAGGCGTCTTCATCGGAACCCGTGAGTTCGATGTACCGACCCGGAATCATTTGCTGGTCCTCCTGGCTGCAAAATCCCTGGCAACTCCCCTGACGGTGATCGCCCGCGCCAGGGATGCAGCGAACCTGTCGGCGACTGGGCTCGCCCCGGAGCAAATCCGTGTGCTGCCTCCCCTACCCTACCCGGTTTATCTCGAGCGGATGGCCGCTCATCGCCTGGTGCTGCAGTTCGACCACAGCACCGTTCCCGGCCAGGTGGCCGGAGACGCCTTGCTGTGCGGGCTGCCTACCGTCGGCGGAAATGGTGCGACGGAAAGGATCATCCTGCCCGAACTGAACGGTTACGGGCGCGACTTTCCCACCTTGCTGGAACGCGCCCGCCGGTTGCTGCATGAAAGCGATTTCTATCAGCTGCAAGTGCGTAAGATGCAGGAACTGGCCGCCGCGCGGCTAAGTTTTCAGGCGGCTCGTACCCGGCTGGCGCACTGTTTTCCAGGTGTCTGCGGGTAGACGCGGACAAATGGTCGTAAACCGGGGCATGGACCGGGCAACCAAGCTTTGTGGCATTTTCTGATTCTACATTTGTGGCATTTTTCCATCTCAGCTACCTTTAGTGACCGTGAGCTCAGCCCGGCGGCATGATCATCCTCACCCCTCCTTCAGGCTGGACCAGATCCTGGCCCGGCTCCGGTCCGCAGGCATGCGGATCACAAAAAGCCGGCAACAGATCCTGATTACGTTGCTCAACGCCAAGCGTCCCCTTTCGTTGCACGAAATTCAGGATGGAGCCGCCGCGGGTTCAGAGGCACCGGATTTCACCACCGTTTTTCGGGTCATGAATGCGCTCGAAAAAATTCAGCTGGTTCAGAAGGTTCACCTGAACCGGACAAGCCGGTATTATGAACTGGTTAATCCGGAAGAACACCACGACCACATCATTTGCACCGAGTGCGGACGCGTGACCTTAATGGTGGAATCATGCCCGGTGCAGGAGTACCAACGCACCATCGAGCGCCGATACGGGTACGCCGACCTCAAGCATTCGCTCGAGTTTTTCGGCAAATGCCCGCGGTGCAAGTGACGGCGGGTAAGGCGTTACCGGTTAGAGCCGCACCTCGATGCCGTGGGCGCGCAGGAACTCTTTCGCCTGGAGAACCGTAAACTCGCCGAAATGGAAGATGCTCGCCGCAAGCACGGCATCCGCCTTTCCTTCCTGCAGAACCGCCAGAAAATGCTCCAGCTTGCCGGCTCCGCCGCTGGCGATCACCGGGATGCCGACCGCCGTACTCACCGCCGCGTTCAGGGCCACATCGAACCCGTCTTTGGTGCCGTCGGCATCCATACTGGTCAGCAAAATTTCTCCCGCACCAAGCCGTTCGACCCGCCTGGCCCATGCAACGGCATCCAGCTCGGTCGGTTTACGGCCCCCGTGCGTGTAGACGGTCCATCGCCCCGAACCGGTTTGTTTCGCGTCGATCGCGACGACGATGCATTGAACCCCGAAAGTGTCCGAGCAACGGGAGATCAGCTCGGGGTCGAACACCGCGGCGGTGTTGATGCTGACTTTATCCGCCCCGGCCAGGAGCATGTCCCGGACATCGGCCACTTCACGAATACCGCCGCCGACGGTTAACGGCATGAAGCATTGCTCGGCCGTTCGCTCGACGACGTCAATCATCGTCCGGCGATTATCCGACGAGGCGGTGATGTCCAGGAAGACGAGTTCGTCTGCCCCTTGCCGGTTGTATTCCATCGCGCACTCAACCGGGTCACCCGCATCGCGCAGTTGCAAAAACTTCGTTCCTTTAACCACGCGGCCGGCAGTAACGTCGAGGCAGGGAATGATTCGTTTGGTGTGCATCAGGAAAACCGGTGGCCCGATCGGTCACCCGCGAAAACTTGCCCGGCTCAGTCCGGAACGCAACCAAGTCACACCACGATCACAGCGGAGAAGACTCACACGGCGCCACGGCGGAACACGGCGACCACGGCGAAAAGAGAGGAACCATCCGCAGAACACGCAGAAGAACGCAGAAAAGAGGAAACATCCACAGATTACACAGATTGACACAGATTAAGCGGACTTGGCGGCAGCTCCAAGGTTGACACTCGCGCCTAACCCCCATGTT
>Ga0213876_10000729_pt1 | contig 22850 bp, 25 predicted proteins | sample BarmaccomBMRX_R9_FD_160113 | JGI IMG/M metagenome (GOLD analysis project Ga0213876, IMG submission 160113) | Root-associated microbial communities from Barbacenia macrantha in rupestrian grasslands, the National Park of Serra do Cipo, Brazil - RX_R9 | ecosystem: Host-associated > Plants > Roots... | reverse complement strand
GTACCCCGAGCTTGTGAGACGTAGATAATGGACACGCCTTCTGAACGGCCAATCAGCCTCTAGAAAGCAAGCAAAACCAGGAGTGTCAAAAAGGAACGTTTGTGGGACGGTGCCGAGCAGCGGGCTCGAGCTCGGGACGTCCAACCCGCGCCTGCCGAAGGTCGTGAAATTCACGGCCCTCGGACGGTCCCGCCGCCATCTGTGGCAGTACGGCTCAGCTCGCTTGCCACTGAAGCCCGCGAATTAGCCTACTCACCACGGATGAGCACGGCCTGCCTGTACGCTGTCGCGTAACCATCTAACAGTTCAGCAAGCTCTACCGATGCATCCTCGGCAGCCTTGAGGTCGTGCTGCTCGATCGCACGATGCACGCGCTTGGCGAGCGAGTTCAGTTGTTCCATAGCGTCACCTTGAACAACGACCCCTGGATGCCTCCTGCCTGGGAGGCGAAGGATAGTTTGATTGACAACGTCCGACAGTACTTCTACTTCCACGTATAGGCAGTATTTCTATCGAGGAGCGGCAAGGTGGTGTCGCGCATTTCGACTCCACTCTGGATGGAGCGGTGGACGGAGTTCACTCAAGGATGTGCGCGTCTGAGGGCGCACGGGACACGGCAACTGCGTGAACCAGATCGATTAGAGGGCCCATTAGACACAACTCATCGATGTGGAGACAGCTATTCGGCAACGTGCTCTTCCCTGGCCGTCCTAGACCAGTTTCTGCTCCGATGAGATCGTCGACCCCATTCTCTTCTTCACCTGAAATGGTGTTGCCCCGGTCCGGCGGACGGATTTGGTAGAGAGGATCAGGCGGCTGCGTTGAGACGATAATAGTCCTCCTCATACAGGTCTGGGCTGGCGTAGCAGAGAGTCGAGTGGAGCCGGAACCGGTTGTACCAGCCTTCGATGAACCCGAATATCGCGGTCCGGGTTATGAAGCATGCATCCTGGGCAGACCTGAGCGATGCGGTGGACAGCTTCCCGCGCTTGATGAACAGGACACTTTATTCGAACAACTGACCGGTTGGCTGCTTCGTACCGCCGCAAAACCATCACTTGCAGTGCTCAACCTGAGCCGAGGTCAGGCACTTTTATGGGACCAGCACGATGGTATTCCGGGTGTTCTATGGCTTAGCGAGAGTGACTTCTCAGAGTTGTGCCATGCATGGAAAAGCGCGGGTTTACCCGAAGACCTTTACTATCCGATTCACAAGCAGCACATAGTGATTGAAGCAACTGAACAACTTGATACTGTGGTACGCGCTCGACGAACGTACAGCCCTGGGCAGTGGCGGAGTCGTGATGCGACTCGCGTGGAATCACTCCAAGTCCCTGATGAACAAAAGAGACTCGAGGATCTGATAGAAGGCTGTGATCGGTTCCGAAAGGTTCTTCTGCGTCGTCTTCTGGAGCTGTCTGAGCCTGGTCGACCAAGAGAAAAAGCTGAAGTTGAGGCGATCGGACAGATGCTTCGCGATCTTGGTGAACTCGAGGGCAGGGCCTCCCGAGCGCTGCACTCACTCTAGACTTCCCTTTGCCAATGTCCCCCGCACGTGTGTCAGCAACGCGTCTGCCCGCCCTCAGGGGAAAGCACGAAATCCGGTCGAGCACATGCAGCGTCCGTTCAGAAACGTTCCTTTTTGACACTCCTGGTTTTGCTTGCTTTCTAGAGGCTGATTGGCCGTTCAGAAGGCGTGTCCATTATCTACGTCTCACAAGCTCGGGGTACCAGGGTTTGTGATACACTGCGTAACGCCTGCGTCCAGCTTAGACAGTCAACAGAACTTTTTCATTCGACCCGTCTGCGGGGTCTTCAAGTGAAACACTCATCTTCACGTCCAGCCGCTTGAGATAGCCCAATAGCGCGTCGACTGAAAACGCCTCGAGACGACCACGTACGAGGTGCGAGACCCTGGGCTGATCGACGCTAAGGTGTACGGCTGCTTCCGTCTGGGTCCAGCCTCGGCGCTCGATGGCCATAGCGATCTGAGCGGCAAGGTGCGCTTTGAACAGGAGCAAGTCCGCGTCGGGTAGGTCCAGGTCGCGAAAGACATTGCCCGAGCCGACCGTGATGCGCTCGTCATCGTTTTTTCTACTCATGGTTACGCTCGCTCTCCATAGCGGCCACCTGGGCGGCCGAGCCTAGCCTTGTAGTCAGCCTCCGCCGTGTTCAGACGCCGCTTCACCAGGTCGATATCGCGCTTCGCTGTCGCGATCCCCCGCGTGGATTTCTTCTGGAAGCAGTGGAGGACATAAACCACATCACGGTAGCGAACGGTGTAGACCGCCCGATACGTATCGCTGGCATAGTCCTCGACGACTTCAAGGACGCCCGCGCCGCGGAACGCTGGATCTCCGCCGAGCGGCTTCGCGTCTGGATGCTTTCCGCCAAGCTGAGCGAAGTGGAGTGCATACCCGACGAGACGCTTGACTTCGTCTGGGAAGTCTCTGAGGTCATCCAAGCTACTGCCAATCCAGACGATGTCCTTGAGCTGCTGCTCAGGCACTATGGAAATTTTAGCATAATTTGTCAAGAGCTGGACGCCTGCGCGCATTCGGCACAACGGAGCCCGCCCTCCTGCCCCAGGCGGAGCTGGCGGGGCGTATTTCGGCCTCCATCCGGTGAGTCAATCCAGCTGGCTTCGCGTCCCAACGAGAGGCCGAACCCCTGAGCCGGTATCAGTTCGTGATGCGAGAACCGGTCGCGTGGTGGACTGTAGCCAGCGTAGAGTTCTACCAGCAGTCGTGACCACGCTCGTTGAGGCCGCTGTGCCGGCTAAAAACCGCCACACGCGCAAGCGCTCCGCGCCAGTTGTCGTGGCAGTTCTGCATCCAAAGGGAGGGGTCGGCCGCTCCACGACTGTGTGGCAGCTCGGCGCCGAGCTCGCACTGCGCGGGTACTCAGTCCGGATCGAGGACCTCGACCAAGGAGCCCACCTGTCACGCGTGTTCGACGCGTATCCACTCGGACTCGACAACCTCTACCTCGGTGGTGACGCACCGGCGGACGTCGTGCTCCTGGACACCGCGCCCGAGGCACAGGAGAGGCGCGCGCTTGATTACCTGCGCCGCTCCGATTGGGTGCTCGTCCCAGTCAAGGGGCCCGAGATCGATAGCGTCCAGGCGCTGCCCATGCTCATGGGCTGGATCACCCAGGTACCCGGCGTACGGCTGATTGGGTTCTTGCCGACGATGCACAAGCAGCGCCGCGCATCGTCGAAATACTGGCTGGGTCAGCTCAAGCGCTTGGCAGCTGAGCATGGCACGCGCGTGCTGCCACCCATCAACGACATGGCCAGCATTGCCGACAAGTCCATCGCCGGCCACCCGTACGCAGGCGTCGCCGAAGAGGTTCGTGGACTGTGCCTAGAGCCCGTCAGACGATCGAGGACCTGAAAGCCGCCGCGGCCACGCATCGGCCAGTCGACGACCGTCCATCGGACTACGTCGCGGTAGACCAGGTCCAGGCTTCGCCGCGTAATCCGCGCCACAAGGTCGAAGGCCTCGACGAGCTTGCGGCCAGCTTGGACCAGTATGGCCTGCTCCAGCCCGTTGTCGTGCGGCGCGTCAACGGCGTGTACGAGTTGATCGCCGGGCACCGGCGCCTAGCCGCGGCCAAGCAGCTTGGCTGGCGCCAGATCGCTGCGGTCGTGCGCAATGAAACCGACGACCGGGCCTACCTGCTGACGCTGACTGAGAACCTGCAGCGAGACGATCTCAGCCCCAAAGAGGAGGCCGCCGCACTCGAGGTTCTTGTACGCGAGCGCGGCTGGACCACGCGCCAGGTTGGCGAAGCGATTAAGCGCAGCCATATCTATGTCAGCCGTCGGCTGCGCGTCTTCGAGGATGACGTCCTGGCGCCGCTCGTGCTCGACCGCAAGCTGACGGTGAGCGCTGCAGAGGAACTGCTCCATGTACCAGACGCCGATGCTCGACGTGACCTAGCCGCGCAGGCGGCCAAGCATAACTGGACGCCCATCGACGCCAGAAAGGCCGTTTCTGAGATTGGAACGAATCGTTCCAAGATGGACGACATCGCCCGCCACCTTCGCGCCGTGCTGCAGGACACGGCGCAAATCGATCCTGCGACGCTCAGCCGTGCTGATCGCAAGCTAGTGCGTCAGGCCCGCGCTGCGCTTGGCCGCTTGCTCTGACATCGCTCTACAACGGCGATGTGGCGGCTGGCGCATCCGACAGCACATTAGACGCGCATCGCGACCAGCTTGCGATGCCACGTCTCGCGGAAACCAACCTTGGCGCTGACGCGCAACATCGGGGTGTTGCGCTTGTTGATAGTCGAGGAAAGAGTCTTCACCCCGGGGCGTTCTTCGCGCAGCCAGCTGAGCATGTCGGTCTTCAGCCACCTCGCCATGCCGCGTCCACGCCAATCTGGCAGAACTGCCGTGTCGTGCTGTTGAGCGTCGCCTGCAGTCGGAACCTGTGCCTCTGTAAATGCGACCAACTCGCCGCTGCCCTGCGCTACAGCGGCGCACACCCACAGCTGGTCGCCGGTCGCCGTTCTTGTCGCCTCCCAAGTTCGGATCCAGGCAGCATCACGCGCTGAGGCATTCATTTGCAAAGCCGCGTCTGGGGCATCCCCCACGGTCCGACGAAGAACTGCATAAGCATCAAGGAGCTCCTCAGGTGTGCCATCGCGCCATCGCTGCAAGCGAACGCCGGTTGGCATCGGTACGGCGAAGAGCGTTTCGTGGAGATCGCGAACCACGGTGACGAGATGGAGTTCGATTTCGCTTCCGAGGGCAACGGCAAATCGTTCCCCCGCTGAATCCGCGAGTACGATCGATTTGACGCAGTGACAGCCACGGTCAGAGGACCAGCTCAGTACCTGGTCGGCCAGCGTTCGACCCGCTCCCATGCGCCGCGCACTGGGCTCCACATAGATCCGGGTGAACGATTCTGCAGGGTTGGATGCGCGCACCGAGGCGACTCCGACGAGTTGCTGGTTCAGCCAGGCGCCGAAGTATTCCGCATCGGCAGCCCTGAACGCGCGCAGTTGTGATGCAAGAGATGGTGCGCTTTCATAGCCGCCACCATCGAGGGTCCGACCAGAAACATAGATCTCGCACCAGCGCTCGAGGTCCTGGCTGTCACGACGGACACGGTCGGAACGCATATTCCGCTCAGTCATATGAATTTGTTTGAGCTAGAGCAAGCAAGCCCCCTTTGACAGAATCGTTGCCCAGCACCGGCGGCTCTCAAGCATTGACTACGCAGCGCTCGCTACTCGCGGCGGGTCGGGGATCCATCTGGCGATTTCCTCGTGAGCGGGCTGCACCAGCTCGTCAGCGGCGAACCACGCGCTGGCCCACTCCGGCACGGTCTGCCCCCAGAACAAGCACTGCACCAGGTACGGGTGCCGCTCCGCGGGATCGTCGACAACGAGCCGTCTCTGGACCTGGCCGATGACACCATCCCAGGCTGCTGAGTGGTAAGGCTCGATCATGGCTATCCAGGGCTCGCTATACCACTCGGGCGGCTGTCTGTAGGCACTCTGCTCGCCAAGATCACGACAATCGGCGCTCAATCGCACGCGCACGAAATCCATCTCGTATGGCGGATGCGGATAGCTCTCGCGCTCGCTGTCAGGCATGGTCGTTGTCCAGGTCAAACGGGCGCGCCAGCCCATGGCGGAGGCCACTTCTGATCGTCGCCCAGCACTGGCGCTGCCCGTCCTCGGCCACGAGCCCGTTGCTCGTGGCGGCGCCGTACAGCGCGTCCTCAACTTCGGTCTGGTCCAGCACGTCCGCGGCGACCCATGCTCCCAGCGCAGAGGCCGCTTTGTTGAGCGCCACGTTCCGGCCGCTATTCGGCGCCATCGATGCGAGGTTGCCGATCACCCGGGCCATGTAGGCCTCGCCACGGCCGCGCATGTCCTGGCGCGCTTGCCGTTCGAATTTCGGCTTCGTGCGCGTTGCCGCGCATAGCTCCGTCGGCAGCTCTGGCAGTGTGTGCGGGTCCAGGACCGGACCATCGTGGCAGGTCGCCTTGGCCGCCACGCCGCCACTGTGGCTCGGCAGCCAGTAGGCGCGGCTCGGGTCCTTGCAGGCAGGATCCGCCTCGGGGCACATCGCCGCTCGAGCCCGCAACCATACGTCTTGCCAGTCGCGCGCCGGCACCGGCTGCGCCAGCGGGATCACCACCCGCCACCGCGGCGCATCGGGTTTGTGTGACCACGTGGTGTGCCCGAGCCAGTAGACGTCGGCCAGTTTGTGTTTGTCGGGCGGCACGCGGTCCAGGTCGAATACCAGGCAGCTGACCAACTCCACGCCGGCGTTGCCGCGCGAGGTCGCGCCGTCGGCATATTTCGTCGGTGACCAACAACGCCCGCGGCGCTTGTCCTGCAGGACCTGGAAGTGGCTCAACAGCCAGCGCAGCTCGTCGAGGCTGACCGTGCGCTGGTCCACGGCTGGCCGGTCCACTCCGGCAAACAGCGCGATCGCGAACGCCGCTGTGCTTTTGCCGATTTCCGGCCGAACCTCGGCTTCCATCTCGTGGTTACTCTTCCCGCGCGCATGTCTTCGTCGCGTATTCTCGCCCCTGGTCACCACTTCCAGGTGGTCGGGCCGCTGGCACAGCGTGATTTCGCACAGGTGGTCGACCTCGAGTGGCTTCCCGTTCGGACCGATCCGGATCGGCCCGTAGCAGCGCCGCCAGACGACGCGATGTGCGTAGTCTGACCGTTTGATCGACGGGTCATAGATCCGCCCGTAGAGTCCGCCCGCGGCCCTGTAGGTGGGCTCGCCGTCACGCCACACGAGGCACGCCCCGAGCTCGTGGTGGCGCTTTGACCAGCGCCGCTCGACCTTGGCGAGGATGTCTGCACCCATCTTCGCCAGCAACTCGGGTGGGCACTCTGGTGGCCGCGGGGGCAAGCCGAGCGGGGGCGCCACTAGTTCGCCTATATCGCTGGGATACTCCTCGGCGCTCTGCCCGGCTTGGTAGCCGAAGTCAGTAGCCGATTCCGCTATCCGAGGCCAGCGGCGCTCCATCGCCGACACTGTTGGCGGGCTTTCGCGATCTGGCTCCGCAATGGTCGGCAGCGCCACGCGCACGCGCTCCTGGCGCCAGCCGCGGTCGACCGGTGCCACGCGCAGCCAGGCGTCGCCAGGGTGCAGTCCGTTCATCCATTCGTCGATCGGCACGCGCGGCCGCTCCACAGGGCGGTAGGAGCTACGGCCGTCGCTGTACCGCGTCACGTCCTCGACCCAGTGCTGACCGAACAGCGCCTGCATCATCTGTGCGTCCCGCGGCGAGCCCTGACGGAAGCCGATCTGCCAGGCAGTGTCTTGCAGCACCTGGTCGACCAGCGCGGGCTGCACCGCCCGCAGGTCGGACAATCCCTGCGTCGCCATGACTACCGCCAGGCCGGCTTCGCGCGCTCGCCCGACCAGCGGACGCAGGTGGCGCGCCGAGCTGCCGAGCGCGCCGAGCTCGTCGACCAGCAACACCGCCCGTGGGCCGTCCCGACTATCGGCGACCGGCAGTTGTCGACTGAGCCGGCCCATGGCCAGCAGCACCCAGGCCGCGATCTTGCGCGTGGCGTGCGGATAGGTCAGCTCGTCGAGCGAGAACAGCACCAGGCCGCGCGTGTCGAGCACGTCGTCGAGGCGCAGCGCTTCGGGGCATGTCCGCAGCGATCCTCGGATCGCGACGCCGTCGAGCAGCGTGCCGAGCGCGCGATCCAGATCCGCGGCGCCGCTTTCGGCAACGCGGTCATACTGGCCCAGGCGCGTCAGCCAGTCCACGATGCGACTGTCGCGACCACGGTGCCGTTCGAGCGCGGCGATCAACGTTGATCGGTCAAGGCGTCCTCGCAGCTCGACCAGGTCGATCGGCAGGCCATCCAGCGCCAGCGACCAGGCTGCCCACAGCGCGCGCTGATGCGCCGCGTCGCGGAAGACACGCGCTTCCCCGTTGAACTCCTCAGCCTCCAGCAACAGGTCGGGCACCTGCCATGGCCGCGGATCGAGCAGATCGGCCGGCAGCTTGCCGTCCAGCGTCCAGACCTGTCCGCCAAGGCATCGCACCATGTTTGCGAGCTCGGCGGACCCTTTCGGATCGACGATGATGATCGGAATCTGCCCACACAGCGCCTGGCTCAGCAGCCGCAAGAACGTCGTTTTGCCGCTCTTGGGTCCACCGACGGCCAGACCATGGCCGGCCAGCTCAGCGAGACTCAGGCGCACGCTGCGCAGCGCCGAGACGTAGCCCACGCCGATGTGGCCACGACGATGCACAATGCCGCCGCGAGCGCGCCGTCTGGCAATCCAGCCAGGCCGGCGGCGTGCCTCGAGTGACGAGGTCGGCGAGCTGGTAGGCGCGCGGTTAATGACCAGGTACATCAGCCCACCGAACGCGAAGATGGCCAGGCTGGCAATAGGTAGGCCGTTCCACGACGCGGTGGCCAGCCGCAGCAGGAGATCAGGCATGCGCCGCCTCAGCGCGTCAGGGCGGGGGCAATGTGGGCGTGAGCGCCGCCTGGGTCAGCGACGCGCGCCACGTTTCCGGGATGTACATCGTCGGCAGCGCTGCATCGTGACGCCGCGCGCTCTCGATGGCCATCGGCCCGCCGACCAGCACCATGAGCACGATCAGTGTGCTCAGCACCGTCAGGGCAATCAGGATTGGTTTCCAGAATGTGATCAGCAGCCACGCGAGCGGGCTGACCACGATGATGGGCTGACCTTTCATACGACGGCCTCCTGACGGATCGGGATAGGCTCGACAGGCGCAAGGACGGGGTCGCTGTGGAAAGCGGCGTATTCCTCGGGCGAAAGCTTGTCGAACAGGTCCAGCGCCACGCGGCGCTGACCGCTGACCAGCAGCCCCTGGCCGATGCCGGCCTTCCGCACGTACTCGCGTTCTTCGTCGCTCAATTCGAGCGCTTCGGCCACTTCAGTGATCTCCCGCGGCAGCTGTGCGCCGCACCACCAGGCGTCGCTGTTCCCCTGCACAGCGCGTCCGACACGCGTATCGAACCATGACGACGGCCGCTGCGTCAGCACATGGCTGGACTGCCCCCAGTGTCGCGAGCGCTGGAAGATGTCCCGCAGCGCGCGTTCACCGGCTGGGTCCTCGCTGACGGTGACCGCCTCGTCGACGAACACGATCGACCGTCCGGGGTGCGCCAGCATGTGCTTCTTGATGACCTTTGTCCACGCCGCGAAGATCGCGCCGACCTGATCCTCGGCGACCTCGGACAGGTCCAAGATGACCACGCCGTCGTCGCGATGCAGGACGATCTCGCCAGCGTCCTGCGCGTCCCGCGGCTCGAGCTTGCGGCCACCGAGATACTCGAGAAAGCGTCCGCAGTGCTCGTGCTGCTCGTCCTGATCGATGCCGAAGATCCTGATCCCCTGGATCAGGTGCAGCCTGGACCAGAACATGTGCGCGCCAGTGCCCTTGCCGGCGTTGGTCGCGCCATACCAGCACATGTGCGGGCCTTTGTTCGTCGCGCAGTACGGCGTGAAGATGCACGGCCGCTGGCCTGCCTCACCCCACGGTACGCCGTCGGGCATCTGCAGGTACGCATCCGACCACGGATACATCCGCGCCAAGGTGCCCGTCTCGAGCAGGTGTGTCCGGCCGCGCATCGGCTTGCACTGCGCGGGGTCGAGCTGGCGCAGGCCTGCCGCTTGCTCCCACCGCAGCAGATTGAGCTTGCCACCGAGGCTGTGAACGCGGCGCTCGATCTTCTTGGACCGGTCGCGCACGTCCAGCCGCGAGTTGCCGCGGACCAGGACGGTGACGGCCACCTCGAACGGTGCGACACGCCGCCGCTCGAGCGCGTCATACAGCGCGTTGAGCTGCTCGAGGGCGATCAACCGCTTCCGCGTCGGCGACGACGTCTGCAGCTTGTTGATGCGCGGCTGCAACACCCACGTCTTGATGTCGCCGGGGTCTTGCGGTACGACGTCGATGGCCACGTCCACCGTCTCGTCGCCAGCCAGCAGCGGCGAGAGCCAGTTGGTCAGGATCGCCGACGGGAACTGACCCAGCGCATAGGCGCGCGTCCACCAGCCATCGGCGACAACCTCTGACGTGCCCTCCTCTAGTACTTCAGGCGTTGCGCGTGCTGTGGTCGCCCTCGGGTCCCAGGTGAGGGTCCGCAGTAGTGGCAATGCGTCGGGGTCGATGCGTTCGGCTTGCAGGCGCGCCTGGCGCAGCACTTTTTCCATCGCGTCGGTGCGGAACTGGAGCTCCGCCTCGTCATCAGCGGGAATGACCATCAGACGATCGCGTTCGATCAGCCCGGCTTGCGCGAGCTGCGTCTCGAGCCAACCACCGAGCTTGCGAGCCACCGATTTGTGGTGCTGGCGCAGCTGCTCGACGACAGGTAGCGTCGTGAGCGGGCGGCCGCGGACGATGATCTTGATCGGGTGATTCAGCCCGTTCAGGATGCTGCCCCACTGCCGCCGCGCTTGCTGGCGCAACGCTGCCGAGGCCGTCTCGAGGTTGATTGTCGGCATCCTGTAGATGGCGATCGGCGGCACTACAGAGGGTTGTGGCGGCCGCACGTACGCGCGCTTGACGAATGCGGCTGCGGCTAGCACGCCGTGCTCAAAGGGTGGATCCAGCCACCAGGCGGCGATCGGCGATACGAGCAGCGGCGGGAGCATGCCTGCAGCCAGCGCCGGCGCCAGGAGCCCCCCAGTGGCGTGGAACGCGCTCACGCCCAGCGGAATACCGCCGAAGACGCCCGCATACGACAGCGGCAGGATGAGCCGCGCCGGGAATGGTCCAATCGACTGTGCCGTGGTCAGGTGCGACGGCACCGCATAGTGCTGCTCGACCTCGACGGGCCCCGCCATCAGCGGAACAACAGCGGCAGCAGGAGTAGGCCGGCCGGTGCCGCAGCGCTGGCGGCTAGACCAAACTGGGACGACATCCACAGGCCGAGAGCGCCTGAGCCGCCCATGATCGAGCCGCCGAGCAGCACGGACGTGAAGACACGTTTGACGAACCCGCCGATGTGCTGGTCCATCCAGGCGAACATCGTGCACAGCCCGGCGATGCCGAGTGTCAGGACGATGGCTGAGCCGCCGATCGCGAGCAGACCCGTAGAGATCCCCGACAGGATGCTGATGATGGTTGCGGTTGGCATATTTGAGAAATCCTCCGTTCAGTCGAAGCTGTAGTAGGTCGCCAGTCCGCTAGCGGCTGGCAGTGACGGATAACTAGATGGCGCCATTGGCGGGCTGCCCGCTGCAGGTGCGCCGAGCGCTGCGCCGCCTCCCCAGCCCAGCGGCGCAAACGCTGTCAGCGCGGCACCCGTACGGATTGCAGAACCCAGAACGCCGCCCACGCTGGTGCCCGGAGTCTTGGCCAACCAGTCGACCAGGTCGTGCGCGGCGATAAACGCGCCGGCTGTACCGAAGAGAGCGAAGTCGCCGTTGTGGCCGCCGGCATTACTGAGTGCCAGCGCCAGGCCCACCCCCGTGGCCACCGTGGCCAGCACCGCGCCGGCCAATCGCCCAAAGAACTCGTGCATCCACAGGCTTGCGATGTGTGACGTCTCCGGGATCAGGCCGCACACTGCAGCGATCGGGCTCCAGACGATAGCCGCCGCCACGTGAACCACGTTGGAGGCGAGCTTCAGCCACAGGCGTAGGCCCATGATGATCATCACGAACATCGCCAGCGGGTTGGGTGAGATGCGCTCACCCAGGATGCCGCTGATATCGGCAATGCTCACCGAGCGCGCCAGCTGCTGCTCGAGATCGATGCTGTGGCCGATGATCCAAGGCAGCATCGACAGGACCGCCACCCATACCGTGAACCGCCCCAGCAGGTAGTCGGCCATCGCGCTGTAACCGGCGCTGCCGCGCAGGATCGTGCGCACTCCGAGTAGCGCCATGGCCAATGTGATGCCCGCGGCGGCCACCGCGCCGGTGCCTGGCAGCATCGTCTGGACGGGCCCAAACTCGTCGGTCGTCTCGTGTGGAATCGGCAGCAGCGTGGCGTTCCACACCGTGAGCAGCAGGTTGCGCATCAGCGTGTAGAACCACTGCCCTAGCTGCGACCAGATCGCGACGCCAACCTCGCCGAGGTGATCGATCAACGAATGCCAGATGGCATCCGCTAGCCCGCCCAGGTCGATGCCAGGCGGGGTCTGTCCTAAGTGATCACGCATGCGGATCCTCCACGGGATTGGGCCGCGCTCCCCAGCGCACGACCGTGCGTCTTGTCAATGCCCAGGCCGCAATCCCCAGCAGCGCCAGGAACGCCAACAATCCGAGCAAAAACCCGCCCCAGTCCCACTGACCGACCTGGCGCGCGCCTCCGACAGTCGGCTGCGGTGTCGGCCCGGCCAGTGATGCGACCGCCGGCACAGCCGGTGTTCTCGTTGCAGTCGGGCCGACCGTGCTCGTGGCGATCGGCGTAGCCGTAGCACTGGGGCGAGGTATCCGCGTCGGCGACGCAGCTGTGATGGGTGTGTCCGTCTGCACCGCGGTCACCACCACGACTACCGTCTGGATCACCGTGCGGACTTCCACCTGCCGCGGGCTCGCGGGTGGAGCAGTCGGTTGCGGCGTCGACGTCGGCGTGGGCGTTGCGCTCGGCGTCTCTGTCGACTCGTCGGTGGGGTCCGTCGCCGGACACGGCACTGGCTCCCCATAGTCGTCGAAGACGATGTAGCCGTTGTCGGGATCGCCGAGGTCCTCGTCCGTGAGCCAGCACGGAGCGGGAGTAGCCGTTGGCGTGACGGTTGGGTCGTCAGTCGGCTCAGGTGTCGCCGTCGCCGTCGGCCAGGGCGTCGAGGTGGGTGTGAGGCTCGGCGTCGGTGTCTCGGTCGGGCACTCTGGCCGCCGCTGAGCCCTGCAGTTGGCCAGCTCGTCGAGTGCGTGTTGCGTCGCCTCTGGCGCGGTGCGACTTTGGGCCCACGCCGGCGTCACGGTCACAAGGATGAGCCCGACGGCAAGTGTTGCCACTTGAAACCGTCTTACAAACGGCATGACAGTAGCCTACAATCGGCGCATCGTGGCCGTCCATAAGGCCAACAGCACCCCCAAAGCAACCTCAAAGCAGCGCGCCAGTACCATTCGCAGCGTGGCGCCCCGCCCCACCGTGGTGCTCGTGCCGGCCCTGCGCTACTGGCGCGCGAAACGAGCGCTCTTACAGCGCGAGCTCGCCGAGAAAGCTGGGGTCCACCGCGACACCGTTCGCCGTGCCGAAGATCCCGACCAGCCCCACGCCATCCGCCTGGACGTTGTGCGCCGCCTGGCCGACGCGCTGCAGGTCCCTCCCGATCAACTTCAAGAGCGACCGCCCGAGAACTAAGTTGCGTCATCACCTGATCAGCGTCTCGCCGAAGCGTCACGTAAACCGTCACAACCGCCATCACGCGCCAGTCTCCAAACGAGGCGTTGCCAAGGCGTTCCCTAGGCGTTGGCAAGGCGTTTCTGGCACCGCAGAAACGCCGTTGCCGGCGTCGCAAATCGCCAGCACGCATTTCAGTCTGAGAGCGGACACGGACAAATCCGCCTCGACTCCGTCGCACCGCCTGACCGAGACATTCGAGGTCGAGCACGAGCAGCTCGCGATCGAAGGCGTTCGACTTGTCCGCCCGAACAAACCGAGTCTGTTCGTCTCCTCCAGGTTGTTGCCCGAAGGCGCTGAGCTCGTCCCGTCTTTGTCGTGCTCGTCACCCGTCCAGGCTGCGCTTGCGGGCGTGCCGTAACCGTCCGGGCAGCGTGCCCCGAACCGTGCCACCAGCGTGCCCGGAGCGTGAAATCGCCAGCGTTCGCCACCACACCGCCAGCCCGCGGGCGACCATCCAAAAATCGAAATAGAAGATGGCGCACCTCGCCGGTGCCGAACACTGCGTCGACGTCTCACTGAGCTGCGCCGCGGTGGTTATGGCTTTCGGCTTTGGCGATCCAACTGAGCCTGCGGCTCGGGTCGGCCAGCGCCAGGCGAGCGAACAACATCGCGCGGCCACTCTGACCGACGGGTGGTTAAAACCAGGGTCAAACGCGCGTGAACTGGCTGACGCCGAGCCAACTTCCACCGCCAAACCTGATGCACAAATCGCCAGCGCTACCTTCAGAATCGCCAGCGTTTCAGCGTCGGCGTTTTGGCTGGTTTCGACAGAACTATCACCGCCGGCCTAGCCAAATCCCACAACGGCGCGGCTCCACCGGGCTTTGACGTGACCGCGAAGGCGTTTTTCGTTAGCGGAAGAACCGTCTCCACACGGATGCGTTCATTTCTCGCTCCAGCAGCTTCACCTGCGCATGCAGGCCGGCATTGACCTCGCTGAGTCGCTCCTCTTGACGCTCGGCCTCGGCCAGCCTGCGCTGAACCTCGCGCAGCACTCGGCGCGTCTCGGCGTGCGCCGCCTGTTCCGCTTCGAGCTGTTGCTTGTAGCCGTCCGCCCGCTCCCCCAACGTCTCAACCAACTGTCGCAGTCTGCCGCGCGCTTCCTCTGAGCAGCGCAACTGCCCTTCTCGCTCGACGAGCACTTCCACCAGATCGTTTCGATGCCGGCGATCATGCTCGGCATCGGGTGCCCTGACCAGAGCCGCGCTGCGATCGCCACTCGGACGGGGCGCCCGGAGCAGCTGCTTGACCTCTTCGCACCTGTGCCCGCTCTGCAGCAGCTGGCCGATGCGCTTGAGCACCTCGACATCGCCCGCGGTGTAGCGACGATGCGCGTGGCCACCTGCTGATGTCCGCGCCGCCGGACTGAGGTAGTCCTTGAACTCGTCGCTCCAGGCGCGCAGGGTCGACGCCGACACCGCGAGCTGGGCGCGTACCTCGTGGGGACGGAGCACCGCGTCGCCGCCTGTTGCATCGCGCCGGACCAAGCGTACTACTCGTCGGCCGGCCGACGAGCCCGCGCCTGAGCTGCTGGATGACGACGGCATCGGCGCTAACACGCTCACCCTCGGTAGCCAGTGTTCCACAACATATGGTGTCCGACAAGCGGTGAGCCACAAGATGTCGGAGATGATCGAGCCCCTTCGGAACGCCGTTGCAGCCTGGGGCGCAACTGGCGAGGCCGCGCTTGACTCGCCTGTCCTTGGCGCTATGGTTAGGGCCGATGGAAGTGCACTTCAAACCCGACGTTGAGGCCAAAATCAAGGCGCTCGCGTCCGATACAGGTCGCGACCCTGACGAGTTGGTGCAGGAGGTCATGGCGGCACACCTGGACGTGCTTGCCGAAGTGCGCGCTACACTCGACAGCCGCTACGACGACCTGGAGAGCGGCAGGGTCAAACCCATCAGCGGCAAGGCGTTTTTCGAGAGCTTGCGCCAGCGCGAGGAAGAACTGCTCAAGAAATCCTCGTAGATGGCGGTCGAGGGCGAGGATTTTGACCTCCACCCGCAGGCCGCGCAGGACATCACTGACCTTTGGGAATTTATTGCCATCACCCGCGGCAACCCGCGCGCTGCCGGTCGCGTCCGCCAGGACATCATGGACGCCATCATCAACCTGGTCGCGTTCCCTGGTATGGGACACCGCCGTGACGACCTGACAGGTCGCCCGCTGCTGTTTTGGCCTGTGCGCGGCTACCTCATTGCCTACGCACCTGACAAGCGCCCGCTATGGGTTATCGCCGTGCTGCACGGCAGCCGTGACCCCCGCATCATGGCCGCGCTACTCCGCGAGCGCGAGTAAGGCCGAGCACGCCCAGCTCGAAGCGCGGCACCCGTAAGGCACCTAAGCCAGCTGCGGTTTGGAGCCATTCGCGGACACAGTCCCATTACGCGCGGGGCGTGAGTGGTCGGCGTAGCTGTTGCGATCCCATTCGCCGTATCGTCCGCGGTACCAGACCGCCTTGAAGGTCGCGGGTGGCTTCTCACCAGCGTGGCGGTTCTTCAGCACGATGAGCTCCAGCAGCCCGCGATCGTCAGTGTCCGGATGCACGAGCTCGTCGCGGTAAAGACCAACGACAACGTCGGCGTCCTGCTCCCAGCTGCCCGACTCACGGATGTCGCTCAGCTTGGGCCGCTGGTCCCCTCGAGCGCCGGCCTGGCGGTTGATCTGGACTGGCACCAGTAGCGGGACATCGAGGGCCCGCGCCATTCGCTTCAGATTGCGACTCACTAGCGTCTGATCCTCCACGGTACTGTTGTTGCCTTTGCTGTCCTGGAGCAACTGCCCGTAGTCGACCACGATCAGTGCCAGTCCACCCAGCTGCGCTCGCAACTGCATCGCGCGCGAGCGGATCTGCGACGTCGTCAACCCATCAGAACCGTCCATGTAATGGAGCGGGTCGGTACTCTGGCGCTCGGCAACGGCCAGGACGGTCGCAGACTCGCGATCGTCGACGTCGTGCGTGGCCAGCGCCTCGACAGGAATGCCCGTCTCTTGCGCGATCGCGCGCGCTGTGAGCTCCTGGTCGCTCATCTCAAGCGACGCAATCAGCACCGCTCCGTGGTGCCTCGCTACGTGCAGCGCGACCTGGTGCGCCAGCTGCGACTTGCCGACACTCGTGTACGCCGAAAGCAGGTACAGCCGAGCAGGTTGTAGACCGAGGGTGATCCTGTCGAGGCACCGCAAACCCGTCGAGTAGCCGACAATGCGATCGCCTCGATCATTGGTCCCCGACTCGCCATCGAAGTCTTGTAGCCAGCGCTCGATCGCTTCGGCGGCGGTCGTGCTGCGTTTCTGCACTCCCGCTGCGTCGGACAAGCTGAGCATCGATGACTGGGTGCGCGCGAGCAGATCGTCCACGGGTAACTGCGCGCGCCACGCGAGTTCCGCGCTTCGCTGGTTTTCCTGAATGAGCAGGCGCCGGACGTGGTGGTCGGCCACGATGCGGCCGTAGTGCTCGATATAAGCCGCGCTGGGAGTGGCGAGTCCAATTTCTGACAGGTACAGAAGCCCGCCCGCCCGGTCGTACGTCGCCATCCGCTGCAGCTCGGCGCCAGTTGTGTGGTAGTCGATCGGGACCTCCTGGCGGACCAACGACACCATCGCTGCGAATACCAGTCGGTTCCGAATGTCGTAGAAGCTGTCAGGCGTCAGCCGATCGAGCACGTCGTGAATTGCCGACGGGTGCTTGAGGATCGACCCCAGAACCGCCTGCTCCGCCTGAAGATCGTGCGGGGGAGCCGCAAGGTCGCGCGGTTCCTCTTGGCGGTCGAGGTCTCCGTCCAGGATCACAACGGTGCCTCGCCTGCAGCACCTTCGCGGTCGACAGCGCTGATCGGCGGCCCGCCAGGGCCCCACGGGTCCCAGGCGTACGCCGTCTTGGCGGGGCCCAGTCCCTTGTCGCTCGATGATCGATGAGGCGGCCCGCCGCGGCGCTCGACCTGGTCGTTGGCGGATTTGCGCGACGCCAGGAAGCCGGACAAGCGCTGGATCACCAGCCGAGCCGACAGGTTCTGCTGCAGCCACTCGTCGCCCCACTCGCCACGAGCTGCCGCAGCGATCGCCGCCGCGATGACCGTCGGCTCAGCCGAGCAAGTGCGGATAGCGCGCTTGTCGGCAGCGGACAGCACCAGCGGCGCACCGGCCGCTGCGACGAGGTCGACTACCCTGGCCACGCGATCGCCGCTGCCGGCCGGATGGGGGGTTACGGGGGGCGTACCCACCCGGGTTCCGGAGTGCGAAGACCCCCCTATATCCCCCCACTGAGGCGTCCGGACGTCCGGATCTGCGAGCCTCGCCGAGTCATTTTGCACTCGATTTCCGCTGCGGAGTACCGTCCGGACAGGGCCGCGAGACCGTCGCGTCACCTCGACATCCGGCCGGGCAAGTTCATCCGGCCGGTCCGCATCCGGACGGGAACTGGCATCCGTCGGAACGTCGGTTCTCTCTTGAGGCGAGCGCGGCGGCAACTGTCCGGCCGGACGCAGGTAGTCGGGTACATCCGGACTGGTTGCCAGGTACTCAAGTAGCTCGCGGTTGGCCTCCACCCACTCGCGGTAGGCCTTGTTGCGGGCATGCCAGAGCGCCGAGCGTTGGCGGTCTCTGTGTTGTGTCACCATCGCAGCCCAGCAGTGGTGCACAAGCAGCGGCGGCGGTGTATTCTGAGCATCAGCAGATCACCTCATCGAGCACCCGCTGCGCAACCCGGCCAAGGATCCGCGCGCGGGTGTTTGTGTGTCTGGGCCTTACTGGCCCGTTGTCGACAGAGTGCTAGGAAGTCGGCTGGGTGCGGCCCTCCTGTTTGCGACGTTGTGCACTGCGCGCCTGCGGCTGTACAGCTCGTGATTCTTGAGCAGCCGCCAACCGATCGACCTCCTCGCGAGTCACGCGATAGCGACCGCCCTCAGTCATTCGTCCGCGGAGCTTGCCCTCATTGATCCAGCGCGCAACCGTGCGGCCGGTCACACCAAGCAACTCGGCAGCTTTGTTCGCTGACAGCCACTCGATCGAAGGCGGCGGCGTTCTGTTCACAATGACATAGGGAGCATATAACCCGTAGGCGACACATGCGACACATGCCGGCGGCCGGCTATGACGATTACGTCACATAGCAAGCAGGCGGTCCACTTCGATGCTCAGTAATGGCCCAGCTGTTCAGGGTCCAGGCAATACTGGCACTGGCGCTCCACAGGGCAGGCATCATTTCGGGAGCTTTGTACGGTAGGTCGCCGGTTTGCTACGCGTGGTGGTGGTGTCTTCCAGTGCACTCAGAGCCCACCCCGCTCGCCGCCTGATCCCAGGGTCCGGCGAGCTCAATCGCTGCGCCAATCCTTCGCGTAGCTCCGGCGCGTCGACCTTGATCCCGAGCCTGACGTAGCGTCTGAACTCGCGCCGGTCGGGTCGGTCGACAACCGCAAGAACCACGCGGCGGAGACGGGTGGCTTCGCCGGGCCCGAGCGCCACCCGATTGATGTACCGAATCAGATCGGCCTTGACGTATCCCGAGCCTTGGCGCCACGGGTCCCGCTCGAGAAATCGAATCGCCAGCTCGAGCCCGGCGGGATCGCCTGCGTGTAGGCGACTGAGATCATCCCAGAAGCTGGCCGGCCCGGCGTCTCCGAACTCTTCGACGAGCTGCGGCCCAATGCGCCACCCCCTCAAGAGTCGTTGCGGCTATGGCGAGTAGACGCTGTTGGCGCGGCCGAGGAGGGCATGAACGTTCAGAGTGCAGCACCTACGCCGAAAATCAGGCCCCGATCCCGATCAGCAATGACTTCGCATGCCACATGAGCGTTCCCGCTTGACAGGATCAGTGCGAGCGCAAGGTTTAGCATTGGTGCAGGCGGGTGCCCAAGATCTCGATCGCGTGCAGCACGGCGTCGCGGTTCTTGGCGCTCTTGATCCAGGTGGACAACCGACTGGCGGCTGAACGATTCACATTCGGCATGCGCCTTCTATCCGTTGCGCGGACATAGCTCTCGAGGAATTTCAAGTGCGCGCCATTGAAAGCTCATAGGATCGCGCCAGCACACGGCGCCTGCAGCCACAGCGGCAGGTGGAAGTACCAATCCGTTGGCTGACCATCGATTTGCACTCTCTGGTTTTCCCACCGTTGTGCTGACCCACAGTGCGTACATGTGAGTTGACGTGGCCAGAAGAGGGAATAGCGGTCAGGGTGCTCAATGGCCACAATCGAGGCGCAACGTCTGCAGCGCGGGCAAAAGACGAGGAACAGGTTTGCGAAACTCGCCAGCCATTCCCCGTGATCGCTGAAACGCGCCGCGTCCACAGCCAGAGTGTGCAGCATTCAAGCAAGCCTGCTGCGTGGGAACGCTGGCGCATAATGCGCACCGGCCTTGGCAGTGCGGCTCTCGGCTGGCGTGTTGACCGAGTCCCCACTCCCGCCGCCGCAATTCGGGTACCCACTGGCGCTGCCGCCGCCCCGCAGCCGTTTACTCGCCCCGCCGCCCCCACACTCGGCCCAAGCCACCGATCTCGGGCCCGTCCGAGCGGCAGAAGTGGAGCGTTTCGACGATCGCTTGTTCGAGTTGATCCGCGAGAGCGCGGAGGAGCCGTGTGCGATCAAGGGCATCACGCCGGCTCGCGCACAGGCGATCCACTCCTCGTTCGCTCAGGTGTCAAGCATCGCCAACGTCGACTCGTGGCTGCGACACATCGGACTGGGCAAAGCTGATGCGCGCCGCGTGCGCGAGGCGTACGGCGACGACGCGGCCAGGCTGGTGCGCGAAAACCCGCATCGGCTGGCCAATGACATTCACGTCATCAGCTTTCTTACCGCCGACAGCTTGCGCCTCATGCTGGGCATCGCTCGGATATCCACCTTCCGCCTGCATGCCACCCTGAAGTACGTGTTCGGCCTGGTCGCTCGCACCGAGGACCATGCTTCTTTGCCGCTGGGGGAGCCGGCGGATCGTACCCCGGGCCCTGCGCCGGCAGCCACCCGCGTCCGGGCACTCGGTCCGACGCCAATCGGCCGCTCCGCTGTTATGGATGCGGCGGTAGAGTCCGTCGCACGCTAGGATTGTTTCCGCCTCCAGAACCACTGGGCGTCGGCGTCGGTTGTGGCGTGCAGTGCAGACCAGCTTTCTGTTGCGCTGCGGCGAGCTCCGCCTCGTGACCGGGAATTGCGTGTGCGTCACACAATGTGCCAGTAACGCCGCGCGCAGCGTCGCGCTGCGCGTTCTGTGCGTCGATCGCAGCTAGCTCCTGCGCTGATTGCGTAGGGCAGCTGAAGAAGCTCGGTGCGACGTGTGCCGGCGCGTTGGGCAAGCGCGGCGCGGCGTACATGATCTTGCCTGTCACCGGGTTGCGCTGGCCCGAGTCAGTCCAGCCAGCGGGCGGCGTACAGGTGTCCTGGGTCGTTGCGGCAGCCTGGCTTACGCCACCCATGACCATGAGTCCAAGGACCATCAGTCCGACTGCCAATTTGGATTTCACAGTCCTATCCGTAGTATGCCGAAAAGCCGACTGGCCCCCAATACTGACAGGCCGCGGTATTCGGCCAAACGAGCGGCGGTTCGTTGCCCCAACTGGAGTTCCAGTATTGGATCTCGTTGTCAGTGCAGTCGCCTTGGTTCGCGACCATCTCGACGGACAACTGCGCGCCTGGTGTCGTGTCGAGCGGGCTGACCATAGCGCCGATCCACCAGTCCTCTCCTGGCGTGATGTAAACCGTCGGCGTGAAACCGCAGTAGTAGAAGCCGGCGGCGACATTACCGTTTATGCCACCGACCTGGAGGTTGTCGCATTGCGCCGCCAAACTGTGCGCCTGCTCCATGTCCGTCGGGCCTAAAGACTCGTGGGTATACAGAGCCATGTTGATGTAGGTCGCCTTGGTGTCACCGTTCAGCCAGATGCCAAAGTGGTTGACGGCGAAGTACGAACTGCCCGAGGTGTTGTAGTTGGACACCATCAGCTGCCCCTGCGGAACGTAACCATGCGAGGTATAGCCGCCCACCGGCGACAGCCCCGGAGCGCCAACGTTAGCGGCTGTCCAGAACGAGCCGCTTGGCGTCGGCGCGCTGGTCGGATACTGGTCGCTCGCGTAGAACGGCATATTCCCGATAGGGGCATTGTCCGTGTTCGAGCCGCAGTTGCCCCAGTCCAGCGGCATCCACCAGCACGACCAGGTGCCCGTCGTGTAGCTCTGATCCGTCAGCGAATACACCGATGGTGATGACGGGTCCACGTGCAGAGCCATCGTAATAGGGTTACCCTGACGGACCCCAATGTTCGCCGGTGTAGTCTGCCCCTGCGAGATAGAGGTGGACAGGTTGCAGTGGTTCCAGCCGGGCACCTGCGCGTACAGCCCGCACGTGGCGATGAGCGGGTTCCCGGATTCGGCGGGGTCGTACATGCCCAGGTCGATCCAGTTGTTGAACCACGTGTTGGTGTCAAGGTAAACGTAGAGCGAGTTCGCGAAGCCCGTGTGTAAGACCGAGTAGGGAAAACCGTTCGTCGGCTGAAACGCGCCGTTGGACTGCCAGGACGAGTACGGCGTCGAGATCACCGAGCCGTCGTTGCCCACGAGCGTCGTTGCGAACGCGGCGGCCGGCGCCCCGAGCACCAGGGCTGGCAGCAGCAGTACGAGGCCGATGCTTCTACGCATGCCCACCTCCGCAGACCAAAAACGCGGCGGGCTATAGCAGGATCCGTACCAACTCGTATAAGCGCTACATCCGCCGTGGTGGTGGCGGTCGAGTCAGGCTTGAGGAAGGCTGGCGCCAGCAGCCGCGGGAATTTGGCGCAGATGCCGATAGATCGAAGCGCGGCTGACGCCGAGGGTGCGGGCGATCTCGGCCAGCGTGTGCTCGCGTGAGTCGTACAGCTGGCGGGCGAGCGTCAGCTTGGTGGGCGTCATGGTGCTCGGCCGACCACCGGCACGACCGCGCGCACGCGCCGCGGCCAGCCCGGCCAGGGTGCGCTGGCGAATGAGATCGCGTTCGAATTCGGCCAGCGCGCCAAAGATATGGAAGATCAGCTTGCCGCCGGGCGAGGTGGTGTCAATGTTCTCCTGCAAGCTGCGGAAGCCGACGTCGCGCCGCTGGAGCTCGGCGACGGTGTCGATCAGGTGGCGCAAGGAACGACCAAGGCGGTCGAGCTTCCACACCACGAGCGTGTCGCCGGGCCGCAGTTGATCGAGGACTTTGGCGAGCTGCGGGCGATCGTCGAGGGCGCCACTGGCGGTGTCGACGAAGACGCGGTAGCAGCTGGCGGCTTTGAGGGCATCCAACTGAAGATCAGGGTTCTGATCGGTGGTGGAGACGCGGGCATAGCCGAGCAGGTGCGCCATAGCTGCCCGCGCAGTGTATCACAAACCCTGGTACCCCGAGCTTGTGAGACGTAGATAATGGACACGCCTTCTGAACGGCCAATCAGCCTCTAGAAAGCAAGCAAAACCAGGAGTGTCAAAAAGGAACGTTTCTGAACATCGGGGAGTCCACGGTCAAGTCGAAGGCGCCTTGCTGCTGCTGTTCCTCGTG
>Ga0213876_10000728_pt1 | contig 22855 bp, 18 predicted proteins | sample BarmaccomBMRX_R9_FD_160113 | JGI IMG/M metagenome (GOLD analysis project Ga0213876, IMG submission 160113) | Root-associated microbial communities from Barbacenia macrantha in rupestrian grasslands, the National Park of Serra do Cipo, Brazil - RX_R9 | ecosystem: Host-associated > Plants > Roots... | reverse complement strand
CCTCCACGACGGCGAGGAGGATGGCCGCCTCGCCGTCGTAGAGCAGCATCGTCAGGAAGACGAAGGTGTCCGTCGCGGTCACCTCGCCCTTGACGCGCGGAATCTTGACGATGGCGCGCGCGCCCACGCCGAGCGTGACGAGGGCGATGGCGGCGTAGCTCAAGTCGAGCTGATGCCAGTGCAGTTCCCACGCGGAGAAGAGGCACGCGAACGTGCCCACGACTCCGGTCAGCGCCATGAACCCCGCGCGCGCGCGCGACATATTAGCGCCCGCCTTCATACCGCCTCGTTCGCCCATTAAGCTACCCACCGCCTCCGCCTTCTCCCTTTCAAACAGTCTCAGTGGCCGATCAAACCTCAGTCGCCGCCCGCGAGCGTGTCGGTCGTCATCGTCCCGTCGCTGGCGAGTATCGCGTCGCTGGCGAGTATCCCGTCGCCGCCGAGCATGCCGTCCGAAGCGAGTATCGCGTCGCTGGCGAGTATCGCGGTGCCGAGGAAGAAGTCGCCGCCGCCGAGCGGCTCGCCGTCGCTCGTCAATATCGAGTCGGAGGCGAGGATGGCGTCGGTGTACATGGTCGCGTCGCTGGCGAGGATGCCGTCGGAAGCGAGGATGCCGTCGCCGAGCAGCGCGCCGCGGTCGTAGACCTTCTGATACTTCGTGATTAGCTCCGTACCGCTCGCGTAAGTCTGCCCCGCGACGACCCCGCCCGCCCAGGGGAACTGGAAGCCCGCGATGGTCGTCGAGTGCGTCGGCGTCGCGCCCGTCAGCAACGGGTCGCCGAGCGCGAGGCCGCCCGAACAGTCGGTGCGCGTGAGCGCGGCGACGCGCACGGCCCCTTCGATGTTCAATTCGCCGGCGCCCTGCTCGAACATGTTGTATCCGGCGAGCGGCTGCGCCGTGTACATGAGGAGCATCTTCACCATGTTCGGCGTCAGGGACGGGTTGGCCTGAAGGAGCAGGGCGGCCGCGCCGCTGACGAGCGGCGTCGCCATCGAGGTGCCGCTCAGCCTCATCATCGCGTGGTCGGCGTTGCCGTCGGCGTAGGCTTCCAGTTCGGGGTGGGCGGTGACGAGTGCGTTGCCCGCGGATTCGGCGGAGACGAGCTTGTTGCCGGGCGCGACGAGGTCGGGCTTGACGAGGTTGTCGTGATGCACGCCGCCCGAAGAGTCCGTCCAGTAGGAGCGCGTCGGGCCGCGCGAGCTGTAGGTCGTGACAGAGTCGTCCGAGCGCGAGTCGGTGTCGAAGGTGTTCGACGCCCCGACCGTGATCGCCGAGGGCTCGATGCCGGGCGAGTGGATGAGGCCGTAGACCTTCTGCCCGTCGGCGTCCTTCCCCTCGTTGCCCGCGGCGGCGACGACGACGACGCCGGCGTCCACGAGCGAGCGCACGGCGAGGCAGAGCGGGTCGTTGCGGTAGGAGTCCACCGCGGCGGCCCCGAGGCTGATGTTGACGACGCGCACGTTGTAGGTCGCGCGGTTGTCCATCACCCACTCGAGCGCGTCGAGGAGGTCGGCGGTCGTGCCCGCGCCGTCGGCGCCGAGCACGCGCAGGTTGATCACGTTCGCGTTGGGGGCGACGCCGGTGTAAGCGCCGCTCGCGACCGAGCCGTTCCCGGCGGCGAGCGCCGCGACGTGCGTGCCGTGCCCGAAGGGGTCGCCCGGTGAGGCGCTTGAGCCCGTGAAGTCAACGTCGGCGACGACGCGGGTGTTACCGCTCTGGTCGTCAAAGGAGTCGTGCGCGTGCGAGACGCCGGAGTCGATGACGGCGATGCCGACGCCCGTGCCGTCGAGCGTGTAACTGCCGCCGGAGGCGGCCTGCGTGCGCACCGCATCCGCGCCCGTCGTCAGAGACACGTGGCCGAGCATGTGTGTCGGCCTGTCCTTCGAGATATACCTGACCTCGGGCAGTTCGGCCAATGCGGTCAACGCAAGCGCGGGCAGCTCGACGGCCGCAGCCCTGAAATTGCTGAAGCGGTGTAGCACACGCCCGCCCCGCGCGGCTATGAGCCCGTCGAACTGGGCGTCGAGCCAGCCCTCGGCCTGGATGATGGCGCGCACGGGTTCGGCGGCGGGCTGTTTTTCCGCCCGCAAGTTCGCGGCCGGGGCCGGGAGCAGGTCGGGAGATATTTTTAAGGCCGGGGCGGCGACGCCCTCGAAGTGAGAGACGGAGGCGCGTTCTTGGGCCCGCGCCGGGCGCGCAGTCACCATGCACGGGACTAAGAGCGCGAGACAGAGCAGACAGAGCAGCGAGGGGGAATGTCCGGGTTTCATCGGTTGTCCTCTCATGCACGTTTGGGAGTGTCAGGGCCTACGTGGGCGTGCGGCCGTGAACGTACGTGCAAATCCCGTGCAACGTCTGGGGGACGTGAGGGCGGCGGCTTGCAGAGGGCGGTGGATTGAAGCAGAAGCTTCCGTCTAAGCGGTTTTTCGGACTCGGCCGGGCGTCAGGCTTACTCCTCCGTGGCGGCCGTCGGGCGGGTCGGCATCGGGAATCCGACGCCCTTTTTTACACGGTGTCAAAGTTTTGACGGCGCGGGCGCGGCCCGTCACTCGCCCTCGGCACCGGCTGACTCCTTCTCCCACTCGATTCCGAGGCGCTTCAACTTCTCGACGAAGGTCGTGCGCTTCATGCCGAGCAGTTGTGCGGCGCGCATCTTGTTGCCGCCCGTCCTGGACAGGGACTGCAACAGCAGGTCGCGCTCCACCTTCGTAACGACGGCGTCGAAGTCTACACGGTCGCCGGGACCGCCCGGCTGCGTCCCTGCTTTCGGGGCGGGGGCCGGCGGGGCGGGCGCGGCTGCCGCCTCGCGCACCTCCTCCGGGAGGTCTTGCAGGCGAATTTCGGTGTTGGCCCCGGTCAGCGCCGCGGCGCGCTCGACGGCGTTTTGAAGTTGACGCACGTTGCCCGGCCAGCGATAGCTGACGAGCGACTCCCACGCGTCATCGGAGATGGTCTTGGGGGGCAGACCCGTCGAAGCGCAGAACTTCGCCAGCAGGTGCTCCGCGAGGGGGCGGATGTCCTCGCGTCGCTCCCGCAGCGGCGGAAGGCGCAGGTTCACGACGTTGAGTCGATAATAGAGATCAGGGCGGAAGGCCCCCTCATCGATCCGCCTCTGGAGGTCGGCGCTCGTCGCGGCCACCACGCGCACGTCAACTTTGACGGTGCGCGACGACCCGAGTTTCTCGAACTCGCGCTCCTGCAAAACGCGCAGCAGCTTGGACTGGAGGGGCAGTCCCATGTCGCCGATCTCGTCGAGGAAGAGAGTGCCGCCGTCGGCCTGCTCGAAGCGCCCCTCGCGCCCGCTCTGCGCGCCTGTGAAGGCGCCCTTCACGTGGCCGAAGAGTTCGTCCTCGAGCAACTGCTCGGGCACCGCCGCGCAGTTGAGCGCCACCAGCGCTTTCTCGCTGCGCGGGCTGAGCTGGTGTACGGCGCGCGCGATCATCTCTTTGCCCGTCCCGGTCTCGCCGGTCACCAGCACGGTCGTCCGGAACGGCGCGACGGCGCGAACCTCTTCGAGCAGCTTCCGCATGGCAGGCGCGGCGGCGATAAGATTACCGGCAGGGCCTTCGCCGGCACCGCCTTGCATGACGGCGCGAGTCCGCGCCGCGCGCTCGGCGGCGACGCGAATCGTCCCGAGCAGCCCATCCAGCGCGAAAGGCTTCGTGATGAAGTCCGCCGCGCCCCTCTTCATCGCCTCGACGGCCGTATCGACCGTGCCGTGGGCGGTGATGACGATGGACAGGATGCCCGGCCGCAGTCGCGGGCAGTGGCGCAGGAGGTCGAGCCCGGACATCCCCGGCAGGGCCACGTCGGTGACTAAGATGTCGAACGGCTCGTCACGCAGCCGCTCGACGGCGGCCTCGGCGGTAGCCACGCCCTGCGCATCATAATCCTCTATCGCCGCCGCCTCCAGGAGGACTTCCCGTAGACGGTCATCGTCTTCAACGAAGAGGATTTTGATATTCATAACCGTGGTTGAGGTTCGGACGTGCCCGCGACGAAGCTGAGGCGTCGGCCAACCTATCTACATGGTACGCGCTCCGCGGGAAGATTGTAAATTACTTCGCACCTCAGAGCCCGCGGGTGAGGCTCTGAGGTGCGAGTTGCGGCGTACTTCTTTGCGGGTAGAGCTTTGGGCTGAAGGGTCAGCGCAGGGCGATGTTCTGACCCTGCAGTAGGGCCGTGGCGGTACCGAGGTTGATTATTCTCGCGCTGCCCTACCGCCGGCCTCCAGGTTGCGCGCGTAGTTCGAACGTGCCGCTGGCGAGCACCTCCCGCCGAGGCGCTGCTCGCGCTCGACACGTGCTCAACGCCTTTCGGCATCATTGGAATCTTCACTGCTTGGCGAAATCCCTGTCCAGCCCCAGCGCCATGTGCTCAACGCCTTTCGGCATCATTGGAATCTTCACTCCGCTACCGGCCGCGCTCGCGGGGCTGGCCGCCTCGTGCTCAACGCCTTTCGGCATCATTGGAATCTTCACTCCTGGCATCGTCTCGGAACAATGGGCGCTTGATACGTGCTCAACGCCTTTCGGCATCATTGGAATCTTCACAGCCACGCCGCCAAACCGATTGTGATTAGTTTTCTGTGCTCAACGCCTTTCGGCATCATTGGAATCTTCACGAGAAAGCCGGGTACAAGAGTGCCGGGGCTCTAGGGTGCTCAACGCCTTTCGGCATCATTGGAATCTTCACTTAGTAACCACTACTGAGTATTATCCAAAGGCTTTTGTGCTCAACGCCTTTCGGCATCATTGGAATCTTCACAGTTTTTCCAGACGACTTCCGGCGAGACAATTTTAGTGCTCAACGCCTTTCGGCATCATTGGAATCTTCACCCCGAGCATTTAGATTATTACAAACCCCATTGGAGTGCTCAACGCCTTTCGGCATCATTGGAATCTTCACACGGCCTCGACGGCGGTTTCCCCGCCGATCTGTCTGTGCTCAACGCTTTTCGGCATCATTGGAATCTTCACGCCGCTTCGATTGCTTCGCGGGCTCGCTCAACTGGTGCTCAACGCCTTTCGGCATCATTGGAATCTTCACTCCTTGCTTGGAGCGGCTCGAATCAATCCCCCTACCCGGTGCTCAACGCCTTTCGGCATCATTGGAATCTTCACTCACGGCTTTCATCTTGGTGGTTTGAATCTTGCTGGTGCTCAACGCCTTTCGGCATCATTGGAATCTTCACATGCCTAAAGGTTTCCAGGCGCACGTCCACGGGTTGTGCTCAACGCCTTTCGGCATCATTGGAATCTTCACGCGAAGGCCGAGAACAAGCTCAAGGTCGATTTTTCCGTGTGCTCAACGCCTTTCGGCATCATTGGAATCTTCACATGAGCGGTTGCGGCAAGAGCACGCTCATGCGGGCGTGCTCAACGCCTTTCGGCATCATTGGAATCTTCACCACGTCCGCCAGCGTGAAGCCCTGCGTCAGTTTCAGGTGCTCAACGCCTTTCGGCATCATTGGAATCTTCACTCCGTCAGCGCCGGAACCGTGCGAAGGCACATCATTCAGTGCTCAACGCCTTTCGGCATCATTGGAATCTTCACCACTTATGCCTCTGACGGAAAGAAGATACAACTTCATGTGCTCAACGCCTTTCGGCATCATTGGAATCTTCACGGCTGCGGGGAGGCTTTGATGATTCGGTGCAGCTGTGCTCAACGCCTTTCGGCATCATTGGAATCTTCACGGACGGCCGCGCGCTGCGCGCCAGTGCCGACTTCTGTGCTCAACGCCTTTCGGCATCATTGGAATCTTCACCAACCCTCAAAGGCACGAATCTCCGTATGGAGTGTGAGTGCTCAACGCCTTTCGGCATCATTGGAATCTTCACTAGACCCGGAACTCAAAGGCGGCTCTCTGAACGAGCGGTGCTCAACGCCTTTCGGCATCATTGGAATCTTCACGAGCTTCGCTTAAGGTAGAATCGGACATCGGATAGCAGTGCTCAACGCCTTTCGGCATCATTGGAATCTTCACTCATTGAGAACGTCACGCCGAGTAATCCGCGCGACCTCAGTGCTCAACGCCTTTCGGCATCATTGGAATCTTCACGCCTGCAATGCAAGAAGAAGATGACCGCCCGTACGCGGTGCTCAACGCCTTTCGGCATCATTGGAATCTTCACTTCCAGCGATATCCACGACAATCCAAACCTTCTTAGAGTGCTCAACGCCTTTCGGCATCATTGGAATCTTCACCCGAAGCGCAACGGCGCCCGGCCCGCGAACGTCTCGTGCTCAACGCCTTTCGGCATCATTGGAATCTTCACGTAATGCTCGCGCGACTCTTTCATCCGCTGGACTTGTGCTCAACGCCTTTCGGCATCATTGGAATCTTCACGCAGGCCGAGGCGCGCGACCACTCGCGCTTCATCCTGTGCTCAACGCCTTTCGGCATCATTGGAATCTTCACACCCGCAAAATAGAGCCGATGGGCTTGCGTGAGTTCGGTGCTCAACGCCTTTCGGCATCATTGGAATCTTCACGGATCGGCGGCGTCGGGGTCTTCAGTTCGATTCCAAGGTGCTCAACGCCTTTCGGCATCATTGGAATCTTCACTCAACGACACAAACCGCACAGACTCTCACGGCCGCCATGTGCTCAACGCCTTTCGGCATCATTGGAATCTTCACCGGCCCATGTCCTCGAACAGCTTCATCTTCTCTTCGTGCTCAACGCCTTTCGGCATCATTGGAATCTTCACAATCGGTTAAGCCGTCGCCTACATCCCAGAACTGAAGTGCTCAACGCCTTTCGGCATCATTGGAATCTTCACAAGCCCGCGGCGTTCGGCTCCGTCCCGACACCGCCCGTGCTCAACGCCTTTCGGCATCATTGGAATCTTCACAGGAAGGCGGGCAGTCCTTCGCTCTCGATCTCGTCCTGGATGTGCTCAACGCCTTTCGGCATCATTGGAATCTTCACGCTGTTGGGGCATGGGAAGAAGGGTTAGGCCGCGCCGTGCTCAACGCCTTTCGGCATCATTGGAATCTTCACTCGCACACTGCTCCCACGGAAAGGTCGCGGCATGAAGTGCTCAACGCCTTTCGGCATCATTGGAATCTTCACGACGCGAACGTCGGCGTCATCCAACTCACTTACGACCTGTGCTCAACGCCTTTCGGCATCATTGGAATCTTCACGAGACGCTCGCGGTCCTGACCGTGACCGCCGCCGTGTGCTCAACGCCTTTCGGCATCATTGGAATCTTCACGCCGCCCACGTCGCTGCCGACGTTGCCCGTCGAATGTGCTCAACGCCTTTCGGCATCATTGGAATCTTCACTTTCGAGTATTAGATGTAATGTCGTGAACTGTGCGGTGCTCAACGCCTTTCGGCATCATTGGAATCTTCACTCGAATCTGTCTAATGTCTCCGCGGCATCATTTATAAATGTGCTCAACGCCTTTCGGCATCATTGGAATCTTCACTCGTCGGAGGGAGCACGCCCGCCACGCCGCCGTTGAGTGCTCAACGCCTTTCGGCATCATTGGAATCTTCACATAGATTGATGATAAAGTTTAATACCGACTCGCGTATGTGCTCAACGCCTTTCGGCATCATTGGAATCTTCACGAGCCGAGCCACCGGCGGGCCATCTCCGCGTGAACCTGTGCTCAACGCCTTTCGGCATCATTGGAATCTTCACAGCAAGGACTACGGGTTGGGTGACAGTTCAGCCGCAGGTGCTCAACGCCTTTCGGCATCATTGGAATCTTCACCATTGATACGTCAGAAAGAGTCTATAGAAGGGTTCTTGAAAGTGCTCAACGCCTTTCGGCATCATTGGAATCTTCACTGTCGAGCCTGTGGAGTAAGCACTCGACCGTGCGAGTGCTCAACGCCTTTCGGCATCATTGGAATCTTCACCAGTTCGGCCAGCGTCCGGTGCTGGCCGTCCTTCATAAGTGCTCAACGCCTTTCGGCATCATTGGAATCTTCACGCGGGCCTCAACGACTCGAACCTGAAGTGGCGTCGGCGGTGCTCAACGCCTTTCGGCATCATTGGAATCTTCACGATCGAGAAAGGGTCCGGGCTGTCGGCTGTCGATTTGTGCTCAACGCCTTTCGGCATCATTGGAATCTTCACTCTGCTCGACGGCGAGAAGCCGTCTGGACCGGCGAGGTGCTCAACGCCTTTCGGCATCATTGGAATCTTCACTGACCTTCTGCAAGTTGGAGGGCCAGTGGTACGGCGCGTGCTCAACGCCTTTCGGCATCATTGGAATCTTCACTACTCCCCAACGGCGGCATCTCTCTCCTAGTGCTGTGCTCAACGCCTTTCGGCATCATTGGAATCTTCACTCGCTCACGATTCAGGTGACGCGGCAGGATGCCAAGTGCTCAACGCCTTTCGGCATCATTGGAATCTTCACAGGTTCCGGGGTGGAAGGCTCGCGCCCGCTTCTTTGTGCTCAACGCCTTTCGGCATCATTGGAATCTTCACGCAGACGTACTCCGCGTGGCGCATATTCAACTTAATGTGCTCAACGCCTTTCGGCATCATTGGAATCTTCACTCGATGGAGGTCAAAGTAGGCGGCACGAGCAAAGTGTGCTCAACGCCTTTCGGCATCATTGGAATCTTCACTGCGCGATGACCTTGAACAGCTTCCGGTACGTGAAGTGCTCAACGCCTTTCGGCATCATTGGAATCTTCACGATCGTTGAGCGCGTGCGACTCGGCCGCTTCAAAGTGCTCAACGCCTTTCGGCATCATTGGAATCTTCACGATCGCAACTCTCATAATTATCAACGGGAGTTAGGTGCTCAACGCCTTTCGGCATCATTGGAATCTTCACCAACTCACGGCCGGAGACAAAAATTCCGGTGGCGCTGTGCTCAACGCCTTTCGGCATCATTGGAATCTTCACATCGCCGGCATCATCCTCTCGGCGGCGGCGGCTCTGTGCTCAACGCCTTTCGGCATCATTGGAATCTTCACCCTGTAATACCTGTGGGGTGAGCGAGCGCCGCGATCCGTGCTCAACGCCTTTCGGCATCATTGGAATCTTCACCTCCAAACCTTCGCGCAGATACTTCGCATCGGCAGGTGCTCAACGCCTTTCGGCATCATTGGAATCTTCACGCGAAGCCAGTCAAGGGCAACCCGAGCGACGCCTTCAGTGCTCAACGCCTTTCGGCATCATTGGAATCTTCACCTACCTAATCGCTGGGGGCGTGGGGCTCCTCTTTGTGTGCTCAACGCCTTTCGGCATCATTGGAATCTTCACCTCGCGGCGCGCAAGGAAGGTTTCCGGCCTCTCCCGTGCTCAACGCCTTTCGGCATCATTGGAATCTTCACTGACAGTCGGAGCAGACGTAGAAGGTCGGCCCCGGGTGCTCAACGCCTTTCGGCATCATTGGAATCTTCACCTCTTTCCATTCCCATTCGTCACGACCTCCGCATTCAGGTGCTCAACGCCTTTCGGCATCATTGGAATCTTCACCGTTTGAGGTGCGTGTAGCTTGAGGGGTATGACGAGTGCTCAACGCCTTTCGGCATCATTGGAATCTTCACGTGCGCAAGGTCGGTTGGACTGACAACCCCGTCCAGTGCTCAACGCCTTTCGGCATCATTGGAATCTTCACGTACCCAAGGGCACGGAGGGGCGCACGGCCTACGCGTGCTCAACGCCTTTCGGCATCATTGGAATCTTCACTTCAACTTCTGCACGAATCTTAGCAGCTAGGATTGGTGCTCAACGCCTTTCGGCATCATTGGAATCTTCACACCGGGGAAACAGAAAGTCGGCGCTCGCTCGGGTGAGTGCTCAACGCCTTTCGGCATCATTGGAATCTTCACTCAAAGTCAACGTTGCGGAATGGACGCAGGACGAGTGCTCAACGCCTTTCGGCATCATTGGAATCTTCACACAGCTATCCATTTCCACCCCAACATCTTCGCTGCGTGCTCAACGCCTTTCGGCATCATTGGAATCTTCACGTAGGTTCGAGGCTGATGGTTAAAGCTGCTGATATGTGCTCAACGCCTTTCGGCATCATTGGAATCTTCACTCAGTCGCTTCTTTGTAACGACGTTCTAACGATTCAACGTGCTCAACGCCTTTCGGCATCATTGGAATCTTCACCGCGGGGGTGCCAAGACACGGAGGTGCAGTAATTTATGTGGCCGGTTGCGGGGATGTCGGATTTCTGTGAAGAGTACATGGGTTTCGGCCTCGGCACTGTCAGAGATGTGTTCCTAACCTGTTGAGACACAGACAGTTTTTCACTCTCAGGTATTGGCGCCACGACGCATGAGTGATAAGTCATTGGTCTGTGTGCTCTTACTGAGTTGGTCTTTACTCCTGCCCCAACACAAGCGCAGGTACTTGCGTTCGTTCAGGCGGCATAAAATCGCCCCGCCGCGGCGGGGTGTCGAAGGGGCCTGCTTTACGTTATTTCAAAGCTTTGAGCTTCGTCGAGCCAAGACTCCGGCCGGTTGTGGGCGGCCACGCGGCGCTCGCAGGGCTCGCAGAGGCTGATGATGAGCAGGCGGTCTTCGCCCGTCATGAGCTCCTCCAACTCCCAGCGCAGGCGCTCCATGTGGCGCACGGTCAGCCGGCACCTGAAGATGGAGTATTGCAGGCGGCGGCCGTAGCCGTGCAGCAGCTTGTAGACGCGCCGCCAGCGCTTCGGCTCGGTGATGTCGTAGCAGACCACGTACCACTGCTTGGTTTCCATGCCGGCTCCGTACCCTGGCTAGCGCAGGCGCATGCGTGCAAAGAGCCCGCCCTCGCCCATCCACTCCTTCTCCAGCAGCCGCGCCTCCAGCTCCAGCAGACGCGAGTACGTCAGCGAGTGGCCGATGACCGGGTGCTTCCAGCGGTCTGCCTTGCGCCGCTCGTAGATGCCTATGAACTTCCTGCGGCCCGCGTCCGACAGCCACACCTGCCGCCCCGCGATCTGAAAATCTTCGCGCTCGTCCCACTGCCGCCGGTTGATCGAGGCGATCACGGGCAGGTCCACGAGCGGCACGCGGAACAGCTCCATCAGGTCGAGCGCGAGCGGGTGCGCCTGCGAGCGCGGCTGGTGGTAGAAGCCCAGAGAGGGGTCGAGCCCCACCGCCAGGATCGCGTTCGTCACGTCCTTCAGGAGGAGCGCATAGCCGTACGACAGCAGCGCGTTGCAACGGTCTCGCGGCGGACGGCGGCTGCGCCCGTCGGGCCGCATCGCCTCGCCCGCCTCGGACACGACGAGGTGCGGGAGCGCGCCGAAGTAGTGCGCGCCGGCGCCGCCTTCGAAGCCGCGCAGGGAGTCTATGCTCGCCGCGCGCGACATCGGCGAGAGAAGCTTGCGCATCCCGACGATGCTGTCGCGCACCCCGCGCACGTCGCGCCCGGCCTCGCGGCTCGCGCGCAGGAGGAAGCTCAACTGCCCGCGCACGCGCGCCTCCGCCAGCCTCCGCGCCAGCTTCAGGCACAACTCCGGGTCGGTCAGCGCGCGGTACTGCCGTATGCGGCGCTGCACCGAGCCCATCCCGGCGACCCACGCGCCCATGTAACGACCGCCGCCCGTGACCCAGTGCACCCCGACCTCCTGCTCCGCGCAGAGCCTGAGCGCCTGCGTCGTGATCTGCGCGAACCCGTGCAGCACGACCTGCCCGACTTCGTGCACGGGGTGCAACTGCGCGGGCTCTTCGGGCGCGCTGACCTCGAAGCGGTCGCCCTTGCGCCCGACGCGCGCCCCCTGGGTCAAAACGTGCAGCGTGCGCCGGTCGTCGTCTGCCGGGAACAGCCTGAGCGTCTGACGCCCCTCGCCCTCCGCACGTTCGTTCCCCTGCCGCTCCAGAGCCTCCGGCGCTTCACTCAAACGCATCGCCAGCCGCGCCTCCTCCGGCAGGCAGACCGGGGCGAGCGAACACTTGACGCAGAGCCGCTCGTTCTCCGCCACCGGCGGGCGCTCCACGCTCGCCTGTAACTCGCGCGCACGCGCGACGGCCCTCGCCAAATCCTCCCGCGCCCGCGCGTCGAAGGGCACGTGGACGAGCACGTTGTCCGCGTGATACCTGACGCGCCCCTCCAGCACCTCGCGCCCCGTGTGCTCCTCGACCAGCGCCGCGTAGGCGATCACCTGCAAGCGGTCGCTCGGCCACGCCGCGGCCTCCCCCTCGCGCCCGCGTGCCGAACGCCCGCGCTTGTGCTCGTACGGCACCACCTCCCCGTCCCTTCGCCGCACGCAGTCAACCTTCCCCATCAGCCCCCAACGCTCGCTCTGCAGATTAAACGTCAGCCACTCCTCCTCGTCCTCCTCCCGCGCCAACTCCGCGTGCAGCCGCCGCCCCGCGTACACCCGCTCGTCCGCCACCCGCACCTCCTCCACCTCCTCCAGGTAGAACAGGCGCTCGCAATACGCCAGCGCGTGCAGCGACATGATGCGTAACGGGGTCATATCAGTCCTCTTTCAGTGTGTACCGGCAGTTCGAGCGGCAACTATCTGCGTCCATTGCCACTGCTCTCCATCCGGAGGCGAGTCCAAAGGAGACGCTTCCGCCTCAAATTCGTAGCGACGCCATCTGGTGCCCGCCGCGCCCACGTGGTCAACCCAGACGGGCAATTCCAGCGGGCCGGTATCGTTGGGTATCAAGCGATGCCATCCGCCTTCGATTCTTCCACATAGGCTCACGTCGTTGACGGCGTCGTCACTCAACCCCAGGTAAAGCACGCCCTGGCGCTCCACCTCCTGCGGCGAGCGCAAAGCACGCAGCAGACGCTCCTCAAGGCTGTTGCCCTTCGATAATTCGTCGCCGTTCGGCTTTTCTTGTGCCGAATCAACCCAGCACAAGAACTCTATGCCGCAGACGGTCTCGATAAAGTCTGGGGCGTTGCCGAGTGTCGATTGTTTGCTTGGCACCCCGTACTTGAAGCGGCTCAGCTTGCGTAGTGTGGTCGCAATGCGCGGCAGGCAAGGGCGGCTGCATTCCCTGTACACTGCTTCGCGGCAGGCGTACGCGAAGGCCAGACGCACGCCCTCGTGTCGCTTGCGAAAGTGCTCGCCGACCAGAGAGAGCAGCATCCCGTAAACCGTCGCGGGCGGCGGCAGAGGATACGTCTCCGCAAACGAGCGCGCGAAAGACTTGCGGAAGCTCGCGTATGGGGCTTCGACGTGGAGCGTAATCAATGCCTCACCCTCCGTTTCTACTTAGCGCGGCGAACCCCCCGTCCATCTTCGCAATCCTGGCGCGGGCCTCGTCCGCCGCCTCTTTTACACCGGCAACAACGGCGGCCCCCAACTTCTTCAACTCCGCGCCGCCCTCCGTGGACGCGACCTCCCCGCCGACCACCAGCTCGTTCGATGGGATGTCTCCGCTTCGCACGCGGTCGATAAGTTTCTCAATCGTGAAGGTGCGATTCTCCTCGTCATGCTCGAAGCAGTTCTGAATCTTTGAGGAGTGCGCGTTCGTCACCCTGAGGACGATGGACGCGGGCGAGAAATCGTAGGCGAACCGCGCGTGGTTGCCGGCCACCGGCGGCGGGTCAACGACGGCGTCGATCAGGTGCCCGATGTTCTCCTTCTTGATCACGTCGTCAAGATTCAGCCCGAACGAGTATTGATACTCGGTCGTGTGCATCTCCGCGCTGTAAAGAGAGAGTTTTCCTTTCACCTTCTCGCCGCTCACGGCGTTGAAAGACAGCTCGCCGCGATAAGGGCGCAGTGAGACGGCGCGCCCGACGGCCAGCGGGCCGGGTCTTTTGGTCGTTTTGCCTTTCGGCTTCTTCTTCGACGGCTTCGCGGCCTCGTCTCCCCCTTCGGCCTCTTCCGCCTCCTTTTCGGCCTGCGCCGCCGCCGCGTCCATAAAGCCCATCAGGTCGTCATCGATGTAAACGTCGCCGTCCGAGTTCCAGTACGCCCGTTTTTCATCCTCGTAAAAAAGCCCCTTGTCGGTGTGCGGCTCGTAAGAGCGGTTAACTTTTAAGCCTTCGAGCTGGAAGCGATAGCGGAGCGCGAAGCGGATCGCCTCAGCGGATACGCTGGTGTGCAGATCGTCCTGGTGGAAGACTTTTTGCAGGGTCGTCGTGTTGCCGATGTTGTCGCCGCGGTTGTTCGCCGCGACCGCCTCGCCCGTGAGCACAGTGCCGTAGAGATAGTTCGTCGCCATGATTAGACTGCTCCTCCCGTCGCCGTTTTGCTTTCGTCGCCCGCGTAGCTCACGAGGGCAAAAAGACAAAGATTCTGGAAGCGCTCGAAGTTGCGCTGGTTGAACATGAACTTGCGTATGCGCTCGCCGTGCTCGCGCATGGTTTTGAGCGAGCCGCCCTTCGTGGCGTCGGCGCAGAAACGCAGGAACCAACTCGCCAGCATGTCGGCGGTCTTCGCCCGCAGGATGTCGTTGCGCGTTCTTTCGCGCTCGACTTCCACGAGGCGTCCGAAATCAAGCCCTTCGCTCCGGGCGCGTTCGCCGAGCGCGCCCATCCTGAAACGCCATGCCTCCTGAAAGGCGCGGATGATGGTCTGGTCATCGGCGTCTTTGATTGCAGCTTGCATTGCCCTCAATCCTCCTCTTGCATAGAGCATCTGGTTGAACTCTTTCTTCTCGCCGACAAGGCCTTTGAAATGCGCGCACCAGTGCCGTTCGGCGGCAAGGTTCGCCGCAACAAGTTCGGGCACAGGACTGACGGGAAGCGCAAACGCCCCGCCCTCTTTGTTCTTAACAATCCTGCTTCTGCTCAAGTGTTGGTAAGCGGCTTTGAAGACGGCCATCTCCGCATAATCGCTTCTGACCTTTGCGATCAGGCTGCGGTTAATCTGATTCTTGTCCCAGGACACTTTGCCCATCGCTACCACGACGCAGCCAGCCGCGCTTTTTTCGCTCGTCACCTCATCGGCTTGCAGGTCGATTAGGAAGCGCATCGCGGCTTCCTCAGCGCCGCCGACGACACGGTCACGGTAAGTGTTGCTGAAACGATGAAAATCCTGACCTGACGTGGCAATGCGCTCGATTGCTTTTGCGAAAGCCGGAAGGTCTATGACATCCGGGATGATGAGGCAGGATTGGGCCTTCTCCTGGAAGGTGTGCGGGCGTAAGAGAAAAACGGCGCTGCCCACCATCAGGTACATGAGCAGGATGACTTCCTCGGTGGGAGCCTGTAAGTCGGCCGCCCCCCCTGTCGCCCCCGGAATCGTCCACTGTTGGATCGACGCTATAGGCGGCAAACGGCCCTTGAGTTTTTCTTCGAGTAAGCCGGTCTTTTGCGCCTTTTGGTGCGCGTAGCTATCGATGGCCTTGTAAGTGAAGATACTGCCCGCATCGTCGTCAGCAGTTTTCAACTCGAAACGGCGCGGCGTTTTCTCCGGGGTCGGACGCATCTTAGGGTGTTGGAGGAAAGTAGCGGCGATGCCGTTGTGAATTGCCAGCCTTAAATCTTCCCGCCCCGCGCCGATGCGTTGACCGGGCAGGTCGATCATCTTCGTCTCTTCGTCCAACCTGAACGAGGCGCCAATCAAGCGGCGTAAAAACTCCTGGTCAGTTAAGTTCTCATCCCAGCCCAAGCTGATGCGGTCGCGCTCGACTTCAGCGGTGATGCCTTCGGGCTGATTCCTGCCCCAAGCGCGGATCGTCGCAGCGAGCCCGCCGAGCGCGGCGCGGTGGTAGATCGTGTAGTTCGGGTTGCTCAGGCGATACTCCAACGGATTCGGCAGCTTGTATTCGGGTTTCACTTTCTTCGCCATGTTGCCCCCGTCCCTTCGTGCGTCTTCTCGTCGTAGTCGTAAGAGACCGCGTCGCGCGGTGCGACGCGAAGCCCGCCGAATTTGTCCCACTTCAAAACTTCGTCGCGTATCGGGATGGCTACTTCGTGACTGCGGATTTCGTCGCGCAATTCTTTGCCGGTCAAATTCTTGCTTTCCAACGCTTCCTTGTCCGCTTGCAGAAGGACACTGACCGTGTGCCCTTCGCCGCGAGTCAAGCCCGGCCGCGTCCGCCACAGCCCTGAAAAGAAACAGGCGCGTTCTTCGGCCCTCGCCAGGTCGAATTCTTTTTCATCGCTGAACCGCGCGAATGTTTCTGACAAGTCCCGCTGGCTGACCGCCTTGTCTTTTTCAATCAGGGCTCGCAGCCATTTTTGCGCCGTCTCAATCTCTTCCTTGTCGTAAGGCTTTTCCGCGTTCGGCTCGTTCCGCGGCAACGGGCAAATCAGCGCTGGCTTCGTTTGCCGCTCGCGCGCGGGCGTGGCCGGCGTCAGGCGGCGGTTCAGCCTGCCCATGCGCTGAATGAGCGCGGGGATCGGCGCGATGTCCGTCACGAGCAGGTCAGCCGATAAGTCGAGCGACATCTCTGCGACCTGCGTCGCGACGAGAATCGCGGCTTCGCCCTCCCGCTTGAAGTTGTCAATTACGCGGCGGTGGCGAATAGATCGGTCTTTATACCGTAGCCGCGAGTGATAGACGTTCACCTCCGCCCGGGCGAACTTGCTCCGGCAGACGGCGTATGTTTCGTTCGCCCAATCAACGCGGTTGCGGACCCATAAGATTTTGCCGCCTTTCTCCACACACTGCTCGACTTCTCGCCAGACCTCTTCATCCGTCGCCCCACGCGCCACGTAACGCTCCAGCTTCTCGAAATCAGGCGGGCCGGAAATCGGGTTCAGATCGGGTCGGACTTTCCTGAGCGCGGCCAGCCGCCCCTCTGGCAAAGAGGCCGTCATCAGCAACACAGGCAACTTCGGGAAGTATTTGAGGAAGACGAGAAGGTGCCCGAACATCTGGTCGTCGAACGCGTGTATCTCGTCGAACACAACCGCGCCGCACATCAGCGCGGGCAGGCTGTAGATCGAACGTCGCGCGTTCGCCATCAGGCCCAGCACCGTGTCCGAAGTCGTCACTACGAGCGGCGTGCTCCATAAGGCGAGGGATTCGATCTTGTCGCGCTCGGCATTCAGCGCGTCCTGCGCCAGATTTTTTGCAGTTTCGGTTGCCTCTTCCTGTATCGCCGTTTCGGCAATTGCTCGCAGGTCAACGCCCGAGCGCGAATGCGTCAAGCTCATTAAGCTCGCGTCAATGCCCGATTCGAGCGCATAGTCTTTGAAGTGTTCCGTCGTCGTGCCGGTGGTCGGCAGGCAAAAGAACAAACGAAAATTCCCCTTCCTTTCTTGCCCTAATCTCTCGCACCATTTGGCCGCCCAAAGATAGGCGGCCAGACTCTTGCCGGAGCCGCAGCCCGCCTGCGCAAAAGTGAGACGTGAAGCCGACGCCGCGACATCTTCCTGAAATTGATGCGGCTTGAAAGTCGGAGGCAAAGAACGGTTCGCCGCCCAGTGTCCGATGATTTGTCGGAAATCATTCGGGGTGAGTCCTACACGCAAGCTGCCTGTAACGAAGTCCCGCAACGAGTACCGCTGGGCGCTTTGGCCGCGAGCCGCGATTGCGCTGGCGGCTACGTCCGCGCAGATGCCCAGACCTTTGATTAAAGCCAACCTCTTTCGTTCGTCCTCATCCGCGAAGAACTCCTCGCAGTCTTCAAACTCATCTTGTAAATCCCTCAATGACTCACGCGCCGTGATATCTCCTCCGTCGGTCGGCGTTTGCGAGATGACCAGTTCGCGCAGGTCTGTCGGCGGTTCAGAGAGCCTTAAGTCTTGCGCCATCTCGCGTAGTATTGTTTTGAAGTCTTCGTGCGCGAGGTGAACAGTCAAAGGCGATGCGGTGTTCGGTTTCGTCTGCTTGTCGAACTTGCGGTGATGCCCCATCGCACCCCAGACGGAAGTGAGCAACGTCGTGGCCGCAAGCTTTTCACTCAACCACGCGCGGAATGGTTGCTCTTCAGAGAGCATCAGCAAGCCCGAAATGGTTTCGTGCCGCAGAAGTTGAACGATATGGGGCGCGACGCTCACCATCGCCTGGAAGTGACTATTGGCTTTGCCCAGGTCCTGTATCCATCCGGTTGCCTTAAGCTCCACGCGAAAGCGCTCGAAAATGTCTTCGGCCAAATCGGCGTTCGCTAAGGTGACTCTGCCGATGATTTGAACCAGCGACTCGCACGCTTCGGCCACATCGCGGCTATGTTGCGTAAGCAATGAGTAGTCCGGGGGCTCGTCGCCGTATTTTTGCCTGTCATAAGATTTGGCGAGAAGTCTTTCCATAAACTTACCTCGCCGCCGGTTGGCTGCTCACAATCGGATTAAAAAGCCCGCAGCCCATGGAGCGGCGGCCGCCGAGGCCGTGGGTCTGGAGCCGGACTGAATCTTCGTCGCTGAGGCCGTGGGCGGCGAGGGAGAAGCCAATAATAGTGCGGCCGTGAATCCGGATGACGCGGCGGCGGAAGCGGCCCTGCTCGTCGAGGGGGAGTTCGAGGGTGGCGCTGACGCCGAGGGCTTCGAGTTGGCGGCGGGCGGCATCGAGGAAGGGCTCGGGTTCGGTGAACTTCTTGATCGTGACGCAGCGCGCGTAGAGCGAGGGGGCCGGTTGGAGCGGGCGCGCGGTCGGGATGCCGAGGCGCAGCGGGTGGCCGGCGACGTCGAGGCGTTTGCCGGCGAGGGGGAGGAGGTCGGCGTAGCGTTCGGCGGGCACGCGGAGCCGGAGTTGCGCGCCGCGGGTCGGGAGCACGATGACGCCTTCGCGCCATGGAACGCCGCTGAGGAGTTCGACGCCGAGCCAGGGCGCGCCGTGCAGCGCGGGCAGTTGTCGCGCGAGCGAAGCGTAGAGGGCGTAGCCGTGGTCGGCGGGCAGTTGCCTCCCCTGCACCGGGAAACTGATGACGACCGTAAGCGAGTGTTCGGCTATTGAGGCTATTTCTGTCTGCATCTCATCCCTCAAAATTTTTCTGTTGACGCCCAGATTTTTTTAGTGCTATCTTCTCGCGCAGCTAGCTAATGTAGAAGGGCATTCGTCAGGCTCATTCTACTAGCGGTCTGCTGAAAAATTCAAGGTTTTTGTACAAGCCTGCCAGTGCGCACTGGCTAGAACAGCAGATCGCTGCACTCATTTGGTGCTATACCTATTCCAATGATGCCCAAAGGCGTTGAGCACTAGAATGGCATCCGTCGTTGCTGTATCGAATAGACGGTTCATTCTTCCAATGATGCCGAAAGGCGTTGTCAGTACTGCGAATTTTTACTCAACCATCCTGAGCTTGGACGGCGTCGGGTCAATTGCGACCAGCAGGGGGCGGGCCATGCTGGCGGCGGAGACAATCGCCTGGCCCGGTGCGAGGTTCGGTAGGCGATCCCACAGCCCCTCGTCCAGGCCCCCGACCGAGCGCTTGAGGCGGCTGATGACGTTGGCGTCGGCGATCTTGTGCAGGACGTAGTTGTTGATGAGTCCGAGCACGTCGTCCGGCAGGTGCTGAGGCAGCTGCGTGACGAAGACGAGTCCGAGCCAGCGCTTGCGCCCGCGGCGCGCGATGCGCGCGACCTGCTGGAAGAGGACGGGCATCTGCCTGATGCGCTCCGCCGACAGGAACTCGTGTGCCTCCTCGATGACGACGGCGACGCGGCGTGGCGGCGCCTCCCTCCTTTTTTCGCTGGCCTGATAGTTCTCGTTCTGCTGCTCGTGCAGGCCGCGCAGGATTTCAGAGATGACGAGGTTGTTTACCTGCGGCGAGTCCGTATCGCTCAAGTCGATGACTGTCACACGGCCGGGCTCCGTCATCGCCGCGTAGTTGGGCGGCGCGACGCGACCGTTGTCAAAGATGCCGAGTCGCAAGAGTCGGCTCAGACTCCCCTGCACCTTGCGCCAGCTCCAGATGTGGGAGGGCAGCTTGGTCTCGCGGATGATCTCGATCATCCGCTTCTTCTGGTCGCGAAAGGCGGACGTGCGCAGGCGCGTCTCTTCCTGCTCGCCGGCCACGATGTCGGCGCAGAGGCGCACGACGTCGTACATGTGTTCGAGCGTCATGCGCGGGTAGCCGCGCTCCATCTCGTCCAGTTCGAGCAGCTCCCTGCGCTCGTCCTCGTTCGATGGGTAGATTTTCAACTCCATCATCACGCGCCGGGCGATGTCGTAGGCCTTGAGGAAGCGCTCCTGCTGCGCCTCGTTGAGGTTGAGAATCTCCATCACCGCGTAAGGCGAGAGGTTCGCGTATTCGAGGCAGAAGGCCCGCCTGTCCGCGTACTCGGCGTTCGTCGTCTCGCGCCCGACGAGGTGGTAGATGCCGACGTTCGCGATGCCCCCCGGAGCTTGTCTGCGGCGGGCGAGCGCGGCGAGCATCTGCGGGTCTTCGGTCGGCTCCGAGATGTGCGTGTACTCGCCCTCGGTGTCGAAGACGACGACCGCGACCCCGCTCGCGCCCAGTTTGCCGATGAGCCCAGAGACCGTCGTTGATTTGCCGCCGCCTGTTGTGCCGAGGATGCCAGTGTGGCGAGGGAAGACGTCTTTACGTGTGGAGGGCAGGGCGACAGGCATTTCCTCGTAACCGACGGCGAGGCCGAGCGTCACATCACCGCCGAGCTTTAGCTTCTCTTGTGTTTCACCCTGATTGAGGACGAAGACGGGGCTGTTGGGCAGCGGGCGGAAGCGCGGCGGCACGAGGGTGCCGTCAACCTCTTCGCCGAGAATCTCGACCTGCACGCGGCCGTGGTAGCGGGGCATGAAGTGTGCGCCGCGCACCGTGGTCGTGACGACCAGCGGGGCGTCCGCGCGGAGGCCGTCGGGCTCTGCGAACGGCCCCTGCACGACCGCCCCGAGGTATTGCCGGCCGTCGCCGCCGCGCTCTTTCGCCCTGCTCTTGATGCGCACGAGCGACTGCGAAGGGGCGCGGCCTATCTGGTCTGCCGGCAGCAGGACGGTCACGGTGTTGTCCTTGCTCGTCGGCGCGTCGTACATCGTGAAGCCGACCGAGCCGCGCGACTCCTCGTCCTCCTGCCACTCCCCGCCGGCGATGTCGATCTGCTCCTCAAGCAAGTCGCCGAAGCTGCCCGGCATCTGCGCTGCTGGTTCGTCGCCGCCTTCTTCCGGACTATTGCTCAACTCGTCCTGGTCTACTTCCATGGTCTTCTCCGTTAGCGCGTGCGCGTCTCGCGTTCGCCGAGGTAGCGGAACGGCTCGCCGGCATCGGCGTAGACCGTCTGCATCGAAGAGAGGAATTCGTCAACTCCGAAGGTCACCTGGCAGACCTTGTCGGCCAAGTCGATCAGCATCGGGAAGCCGCGGTGCTCCTGGAGCAGGCTGTCGGCCATCGCGATGTGGGCGGCCAGCTCCGCGTAGTCCGCGTGCGCGTAGAAGAGGTATGGCGGCGCTGCCTCCCACACGCGATACACGCCGACCACGATCTCTGGCCCTACTTCATCGCGGAGTTCTCTCATCGCTGGGAGCGCGCCGCTCTCCTCGCGATAGCCGCCGGTTCTAATCATGTTTTCAAGTTCCGGCTTGAGCGTCTGGATGATGGCGAATTCGAGAGGGCGTAGGGCGTTACCAATCGTCTGCCAGTGCCGTTTCCGGGGCGCGGAAGGTACGAAGACAAATTTCTTATGCTCGGCGTACCACCGGATCAATTCCATGCTGATTTCTATACGCTCGGGGCGTGACGCCCAAAGGCCTGTCAGGAGTTCATAAGGAGCGGGGTTGCCGTGCCCCATGCGCCAGACTGCTTTCGACTTCTCACGAAGTATGGCGCGCTCGGCATAAGCCATGATGCCGCGCCTGGCCAATTGACTTAAAGACCTTTCATCATCCAGCCCCTGCGATTCCCGCTTCTCGCGGCGCTCCAATAAGGTCAGCACCTCTTCCACCGGATCTTTAAATTTGGCGCGGAGATCGCGGCGATAAAGCCGATGTGCCCACGAGCCCTGCTGTCCCTGATATGAGACGAGGCACACGCCGATCTGGGTGATGGTCAGAGGGATTGTGTCGTGAATGACACTCGTACCGTCGCATGCCTCCACGCCGCCGTTGAAGAGTAAACCCGTGTGAATCCGTTCCAAATCGGACGTGCGGGCCTGCCAGAGGCCTGCGTTCTTTGGCACGTCGGGCGAGCCCCGCAACTCTTTCAGCCGCTGGAAGACGACTGCGCGCGTCCGTCGCCGGTATTCGTCCTCCTTCTTGACCGCTTCGGCCACCTCTTCTTCGAGGCGGCCTATCGTCGAGGCCAGGTCTTCGCCGAGCGTCCACGTGTCGAGGTCGAGCGTGTCCGTGAACTTCTCGTCGTAGGCGGCTTCAAACTCGTCCGGCGCGGCCGCGGACTGAGACGCATCCTCGCCCTCCGCCCCGACGACGCGGATCTCTTTCCCCGCATACTTGCCGCGCCGGCCCCGGCCGAAATCGTATTCGGGTCGCATCCTATCGTCCGCCTTCTTCATAATCCCTTCTCTCTTTCGGTGTCGCCCGGCGGGCGCTGATGACGCGGATTTTGTCACCCCGCTCGGTGTACGACACTACGCAGAGGTTGCCGCCAGAAGTTTCGCCGACGATCAGGAAGCGGCGCTCGTCGAAAGAGTGGTCGGGGTCATCGATCACGGTCGCGAGCGGGTCGGTGAAGACTGTGGCCGCTTCGGGGAAAGAGAGTTCATGCTCAGCACGGTTTGATCTGTGCTTCGCCTCGTCCCAGACAACATCGAAGCGGTCTGGACTCTCTTCCGGGGCTCGTTTGACTTGTTGGCCGTCGCTCATCTCACCGTTCCCGCTTTTAAAGCCTGCTTGACCTAAATACAGGCCGGGGACGGCGAAGTTCGACAACTTTTTATCGTAGCCGTAATGAATCGACCCAGGAGGGGCCGCGATCAACATCCGTTAACAAGGAGGTGGCGTAGGCGGAAGCGACCGCGCGTGGCAGGCCGAAACGTTCGCAAAGGACGTTTTCAAGAGTAGAACGCCGCGCGTCGAAGCTCGCGGCTGAGATGTCCGCGGAAGACAGAGCCTCATCCGGCGGCGCCAGCAGCGCGATGGCGACGCGGTCGGCTCTGTCCTCGAT
>Ga0213876_10000727_pt1 | contig 22933 bp, 28 predicted proteins | sample BarmaccomBMRX_R9_FD_160113 | JGI IMG/M metagenome (GOLD analysis project Ga0213876, IMG submission 160113) | Root-associated microbial communities from Barbacenia macrantha in rupestrian grasslands, the National Park of Serra do Cipo, Brazil - RX_R9 | ecosystem: Host-associated > Plants > Roots... | reverse complement strand
CCGCGAAGCATTGGGGCATTTCGATCTCGTACAGACCGGCATATGCGGCAATCAGAAGAAGGAACAGGCCGAGGGAGAACGCTATCGCCGTCGGCCTGTGATGATGGTCGTCGTTTTTGGCGGAGATGGCCGGGAAGTAGCGCAAAGGCAAATAGTTGATGATGGCGATGAATATCGGGATCGTCACGCCGATCACGAGCTTGACGCTCAACGTGGCCGCACCCCCGACGAACCCCATAGAGGTGCCCAGAGCGTTCAGCACGCCGACGATATACAGTTCGAGCCCGAGCCAAGCGGGAATATCTGTTGGAAGGTTTTTCGCTGGGGGTCATAGTGAGAACGACGACACGTTGACTTAAAGTAGCTTATACCCGGCGTCTTCCAAATGCACCTAGATCCGGTCCCAATTGTTTCGAACGTCCGCCGCGCGCAGATCGTGGCAGCGCTGAAGGCGCTCGTGCCCGACGGCGTGGTCGAGGACCGCGCGGGCCTGCGCGCCTTCGACGGCGATGCGCTCTCGGCCTACCGCCAGGCGCCGCTCGTCTGCGTGCTGCCGCGGACCAAGGAGCAGGTCGCCGCCGTCCTCGCATTCGCAAGCGAAGAAGGCGTGCCCATCGTGCCGCGCGGCGCGGGCACCTCGCTGTCGGGCGGCGCGCTGCCGCGCGGGGACGGCATCCTGCTCGGGCTCGGGAGGATGAACCGCATCCTCGGCCTCGACATCGAGAATCGCAGCGTGACCGTCGAGCCGGGCGTCACCAATCTCGCCATCACCCGCGCGGTCGAGGGCCACGGCTTCTATTACGCGCCCGATCCGTCGAGCCAGATCGCCTGCACCATCGGCGGCAACATCGCGGAGAATTCGGGCGGGCTGCATTGCCTGAAATACGGCCTCACCACCAACAACCTGCTGGCCGTCACCTTGGTGACGATGGACGGCGACGTGGTCGAGCTCGCGCGCGACGACGGCGGCTACGACCTGCTGGGCGTCGTCGCGGGCTCGGAAGGATTGCTGGGCGTCGTGGTCGAGGCGAAGGTGCGCATCCTGCGGAAAGCCCCGGCGACGCGCACCCTGATGGCGGCGTTCCAGTCGATCCCCGCCGCCGGACAATGCGTCGCCGACATCATCGCCGCCGGCATCGTGCCCGCCGCGATGGAGTTCATGGACCGCCGCTGCATCGAAGCGGTCGAAGCCTATTGCGCGCCGGGTTATCCGCGTGGCGCCGAGGGCGTGCTGGTCATCGACGCCGACGGCGTCCAAAGCGAGGTCGACGACGCGATGGCGCGCATCGCCTCGATCGCCCGCGCCTGCGGGGCCGCCGTCCGCGAGGCGACCGACGAAGCCGAACGCGCGCGCCTCTGGGCCGGGCGCAAGGCCGCGTTCCCCGCGATGGGACGGCTCGCGCCCGACATGCTCTGCATGGACGGCACGATCCCGCGCCGCAGGCTGCCCGAGGTTCTGGCGCGCATGGGCGGGATGGCGGACGAATGCGGCTTGGGCTTCTGCAACGTCTTCCATGCCGGCGACGGCAACCTGCATCCGCTGATCATCTTCGACGCGATGAAGGAGGGCGAGCTCGAGCGCGCCGAGACATTCGGCGCCGATATCTTGCGGCTCTGCGTCGAGGTCGGCGGCGTGCTCACCGGGGAGCACGGCGTCGGCGTCGAGAAGCGCGATTTGATGGGCGAGATGTTCTCCGACGCCGATCTCGCCCAGCAGCAGCGTCTCAAATGCGCCTTCGACGCAAGCGGGTTGCTCAACCCCGGCAAGGTGTTCCCGACGCTTTCGGCCTGCGTCGAGCAGGGCCACATGCATGTGAAGGGCGGCCGCGTGCCCTATCCCCACCTGCCCCGCTTCTGATGCGGGCGGCGAGCGAAGCCGAAGTCGTCGACATCGTGCGTGGAGCGCGCGAGCACCGCCGTACCCTCGAGATCCTGGGCGGCGGAACGCGGCGTTCGTTCGGACGCCCGACGGCTTGCGACGATACGCTCGATCTGTCCGGCCTGACCGGCATCGTGACCTACGAGCCCGAAGAATTGATCCTCACCGTCAAGCCGGGAACGCCGCTGGATGAGATCGAGGCGCTGCTCGCCGCGAAGAATCAGCGTCTGGGCTTCGAGCCGCAGGATTGGCGCGCATTGTTGGGCTCGACCGGCACGCCCACCATCGGCGGCGCGATCTGCGCGAATGCCGACGGTCCCGCCGCCATGCGCTTCGGCCGCGCGCGCGATCACCTGCTGGGCTTCCGCGCCGTGAACGGCTTTGGGGAGGCCTACAAGGCCGGCGGCCGCGTGGTGAAGAACGTCACGGGTTTCGATCTGCCGAAGCTGATGTGCGGCGCGATGGGGACTTTGGGACCGCTGACAGAACTTACGTTCCGCGTGTTCCCGAAAGGTCCGTTCAAGATTTTCGCCGCCGCGCTTTCGCCCGACGTGCTGAACAAAGTGGCGGCCAGCCCGCTGGAAGCGACCGCGCTTCTGCACGCGGACGGCAGGGCCTATGTGCGTCTCGAAGGCGCGCTCGCCGAGAAGACGGCGATGCTGATGCGTTTCGGCGATTTCGTGGAAGCCGATGCGCTGCCCGGTGCGGTTCTTCCTCAGCCGGCCGCGCCCGAGCCGCCGGCGCGCGCCAGGCTCACGCGCGCGGTGAAGGCGGCGTTCGATCCGCTCGGTCTGTTCAATCCCGGCCGCCTGTTCGAGGGGCTGTGATGCGCACGAATTTCTCCCCCGCCCAACTCGTCGATCCGCAGGTCGCGGCGGCGGAGCGCCAGGTGCGCGCCTGCGTGCATTGCGGCATCTGCACCGCGACGTGCCCGACCTATGTGCTCACCGGCGACGAGCGCGACGGGCCGCGCGGCCGCATCGTGATGATGCAGCAGATGCTGGAGGAGGGCGGCGCGCCCGCTCCGCAAGCCGTGCATCACATCGACCGATGCCTGTCGTGTCTCGCCTGCCGCACCGCTTGTCCCTCGAGCGTCGATTATGCGCGCATCGTCGATGCGGCGCGCGTGCATATCGAGACGCGCTACCGCCGTCCATGGCTCGAGCGCGTGCTGCGCTGGTCGATCGCTTTTGCGATGAGCCGTCCGGTTCTGGTGCGCCTCGGCCTGGTGTTCGCACCCCTGGGACGCCGGCTGCCCGGCCGCTTGGGCCGGCTGGCGCGGATGGGCGCGGCGGCTCGGCCGCGCACCGAACCGCTCGCGCGCGGCTCGGGACGCCGCATCGGCCTGATGCCCGGCTGCGTGCAGAAGGCGCTCGCGCCCGAGATCGACGCGGCGGTGTCGCGCGTGCTGGCGCGGCGCGGCTTCGATTTGGTGCCGATGGCGGGCGCCGGCTGCTGCGGCGCGCTCGCCCATCACATGGGCCGCGACGCGAGCGCGTGGACCGACCGCGCGGTCGCCGCGGCGCAAGGTTTCGACGAGGTGCTGATCACCGCGACCGGCTGCTCGGCCTATCTGAAGGAGCCCGGCCATCCCCTGGGCGCGAAGGCGCGCGATTTCCTCGAGCTGGTGGACGGCGCGAAGGGCCGCGCGCCCCGCCGGCTGCGTGTCGCGTGGCAGGCGCCGTGCTCGCTGCAGAACGGCTTGCGTCTCGCCGACAAGGGGCGTGCGCTGCTGGTCGATTGCGGCTTCGAGGTCGTCGGCATCCCCGAGGCGCATCTGTGCTGCGGCTCGGCGGGTGCCTATTCCATCCTCCAGCCCGGGATGGCGGACGCATTACGTGTCCGCAAGCTGGCAAACATCGGCCAAGTCGACGTCGTTGCGACGGCGAATATCGGCTGCCTGCATCATCTCTCCGGTCCCGACGCGCCGCCCATCGTGCATATCGCGCAGCTGGTCGACTGGGCGGACGGTGGTGCGGTGCCATACGTTCTGGTCTAGGATCGGCGCATGCGCGTCTTCCTTGCTTTTGCCCTTGCCCTGCTTTCGGTCGCCGCGGCTCCGGCGAAGAAGCCCCCATCGGCCCACAAGCCGCCGCCGCTCGACCAGCTCTTCGCCAAGCTCAAGCAGGTCGACAGCGCCGAAGATGCGCGGCCCATCGAGGAGCAGATCGAGGCGCTGTTCGCGCAATCGGGCAGCCCCAGCGTCGACCTGCTGATGGCGCGGGGCTCCGCGGCGCTCGAAGGCGGCGACGGCGATGCGGCCAAGAAGCTGTTCGATGCCATCACCGACATCGCGCCCGACTTCGCCGAAGCCTGGCACCAGAAGGCGCTGATGCAGCAGGATGCCGGCGACGACGAAGGCGCGATGATATCGCTGCAGAAGACGGTCACGCTCAATCCGCGCCAGTTCTCCGCCATGAGCGAGCTCGGCGACATGCTCGAAGGCTACGGCAACAAGGCCGGCGCGCTCGCCCTCTACCGCCGCGCGCTCGCGCTCGACCCGCAGCTCGAAGGCGCCGCCAAACACCTGCGCGCGCTCGAGAAGGACGTCGAAGGCCAGGGGATTTGAGAAGCGAATCTAAACGAACGCCACGCGCAGCATGTTGGTCGCGCCCGGCGTTCCCAGCGGCACGCCGGCGGTGATGACGATGCGCTCGCCGGGCTTTGCGAAGCCTTCCTGCTGGGCGAAACGCGAGGCGCGGTCGACGACGTCGTCCATGTCATGCGCGTCCTCGGTGTGCACCGGATAGAGGCCCCAGGCGATCGCCATGCGCCGCGCGGTGGCGAGGCTGGGGGTCAGAACGATGATCGGCGCTTCCGAACGCTCGCGCGCCGCGCGCAACGCCGTCGAGCCCGAGCCGGTCCAGCACACGATGGCGCGCGCATGGATCGTGCGCGTCACCTCGTGCACCGCCGCAGTGATCGCGTCCGGCGTGGTCGGCTCGGGCGCCGTGCGCTGCGCCTCGATGATCGACTGGTAGAGCGGATCGACCTCCACGGAAGCCGCGATGCGGTCCATCATCTCCACGGCCTCTATCGGATATTGTCCCGACGCGGTCTCGGCCGAGAGCATCACCGCGTCGGCGCTTTCGAAGATCGCATTGGCGACGTCGCTGACCTCGGCGCGGGTGGGATTGGGCGAGGTGACCATCGATTCCAGCATCTGCGTCGCCACGACCACGGGCTTGCCCGCGCGCCGCGCCTGGCCGACGATGTATTTCTGCTTGCCCGGCACGGCCTCGGGCGGGAGCTCCACGCCCAGGTCGCCGCGCGCCACCATCAGCGCGTCGGCAAGCTCCAAGATCTCCGGCAGCGACGACAGCGCCTTGGGCTTCTCGATCTTGGCCATGACGCCCGCGCGTCCGGCGACGATCTTCTTGAGCTCTGCCACGTCCTCGGGCCGCTGCACGAAGGAGAGCGCGATCCAGTCGACGCCGAGATTGAGCGCCGCGTCGAGGTCGCTCCTGTCCTTCTGCGTCATCGCCGGCACGGGCAGCAGGGTGTCGGGCAGGTTGACGCCTTTCCTGTCCTTGATCTCGCCGCCGACTTCGACGAAGGCCTCGGCGGTGTCGTCCTTGACGCCGAACAGGCGAAGGCGCACGCGGCCGTCGTCGATGAGCAGGCCGTGCTTCTGCTTCATCGCGGCGAAGACTTCGGCATGCGGGATCGGGATGTCGGTGTCGTTGTCGGCCTCGACCTTGCGCACCAGCCGCACGCGCTCGCCCTCTTTGAGCACGCGCTTGCCGCCCTTGAGCTGGCCCAGCCGGATCTTCGGGCCCTGCAGGTCGATCAGCACGCCCGCGGGGCGGCCGGTCTCCTGCTCCAGCGCGCGCACGTGGCCGCGCAGCTCGGCGAGCAGCGCATGCGAGGTGTGGCTCATGTTGATGCGGAAGACGTCGACGCCCGCCTCGAACAGCGCGCGGATCTGCTCCGGCGAGGAAGATGCGGGGCCCAGCGTGGCCAGGATTTTCGTTTTCCGGCGGTGTCTCATTGCAGGATCTGGGTCTGGTTCAGGTTGTCGTTGGTGTCGACGCGGAAGAATCGCCTGCGATCATAGCCGCGCGCCGCGCAATTGCCGCGGCCGGAAATCGAGAATTTCGCAGCCGTCGCGGTGCAGAACGAGGTCGCGCCGTCCCACACCCCGGCCGCGTCGTCGCTGCCGTATAGATAGTAGTAGCGCGCCTGGAGCGGGCCTTTCACCAGCGCCTCGCAGGCGTCGGGCTTCACCGTCCACCAGCCCTCGCTCACCCAGTCGCGCCCGTCGAAGCGGCCGAGCGCGATCTTTGCCGGGTGCCTGGCCTTGTTGCAGACGGTGAAGTCCGCCCGGGCGGGACCGGCGACAAGAAGAGCGGTGACGATGAATGCGGCGGTGGGGGCGCGTTTCAACATGCTTGCAGCGAGGGGGTATGCCGCCCAAATATCGCTTTTCCATGACCGATGACGAGCCCTTCGAGTTGATTTCCGGCGGCGGCCCCGGTCCCGGGGGCAGGTTGCTGTTCCTCTGCGACCATGCGTCCCGGGCGCTGCCGGACGCGTTTGGCGATCTGGGCCTCGAGCGCACACTGTTCGCCACGCACATCGCCTGCGATATCGGCGCCGCAGAGGTAACGCGCGCGCTGGCCGAACGGTTCGAGGCACCTGCGATCCTGGCGCGCTGGTCGCGGTTGCTCGTCGACCTCAACCGCGGCGAGGACGACCCGACCCTGGTCATGAAACTGTCGGACGGCAGCATCATTCCCGGCAACCGCGGCGCCGATGTCGCCGGCCGCATCGCGCGGTTCCATCGCCCCTATCATGCGCGCATCGACGAGATGCTGGACGCCATGGGCGGCGTGCCGGTGCTGGTCTCGATGCACAGCTTCACGCCGAGCTGGAAAGGCCGTGCCCGGCCGTGGGAGGTGGGCGTGTTGTGGGACCGCGACGGCCGCCTTGCGCGCCCGCTGATGCGGCGCCTTGGCGAGGCCGGCTTCACCGTCGGCGACAACGAGCCTTATTCCGGCGAGCTTGAGAACGACACGCTGTACCGCCACGGCACCATGCGCGGGTTGCCGCACGTGCTGATCGAGATCCGCCAGGACCTGATCGCCGACGCGGCGGCGGCGCGCGCTTTCGCCGCGCGGCTGGCACCGATCCTCGAGCTGGCGCTTGAGGACATGGGCACGCCCGCATTGACCTTCACCCGACCGCTTGGAGCACCGGCCATGCCCACCATCGACGAGAAGACCCGCGAAAGCCTGGAGGCCGCCGCGTTCCGCCGCCTGGTCGCGCATTTGCGCGGCCGCACCGACGTACAGAACATCGACCTGATGAACCTCGCCGGCTTCTGCCGCAACTGCCTGGGCGACTGGTATCGCGAGGCCGCGGCCGAGAAGGGCATCGCGCTCGACAAGGACCAGGCGCGCGAGATCGTCTACGGCATGCCGCCGGCGGAATGGAAAGCCCGGTACCAGACCGGCCCGACCCAAAAGATTCACAAGTAGCCGCGTGCGGGGGCGTTGCGCGCAGGCCCCGCGGCGCGTAGATGTCGGCCATGGCAAAGTCCGGCTTCGCGAAAGAGCATCTGCGTTCCTTCATCGACCGCATCGAGCGGCTGGAGGAGGAGCGCTCCGCGCTGACCGCAGACATCCGCGAGGTCTATAACGAGGCCAAGGGGCAGGGCTTCGACACCAAGATCATGCGGCAGGTGGTACGCATGCGCAAGCTCGACAAGGCCGACCTGCAGGAGCAGGAAGCGATCCTCGACCTCTACATGAACGCGCTGGGGATGCGCAGCTGACTTTGCTAGGCTGCGCTCCATGAAGCGCATCCTCTTCGCCGACAAGGACGACTGGCGCGAGCCGGTGCGCGAGCGGCTGGACGCCGCGCGCTTCACGCCGGTGTTCGCGGATTTCCAGGACGCGGCGCTCGATTTCGGCGAATACGATGCGGTGGTGCCGCTGCGGCTGTCGGACTATGCGCCGATGCGGCTGCGGCCGGCGCCGAGCTTCCTCATCCCGGAGAAGCGCCTCGTGCAGCTCGCGCACGACAAGTCGCGGTTCAATGCCTTCCTGGCCGACAAGGGCTTTGCCGATCTGGTGCCGACGCTGTACGACGGCAGCGACGGCGATGAGGGCGCGGTCGCCTATCCCTTCATCTACAAGAAGCACCACGACCAGGCCGGCATCGCGTCGAAGATCGTCCATTCGGCGCAGGAGCAGGCGGCGTTCGAAGCGGGGATCGACGCGCGCGAATACTACAAGCAGCGCTATGTCGGCGGACGCAACGAGTATACGTCGCACTTCCTGGCCGTCGACGGCGCGATCCGCTTCGACGCCACGGTCAAGTTCACCTTCGACGACGACCATTTCGTGCGCGGCGTGAACCACGAGGCGCGCCGCATCGACCGCATGGCGACGCCGCACCTCGATACCTTCGCGCGCATCCTCGTGGCGCTCGGCTATACCGGCACCTGCTGCTTCAACTACAAGATCGAGGACGACAAGCCGCTGATCTTCGAGGTCAATCCGCGCGCCGGCGGATCGCTGCGCCTCGACCTGAACCCGTACCTGGACGCCTATCTGTCGGCCTTAGCCGGTGGCGGCTAGGCCTTCGTCGGGCTCGAGCCCCAACTCCTTGAGCTTGCGATAGAGCGTCGAGCGGCCGATGCCGAGGCGGCGGGCGACTTCCGACATGTGCCCGTCATAGCGCGAGATCGCGAGCCGGATCATCTCGGACTCGACGTCCTCGAGCTTGCGCATATGGCCTGTCGCATCGACGGCGCTGAGCGCGTAAGGCGAGGCCAGCGCATGCGAGACGGGGCGCCCGGAATTGGCGACCGGCGCGGTGGCGGCCATCATGTCCGGCATCGCGCGGCGCGACTTGGCCTCGACGCCCATGGCGGCCGCGATCTGCGGGAAGTCGCAGACGTCGAGCAGCGAGCCGTCGCACAGGACGACCGCGCGGAAGATCGTGTTCTCGAGCTGGCGCACGTTGCCCGGCCAATCGAAGCGCTCGAGCAGGTCGGCCGCCTCCGGCGTGAGGCCGGCAACGGCCTTGTGCTCCTCGGCCGCGAAGCGCTCGATGAAGTGGCGGGCGAGCGCGGGCACGTCCTCGCCGCGATCGCGCAAGGGCGGGATCACGATGGGGAAGACGTTGAGGCGGTAATAGAGGTCTTCGCGGAACTGGCCCTCGCGCGTCAGGTCGGCAAGGTCGCGGTTGGTCGCCGAGATGATGCGCACATCGACCTTGACGGGGCGCTTGGAGCCGACGGGATCGACCTCGCCCTCCTGGAGCGCGCGCAACAGCTTGACCTGCATGTCGAGGCGCAGCTCGCCGATCTCGTCGAGGAACAGCGTGCCGCCGTCGGCCTCCTGGAACTTGCCCAGGTGCTTGTCGGTGGCGCCGGTGAACGAGCCTTTCTCGTGGCCGAACAGGATGGACTCGATCAGGTTCTCGGGGATCGCGCCGCAGTTCACCGTGACGAACGGCTTGCCCGAGCGCTCCGACGAGCCCTGGATGGCGCGCGCGATCAATTCCTTGCCGACGCCGCTCTCGCCCTCGATCAGGATCGGGATGTCGGATTTCGCGGCGCGGTCGCCCAGGCGGAACACCTGGCGCATCGCGCCCGACTTGGCGACGAGATCCTCGAAGGTCAACCGGTTGTCGGTCTTCTTCTTCAGGCGCGTGACTTCGCCCGACAGCGCGCCGATCTTGAGCTGGTTGCGGATCGAGACGGTGATGCGCTCGGGGCTCGCGGGCTTGACCAGGAAGTCGTTGGCGCCGGCGCGCATCGCCTCGACGGCGGAATCGATGCCGCCCTTGGCGGTGAGCACGATGACGGGAAGATCGGGGTGGCTGACGCGCAATTTGGCGAGAACCTCGAGCCCGTCCATGTCGGGCATCAGAAGGTCGAGCAGCATCAGCGCGATCTGCTCGCCGCGCGGACCCTTCACCAGGTCGAGCGCAGGCCCGCCGCCGGGCGCGGTGACGACGCTCATGCCGGTGCGCGTGATCGCGGTCTCGAGCAGGCGGCGCTGTACCGGATCGTCGTCGACAACAAGAATGGTCTGCGCCATCGCGGTCCCTTCGGGCGTTGGAAGTCCGCGATATTTGCCCGCGACAAGTTAAGGGCCGCTTTATAACCTGTCCTTGCACGGGACAGTCGCGTAGCATCGCTGTGGATGGATCGTGGTGAACGGACGGTAAATGAGCGCAGCGGACTTCGACTATTGGGCGTTCTTCACCGAAGACGCACGCAGGATAGGCTCGCCGCTCTATGCGCGCATCTCGGAAGGCATCTGCGCCGACGCGGAATTGAAGGCGCTGGCGGCGCGCGCGCGGCCGGGACAACCGCATCCCAACATGATCCTTGGAGCGGTGCATTTTCTTCTGCTGCGCGGGGCCGAGCATCCGCTGCGCCGTCTCTATCCCGATCTCGGCGGCGTCGCCAATTCGGGCGAGGACCCGTTTCCGCTGTTCAAGGATTTCGTCGGTAAGCACCGCGAGGCGGTGACGAAGCTGATCGAGACGCGCGTCACCAATACCAACGAGGTCGGGCGTTCGGCGGTGCTGCAGGCAGGTTTCCGCATGTTGCAGGGGCCTTTGCATCTGATCGAGATCGGGCCGAGCGCGGGCCTCAACATGATCTGGGACCGCTATGGCGCGAACTACGGCAAATTCGCGATCGCGCCGGATGCGCCGCTGGTCGTCGATTGCGAGCTTCGCGGCGACAAGCTGCCGCCGACGGGCCCGGCGCCCAAGGTCGCGAGCCGCATCGGGCTCGAGCTCAATCCCGTCGATCTCACCAATGAAGACGACCGCGACTGGTTGCGCGCGCTGATGTGGCCGGATCAGGTCTCGCGCCTGCATCGCCTCGAACGCGCGATCGAGCTGTTCAAGGAGGTGCATCCGCCGATCCGTCACGGCGACGCGCTGGCCTTGCTTCCCGATGCATTGGCCGAGGCGCCTGCCGGCGCCACGATCTGCGTCTATCACACCATCGTGCTCTACCAGTTCAGCGGCGAGGCGCGCGAGGCGCTGGACAACTTGCTGACGGTGGCGGGCCTGCGCCGTCCGGTGGCGCGGCTCGCGTTCGAGTTCGATGCCCAGGAATGCGCACTCAGGCTGATCCGCTATCACGACGGCGTGCGCGACGAGACCAAGCTTGCCAAAGCGCATCCGCACGGCGTCTGGCTGGAGTGGCTCGTATGAACGCCGACGACGACCTGCCGCCGGCGCCGCCCGTCGAAGGCACGCGGCCGGAGATGTTCGTGGTCAACGAGAACCAGGGCCCGCTGGCGGCGCTGATGGGCTCGCCGCCGCCGGCGCCGAAATGGTTCTTCGAGGCGGTGGCCGAGAAGCCCGAGAGCCGCACCGTCCAGGTGGACGGCGCGCGCATCCATTATTCACGCTGGGGCGATCGCGCGCGTCCGGGCCTCTTGCTCGTCCACGGCAACGCGGCGCATGCGCATTGGTGGGACTTCATCGCGCCGATGCTGGCGCGGGACTACAACGTGGCGGCCATCGACCTGTCGGGCATGGGCGACAGCGAGTGGCGCCGGGATTTCTATTCCATGGAGCGTTTCGCGCGCGAGGAGATCGCGGTCTGCGAGGACGCCGGCATGTTCGTGCCGACCGAGCCGCCGATCATCGTCGGCCACAGCTTCGGCGGCTTCGTCACCATCCTGACCGGCGCGCTCTATGGCGAGCGGCTGGCGGGCACGGTGATCGTCGATTCGCCGGTCAATCCGCCCGAGCGCGAGGGCCGCCCGCCCGACCGGGCCATCAAGCCGCACCACGTCTATCCCACTCTCGCCGCGGCGCTGGCGCGGTTCCGCCTGATGCCGCCGCAGACGGCCGAGAACCTCTATCTGGTCGACTGGGTGGCGCGGCACTCGCTGAAGGAGGTGGTCCAGGAAAGTGGGTTAGGCGGCTTCACGTGGAAGTTCGATCCGGCGATCTGGCGGCATTTTTCCATCGGCGACACCGCGCAGCGCCTGCGCGAAACCAAGTGTCGAATCGCGGTGTTCCGCGGCGAACATTCTGTCCTGCTGCCGCCCGACATCGGGGAGTACATGTTCAACCTGCTCGGCCGGGCGGCCCCGGTGGTCGAGATCCCGCAGGCCCAGCACCACATCATGCTCGACCAGCCGCTGGCCCTGGTGGCGGCGCTCAGGGCGCTGCTATCCGACTGGAATCATTCGGTCTCGACGCGGTTGCCCCGCTAGTTGCGTTTGCTATAGTCGCGCCGCTTCGCGTTTTCCAAGGGGACAGTTATGGCGGATCACGGCTACGAGCCGGGGCATATGGACATCACCCAGCACAAGAAGACCTGGGCCGGGTTCGTCAAGTTCATCAACATATCGCTGGCGAGCATCGGCGTCCTGATGCTCTTCATGCTGATCTTCCGCACCCACGGCTGAGACACGTGAAGCTCGCTGTCCTCAAGGAGCGCCGCGAGGGCGAGACCCGCGTCGCGGCCACGCCCGAGACCGTCAAGAAGCTCAAGGGCCTCGGCCTAGACGTCACCGTCGAGACCGCGGCGGGGGCGGGCGCCAAGATCGCCGATGCCGAGTACACGGCGGCCGGCGCCACCATCGCGCCCGACGCGGCTTCTGCGCTGAGGGACGCCGACGTCGTGCTGTCGGTGCGCGCGCCGGGTGCCGACGCGATCGCGCAGATGAAAAAGGGCGCGGCGCTGGCGGCGCTTCTTGCTCCGTATACGGACAAGGACACGGTGGCGAGATTGGCGGCGCAGGGCGTGAGCGGCTTCGCGATGGAGTTCATCCCGCGCATCTCCCGCGCCCAGTCGATGGACGTGCTGTCGAGCCAGGCGAACCTCGCGGGCTACAAGGCGGTGCTCGATGCCGCCGCCACCTTCGGGCGCGCCATGCCGATGATGATGACGGCGGCGGGCACCATCGCGCCGGCGCGCGTCTTCATCATGGGCGTGGGCGTCGCCGGCCTCCAGGCCATCGCGACCGCGCGGCGCCTGGGCGCCATCGTCTCGGCGACCGATGTGCGGCCGGCGACCAAGGAGCAGGTCGAATCGCTCGGCGCGACGTTCGTCGCGGTCGTCGACGACGAGTTCCGCCAAGCCGAAACCGCGGCCGGCTATGCCAAGCAGATGTCGCCGGAATACCAGGCCAAGCAGGCGGCGCTGGTCGCCGAGCACATCAAGAAGCAGGACATCGTCATCACCACCGCGCTGATCCCCGGCCGCAAGGCGCCGGTGCTGGTCACCGAAGAGATGGTGCGCACGATGAAGCCCGGCTCGGTCATCGTCGACCTTGCGGCCGAGCAGGGCGGCAACTGCCCGCTCACCTGCGCCGACCAGGTCGTGGAGCGCGACGGCGTCACGATCATGGGCTATACCAACCTGCCGTCGCGGCTCGCGGCCGACACCTCATCGCTCTATGCCCGCAACCTGTTCAACTTCGTGGCGCTGATCGTCGACAAGAAGACCGGCGCGCTGAACCTCAATTGGGACGACGAGATCGTGAAGGGCGCGGGACTGACCCGCGACGGCGAGATCGTGCATCCGAGCCTGAAGGCCCAGGGGTAACATCATGGAAGCCATCGATCCCTTCGTCTTCCGGCTCTCGATCTTCGTGCTGGCGATCTTCGTGGGCTATTTCGTGGTGTGGAGCGTGACGCCCGCCTTGCACACGCCGCTGATGAGCGTGACCAACGCGATCTCGTCGGTGATCGTGGTCGGCGCGCTGGTCGCGGTCTCGGTCGAGACCGTCGGCGCGGCCAGCTGGACGTCCAAGCTGCTGGGCTTCGCGGCGCTGATCCTGGCATCCGTGAACATCTTCGGCGGCTTCCTCGTCACCGCGCGCATGCTCGCGATGTACAAGAAAAAGGAAGGCGCTCCGGCCAAGGCGGGGCATAAGTGATGAGCTCTTCGCTCCAAGCCGATATCGCGGCCCTTCTCTATCTCGTCGCGGGCGTCCTCTTCATCATGGCGCTGCGCGGGCTGTCCTCGCCGGTGTCGAGCCGCGCGGGCAACCGCAACGGCATGATCGGCATGGCCATCGCGGTCGCGACCACCCTGTGGGTGTCGGGCGTGACCGATCCGTTGACCTGGGGCCTGATCGTCGGCGGCATCGCCATCGGCGGCGGCTTCGGCGCGGTGCTGGCGCGCCGCATCGCGATGACGGCCATGCCGCAGCTCGTCGCGGCGTTCCATTCGCTGGTCGGCCTCGCCGCCGTCCTCGTCGCGGGCGCGGCCTTCTATTCGCCGGAAGCCTTCGGCATCGGCGCCGAGGGCGCGATCCGCATGCAGAGCCTGATCGAGATGAGCCTCGGCGTCGCCATCGGCGCGATCACCTTCGCAGGCAGCATCATCGCCTTCGCCAAGCTCAACGGCAACATGTCGGGCGCGCCGATCCTGCTCCCCGCGCGCCACCTGCTCAACATCGCGATCGCGGCCGCCATCGTGGCGCTCATCGTCACCTTCACGATGACGCAGCAGGCCTGGACCTTCTGGGCGATCACCGCGCTGAGCTTCGTCTTCGGCATCACGCTCATCATCCCCATCGGCGGCGCCGACATGCCGGTCGTGGTCTCGATGCTGAACTCGTATTCGGGATGGGCCGCGGCGGCGATGGGCTTCACGCTCGAGAACACCGCGCTGATCATCACCGGCGCCTTGGTCGGCTCGTCGGGCGCGATCCTCTCCTACATCATGTGCAAGGGCATGAACCGCAGCTTCGTCTCCGTCATCATGGGCGGCTTCGGCGGCGAAGTGGCGGCCGGCGGCGGAAAGACCGAGACGCGCCCGGTCAAGCAGGGCTCGGCCGAAGACGCCGCCTTCATCATGAAGAACGCCGGCAGCGTCATCATCGTGCCGGGTTACGGCATGGCGGTGGCGCAGGCCCAGCATGCCGTGCGTGAGATGGCCGACATCCTGAAGAAGGAGGGCGTCAAGGTCTCCTACGCCATCCATCCGGTGGCTGGCCGCATGCCCGGCCACATGAATGTGCTGCTTGCCGAGGCGAACGTGCCCTATGACGAGGTCTTCGAGCTCGAGGACATCAACAGCGAGTTCGCGCAGGCCGACGTGGCTTACGTCATCGGCGCCAACGACGTGACCAATCCCTCCGCCAAGACCGATCCCAAGTCGCCGATCTTCGGCATGCCGATCCTCGACGTCGAGAAGGCCAAGACCGTGCTCTTCGTCAAGCGCGGCATGGGCTCGGGCTATGCCGGCGTCGAGAACGAGCTGTTCTTCCGCGACAACACCATGATGCTCTTCGGCGACGCCAAGAAGATGACCGAAGAGATCGTGAAGAACCTGGGATAGCCGCATGCGCCTTCTCGACATCGTGCTCGGTGTGCCGGTGTCGCGAAAACGGGTACGCGAGGAGTCCGAGCGGTTCATCGCGGCGCGTGGCGCGGGCCCGACGCGCGAGACCATCAACGACAACCTTTCCCACCTGACGGGCAAGTCCGGCGCGCTGCTCCAGGCGCAGGGCCTGTTCCTCGTCATCGCGACCTTCGCGCTGGAGAAGGACTGGCCGCTCGCGCTTCCCGCCATGCTGCTGCTGATCGTCTCGGCGCTGGCGGTGATGACCAATCTGCGCACCGTCTTCATCGGGCTCGCGCCGAACCAAGCCGATGTCGGGCGCGCCGAGGTCGAGAACGTCGTGCGGACCGCCCAGGTGGCGTCGTCGCGCGGCGCGCGGTTCAACGTCTGTCTCTATCTGACGTTCCTGTCGGTCGTCCTGATCGGCATCGGCGCGGTATTCGCAGGGAGGTGAGCATGGGGCTGGTCTTGGGCGACGACGGCAAGCTGCGCTGGTTCTGGCGCGCGGCGATCTTCTATGGGCTTGCGTTCTGGGGCATCCCCTATCTTGCGCGGCCGCTGGCGGAATGGGCGTTCGCGGCGCTCGGCATCCGCGACGGCTTCTCGGCCGGCGTCATCGCGTTCTCCGAGGTCTTCCAGTTCCTCGTCGTCCTGATCCCGACGGCCGCCTTCGCCTGGTACGAGCGTCGCCGCGTCGACGGCTACGGCCTCGACATCGCCAAGGCGCTGCGCGCGCCGACTTTCGAGGGATTGATCGTGGGCGTCGTCATGGCGGGCGCGGTCGGGCTCGGGATTTACCTGCTCGGCGGCATGCAGGTGCGCGGCTTCGCCGGCACGGGCGCGCTCACGATCCTGGCCTGGGCCGGCGCCAATATCCTGATCGGCGTGTCCGAGGAGTTCTGGTTCCGCCACTATTTCCTCTACAGCCTGTGGCGCAGCATCGGCTTCTGGCCGGGCGCGCTCGTCATCGCGGCGGTGTTCGCCGCGATCCACTATTTCAACAAGCCGGGCGAGAACATCTCCGACGTCGTCACCTTGGTCGCGTTCAGCCTCCTGTGCAGCTATGGCGTGCTGCGCGCCGATACGCTGTGGTTCGCGGTCGGGCTGCATGCGGCGTTCGACTTCATGCAGCTCGTCGTCATCGGCACGCCGAACGGCGGCCAGTTCGTGGACGGAAGGCTGCTCGACGCCACCTTCAACGGTCCGGCCTGGCTCACCGGCGGCTCGCTCGGCACCGAGGCGAGCTGGCTGATGTATCCGGTCTTCGTGCTGGCCTTCCTCTATGTGACATGGCGCTACCGTCCCGCCGCCGCCACGACCGCTGCGCCGCCATGATCATCCGCGATGCCGTCTGGCCCGACGACCGCGCCGCGGCGCTCCGCTTCATCGACGGGCTGCAGCGCTTCGAGCATGCGCTGCAGCCCAACCGGCGCATCGACGACAAGGTCGGCGCGGAATATTTCGACCTCCTGATGAAGGCGGTCGATGAGGACGGCGGCATCGTGCGCATCGCAGAGCATGACGGGCGCGCGGTGGGCTGGGCCGTCGCCTGGCCGGAGAACGACGCGCTCTATGTGCGCGAGGAGGAGCGGCGCTATCTCTATATCTCCGAGCTCTATGTCGAGGAGGGTCTGCGCGGCGGCGGCATAGGGCTCGCCTTGATCGCCGCTTGCGAGGATTGGGCACGCGGGCGGGGCCTGAAATTCTCGCGCATCGGCGTGATTGCGGAAAACGAGCGGGCTTGGAAGGTATACGAGCGTACCGGCTTCGCCCCCTATTCGCTCAAGCTTGCCAAGCGTCTCGATTGAGAAAACGAAAAGCCCCGGCAAGGGGACCGGGGCTTTTGCGTTTGCGGTCAACGACCGCCCCGCGAGGGCCGTGGCGCGAGGTCCTACTGACCGTCGCCGTCGCCGTCGCCGCCCTGATCGTCGTCGTCTTCGTCGTCAGGGACGCCGTCGCCGTCCTCGTCGCAGTCTTCGCCCTGATCGTCGACGCCGTCGCCATCCTCATCGGCATCCTGATCGTCGTCGATGCCGTCGTTGTCGTCGTCCTGATCCTGGTAGTCGTTGTCGCCGTCCTCGTCGCAGTCGGTCTCGGTCAGAGGATTGACGGTCGTCTTGGTGAGCGGCCGCGCGCCGACCTTCATCAGGCCCATCGCGATCGCGTCGCTGCCGCCCGAAAGCGCCGGCGTCACGTTGATCATCCAAGCGGTGTGCTTGTGGGTCTTGCTGGTGAAGAAGGCGGCCGTGGTCATCGGGCTGGTCGAGCCGTTCTTGTTGACCCGGTCGATCTCCACCAACACCTTCTTACCGGTCGGTACGTCGACGCTGTACATGCCGGTATAGACGGTGCGGCCGTTGATCGTCGTCTTGCCGGTGGGGCTCCAGGTGCCGGCATAGCGCTTGCCGTCGCTGCCGACGGCCTGCATGGTGAGCTTGGGGAGCGCGGACTGGGTGGTGCCCGAGATCTGGCGGGCGTTCGCCACCCCGATCATCAGGCCCAGGCAGAGCGGCGCCGCGAGGGCGACGAGAAACGATTTACGCATGTTCACAACCTCTCAAAGTGTCGCGGAAAACCCTACGCGCGAAAAGAGTAGAGGTTCGAGGCTTATGCGGAACGTTAATTAATTATACCTTTTCGTAACGCGTAAACCACAAGGTTGGGATGAGATTGGGATTTGGACAGGTCGCCAAGCCCTTGCCGGGGCGCGACAATTTCGGTTTTGCGCGAAGGTTCCGGGCCGTCTATTCTCTCACCGCCAACTTCAGAAAGATTCTCACATGCAAGGCGGCCAAAGGCTGTGGTTGATCGTCGGCGGCATTGCGCTGCTCGCGGTGGTCCTCGCGGGGGGCGGCTGGTGGTGGTACGGCCATTCGCACAAGGCCGTCGTCGCGTCCAAGCGTCCGAACCTGATCGGCCTGCTCGGCGACACCGCCCAGGCGCTCGACAACACCAAGCCCGACGACGCCAAGCTGTGCTCCGCCACGCTGACGCGCGCGCTCGACTTCGGCGCGCTGCCGCGCGGCGCGACCCTCGCCAGCGACGAAGCCAAGGCCGGCGAGGCCGAGGGCCACTACAGCTGCCAAGCACAGGGAATCGACGGCAGCTACACGCTCAACATCGACACCACCTGTCCCGGCGGCCAGGACAAGACCTGCTTCGCGCTCGACAGCATCAAGCGCGAAGACGGCAGCTGGAACTACCGCCGCAAGATCTAAAAGGCACATCATGAAAGAGCTCACCCACTTCATCGCCGGCCGGCACGTCAACGGAACCTCCGGCCGCTTCGGCGACGTCTTCGATCCGTCCACCGGCGAGGTCCAGGCACGCGTGCCGCTGGCCTCCAAGTCCGAGATGCGCAAGGCCGTCGAGGCCGCGCTCGAGGCCTTCCCCGCCTGGTCGAGCGTCAACCCGCAGCGTCGCGCGCGCGTGATGTTCAACTTCAAGACGCTCGTCGAGAAGAACATGGACGAGCTCGCGCATATGCTTTCGTCCGAGCACGGCAAGGTGCTGGCGGATTCGCGCGGCGACGTGCAACGCGGGCTCGAGGTGATCGAGTTCGCCTGCGGCATCCCGCACCTTCAGAAGGGCGAGTACACCGAAGGCGCCGGCCCCGGCATCGACATCTATTCGATGCGCCAGCCTTTGGGCGTGGTCGCCGGCATCACGCCGTTCAACTTCCCCGCCATGATCCCGATGTGGATGTTCGGCGTCGCCATCGCCTGCGGCAACTGCTTCATCAACAAGCCGAGCGAGAAGGACCCGAGCGTTCCCCTGCGCCTGGCCGAGCTGTTCCTCGAGGCCGGCGGACCGCCGGGCGTGCTGCAGGTCGTCAACGGCGACAAGGAGGCGGTCGACGCCATCCTCGACGATCCCGACATCCAGGCGGTGAGCTTCGTCGGCTCGTCGGCGATCGCGCAATACGTCTATTCGCGCGGCACGGCGAACGGCAAGCGCGTGCAGGCGATGGGCGGCGCCAAGAACCACGCCATCATCATGCCCGATGCCGATCTCGATCAGGTGACCAACGAGCTGATCGGCGCGGGTTACGGCTCGGCCGGCGAGCGCTGCATGGCGATCTCGGTCGCGGTGCCGGTCACCGACAAGATCGGCGACGCGCTGGTCGAGCGGCTGAAGCCGCGCGTGGAAAGCCTGCGTGTCGGCCTCGCCACCGATCCCGACGCCGATTACGGCCCGATGGTCACGAAAGAGCACCGCGCCAAGGTGATGTCCTATATCGACCAGGGCGTGAAGGAAGGCGCCGAGCTCGTGGTCGACGGCCGCGGCTTCAGGATGCAGGGCTACGACAACGGCTTCTATCTCGGCGGCTCGCTGTTCGACCGCGTCACGCCGGAGATGACCACATACAAGGACGAGATCTTCGGCCCCGTGCTGCAGATCGCGCGCGCCCATGACTTCGACAGCGCGATGGCGCTGCCCAGCAGGCATCAATACGGCAACGGCGTCGCGATTTTCACGCGCGACGGCGACGCGGCGCGCGAATTCGCGGCCAAGGTCAATGTCGGCATGGTGGGCATCAACATCCCGATCCCAGTTCCGCTCGCCTATCACACCTTCGGCGGCTGGAAGCGCTCGGCCTTCGGCGACGTCAACCAGCACGGCACCGAAGGCGTGCGGTTCTGGACGCGCATCAAGACCATCACCCAGCGCTGGCCCAAGGGCGGCGTGCGCGAGAAGGCCGACTTCAACATCCCGACGATGAAGTAGGGGGCGATCCACCGCGACCAGCAGGGCGTCGGGTTGACCCACTCCGCGCACGCGCGCATACTGCCAGTATGTCGCGCCAAGTCAACATTCGTGAGGCCGAGGCCAAGCTCTCGCGGCTTGTCGAGGATGCCGCGCGCGGCGAAGAGGTCGTCATCGCCAAGAACGGCAGGCCGATCGCGAAACTGACGGCCTTCGCGCCGGTCGCTCCGCGCCGGGCGAAAGACGAGCGCGCCTGACGCCCGCTACTTCACCCCGCCCAGCTTGCAGATGTGCTTCCACTGCGCTTCGGTGACGGGCTGCACGGATAGCCGCGCCTCGCGCACCAGCACCATGTCCTTGAGCTTTGCGTCGGCCTTGACGTCGGCGAGGGTGACGGGCTTCGGGACATCCTTGACCGCCTTGACGTCGACCAGGCCGAACTTGCCGGTCTCGTCGGTGGGGTCGGGCTTGTATTCGGCGATGACCTCGACGATGCCGACGATCTGCTTCTCGTCGCCGGTGTGGTAGAAGAAGCCCAGGTCGCCCTTTTTCATCGCCTTCATGTGCTTGGCGGCGGCATAGTTGCGCACGCCCGACCACGGCTCGCCCTTGGCGCCCCGCTTCTTCTGCATCTCCCAGGAGAAGGTCTCGGGCTCGGTCTTGAACAGCCAGTATGCGCCGCTCACAGCGCCGCTCCGCAATTGTTCGCGGTCGCCTTCCACGGGCGCACGTCCGAGGTCTCGAACAGCCCCGCCTTGTTGTAGGGATCGTTCTGCGCCCAGATGCGCGCCGCGGCGATGTCGGCGACGTCGATGATCATCATGCTGCCGGCCATCTCGCCGTTCCTGTCGAGGAACGGGCCGCCCAGCTTCAAGACGCCGGTCTCGCGCACATAGGCGAAATGCGTCTCGCGCGTCGCCATGCGCAATTGCAGCGATCCTTCCTTGTCGATGGCGGTGATGACGAACAGCATGGATGCCCCTTTCATTCCGGCTTCAGTGGACGGCTCATCAAGCGTAGCACAGCCTCGCCGGCCGACAGCGTGCCGTCCAGCACCTGCGCCACCGCCTCGGCGATGGGAAGCTCGACGCGTTCGGTGCGCGCGCGCTTGACGATGGCGGGCGCGGTCTCGACGCCCTCGGCGAGCTTGCCTTCCGGCGCGCGGCCCTGGCCCAGGGCACGGCCGTAGGAGAAATTGCGCGAGGTCGTGCTGGTCGCGGTCAGCACCAGGTCGCCCAGCCCCGACAGTCCCATCAAGGTATCGGCCCGCGCGCCCAGCGCCTGGCCCAGCCGCGTGAGCTCCGCGAAGCTGCGTGCGATCAGCGCGGCACGCGCGCTCTCGCCCAGCCCCATGCCGTCGACGATGCCGCAGGCGATCGCATAGACGTTCTTCGCCGCGCCGCCGAGCGCCACACCGGTGATGTCGTCGCTTGCATAGGGCCGGAACGTCGCGTGCCCCAGCGTCGCCTGAAGCTTGAGCGCCACGTCCATGCCCGCGGCGAGGGTGACGGCGGTCGGCAAGCCGCGCGACACGTCACGCGCGAAGGAGGGGCCGGAAAGGATGGCCGGCACCGCGTCGGGCGCCGCCTCGGCCAGCACCTCGGGCAACAGCTTGCCGGTCGCTCGCTCGATCCCCTTGGCACAGAGCACCAGGGGCTTGGCCGCGGGCAAAGCGGGCAGAATTTCGCGCAGATGCTGGGCCGGCACGACGACCAGCACGGCGTCGCAAGCCGCGGCCGCCTCGATCGCATGCGTGACGGCGATGGCAGCAGGAAGCTCCACGCCGGGCAGATAGCGCTCGTTGCGGCGCGAGCGCTGGAGTTCGTTCGCAACCGCGCGCTCGCGTGCCCACAGCGTCACGCGGCGCCCGGCCTGGGCTGCGACCAACGCCAAGGCGGTCCCCCAGGCGCCGGCGCCGATCACGCCTATGGCCTCATAAGCTTTTGAAGTTTCTGTATTTTCGGTCATATCGCCGATGCTGCGCCGCAAAAAGATTGAACGGTTTGTTGATTATTCAGTTATTTCCCCTATCTTGTGCTCAGGAATCGACGACGAACCGTCACAGAACGGTCTTCAGGGAAAGCGTTCATGGCCGAAAAAGACTCCGTTCGCGAACAGATCGTTTCTGCTGCCAAGAAGCGCTTTTCGCATTTCGGCTACGCCAAGACCACCATGGCCGAGGTCGCCAACGACTGCTCGATGTCGCCGGGCAATCTCTATCGCTTCTATCCCGGCAAGCTCGACATCGCCGAGGCCATCGCCACCGAGGACTATTCCAAGCATCTCGAGCACATGCGCAAGCTTGCGGTGACGCCGGGCAAGCCGGCGCCGCAGCGACTGCACGATCTGTTGTTCGAGGAGCTGCGCCGCACCTATCACAAGCTGGAAAAGGACCCGCGCGCCTATGAGATGGCGCTGGTGATCAGCCGCGAGCGGCCCGAATTCGCCAACTGGATGCTGCACGAAGAGCGCAAGATCCTGGTCGAGCTGATGGACGAGGCCGAGCGCCGCGGCGAGTTCGTTCCCGAGAACAAGGACTTCACCGCGGAGATGATCCAGGCGGCGACGATGAAGTTCCGCTACCCGCAGCTCTGGTCGAAGCTGACGCTTCCCAAGCTGGAGCGCGAGCTCGAAGGCGTGCTGTGCCTTTTGCTGAACGGGCTGTGCCCGGAAGCGCAGGCGATTGCCGAGCAGCGTCGCGAGCAACAGAAGCGCGAAGCGGCGGCCTGACAGCGGAACTTTCGCGGCGATCGTGGCTTTCCAAGCGGCGCCGGCTCTTCTTTCCGCCGCAATGGGACTCTAGGAACCGGCCAATGCGTTTTTTCGCCGTTGCCCTTTCGCTCTGCCTGCTCGCCGTGCCCGCGGCCGCGCGCACGCAGTTCAATGCCGCGGACCAGGCCGATCTCGACAAGGTCAGCGCCTACCTGAATTCCATCCGCACGATGAAGGCGGGCTTCATCCAGACCGGTCCCGACGGCGACGACGTCCAGGGCAGGCTCTATCTGGTCAAGCCCGGCCGCATCCGCTTCGAATACGAGCCGCCGGCACCGCTGCTGGTC
>Ga0213876_10000726_pt1 | contig 22935 bp, 16 predicted proteins | sample BarmaccomBMRX_R9_FD_160113 | JGI IMG/M metagenome (GOLD analysis project Ga0213876, IMG submission 160113) | Root-associated microbial communities from Barbacenia macrantha in rupestrian grasslands, the National Park of Serra do Cipo, Brazil - RX_R9 | ecosystem: Host-associated > Plants > Roots... | reverse complement strand
AGTTTGCTCAGTGGCAGACATATCTGACGCGCTTCAGCCCTTCTTACGCGGGCGAGTTGCGCGTCCCGCTCTCGGACATCGAGGTGCTGCGCCTCGATCAGCGCAAGGTGATCGCACGGCGCGCCGCGCTCGAGCTCTTCCCCGGCGCCATCTGCAATCTCGGCTCGGGCGTCGCCACCGGGATCGCCAACGTGGCGGCCGAGGAGGACGTGCTCGAAGCCGTATGCCTCACGAACGAGCAGGGCCTCATCGGCGGCGCGCCAGCTTCGGGCGGGGACGCGGGGGCGTCGCGCAACTACGCCGCGATGATCGATCAGCCTTACCAGTTCGACTTCTATGATGGCGGCGGGCTCGATATCGCCTTCCTGTCCTTCGCCGAGATCGACGAAGAGGGAAATGTGAATGTGAGCCGCTTTGGTGGCCGCATCGTCGGGCCTGGCGGCTTCATCAACATCAGCCAGAACGCGCGCTGCGTCGTATTCTGCGGCAGCTTCACGGCGGGCAACACGCAGATGAGCTGGCCCGGCGGCATGACCGCGATCGCGCAGGATGGCGCACGGGTAAAGTTCGTGCCGAAAGTCGAGCAGATCACCTTCAGCGGAGGTTACGCGCGCGAGCGCAAGCAGAGGGTGCTCTATGTGACCGAGCGTGCGGTCATGCGTCTCACGCAAAAAGGCGTCGAGCTCATCGAGATCGCGCCTGGGGTCGATCTCGAGGGTGACGTGCTCTCACGCATGGGCTTTCGGCCGCGCGTCGCGAAAGAACTCAAGGCGATGGACAAGCGCCTCTTCCTGCCGCAGCCGCTTGGCCTTGCGGTCGAGATCGCAAAACGCTCCGCGCGCGCGAATGCCTCGGCCTTGCGGCTTCTCGACATGGCGGGCGCGGCGTCGCAGTGAAGGGTCTTCGAGGTCGCAGGTCACGATCAGCATCTTTTCTCGGTGGCCGCGTGATGGGGGCCTGAAGGTTCGACAAGCGTCTGGGCTCGTTCCAGCAGAGCCCGATTTCGCTGGCCGGCTATTTGGGATGCCCCCATAATCATTTTATGCTCGATATCGTCCTCATCCTGGCCGTTTTCGCGGCCTTGCTGGTCGTCGTCGCGGTAAGCCAACCGCTCGCCGCTCGCCTGCGGCTTGCCCCCATCGTGCTCCTCGCCATGATCGGCGTCGCGATCGGGGCCGCCTCGAGCGTGCTCTTGCACACGCCGCTTTCGCCCCGCTTCGGCGAGATCGCTCGCCTGTTCGCCGATCTGCCGGTCGGCTCGGAAACTTTCGTCTACGTGTTCCTGCCGCTTCTCGTGTTCGAGGCCGCCCTCACGAGCGACGTGCGGCGCATGCTGGACGATTTGGCCCCGATCCTGATGCTCGCAATCGTGGCGACGCTGGTGACGAGCGCGATCGTCGGTATCGCGCTGTGGCCGCTCGCGGGGGTGCCCCTCGTCGTGTGCCTTCTGCTCGGCGCCGTGGTCGCAACCACGGACCCCGCGGCTGTCATCGCGGTATTCCGCGATGTCGGGGCACCGGCGCGCCTCACGCGCTTGGTCGAGGGCGAGGCCCTCCTCAATGACGCGAGCGCGATCGTCCTCTTTGCCGTCCTCCTCGGCATGATCGTGCCGGGGCGTGCACCCGATATCGTTGGTGGCGCGGTGGAGTTCTTGATCTCTTTCATCGGCGGCGCCCTGTTCGGCGCTCTCGCGGGCCGCGTCCTGATCCAACTCATTCCTCGGGCGCGCGATGATCGGCTCGCCGAGGCCACGCTCACGGTCGCGTTTGCTTACCTGACTTTCATCGTGGCCGAGCAGCTGTTCCAGGTATCGGGTGTCGTGGCGGTACTTTCAGCAGGGTTGATGGTGAGCGCTTTTGGGCGCGCGCGCATCACGCCCGACAACTGGTCCTTTCTCACGGATCTTTGGGCGCAGATCGCGTTCTGGGCCCATTCACTCGTCTTCCTCTTGGCCTCGATGCTCGTACCGAGATTTCTGGTGGACGTGGAGTGGCACGATCTCGAACTCGTTGCCATGCTCATCGGGGCGGCCTTCGTGGCGAGATTGCTCGAGCTCTTCCTGCTCTTGCCCACTTTAAGCTTCCTGAAGCTTACGCAACCGATCAGCACTTCCTTCAAGCTCGCCATCACCTGGGGCGGGTTGCGTGGCGCTTTGACGCTCGTGCTCGCGCTCGCGGTCACGGAGAACCGTGAGCTCTCGCATGATGTGCAACGCTTCGTCGCCGTGCTCGCGACCGGCTTCGTGCTGTTCACGCTTCTCGTGAACGGAACCACGTTGCGCCAAGTGATCCGTCTCCTCGGGCTCGACCGACTGTCTCCGGTCGACCAGGTCCTGCGCGATCGGGTGCTGGCGCTCTCATATGCCGAGATGGGCGACACCATCGAGGCCACCGCGCGCGAGCACGGCCTTTCGCATGTCGCGGCGAAAAGCGCGAGCGCACCTTACGATGCGTGGATCTCATCGGCGAGCCGCCGCGACAGCGGCAAGATCGGGCTCACCGATCGCGAGCGCCTTGCCGTCGGCCTCGTCGCGCTCGGCAACCAAGAGCGCAACATGGTGCTCGACATCCTGGCGCGACGCGCGGCCTCGCCTGCGACCGTGCAGGCGCTCCTTCGAAATGCCGAAGCCCTCGTGGAAGGCGCCAGAAGCGGCGGGCGTCTCGGCTACAAGCGCGGCGCGGAAGCCGCACTCGCTTTTCCACCCTCCTTCCGCTTTGCTCATTTCCTCTACCGACGCTTTGGCATCGTGCGGTTTCTCGCCGATCGCCTCGGCGATCGCTTCGAGATGCTGCTCATGACCCGCCTTTTGATCCAGCAGCTCGCCGCCCCGGCCGCCGCCCGCTCACGGGCGATCTTCGGCGAGCGGGTGACAGGCTTGATGAACGCCATGCTGCGCACGCGCCTCGCGGGCAGCACGGCCGCGCTCGAGGCGTTACGGCGCCAGTATCCTGAATATGCGGCCGAGCTCGAAACCTCGTTCTTGCGGCAATCGGCGTTGCGGCGCGAGATGGGACATTACCAAGCCCTTTTCGAGGAGGGTCTCATCGCCACCGAGGTGTATGAAGATCTGAAGAACAGCGTGGCCATCGCACGCAGCGCTCAATCGCGGCCGCGCTTCGATCTCGGACTCGACACGAACCGGTTGATCCAGCGTCTCGATCTTTTCGCCGGCCTCGACGAACGACAGCTCGATCGGGTCAAGAAGCTTTTGCGCCCGCGCTTCACGGTGCCCAACGAATTGATCGTGCGCCAGGGAGAACGAGGCGACGCGGTCTATTTCATCGCGTCGGGTGCGGCGGAAGTCGTCCTGCCGCATGGGCGCGTCCCGCTCGGCAGCGGCGACATCTTCGGCGAGATGGCGCTGCTCACCGGCCGCAAGCGGCAAGCCGATGTCGTGGCCCTCACTTATTGCCGCCTCCTCGTGCTTCGCAAAGCCGATTTTGACCGTTTCATGCGCGACAATCGCGATGTGCGGTTCGCGATCAACCGCATCGCCCAGGCGCGCCAAGGCGTAACCCTGCCCGACGAGGCTGCCGCCGCCTCATAAAGAGCGCCTCGACCTACATGATCGCGTCACCGCGGCCATGCGATGCGCCCCATCCGCCGAGCGAAAGGGCGTGCTTCGTCGCCTCGCCGATGCTTTCCCATCGGCCACAAAGCGAAATCAGCGCGCCTTCGATCCGCCCGTTGCGGATGAGAGCCTCGGCGCGCTCACGCCCACCGGCGAAAGCGGCCGCGATTTTTTCCTCGGTGAGCGGGCCGACTTCGACGACGACCTCAATGTCGTCAAGATCGCTGTCGGGGTCGATCTCGCGCGCAGGACGGCGACGGATCGCGGGATCATCGACGTTCACTGCATTGGCGATCATGGTCGCGGCCGCGTCCGCATCGGCCGCTCTTGCGGCGAGCACGGTCACCGCGTCCGCGATGCCGAGCGAAAAAGAGCGGCCGTGCCGGCCGCTCGTCGCCACGCCGCGCACGGGACTTTCCCAGCCGATGCGAACGAAAGCTTCGGGCGTCGCGGCCGAGCGAGGCTCTTCGGGCGACCGCATGATGCCGATTTCGAAATGCTCGCCTGGAGAAAGATGAAGCGCTATGTCTCCCCCATCATTCACGAAAGCACGCCGCAACGGTGCGGCCTCGAGCATCGCGGCAAGCACCGCCTCGGCCACGGCGCCGGCGACCGCCACCATCGGCGTCACGAAGACCTCGCGATAGGGCCACGCCGCCTCGGCCATGCGGCGCGCGATCGGACCTCGCAGGGGAGGAGGCGTGCCGCCGAGCTGGCTTCGAAGCCAGTGAAGCTCACCGACGAGTTCGGCGAGGAGCCCTTCAAAACGAAGGCGCGCCGCCGCCTCGGCTCGCCGGACTGCGGCCGGTTCACCCTCAGCCTTGATGATGAGATCGATCGGCCCGTCGCTGAGATGCAGCCGGCCCGACGAGAGGCGGGCCGCGATCGACGGATCGCGAGCTTTGTCACTCACGCGCGTGCCTCGCGCTCATGCGAATTATCGCAACGACGAGCTTACCCGACCGACGCCTTGGATGGTGAAGCTTCGGCGTGCCTCGTCTCACTCGGTCCGGTCACTTTCCGGGCATCGCGATGCCGAGCCTCGCGAGGACCGCTTGCGGAGACGCATAGGCTTCCTGAAAATCGGCGCTCCAATAGCGCAGATCCGCGATGTCGATGCGCTCGCCGGTGACCGCGCAGCGCACATAAGCGCCCGGGCGAAGCACGCGGAATTCCGCATCGCCGTAATCGAGAATGGCCTCGCCCGGTTGCGGCACATGCCGATCCATCTTGTTCATTCAAAACCTCCGACGAGGACAGGCATCGAGGCGATCACATAAAGCTCAATTGCAGGAGAAGAAAGTCGCGCCTGGCTTTCTATTTATTGCCTCACGAATTTTCGCAAAGCCCCTGCATTCTCACAAAATCCCAATCTGTGCGGAGTGCGGGCACTGCCCCTCATTCGAAAAGCGTAGGCTCGGCGTCACCCGGCGCGCGCACGCTTCGCCGACGTGGCTTGGCCCTTCCTCCGGCGATCGCGGCGATCCGGCCGTCGTTGAATTCGATCATGAGCGCTTGGCCCGCCATAATCTCGGCGGCGGTATGCAATGGCTGCCCCGCGGCGTCATGCACGAGCGCGTAACCGCGCGCCAGCGCGCGTCGGTAGCCGACGCTCTCGAGAAGCTGGCCGAGACCCTCGAGCTTTGCGTGCCGCGCCGAGAGCGCTTTTCGCATGCATTGGGCGTGGCGCATGCCGACGCTCTCGAGCTTCGCGCGTGCCAGCGCATTGGCATCGCGATGAGTTCGCAAAAGCCCGCCGAAAGCGATCGTGAGCCGGCGCGCCACATGGCCGAGACCCGCGCTCCGGTGCCGCAGCCCCGCGGCGTGACACAGGGGCAATTGCCGCGCTGCGCCCGCGAGGCGATGGCGAGAGATCGCAAGCAGCACGGCCGGCGAATGCCCCACCATCTTATGGGCGAGTTCAGCGAGACGAGTGCGACGCCGCTCGATCTGCCGTTCCGCGGCGCGCCCAAGCGCGAGCATGCAGGCATCGAGGCGCTGGCGGGGCACCGAAAGAAGGCGGTCACGCGAGGGCAAGGCCCGGGCCGTGCCAACGAACTCGCTGCGCTTTCGATCCTTGTGGCGCAGCATGCCCGAGGCGAGCCGGCCGGCGAGCGAAGCGAGGCCGGCAAAGAGCTCGGCGCGCACCGGCACGGCCATCTCGGCCGCGCCCGTCGGCGTGGGGGCACGCTTGTCCGCCACGTGATCGAGCAGGGTCCAATCGGTCTCGTGACCCACGGCGGAAATCAGCGGAATCGCGCTTTGCGCCGCCGCCCGGATCACCACTTCCTCGTTGAAGCCCCAAAGATCCTCGAGCGAACCGCCGCCTCGCGCCACGATGATCACATCCGGGCGAGGAACCGCACCCCCGATCTCGAGCATGTTGAAGCCTTCGATTGCGGCCGCGACCTCGGCCGCGCTTCCTTCCCCTTGCACGCGCACGGGCCAGAGCAGGACGGAGCGCGGAAAACGATCGGCCAACCGGTGCAGAATATCGCGGATCACGGCGCCGGTCGGCGAAGTGATGACGCCGATGACGCGGGGCAGATAGGGCAGGGCCTTCTTGCGAGCCTCATCGAAAAGCCCTTCGGCTGCAAGCTTTTTGCGTCTCTCTTCAAGAAGCGCCATCAGCGCGCCGATGCCCGCCGGCTCCAACCTGTCGATGACGATCTGATATTTAGATGAACCCGGAAAGGTCGTGATGCGCCCCGTGGCGATCACTTCGAGGCCTTCCTGGGGAAGAAATTTGAGCCGAGAGGCCGTGCTTTTCCAGATCACGGCCTCGAGCCGCGCGTTTTGGTCCTTCAACGAAAAGTAACAATGGCCGGACGCGTGCGGCCCCTTGAAGCCCGAGACTTCGCCGCGTACGCGCACTTGGCCAAAGGCGCTTTCGATCGTGCGCCTGAGCGCGCCCGAAAGTTCCGAGACGGAGTATTCGACGAGGTTCGTGGCGTGAGCGTCGGACACGGCAGGCGCTATGCACGCGACCGGTGGCGCCAACAAGGCACGGTGCGCCGAAGACTCACGCGACCTCTCCTGCGAGACGTTTCAGCGCGCGCTCTCTTCCGATGAGAGGCAAGAGATGCGCCATGTCCGGTCCATGATCGAGGCCCGTCAAGGCGAGCCGCAAGGGCATGAACAAGGCTCGCCCTTTACGGCCGGTTTTCTCCTTGAGGAGAGAGGTCCACTCGCGCCAGCTTGCCGCATCGAAGGCCTTCGGCGGAAGGGCAGCGACCGCCTCGGCCAGGAAGGCGCGGTCGCTCTCCTCGATCGCGGGCCTCGTCGGTGCCGCCACGACGCGCCACCATTGCGCCGCATCCGAGAGCTTCTCGCAATTGGCGCGCACGGCAAGCCAGAAGGCTTCGCCTCCTCCAATGCCTTGCTCGAGAAGTCGGTCGGCCACCGTCGCGTAAGCCGTATTGTGCAACAATCTCGCGTTGAGCGCCGCAAGCTCGTGTTCGTCGAATTTGGCGGATGTGCGAGAGACCTTGCTTAACGAGAAATGCTGGGCAAGTTCGTCCATGCTCGCCAAAGGCTGCAACGCCTCTGATGTGCCGGTGAGCACGGCAAGCGCCGCCACTGCCATGGGCTCGATCCCGGCTTCGCGCAAGCCGCGCAGCGACAAATGGCCGAGGCGCTTCGACAGACCCTCGCCGCTCGCCGTCGTGAGGAGGTTGTGATGCGCGAAAGCGGGTGGTGAGGCATCGAGCGCCACGAAGATCTCGATCTGAACCGCCGTGTTCGTGACATGGTCCTCGCCACGGATGACATCGGTAATGCCAAGCTCGACATCATCGACGACGCTCGTGAAAGTGTAGAGGGGCTGGCCATCCTCGCGGATGAGCACAGGGTCCGAGAGCGAAGCCGTGTCGATGTGCGAAGGGCCGCGTACCCCGTCCTGCCAGGAAACGACTTCGCCTGAGAGCTTGAAGCGCCAATGCGGAGGGCGGCCTTCGGCTTCGAGGCGTGCGCGGTCTTGCGCGGTGAGCCGCAAGGCTGCACGGTCGTAGACCGGAGGTGCGCCGCGCTGAAGCTGGCGCTTGCGCCGCCGTTCGAGCTCCTCGGCGGTCTCGTAGCAAGGATAAAGGAGCCCCTTGCGTTTCAACACCTCGGCAGCCGCCGCGTAGCGCTCGAGCCGGTCGGACTGGCGAGCGATTTCATGGGGGACGATGCCGATCCAGGCGAGATCCTCGACGATGGCGCGCTCATATTCGGGCTTCGAGCGTTCGCGATCCGTGTCGTCGAGCCGCAGCAGGTATCGGCCGCCACTCTTCAAAGCAGTGAGCCAGTTGAACAAGGCCGTGCGGGCATTGCCGATGTGGAGAAAGCCGGTCGGCGAGGGAGCGAAACGGAGCTTCGGCGCGGTCATGGGTCACTTATGGCAGAGAGGCCGCCCCTTCGCCAATTCGCCGAGATCACCTCTTCCGCCCGGCGGCACATCGGCGCGGTCATCTACGCCTTTCCCCTGATCGGTTGCGCTTCGGCGTGATCGCGAAAGCCGTTGGTGATGGGATAGCGTCGGTCGCGCCCAAAATTCCTGCGCGTCACCTTGGGACCCGGCGGGGCCTGGCGGCGCTTGTACTCGGCAAGATACAAAAGCCGCTCGATCCTGCGAACGATCGCCTCGTCGAAGCCTTTGGCCACGAGGTCGCGAACGCGCATCTCGCGCTCGACGAGGCCGTCGAGAATCGCATCGAGCGCCTCGTAAGGCGGTAGCGAATCCTCGTCCTTCTGGTTTTCGCGAAGCTCCGCGCTCGGTGCCTTCCCGAGGATGCGCGAGGGGATCACTTCCCCGGCCGGACCCTTCGCGATTTCCGGCTTCCAGCGGTTTCGCAAGGCGCAAAGCCGATAGACTTGCGTCTTGTAGAGGTCCTTGATCGGATTGAAGCCGCCGTTCATGTCGCCGTAAAGCGTCGCATAACCGACCGACATTTCCGATTTGTTGCCCGTGGTCACCAGCATTGCGCCGAGCTTGTTGGAGAGCGACATCAACATGACACCGCGCACGCGGCTTTGCAGGTTCTCCTCCGTCACGTCCCGAGCGCGCCCTTGGAAAAGCGGCGCCAATACCGCTTCGAAACCTTCGACAGGCGGCGCGATCGGGATGATGTCGTAGCGGACGCGGAGGCGCTTGGCGCAGCTCTGCGCATCCTCGAGGCTCGCCTGCGAGGTGTAGCGATATGGCAGCATCACGCAATGGACGCGCTCGGCGCCGAGCGCATCGACCGCAAGCGTCGCCGAAAGCGCCGAATCGACGCCGCCCGAAAGGCCGAGCACGACTCCGGGAAAGCCGTTCTTCTCCACATAATCGCGAAGGCCCAAAAGACAGGCGGTGTAGTCGGCCTCGTCGCCTTCGATGGCGGGCGCATGCGGCCCGTCGGCGAGCGCCCAACCTTTGGTGTCGCGGCGATAGCGCAGGATCGCGACCGCTTCCTTGAAAGCCGGAAGGCTCGCCACGACCTCGCCCTTGCGGTCGAGCGCGAAGGAGGCCCCGTCGAAGACGACCTCGTCCTGCCCGCCCACTTGATTGAGGTAGACGAGCGGCATGCCCGTCTCGCGTACCCGGTCGCGCACCACCTCGATGCGCTCGGCCACTTTGTCGCGCCAATAAGGGGAGGCGTTCGGCACGAGAAGCAAACTTGCGCGCGTGTCTCGGAAACAAGAGAGGAGGCCCGATCCCCAGATGTCCTCGCAAATCGGAATGCCGATTTCGATATCTCGAAAAACGATGGGAAGCGGAGGCGGCCCCGGCGTGAACACGCGCTTCTCGTCAAAGACCCCGTAATTCGGCAGATCGACCTTGAAACGAACGGCCTTGACCTCACCCTGCCACAAGAGCGCGTAGGCGTTGTAGACCTTGCCCTCTTGCGCGTAAGGCAAACCGATGAGCATGGCCGGGCCGCCATCGGCCGTGTCGCATGCGAGGCGCTCGAGCGCGTCGTGGCAGGCTTCCTGAAAAGCAGGCTTCAAGACGAGATCCTCGGCCTGATAGCCTGAGAGATACATCTCGCTGAACATGATGATGTCGGCGTTCCGCCGGGCCGCTTCGGCGCGCGCGGCGCGCGCGTTGGCGAGGTTGCCGGCAACGTCGCCGACGGTCGGATTGAGCTGCGCGAGCGCCACCGTGAGCTCGCTCATGGGTTGCGGCGTCATGCGCTTTCTTTATCAGCTCGAAGGCGCCAAGCCCAGAAACGGAAGACGGAGTCCTCTCTACCGACGAGCCTCCCCAGATCGTCGTCTTCCAAGGGCTAGCTCCGTCTCGTTCGGGGGCGTCTCACCCGCCGATCTTTCCCTTTCGCGTCGACGCCCTGATGGCGCGCACCTCTCCATTTCGCGCGGGCTGCAGAAGCCTGCGAAAGCTGTCGCGCTTCTCGTGGATCGATGCGATGACCTCGCCCATCGGGACACCGATATCGACCAGCACGGCCTCGGAGAGCTGAAGGCTCGCCTCGATGGTTTCGGGCACCGCGTCGGTCACGCCGAGCTCGTAAAGCCTCGAGGCGTGGATGGCATCGCGGGCGCGAGCCACGATGGTGAGGTCAGGCCTCTCGGCGCGCGCCGCCCCCACGACATGTTCGACGGCGCTCGGCTGATCCATGGTGACCACGAGGCCGCGCGCGCTCGCCAACCCGGCGCGGCGCAAAAATTCAGGCCGCGCCGCATCCCCGTAATAGATCGCCTGCCCCGCATCGCGCGTCCGCTTCACGAGCGACGGGTCCTGATCGATCGCGACGAACGCGATGTCATGCATGGCGAGAAGCTCGCCCACGAGCGCGCCGACCCGTCCGTAACCGACGATCAGCACGCGCGAGGCCGCGATTTCCATGGGCGGTGCGAGATGAGCGAAGCTCAGCTCGTCTTGGCGCGGCGCGCGCGACAAAGCCTCGCCCAACCTGGTAAGGAGAGGAATGGCGAGCATCGAGAGCGTCACCGCGACCATCGCGCTTTCGGCGGTCTCGACCGGCATCGCCTTGGCCATGAGGGCCGCGCCCAAAACCACGAAGGCGAACTCGCCGCCCGGCCCAAGTAAGAGGCCCATCTCGCAGGCGACGCGCCACGGAAATTTGAAGGCCGGGGCCGCCAAGGCGACGACAAGCGCCTTGACGAAGATGATGCCGATCGCGATCGCGACGACTTCGACGGGATGCCCGAAGAGGCGCGAGAGATCGAGTGCGGCGCCGACCGAGACAAAGAAGAGACCGAGAAGAAGACCCTGGAAGGGCTCGATCATCACCTCGATCTCGCGCCGGTATTCCGTCTCGGCGAGCAGGAGCCCTGCGATGAAGGCGCCGATCGCCATGGAGAGCCCGCTCGCGGCCGTGATCAAGGCCATTCCGATCACAACGAGGAGACAGGCCGCCATGAAGAACTCGGTAGAACCGGCCACGGCGACCATGTGAAACAAGGGACGCAGCACCAGCCTTCCGGCGACGATGATGAGGCCGATCGCGAAAAGCGCCACCGCAAAGGTCACCAGCAATTGCCCTTCGACCGACGTCCCGGCGCCTCGACCGAGCGCGCCCACGAGAATCAGGAGGGGGGCGACGCAAAGGTCTTGGAAGAGAAGGATCGCGAAAACGGCGCGCCCGGCGATCGAGTTCAAACGCTTGCGTCCCGCAAGCACCGGGATGACGATCGCGGTCGAGGACAGGGCCAGCGCGCCGCCGAGCTCGAGCGCCGGCACGTTGCCGACGCCGAGCGCGACCGCGATTGCGGCGATGAATGCCGCCGACAGCAGGACTTGCAAGGCTCCGAGGCCGAAGAGCACGCGGCGCATGCGCATCAGGCGCTCGAAGGAGAGCTCCAGGCCGATCATGAACAAGAGGAAGACGACGCCGAGCTCGGCGACGGGGCCGATATCCTGCGCGTCCGCGATCGTCACATAGGTGAGCCAATTCGGCGCGGTGCCGAACCCTCCTGGCGCTTGCGCCCAGCGGCCGAGCCCGAACGGGCCGAGCGCGACCCCGGCCGCGAGGAAACCGATCACCGGACTCACCTTGAGCCGGCGGAAGAGCGGCACGACAACGCCCGCCGTCACCAGAAAGAGCAGCGCGTTCTTGTAATCGGCAAACGCGGTCGGGTGCATTCCTATCCCGTCAACGAGCCCCGAAGAGGCGCGGGGCGCTCCTGCGCATCAGGCGTTCACAGCACCTTGCCAGGGTTGAGGATACCTTGGGGGTCGAGCGTGCGCTTCAAGGCGCGCATGAGGTCGAGCGCAACCTTGTCCTTCACGCCGGGCAAAAGATCGCGCTTCATCTGGCCGACGCCGTGCTCGGCCGAGATCGATCCGCCGAACCGAGCCACCACCTCGTAGACCACGGCTCCGATTTCGTGCCAGCGCTCGAGGAAGCTCGCGCCGTCCGAGCCTTGCGGCTGGAAGACGTTGTAATGGACGTTGCCGTCCCCGACATGACCGAAGGCGAGCGTGCGCACGCCGGGAAACGATTTCTTCACGGCCGCATCGGCTTCCTCGATGAAGCGCGGCACGCTCGCGACCGGCACGCTGATGTCGTGCTTGATCGAGACGCCCTCGGCCCGCTGCGCATCGGGGATCGTCTCGCGAATGCGCCACAAGGCGTTACTTTGCTCGATGGACGCGGCAACCGCCGCGTCGTCGACCTCTCCGGCTTCGATCGCCGCCCCGATGAGCTCCTCGGCGAGGCCCTCGATCGGCGCATTCGCTTGCCCCGACAATTCGAGAAGCACGTACCAGGCATGCACGGCCGCGAGCGGATCGCGCGTGCCTTGCCCATGACGCAGCGCCATGTCGATGCCGATGCGCGGAATGAGCTCGAAAGTCGTGAGCGCCGAGCCAGCGCCGCCCTTCATGCGCGCCAAGAGCGCAACGCCTTTTTCGGCGGACTGAAGGCCGCAGAACACCGTGACGTGCGAGGTCGGCCTCGGAAACAGCTTGAGCACCGCCGCCGTAATGATGCCAAGCGTGCCTTCCGCGCCGATGAAGAGGTTCTTCAAGTCATAGCCGGTATTGTCCTTGCGAAGCTTGGAAAGGCCGTTCAGGACGCGCCCATCGGCGAGCACCACCTCGAGGCCGAGGACGAGATCGCGAGCATTGCCATAAGCGAGCACCGCGACACCGCCTGCATTCGTCGAAAGGTTGCCGCCGATCGTGCACGAACCTTCCGAAGCGAGCGAAAGCGGAAAGAGCCGATCGGCCGAGGCGGCCGCCTCCTGAGCTTTCAAAAGCGTGAGCCCCGCCTCGACCGTCATGGTGTTCGACAGCGGGTCGACCTCGCGCACCTTGTCGAGCCGCGTGAGTGACAGGATGATGGCATCGCCCGACGCATCCGGCACTTGTCCGCCAACGAGGCCCGTATTGCCGCCTTGCGGCACCACCGGCGTGCGGCTGCGTGAGGCGAGCGCCAGGAGCTTTGCGACCTCGGCCGTGGTGCCGGGCCGCACCACGGCGAGCGCGCGCCCGTGGAACATGTTGCGCATCTCCGAAAGGTAGGCGGCTTGATCGGACGCCTCGGTGAGCACATAGCGCGCGCCAACAATGGCCACGATCTCATCGAGAAGGGCTGCGCGCTTAGGCTTGTCGAGCATGACGAGGCTCCGGATCAATTCGCAAATAGCTAAACAAAGACATTCTGCCGTGCCTTTTATCTCACGGCGCGACGGCATTGCGAAGGAAGCCCCCGCGAAACGCCCGTTCAATAGCTTGTCAACGCTGTCCTCAGTTAGTCAACGTTCTTGCGCGGCTCGTCAACGCAGGCGGCAATCCGATCAACGTCTCGACGTTCCACGAGGTCCTCGATTGGTCGGCGTCATCTTCGTCACGCCAAGATGTGCACCAGCCATTTTGCGAAGCCCCGCGCACGGCTTTGGCGACCGAGAGGCACCTCGGCGACGTCGTCGTGGCCAATCTCGGCTCTCGCGACGCGTAATGTCGCGGCGAGCTTGGGCGGTCACGCGCGCCAATCGGGGCGGGGGAGGAGTTCCCCTGCTCGACGCTCAGCCGGCTTTGCGCCGCAGATGCTCGTCGAGCCGCGGCATGATCTCGACGAAGTTGCATGGACGGTGGCGGTAGTCGAGCTGGGACGCGAGAATGCCCTCCCAGGCATCGCGGCAAGCGCCGGGCGAACCTGGCAGGACGAAGATGAAGGTGTTCCCGGCAAGCCCCGCCGTCGCGCGCGACTGAATGGTCGAGGTGCCGATCTTGCTGAAGGATATCTGGTGGAAGATTGTCGAGAACCCTTCCATGCGCTTGTCGAAAAGCGGCTCGGCGGCTTCCGGCGTCACATCGCGACCCGTAAAGCCGGTGCCGCCTGTCGTGATCACGACGTCGATCTTCGGGTCCGCGATGAAGCCGCGCAGCTTCGCCGCGATGACTTCCTTGTCGTCCGTCACAATGGCGCGCGCGGCGAGCTTGTGACCTGCTCCCGTGAGGAGCTTCTCGAGCGTCGCGCCTGATTTGTCCTCGTCAAGGGAACGCGTGTCGGAAACCGTGAGAACCGCGATGGTAAGCGGCAAGAACGGGCGGCTTTCATCGATGCGCGACATCGGATCATCCTCGACGAGAAGGCGACCGGGCGAGTTGAAAGCCGATCGCGAAATCCTGATCGTTTGAAACCCTAGGGATCGCGCCCTCGCCCCGCAAGCCGCGTTGACGCGCACGGGCGAAAGGCTAGCATGCGACAAAGCCATCCAGGCTCTCTTATGAGGCTGTCATGAAACATTTTCTCGCGCTTTGCGCGGCCGGCGTTTCGGCCCTTCTCCTTGCCGCCAGCCCGGCCACGGCCGCCAAGGATCAGCTCACCATCGGGGTCGCGCAATTTCCCTCGACGCTGCATCCCAACATCGATGCCGAGGTGATCAAGGCCTATGCGCTCGGCTTCGTCATCCGCCAGGTCACGGCCTATGATGCGAGCTGGAAGAATTCCTGCCTGATTTGCGCCGAGTTGCCGACGATCGAGAACGGGCTCGCGAAGATCGAGGATCGTCCCGACGGCAAGAAGGGAATGGCGGTCACCATCAAGCTCAAGCCCGATCTCAAATGGGGCGACGGCGAAAAAGTCACGGCGAAGGATCTGGCCTTCACCTGGAAATTGGCGCGCGACCCGAAGACGGGCTTCTCCAACACCCATCCGTGGACGCGCGCCGACAAGGTCGATGTGGTCGACGACACGACCGCCGTCCTGCATCTCGACAAGGTGCTTTCGTCCTATAACGAATGGGATCAGATCCTGCCCGAGCATGTCGAAGGGCCGATCTACGACAAGGCGCAAGCGAGCGGCGATTACATCAAGGAGACGGCCTATGCGCGCGCGCCGACGACGCCGGGCCTCTTCGACGGGCCTTACATCGTCACCGGATACACCTCGGGCGCCCAGATCGTCATGGAGCCGAACCCTCATTGGGCCGGCACGAAGCCCGGCTTCAAGCGCATCGTCCTCAAGCTCATCGAGAACACGGCGGCGCTCCAAGCCAATCTCCTCTCCGGAGATGTGGACATGGTGGCGGGCGAAGGCGTCGGCCTCACGATCGATCAGGTGCTCGAGCTGCAAAAGCAGCATCCCGACCAGTTCACCTACATCTTCAAGCCGAGCCTCACCTACGAGCATATCGACCTGAAGGTCGGCAACCCGATTCTCGCCGATGTGCGCGTGCGCCAGGCACTCGTTTACGCAGCCGATCGCAAGACACTCGTCGACAAGCTGTTCCAGGGGATGCAACCGGTCGCGGACACCTGGGTGAACCCGCTGAGCGCCGATTTCGCGAGCGAGATCCAGCACTATCCGTATGATCTCGCCAAGGCCAAGGCGCTCCTGGCAGAGGCGGGCTGGAAACCCGGCTCGGACGGCATCTGCCGCAACGAGAAGGGCGAGCGCCTTTCGCTCGAATATTCGACGACGGCGGGAAATCGCTTGCGCGAATTGCAGCAGCAGGTGCTCCAGTCGAATTGGAAAGCCGTGGGCATCGAGGTCACGATCAAGAACGAGCCGGCTCGTACCTTCTTCGGCGAGACCGTGAAAAAGCGCGTCTACGGGGCGCTCGCCATGTATGCCTGGTCGAGCAACGTGAACGAATCGCCGAGCCGCACGCTGTCCTCTTCGCAAATCCCCACCGAGGCGAACAACTACGGCGGCTCGAACTATATCGGCTATTCCAACCCGCAAATGGACAAGCTGATCGACGCGGCCGATCAGGAGCTCGATCCTGCGAAGCGCAAGGCGATCTGGGTCAACATGCAGGAGATCTATGCGAAGGACCTGCCCGCGATGCCGCTCTTTTTCCGAGCCGAACCGCATGTCGTGCCGAAATGGCTCGCCGGCTACACGCCGACCGGCCACGGAGATTTGAGCAGCTTCTGGTCGGAGAATTGGCACGCTCAGTAGGGCTCGAAAAAGCACGCCGGCGCATGGTCGAGCCAGCGAACACGCGAGCGGCCGGGCCGGACGCGAGCCTTGCGGCACCGAGCTTTGCCGACGAGATCGCGGCGCGCAGGCCGACGCTTCTCGAAGTAAGCGGGCTCAATGTCGCGTTCCCGCTCGAGGGCCGCGAGCGGCGTGTCGTCGCCGGTGTCTCCTACTCCATACCGGCGGGCCGCACGCTCGGCGTGGTCGGGGAATCCGGGTGCGGGAAGTCCATGACGGCGCTCGCGCTCATGGGGCTCGTGCCGGCGCCGGGTCGTGTCACCGGCTCGCTGCGCTTCGAGGGCCGCGAGCTCATCGGCCAGGACGAGACCGAGTGGCGCCGCCTGCGCGGCGCGCGCATCGCCATGGTGTTCCAGGAGCCGATGACCTCGCTGAACCCGGTGATGCCGGTCGGCCGCCAGATCGCCGAAGCCATGGTGCTGCATCAGGCGATCGATTGGGGGGCCGCGGAGCGCAAGGCCGTGGAGCTCATCGAGGCGGTCGGCATTCCTTCAGCCAAGGCTCGCGCCAAGGCGTTCCCGCATCAGCTCTCCGGCGGCATGCGCCAGCGCGCCATGATCGCCATGGCGCTTGCTTGCCGGCCGGCGCTTTTGATCGCCGACGAACCGACGACCGCTCTCGACGTTACCATCCAGGCGCAAATCCTCGATCTCATGCAAGATCTCCAAGCCGAGATCGGCATGGCGATCCAATTCATCAGCCACAACCTCGCGGTCATCTCGGAAGTTTCGGACGAGATCATCGTGATGTATGCCGGCCGCGTCGTCGAAAGGGCGAAATCGGAAGCGCTTTTCGCGCGGCCTTTGCACCCCTACACGCGCGGCCTGATCGCCACCTTGCCCGATCCCGCGCGCCGGGTGGAGCGCTTGCCGGTGATCGCGGGCGGTGTGCCTGATCCGGACGCGAGGCTTGCGGGATGCCGTTTCGCGGATCGCTGCCCGCTCGCGGATGCAGGATGCCGCGCGGCCGAGCCGTCGCTCGACGAGATCGAGCCCGGACACCTTGCGGCTTGCTTCAAGGCGCGGGCCTGAACCGTCATGCAAGCGCTTCTCTCCATCGAGAATGTGAGTGTCTCCTTCCCGCAGCCGAAGCGGTTGTTCGGCGGCCCGCGCGTGAGCTTGCGCGCCGTCGATGACGTCTGCGCCGAGATCGCCGAAGGCGAGACGCTCGCGCTCGTGGGCGAATCGGGATCGGGCAAGACCACGCTCGGCCACGTGGTCGCGGGTTTGCGCAAGCCGAGCGCCGGGCGGGTGCGCCTGCGCGGCGCCGAGCTCAATCGGAACAATCGCGCCCTCGCCGGCCGCGCCATCCAGATCGTCTTCCAGGATCCGTTCTCGGCCCTCGACCCGCGCATGCCGGTCTCCGACATCGTCGCCGAGCCGCTGCGCATACAAAGGATCGGCGGCACGAAGGAGCGCCGCGAGCGCGCCGCTGTCCTCGTCGAGGAGGTTGGCTTGCCGGCCGATGCGCTCAACCGGTACCCGCATGAATTCTCGGGCGGCCAGCGCCAGCGCATCGCCATCGCGCGCGCGCTCGCGCCGGCGCCTGAGCTCATCGTCGCCGACGAGCCGCTTTCGGCCCTCGACGTCTCCATCCAGAGCCAGATTCTCAACCTCTTTCGCGACATCCAGAAGCGCGAGAAGCTGAGCTATCTCTTCATCAGCCATGATCTCGGCGTCGTCGAGCATCTCGCCGACAGGGTGGCGGTCCTGTATCTCGGCCGCGTCATCGAGCTCGCGCGACGCGAGGACATCTTCACGCATCCGGCGCACCCCTATACGCGCGCGCTCCTCGATTCAATGCCGAGGATCGGCACGGGGCGGCGGCGCAAGCGCTCGATCGGGGGCGAGATGCCGAGCCCGCTCGATCCGCCGCCGGGATGCGTCTTCCATCCGCGCTGCCCGTTGGCGCAGGACATCTGCCGCAAGGTGGTGCCGCGCTTCGAGCCGCTCGCGGCGCGGCCCTCCCATTCGGCCGCCTGCCATTTCAAGGAGCAAGCCTGATGTTCGGCTTCGTGCTGCGGCGGATCGGGCAGACGCTCGTCGTCCTTCTTATCATGAGCTTCATCATCTACGGCCTCATCGGCCTCATGCCGGGCGACCCGATCGACATCATGGCGGCTTCGATGCCGGGCGTGACGCCCGAGGTAGTCGCCAAGCTCAAGGCGATCTACGGGCTCGATCAACCGCTCATGCTGCGCTACTGGCGCTGGCTGATGGCGGCGCTCCAGGGCGACCTCGGCTTCTCGCGGACGCATTCGCAACCGGTGCTCGAAGTGCTCACCCCGGCGCTCTGGCAGACCTGCAAGCTCATGATCTCGAGCTTCGTCCTCAGCGTCGTCGCGGCCCTGATCCTGGGTATCGTCTCGGCGCTTCGGCCAGGCGGCCTCGTCGATTCTGTCGTGAGCCTCTTTGCTTTCGCCGGCATCTCGGTGCCCGTGTTCTGGCTCGCGCTGGTGCTCATTCTGACTTTCGCGGTCGCCCTGCATTGGCTGCCGGCGAGCGGCATGTCCAATGTCGGAGATGGCGGCTTCATGGATCAGGTGCGCCATCTCACGCTGCCGGTGCTCACCTTGATGCTCGCCAATACGGGCCAATTCACGCGCTACGTGCGTGCCGCGATGATCGAGACCTTGCGCATGGATTTCGTGCGCACCGCCTGGGCGAAGGGAGCCGACGCCTGGCGTGTCGTCATCGTGCATGGCCTGCGCAACGCGCTCATCCCGGTCGTGACCATCATGGCGCTCTCCTTCGGCACCTTGTTCTCCGGCGCCCTCGTGACCGAGACGATGTTTGCCCAGCAGGGCATGGGCAAGATGATCTACGACTCGATCCTCTCAAACGATTTCAACCTTGCGCTCTCGGGCCTCTTGTTCGCGACCTTGATCACGCTTCTCTCCAATCTTGCGGCCGATCTCGCCTATGGCTGGCTCGACCCGAGAATTTCACTGGGATGATTTCGTTGACATGAGCGCTCCAAAATGACGGATGTCGCAACAGAGGCCGCGCTCGCGCACCCTTCCCGAGGCATCCATGCGGCGCAATCGGTCTGGAGCTTGCGCTGGCGGCGTTTTCGCCACCATCGAGGCGGCATGGCGAGCCTGGTGATTCTTGCCCTTCTCGTGCTCTTCTGCCTTTCGGCCTATCCGCTCGAGCGCTATCTCGGCCTCGACTCCAATACGACCGATCTCTTGTCGCGTTACGATCCGCCCTCGGCGACGCATTGGCTCGGCACCGACGAGGGTGGGCGCGACGAGTTGCTGCGCCTCATGTATGGCGGGCAGATCTCGCTTCTTGTCGGGCTTTTGGCGACGGTGATCGGGGGCGGCATCGGCGTTTCGCTCGGCCTTCTCGCCGGGTATTTCGGCGGCAAGCTCGATTCCTTCCTGATGCGCCTGACCGACGGCGTTATCGCGCTCCCCTTGTTGCCGCTCCTGATCGTGCTCGCCGCGCTCGATCTCACCAAGCTCGGCTTTTCCAGTGAGTTCGCCCATTCGGGCGCGGCCGGCTTTTGGCGCATCGTGGTGATCATCGCGCTCGTCGACTGGACCGCGATCGCGCGCCTCGTGCGCGCGGCGACGCTCGCGGTGAAAGAGCGCGATTATGTCGTGGCGGCTCGCGCGAGCGGCGCCGGCGCCTTCTACACGATGACGACCCATGTGCTGCCGAACATCGTCACGCCGATCATCGTCGCCTTCACCTTGACGGTCGGGCGCGTGATCCTCTTCGAGAGCGTCTTGAGCTTTCTCGGCTTCGGTATCGTCCCGCCGACACCGAGCTGGGGCAACATGCTGAACAACGCGCAGGAACTCGTCACCACGGCGCCGGCGCTCGCGATCTACCCGGGCCTTCTCATCTTCATCACGGTGATCGCGGTGAATTTCCTCGGCGACGGCATGCAGCATGCCTTCGATCCGCGCTCCGAGCGGCGGTGACGGGCCGCGACCGATGTCGAGGGTCGCGGCCTTCGGCTGAGAGTGGAATCGCCGCAATTCCGGTATCCGCGCGCGCTTGCGGCAGCGTCACCGCTGCGTCATGATCGCGACACATGGTGCCGAGGTTCGCGTGATCGCTCATCCTCCGTTGTGTCACCCCCGGCGAGGCTCGCGGAAGCGAGCCTCGGGAAGGGGGTCCAGGAGCCCGTGTGGATGGGTTCCCTTCCCCTCGCGCTCCTTCGGAGCGCTCGGCCGGGAATGACAAGATAGTAAGTGCTTACGCGCCCCCGTTGGCGCATAGCCAAGAGAGGTTCGACATGAAATTCGCTCATCGCGCGGTGCTGGCGGCCGGCCTCTTGATGGCCATGACGCTGCCCTCGGGCGCGGTCACCGAGATCCAGTGGTGGCACGCGATGACCGGGCCGAACAACGACGTGGTCGTGAAGCTCGCCGAGGACTTCAACAAATCGCAGAGCGAATACAAGGTCGTGCCGGCCTACAAGGGGAGCTACGCCGATACGTTGAACGCCGGGATCGCGGCGTACCGCGCCGGCAATGCGCCGCACATCATCCAGGTTTTCGAGGTCGGCACCGCGACCATGATGGCCGCCAAAGGCGCGATCAAGCCGGTGTTCCAATTGATGAAGGAGGCGGGCGAGCCCTTCGATCCGGCCTCGTACCTGCCGGCGATCACCGGATACTACTCGACGTCAAAGGGCGAGATGCTCTCTTTCCCGTTCAATTCGTCGAGCATGGTGATGTGGGTCAACCGCGATGCGCTGAGGAAGGCCGGACTCGACGCCGATCACCCACCGAAGACCTGGCCCGAAGTCTTCGAGGCGGCGAAAAAGCTTCACGCGACGAGCCCGACCTGCGGCTTCTCGTCAGGCTGGATCACCTGGGCGATGATCGAGCAATTCTCGGCCTGGCATAACGTGCCGATCGGCACCAAGGCAAACGGCCTCGACGGGTTCGACACGGTTCTCGAGTTCAACACCCCGCTCGAGGAGAAGCTCTTGCAGAACCTCGTCGATCTGCAAAAAGACAAGACCTTCGATTATTCAGGGCGCACGAATACCGGGGAGGGCCGCTTCACCTCGGGGGAATGCCCGCTCTTCATGACTTCGTCGGCCTTTTATCCGAACGTGAAGGCGAATGCGAAATTCGACTTCACCTCCGTGCCGATGCCCTATTTCCCAGACGTGAATGACGCCCCGCAAAATTCGATCATCGGCGGCGCGTCGCTTTGGGTGATGGGCGGCAAATCGGCCGATGAATACAAGGGCGTGGCGAAGTTCTTCACCTTCCTTTCCGACACCGACCGGCAGGCCAATCTGCACCAGGTCTCCGGATATTTGCCGATCACCAAGGCGGCCTATGAGAAGACCAAGGCGTCTGGCTTCTACGAGAAAAACCCGATTCTGGAAGTGCCGCTTCTCGAGCTCACCCACAAGCCGCCGACCGAGAATTCGCGTGGGCTTCGCTTCGGCAACATGGTGCAGATGCGCGACGTCTGGGCTGAGGAGATCGAAGCGGCGCTTTCGGGCCAGAAGCCCGTCAAGGCCGCGCTCGACGCCGCGGTCGAGCGAGGCAACCAGATTTTGCGTCAGTTCGAGCGCACCGCCGGCAGATGAGCGAGGCCCAGGCATTTGCCGGAGAGGCCAATGCCGTCTCGCGTGACGTGGCCACGGTCGAAGCCAGGGAGCTTGCGCCCGCGGACGGTGTAGCTGGTGCAGCAAAGGCGCAAGCGCCGCACGAGGCGCGCGCCATCTTCTCAGGCAAGCTCCTGCCCTATCTGCTGTTGTTGCCGCAGTTCGCCATCTCGCTCGTCTTCTTCTACTGGCCGGCCGCCCAAGCGCTCTGGCAATCCTTCCTTGTGCAGGACGCCTTCGGCCTTTCGACCGAATTCGTCTGGTTCGAGAATTACGCCGAGCTTTTCCAGCGCCCGGATTACTATCACGCGATCGGCGTCACCTTCCTGTTCTCGGGGTTCGTGGCCTTTCTGTCCCTTTCCCTCGCGCTTTTGTTCGCGACCATGGCGGATCGGCAGATCAAGGCGGCGCGCCTCTATCGAACCTTGCTCGTTTGGCCCTATGCGGTCGCCCCCGCGGTCGCGAGCGTGCTCTTCATCTTCATGTTCCAGCCGGGCCTTGGCCTCTTCGCGCGCGCCTTGCAAAGGTCCGGCATCGATTGGAACCCGATCCTCGACGGCACGCAGGCGCTCATCCTCGTCGTCATTGCCGCCGTGTGGAAGCAGATCAGCTACAACTTCCTGTTCTTTCTCGCGGGCCTTCAGGCCATTCCGAAGAGCGTCATCGAAGCGGCCGCGATCGACGGAGCAAAGCCCTGGCGCCGCTTCTGGACCGTGGTGTTTCCGCTGCTGTCGCCGACGACCTTCTTCCTGATCGTCGTCAACATCACCTATGCGTTCTTCGACACGCTCGGCATCATCGATACGGCGACGGGTGGCGGCCCCAACAAGGCGACAGAGACGCTCGTCTACAAGGTGTTCCAGGACGGCCGGCTCGGCGCCGATCTCGGCGGCTCGGCGGCGCAATCGGTGATCCTCATGGTGATCGTGATCGCGCTCACCGCGATTCAGTTCCGCTATGTCGAGCGGCGCGTGCATTACTAGGCGAACACATGGTCGAGCATCGCCGCTTCGGAAATCTCCTGCCCCACCTCGTGCTCTTGATCGGCGTGGCGATGGTTGTCTTCCCGGTCTACATGGCGGTCATCGCCTCGACGCATGACAACGCCATCATCGCCAATGGCCAAATGCCACTGACGCCGGGCACTCTTGGATGGGAGAATTATGCGCACACGATCATGTCGGGAACCGGCAGGACGACCCGCGCGCCCGTCGGAGGGATGATGCTGAACAGTTTCGTCATGGCGATCGGCATCGCGCTCGGCAAGATCGCCATTTCGATCATCTCCGCTTACGCGATCGTGTTCTTCTCGTTCCCGTTCCGGATGGCGGCGTTCTGGATCATCTTCGTGACCTTGATGCTGCCGGTCGAGGTGCGCATCTA
>Ga0213876_10000725_pt1 | contig 22966 bp, 21 predicted proteins | sample BarmaccomBMRX_R9_FD_160113 | JGI IMG/M metagenome (GOLD analysis project Ga0213876, IMG submission 160113) | Root-associated microbial communities from Barbacenia macrantha in rupestrian grasslands, the National Park of Serra do Cipo, Brazil - RX_R9 | ecosystem: Host-associated > Plants > Roots... | reverse complement strand
GACCGTCAAAGCGCCGGCGTTTCGGTCCGCTCTGGTCGACGTGGCTGGCCGCCTGCGCGCCCTTCCCTCCACCGAACGCGTCCGCTCGCCGCTGGGAAGCCGCGATCCGGGGTTGATCTCAAGCGACGGTCATTCCGCGTTGGTTCAGTTCGACCTGAAGGGCAAGGCGGATGGCGCCGACAAGCGCGTCGCGGCGTCGCTGGCGTCAACTGCGGCGGCGCAGCGAGATCATCCCGAGCTCCGCATCGAGCAGGCCGGGGATGCGAGCGCCAACAAGGCGCTCTCGAAGAGCTTCAGCGACGATTTCGCCAAGGCTCGGACGCTGTCACTCCCGATCACTCTGGTCATCCTGGTGATCGCTTTCGGCGCCATCGTGGCGGCAGGAATCCCGGTGCTGCTCGCAATCACTGGCGTCGCTGCGACGCTCCGGCTCGTCGCGCTCGTCAGCCACGTGTCGGCCATCGATCCGGCCGTGTCTGAGGTCGTGCTTCTGGTCGGGATGGCGGTTGGCGTTGACTACTCGCTGTTCTACATGCGTCGCGAGCGCGAGGAGCGCGTTCGCGGTCTGAGCGAGCCGGCTGCGTTACGGGCGGCGGCGGCCACTTCCGGTCGCTCGGTCCTCGTGTCGGGGCTGACCGTGATGGCCGCGATGGCCGGCATGTATCTCGCCGGCGACAAGACGTTCGCGTCGATGGCAACGGGAACGATTCTCGTCGTGGCGGTCGCGGTGCTCGGCTCGCTCACGGTGCTGCCCGCCCTCCTGTCAAAGCTCGGCGACCGGGCAATGAAGGGACGCGTGCCTTTCGTCGCGCGGCGGCGGGAGCGCTCTGCAGAGCCGAAGCTGTGGGGTGCGCTGATCGAGCGGGTGCTGCGCCGTCCGGTGGCGGCAACGCTTCTCGCCGGCGGCGCGCTGCTGGCGCTGGCGGTGCCGGCGTTCGGCCTGCACACGGCGACGCCGGGGCTCGCGGGCTTGCCGAGTGGGCTGCCGATCGTCAAGACGCTGAACCGGATGGAGGCCGCGTTTCCGGGCGGAGCTCAACCCGCCCAGGTCGTGGTCCAGGCACGCGATGTCCGCGCGCCGGCGGTGCGCCAGGCGATCGCCGGGCTCGAGCGGCGGGCGCTGGCGACGGGACAGATGCACCCGCCGGTGAGCGTTGCCATCGACCGCGCGGGCGCGGTCGCGGTCGTCTCCGTGCCGCTGAGCGGCACGGGCACCGACGCCGCTTCGTACCGCGCCCTGGCGGTGCTGCGTGGGGACGTGATCCCGTCGACGCTGGGGCAGGTGCCCGGTGTCAAGGCGCAAGTGACCGGGATGACGGCGAGCTCGAAGGACTTCAGCGCATCGATGAAGGCTCACCTTCCGCTCGTGTTCGCGTTCGTTCTCACGATGGCGTTCGTGCTCCTGCTGGTGACGTTCCGCTCGATAACGATCGCGCTGCTGGCGATCGTCCTCAACCTGCTCTCCGTCGGTGCCGCCTACGGCGTGCTCGCGCTCGTCTTCCAGCGCCACTGGGCGGAAGGGCTGCTGGCGTTCAAATCGACCGGTGCGATCACGTCGTGGCTGCCGCTGTTCCTGTTCGTGATCCTGTTCGGCCTATCGATGGACTACCACGTGTTCATCCTCAGCCGGATCCGCGAGGCCCACGACCAGGGCGCGCCAACTGCCGAGGCGATCGCGCAGGGGATCAAGTCGACGGCCGGGGTGGTCACGAGCGCAGCGATGGTGATGGTGGCCGTGTTCGCGATCTTCGCGTCCCTCGGTGCCCTCGAGTTCAAGCAGCTGGGCGTTGGGCTGGCGGCGGCGATCCTGATCGACGCAACGATCGTGCGCGCCGTGCTGCTGCCGGCGTTGATGAGGCTGCTGGGCGAGGCCAACTGGTATCTCCCCGAACGGCTCGGGTGGCTGCCGCATGTGGCGCACCAAGGCGCCCGCGCCTGAAGCGGGGCGGCTGAGGGTTATCCGACTCTAGCCGCCACCAGCTCGCGGAGGACGTCGACCAGCAGATCGACGTCCTCTTCGCGCGTACGCCAGTTGACGATCGCCGGTCGCAACGCGACCTTGCCGGCGTAGGTCGTGGTGCCGACGAACACCCGGCCGTCGGCCAGCAGCGCCTCACCCACCTCACGGTTCAGCGCGTCCAATTGCTCGTCCGGCCAGCCCTCGGGATGGACGCGGAAGCAGACGATGTTCAATCGCACCTCGGCGAGACGCTCCAGCTCGGGCGTCGCGTCGATCCGCCTGGCGAGGTGCTGGGCCAGAGCCAGATGCCGGCTTACCATCGCGCGGTGGCCGTCGCGCCCGTAGGCCCGCAGCGTCGCCCACACGCTGAAGGCCCGCGCCCGGCGTGAGCTCTCAGGCGCGATGAAACCGAAAGACGGATGGGGATCAACGGCAGAGGGCAGATAGGGGGCTCCCACATTGAGCGCCCGAGGCAGCCGCTCCACCTCGCGCACGAACGCGAAACCGCAGTCGTAGGGCACGTTCAGCCACTTGTGCGCGTCGGCGATCACCGAATGCGCGCGCTCGACGCCCTCCGCGAGCTCGCGAGCCTCCGGCACGAGGCGCGCGAACAAGCCGAAGGCGCCGTCGACGTGCAGCCAGGCGTCGTAGCGTTCGGCCAGATCCGCGAGCTCGGCGATCGGGTCGAAGTCGCCGGCGTTGACTTCGCCTGCGTTCGCGATCACGATCGAAGGAGCGGGAGCGGCGAGATCCAGCGCGCGCTCGACCGCACCAAGGTTGATCCGGCCGACCGGGTCGTTGGTCAGACGTCTGATCGATCCGCGGCCGAAGCCGAGCATCCCGATCGCCTGAACGGCGCTCGGATGCAGGTAGCCGCTCGAGACGATCAGCGGTTCGGGCAGCTCGCGCAGCCCCCGCTCCTCCACGTCAACGCCGCAACGCTCCGCCCACCAGTTGCGCGCGGCAGCCAAGGCGACGAAGTTGGCCATCGTCGCTCCGCTCGTGAATACGCCGCCGAACTCGCGCGGCAGCTCGAAGAGCTGGCGCAACCAGTCGAGCGCTACCTGCTCGAGTCGCGCCGCCAGCGGCGAGGAGGCCCAGGCAAACGCGACCTGGTCATAGGTTGACGTGAGCCAATCGGCTCCGAGCGCCGCGGGCGTGCCACCGCCCATGACGAAATGAAAGAAGCGCGGGCCACTCGAACGGGTAGCCGCGCTCGCGCCGCGCGTGGCCAGCTCGCGCAGGGCAGCCAACGTCCCGTCTCCCGTCTCCGGCATGGCGTCGCTCCAACCATCGATTGTCTTCTCGAAGCCGGGGCAGAGGATCCGCGCCTGATCGATGTCGCCCAGGTAATGCTGCGCAGCGCCGGCGGCGAAATTGAGCGCTTCGGCGAGCTGATCGTGATCGTCCAGCGGGTCGGGCACGAGATCGCGAGGCTAGGCCGACGAGGTCGTCAGTCCCTGGTTCTGATAGAGCATCCCCACATCCACGTAAGAACAGGAGACTCGCAGATGAAGCTCAGCGCCCGCAACCAGCTCACCGGCACGGTAACCAGCATCAATCGCGGCGAAGCGATCGCCAACGTCGCCATCGACGTGGCAGGGGAGCGCCTCGTGGCTTCGATAACCGTTGAGGCCGTGCAGGAGCTCGGGCTTGGCGAAGGCACTCAGGTCACGGCGGTGATCAAGGCCTCCGACGTGATCCTCGCCACCGAGTAGCGGCGCCGGGCAGCGCCGTTAGGCGCTCAGCGTCACCGCTGCCTCGGGCGTGGCGACGTGGAAGCTGAAGCTCTCCTCGAGGTACATCCGCACCACATCCGCGTCGTGGCTTGTATAGCCGAGCGAGAGATCCTGCCCGGACTCGAACAAGAAGTCGCCACCGCGCAGGCTGAGCACGATCGCGCCCCGCACGCCTGGCGCCCACACGATCGGACCTTCGAGGATCTTGCGCAGGTGCTCGAGCAGCGGGTAGCCGCCGTGCTCCGCCGTCTCGACCACACGGGTGTACTGCTCGCCGCCGAGCGCCAGCGCGTAGGAACCGCTGACGCCGTGCTGGAGCAGGCGCTGGACGGCCGCCGCGACCGGTCGCGGGTACTCATCGGGAACGGGGCCAAGCGGGATCGGCTCGTGAGGCGAGACCTCGCTGATCCCCGCGAGCGCGCCGGGCCAGCCATGGAACACGGCGATGTTCTCGGCCACGGCAATCTGATGCGCGGCCTTGTCGAGAGGCGCGAGGTCTGGATCTGATGCGCCCCGATCGGCATCGCGCAGCTCGCTGAGCGAGAGCTCGAACTCGGCTCGCACCTCGACCAGCGGGAGAACGCGGCGGCGCAGCCCGCTGACCCCGGTGCAGGGCGCCTCGCCAAGGGGCGCCGTGCGGCCCAGGTTGGTGGCGGAGTGCTCCCAGCCGTGCGGCCCGGAGAAGTCGACCAACTTGCGCGCAGCCAGCGGCGGCGATAGCCGCTCGCGCGCCTCGTCGTCGAGCGCGGTCCAGGCCGCATCGCTGATCGGGGCGAGTCCTCGTAGTAGGTGGTTCATCGCTCGATTCCTCTCAAGCTCCGTATTCCCAGGGAGCCGTCTTCCGTCGCGCCTTCGCTTCCGGACTCGCCCTCGAGGACCTCGGCCTCGACCGTCTCGGCTCGCTCGACCACGTCGCCCGGTTGGAAGAGCACGCCTTGAGCGATCTTCCTCCAGGCCGGCGTCCGCCGCAGCAGCATCTCGAGGTCCATCGAGAAGTGCTTGAACTCTTCTCCCTGCGCATCGCGCATGACCGCGGCGGCGTCGGGATCGCGTTCGAGCGCGAGGCGCTGCTCGTACCAGCCGATCGCCTCGGCCTCTTCGGTCAGCGACGCACACAGGCGCGCGAAGGTTCGCGTCGCCGATGGCAGCTCTTCCGGCGGCTCGTGATACTGATCAAAGCCCATCTGGCCTCCTCGCGGTCACATCAGCTTGAGCGGGGAATCCTACGGCCAGCGAACCTTCGCCCCTCGACGACGACAAGGAGAAACCGTGTCAGATCAATACGTGCTCCCGGCCGAACGGCTACGTGAGCTCTCGGACGGCAACCGCATGCCGGTCCTCGGCCTGGGCGTATGGCAGGTACCGGACGGGCGTGAATGCGAAAACGCTGTCCTGTGGGCGCTCGAGGCCGGCTATCGGCACATCGACACCGCGCAGGCGTACGGCAACGAGGCGAGCGTCGGCCGCGCGCTTCAGAGCAGCGGCGTTCCGCGGGATGAGGTGTTCCTCACGACCAAGTTCTATCCAGCTCGCAAAGACCCCGCGGAGGAGATCGAACGGAGCCTCGAGCGGCTTGGGGTCGATCAGGTCGACCTGTACATCATCCACTGGCCCCAGGGCGGCTCGACGTGGGCGTGGCCGGGGATGGAGCGGGCACACGAACGCGGCCACGCCCGCTCGATCGGCGTCTCGAACTTCAGCACGTCAGAGCTCGAGCAGGTGATCGGCGCAGCCTCCACGCCGCCCGTGGTCAACCAGGTCCAGTTCAGTCCGGTCGAGTACCGCCGCGGCCTGCTCGCGGCGTGTGAGCGGCACGACGTAGCGCTCGAGGCCTACAGCCCGCTCGGCACCGGGCGCCACCTGCGCGATCGCGCAGTGACCTCGATCGCCGAGCGCGTAGATCGCACTTCAGCGCAGGTGCTGTTGCGCTGGTGCCTGCAGCGGGACACGATCGTGATCCCCAAGTCGACACATCAAGAGCGGATCGAGGAGAACGCGCGCATCTTCGACTTCACGCTCAGCGACGAGGAGATGTCCGAGCTCGATCGCCTCGACCAAACCGGCGGCACCGAGGAGGCGCGCGAGCGGAAGTGGTGGTAGCTCTGCCCGCGGCGCAACGGCGGCGCCGGCCCGACGTAAGGCTCGGCCGGCGCCGAGGCCGGCGTTCGAGCCGAATCTGAGATGTCCACACGCGACGGATAGCCGACGCGCATGCACCAGGCCGAGATCGTGCTCATCGCGCTGCTGGTGGCGGTTGCCGGCCTCGGAGCGGTGGCCCGCCAGATGGGGCTCCCATACCCGATCGTGCTGGTCGTGGGCGGAGCGCTGTTCGGCTTCATCCCGGGCATCCCAACCGTCACGCTGAATCCGAACGTCGTGCTCGTTGTGTTCCTGCCTCCGCTGCTGTACTCGGCCGCGTTCTTCGCCAACCTGGGCGACATCCGCGCGAATCAACGCGGCGTGACCTTGAGCGCGGTCGGGCTGGTGCTCGTGACGATGGCCGCTGTGGCGCTGATCGCCCACGCGCTGATCCCCGGTCTGCCGTGGGCAGCGGCATTCACGCTCGGCGCGATCGTCTCGCCCACCGATCCGCTCGCCGGCACGGAGATCATGCGCCGCCTCGACTTCCCGCGCTTTCTCGTCAGCGCGGTCGAGGCCGAGGGACTGTTCAACGACGCCACCGCGCTCGTCGCCTACAAGGTGGCCATCGCCGCCGTGGTCAGCGGCACGTTCTCGATCCTCGATGCCGGGCTGCGGTTCGCCGTCGGCGCCGTGGGTGGCATTGCGATCGGCGTCGTCGTGGGGTGGGTGGTCGCTCAGGTGAGGGGGCGCATCAGCGACGCCCAGACCAGCATCACGATCTCGCTGCTCAGCGGCTACGCCGCATTCCTGCCCGCCAACGCGGTTGGCGCCTCCGGTGTGCTGGCGGCGGTGACGACCGGGATCTACATGGGCATCAAGGGCCCGCGCATCATCTCGGCTCGCGTTCGGCTGCAGGGCTTGTTCGTCTGGGAGATGCTCGACTACATCCTCAACGCGAGCCTGTTCGTGCTGGTCGGGTTGCAGTTGCGCAGCGTGGTCCGAGGCCTCTCCGGCGACTCCTTCAGCACCTACGCCGGCTACGCGGTCGCTGTGGTGGTCGTCGTGATCTTGGCCCGGATCGTTTGGTTCTTCACCGTGCCGTACCTCATCCGGGTACTCGACCGGCGTCCTAGCCAGCGCGCGCGCCGGATTGGGGCCGGGCCGCGACTCGTCCTGGCCTGGAGCGGGATGCGCGGCGCGGTGTCGCTGGCGGCGGCCCTGGCCGTGCCGTTGTCGACCAACTCCGGTCAGCCATTTCCGAGCCGCAACCTGATCATCTTCCTCACCTTCGCCGTGATCTTCGGCACGCTGGTCCTCCAAGGGCTGACGCTGCCAACGCTGATCAGGCGCCTTCACGTCGTACGTGACGGCAGCGAGGAGGCCGAGGAGATACGCGCGCGCCTGGTCGCGACGAAAGCGGCGCTGCGCCAGCTCGATGAGCTGGCGAGGGAGGAGTGGACGCGCGAGGACACGATCGAGCGCTTGCGCGGGATGTACGACTACCGGCGGCGCCGCTTCGCCGCGCGCGCCGGCAAAGTTGAAGACGACGGCTATGAGGATCGCTCGCTCGCCTTCCAGCAGGTCGTGCAGAGCGTGCTCGCGGCGCAGCGGGCGGCCCTGATCGACGCCCGCGACGACGGCGCGATCTCGAACGAGACGATGAACAGCGTGATCCGCGACCTCGACCTCGAGGAGTCACGGCTGGAGATCTGAGCTGGGACGCCCGATGGTGCGGTTCGGGCTCGGGGTCGACCTGTAAGACTGGGGTGCGTGACCCGCCGCGCCTGGCTTGCCTTTGCCGCGATCTCGCTGATCTGGGGCATCCCGTACCTGTTCATCCGGATCGCCGTCCGCGGCGGCGTAACGCCGTTCGTGCTCGCGTGGGGGAGGGTCGCGCTATCCGCCGCCGTGCTGCTGGCGCTTGCGTGGCGAGCGGGAACGCTGCCGGCGCTGCGCGGACACCTGCGCTGGCTCGTGCTCTACGCCGTGGCCGAGGTGACGTTCCCGTTTCCGCTCATCGCCTACGGCGAACAGCGCGTGTCCTCGTCGCTGGCGGCGATCGTGATCGCCTCGGTGCCGCTGATCGGCGCGCTCCTGGCGCTGCGCTACGACCGCTCGGAGCGCCCGACGTCGCTGCGAGCCTTTGGTCTGTTGATCGGTTTCGGCGGGGTGGTGGCGCTCGTCGGCATCGACGTCGCCGGGAGTGGCAGTGAGCTACTCGGCACGGCGGCGATCCTGTTGGCCGCCGCCGGCTACGCGATCGGGCCGATGGTGATCAAGCTGCGCCTGCCCGGGCTCGATCCGCGCGCCGCCATCGGCGCGAGCCTGGCGGTGGCGTCCGTCCTGCTCGCCCCGGGCGCGGCGCTCGACCTGCCGGCGCGCGTGCCGTCGGCTGGAGCGATCGCGTGCGTGATCGTGCTGGGGCTTCTGTGCACCGCGCTCGCGTTCGTGATCTTCACAGTGCTGATCCGCGAGGCCGGCACGAGCCGGGCCACCGTCATCACCTACGTAAATCCTGTGGTTGCCGTGGCGCTGGGCGTGGCCCTCCTGGGCGAGCGGCCGGGCGCGGGCGCAGTCGCCGGCCTCCTGCTGATCCTTGCCGGTTCCTGGCTTTCGACCGGCGGTCGGCTCCCGCCGCGGCTTGCTGCCTGGCGTCCTCGAGGGCCGGAGAGGGCCGCGGGAGCGGGCAAACGGCCGGTCCGGGATCCCGCGCGCGGGTGCGACGGCTCCGCGGCGGGCGCGGCTTGCGCCGGCTGATTCACCGCCGCCGGAGGGCCTCTCGGCGCGACCCCTCACGACGCCCTGACAATCACTGCATAGACCTCTGCGCGTGGGGTAAGGTCGAGGTTTGACCGCGCAAAAACCTGAGGAGAGAGAGGAATGAGCACGACCGTGCCGGTACGCCTGAAGGTCAACGGCGTCAAGGAAGAAATCGATGTGCAGCCGCGCCTGCTGCTCGTCCACGCGCTGCGCGACAGGCTGGGACTCACCGGCACGCACGTCGGCTGTGACACCTCGAACTGCGGCGCCTGCACTGTTCATCTCGACGGGCGGGCGGTGAAGTCGTGCACCGTACTCGCGGTTCAAGCCGACGGGGCCACCGTGACGACGATCGAGGGCATGGGCTCGGAGGATCAGCTGCATCCGCTCCAGGAGGCGTTCTGGAACGACCACGGACTGCAGTGCGGCTACTGCACACCGGGGATGATCATGGCCGCCGCCGGCCTGCTGGCCGAGAACCCGAATCCGACTGAGGAGGAGGTCAGGCACGCACTCGAAGGCAACCTGTGCCGGTGCACGGGCTACCACAACATTGTTCGCGCGGTGCTCGATGCCGCCAAGACGAAATCAGCCACGGTTGCGCAGCAGCAGGAGGTGACGGCATGAGCGCAGGCGGTCCCGAGGCCGAGATCGCGCGAATTGCCGCTAAGGCGGCGCATGAGCGTGACACGGCCGCAGCCGGCATCCACGTGGGGCAAGCGCTGCGCCGCAAGGAGGATCCCCGCCTGATAACCGGTCGGGGGCGGTACGTCGACGATCTCACGTTGCCGGGCACGTTGTGGGCGGCGCTGGTCCGCTCGCCCGAAGCTCACGCGAGGATCGTCTCGATCGACTCGAGCCAAGCCACCGAGCGAGCGGGAGTGCACGGTGTGTTCACCGGGCAGGACATGACCAACCTGCAGGCGCCGCTGCCGATGGCGTGGGGGCCGCCGGGAGTCGAGGTCCGTAACCCGCCGCACTGGCCGCTGGCGCGCGACAAGGTGCGTTACGTCGGCGATCCCGTCGCGGTCGTCATCGGCGAGGACCGCTATCGCGTAATGGACGCAGTCGAGGACGTCCTCGTCGAGTACGAGGCGCTTCCCGCAGTTGTCGACCCTGAGGCAGCGCTCGAGGAGGACGCCCCGCTGGTTCACGAGGAGCTCGGGACGAACAAGATCCACGAGTGGCCGCTCGAGGGAGGCGACGTCGAGCAGGGCTTTGCCGAGGCCGAGGTGATCGTCGAGCGCCGCGTCGTCAATCACCGTACCTCGGGTGCGCCGATCGAGCCGAGGGCTGTGCTGGCCGACTACCGGGCGGGCTCGGTCACGGTGTGGAGCTCGACTCAGATTCCGCACTACACGAGGCTGTTTCTGGCGCTGATGCTCGGCATCAGCGAAGAGAAGGTGCGGGTGATCGCGCCTGAGGTCGGCGGCGGCTTCGGCGCCAAGCTGCAGATCTACGGGGAAGAGATCCTGATCCCGTGGTGCTCGCGCCGCCTCGGAATGCCCGTGAAATGGGTCGAGACGCGCAGCGAGCACATGGCGACGAGCCACCATGGCCGAGACCAGATCGCGCACGTGCGGATGGGTGCGAAACGCGACGGGACGATCACCGCCTGGCACGTGCGGATCCTCGCCGACATGGGGGCGTACAACATGTTCCTCACCCCGCTGATCCCGTCCCTCGGGGCGTTCGTGATGGGCGGGTGCTACGCGATCCCGAACGTGAAGACGGAGATCGTCGGCGTGTTCACGAACAAGATGTCGACGGACGCGATACGCGGAGCCGGCCGGCCCGAGGCGACGCACATGGTCGAGGTGACCCTCGAGCAGCTGGCTCAGGAGCTCGGAATGGATCGTCTGGAGCTGAGACGCAAGAACTTCATCCCCGAAGATGCGTTCCCGTACCAGTCGGCGACCGCCGTCGTCTACGACTCCGGCGACTATGAGAAGACGCTCGCGCGTCTACTCGAACACGTCGACGTTGACGCTTTCCGCCGCGAGCAGGAGCAGGCGCGGCGGCAAGGCACCCTCCGCGGCCTCGGCTTCTCGACCTACACGGAGATCTGCGGACTCGCACCCTCGCGCGTCGCAGGTCCACCGATCGTCGGCGTGCAGGCCGGTTTCTGGGAGTCCGCGATGGTCCGTGTGCACAACACCGGTGCCGTCACCGTCTACACCGGCAGCTCGCCGCATGGCCAAGGCCATGAAACCGGCTTCGCGCAGATCGCCGCCGACCGGCTCGGCGTGGATCCGTCAGTCGTCGAGGTCGTGCACGGGGACACCGGTTTCGGCCCTGAGGGCCGGGGAACCTACGGCTCGCGGTCCCTGGCCGTGGGTGGCGAGTCGGTTGCGCAGGCGGCCAATCAGGTGGCAGCGAAGGCCAAGCTGATCGTCGCCCACAAGCTGGAGGCCGCACCTGAGGACATCGAGCTCCGCGACGGGAAGTTCGCTGTCCGGGGTTCACCTGACAAAGGCATGTCGCTGGCGGACGTGGCGGGCGAGGCCTATCTCGGCATCGACTTGCCCGAGGGGATGCAGCCGGGGCTCGAGATGACCAACTTCTACGAGCCGGAGAACTTCGTGTTCCCGTTTGGTGCTCACGCCTGCATGGTCGAGGTCGACACGGAGACGGGGAAGGTCGACGTCGTGCGGTACGTCGCAGTGGACGACTGCGGCCCGGCCATCAACCCGATGTTGATCGCGGGGCAGGTGCATGGCGGGATTGCGCATGCGATTGGGCAGGCTCTGTATGAGCGCATCGCCTACGACGAGAACGGACAGCTCGTGACCGGCACGTTCGTCGACTACGCCTTGCCGACGGCTGCCGAGCTGCCCAGCTTCGAGACCGACCGAACCGAGACGCCTTCGCCCGTCAACTCGCTTGGCGTCAAAGGAGTCGGCGAAGCCGGAACGATCGCGGCCAGCGCCGCGGTCACAAATGCTGTGATCGACGCGTTGCGCCCGCTCGGCATCACCTACATCAACATGCCGCTCACTCCGATGCGGGTCTGGGAGGCGATACAGGAGGCGCAGAACGGAGGTGCGGCGGCATGATTCCGGCGGAGTTCGACTACGTGGCGCCGGAGACGCTGGAAGCGGCGCTCACCGCACTGGCGGAAGGAGGCGAGGACGCGAAGCTGCTGGCCGGCGGCCACTCGCTGCTGCCGCTGATGAAGCTCCGTCTGGCCGCTCCGTCGCTGCTCGTCGACCTGCGCAGGGTTCCAGGTCTGCACGGGGTCCAGAAGCAGAACGGCGGCTGGAGGATCGGCGCGATGACGCCGCACACCGTGCTCGAGCACACGCCCGAGCTCGGTCTCCTCGCTCGCGCTGCCGGCACGATTGCAGACCCGCAGGTGCGCAATCGCGGCACAATCGGCGGCTCGCTGGTCCACGGCGATCCGGCCTCGGATCTCCCGGCCATCATCCTCATGGCCGAGGCTAGTGTGACCGCGGTCGGCCCCCACGGACAGCGCACGATCGCGGCCAAGGATCTGTTCCGCGATTACCTCGAGACTGCAGTCGAGCCCACAGAGGTCCTCACGGAAGTGCACTTCCCGGCCTTCGACGGCTGGGGCTTTGGCTACGAGAAGTTCAACCGCCGCAGCGAGGACTGGGCGATGGTGGCGGTGGCGGCGCTGGTCAAGCGCAGCGGCGAGGTCTGCGAGGACATCCGGATCGGCCTCACGCACATGAGCTCCGTGCCGCTACGTGCCACCGGCGTCGAGGAGGCGTTGCGCGGGCAGCCGCTGAGTGCTGAGACGATCGCCAAGGCCGCGGAGCACGCGGCCGATGGCACCGAGCCGCCGGCTGACCTCAACGCCAGCTCCGACTATAAGCGCCACTTGGCGCGCGTCCTGTGCCGGCGCGCTCTCGAGGAGGCCGCCGGGCCGCAGTGAGCTTCTCCGACATCGGCTCCGTCGAGGCGGCGCGCGCCGCGCTCAGCGCCCAGGGATACCTCGCCGATCGCCCGCTCGCGCTGGCAGTCGCGCTCGCGGTCAAGCTCGAGCAGCCGCTGCTCGTCGAAGGAGAGGCGGGCGTCGGCAAGACAGAGGTGGCGCGAGCCATGGCCGCGGCGAGCCGCGCTCGCCTGATCCGCCTGCAGTGTCATGAGGGGATCGACCTTCACCACGCGGTCTACGACTGGGACTACGCGCGGCAGCTGTTGGCGCTGCGTGCCGCTGAGAGCGGCGTCAACGAAGGCGAGCTGTTCTCACGCCGTTTCCTGCTCCGGCGGCCGCTGCTCGAGGCGCTCGAACACGCAGGCCCGGTCGTGCTGCTGATCGACGAGATAGACCGTGCCGATGACGAGTTTGAGGCCTTCCTGCTCGAGTTCCTGTCCGACTTCGCGGTGACGATTCCCGAGCTCGGCACGGTCTCCACCCAGCACCGTCCCGTGGTTGTCCTCACCTCCAACCGCACGCGCGAGCTCCACGATGCGCTGAAGCGCCGCTGCCTCTATCACTGGATCGACTATCCGTCACCTGAGCGCGAGCGCGCGATCGTGCACGCACGGGTGCCCGACGTTCCCGAGTCGGTCGCCGCCCGCGTCGTGACCGCGGTCTCACGGCTGCGCGAACAGGCCGACCTGTACAAGCTTCCAGGGGTGGGCGAGACGCTCGTATGGGCTCAGGCGTTGCTCGCACTCGGCGAAGACGGCGATCTCGAGGAGACGCTCGGCGTCGCTCTGAAGGTCCACGAGGACCTGCAGCGCGTACGCGAGCGCAAGGTGCTGGAAGGTGTCTGAGGCGGTCGTATACCCGCTCTCGAGGCTCACCGCGCAGATGCGCCTCGCGGGCGCGCGCGTCGGCCTCGGCGAGTTATTGACGGCGCATCGCGCCCTGGCGGCGGTGGACTGCACTTCGCGCGCCGATGCCAAGCTGGCGCTGCGGGCGGTGCTGTGCTCGCGCCGGGAGGATCTCGAGCACTTCGAGCACGCGTTCCTGTCGGTGTTCGGGGACGAGCATCCGCCCGGCCGGGAGCAGCCGCTGAACGAGCTGGGCACGGTCGAGCGCGAGGCTCTTCCGCGATCGGGAATGAGCGGCGCCGCCCCCGAGCAGGCGACGGGCGCCGAGGATCCGGCGCCGGTTCCGGCCGCGTGGAGCGAGCTCGAGCTGCTGCGCGTGAAGGACTTCGCCCACTACAGCGACGCCGAGATGGCCCAGGCTCGCGAGCTCATCGCGCGCCTCGCACACCGCGGTCCGACGCGCATCTCGCGCCGGACGCGGCCGGTCCGTCGGCGAGGCCACGAGCCCGACCTGCGGCGGCTGCTGCGAGCGTCGCTGCGCACGGTCGGCGTTCCCGTGCATCGTCACTGGCGCGCGCCGAGCGTGCGGCAGCGGCCAGTCGTGCTCGTGTGCGATGTCTCGGGCTCGATGGAGCCGTATGCGCGAGTGCTGCTCCAGTATCTGCACGCCTGCGTCGCGGCCCGGCGCCGTGTCGAAGCTTTCGCGTTCGGCACCCGGCTGACGCGGATCACGCACGAGCTCTCCGGCCGCGATCACGACCGCGCGCTCGATCGTGCCGCCGAGGCGGTGGTCGACTTCGCGGGCGGAACGCGGATCGGAGCCGCGCTGGCCGAGCTGAACCGCGCCCATGGACGCCGACTCGGACGCGGAGCTGTAGTCGTGATCCTGTCCGACGGCTGGGATCGCGGAGATCCCGATGTCTTGGGACTCGAGATGCAGCGGCTGCGGCGGAGTGCGCATCGCCTCGTCTGGCTGAACCCGCTGGCGGCCCATCCCGACTACGAGCCGCTCACCCGAGGCATGCGCGCGGCCGTCCCGCATACCGATGAGCTCCTGGCGGGAAACTCGCTTGCTTCACTTGAACAGCTGGCCGAGACCTTGGAGGAAATGTGAGAGACGTACTTCCGGAAATCACCAGATGGCACGAGCGGGGCGATCGCGTCGCGCTCGCCACCGTCGTGGGGGTTCAGCGCTCGGCGCCGAGGCCGCCGGGGGCGAAGATGGCCGTGAACGACCGCGGCGAAGTGGTCGGCGCGGTGTCGGGCGGATGCGTCGAGGGCGCGGTCGTCGTCGTGGCGGAGCAGGTGCTGGCAGGCGATGACCCGCATCTCCTGCATTTCGGCATCGCCGACGCTGACGCCTGGGACGTGGGATTGCCATGCGGCGGCGAGATCGACGTCTGGGTCCAGGCGTACGAGCCGGGTCGCTTCGAAGAGATCGCGCGGACAGGTGGGCGCGCGGCTGAGGTGACAGTGCTCGAAGGCGCTCGTCCCGGAGCCAAGCTGCTCGTCGAGGCCGACGGCGTAAGGGATGGTTCGCTGGGAGCGCCGGAGCTCGACGACGAGGCGGCACGCGCGGCGGGCGAGCTGTTGTGGGTCGAGAAATCCGAGCGGCGCGACTCCGTGTTCGTCGACGTCGTGTACCCGGCGCCGCGCTTGATCCTGTTCGGGGCAGTCGACGTCGCGGCCTCGCTGTGCAAGCTTGCCCGAGCCGCCGGCTGGCGTCCGTACGTGGTCGATCCACGGGCTCGTTTCGCCACGCCGGACCGCTTCCCGGAAGCCGAGCAGGTGATCGTGGCCTGGCCTGAGGAGGCGTTCGCAACGCTTGGCGGGATCGACCGGGCCACCTCGATCGCGGTGCTGACGCACGACCCGAAGCTCGACGATGCGGCGCTGGAGATCGCTCTGCGCTCGCAGGCACGCTTTGTGGGCGCGATGGGATCACGCCGCGCCCAGGCCACGCGCCGGGAGCGGCTCCTGGCGGCCGGGATGTCAGACGAGGAGCTGGGACGGCTGGCGGCTCCGCTGGGCCTCGATCTCGGCGCGGTGAGCGGCGAGGAGACGGCCCTGTCGATCCTGGCTGAGGTCGTGGCGGCGCGCCACGGCCGCGACGGCGGCCGTCTCGCCCACGCGCGCGGGCGCATTCACGAGGTCGCTGCGTGATCGCAGGCATCGTGCTGGCGGCGGGCGCGGGGACGCGGTTCGGCCCCGAGGCGAAGCTGCTGGCCGAGTTCCGGGGACGGCCGCTGGTCGAGCACGCGATCGCTGCGCAATGTGCGGTGGCCGAGCTCGAGCGGGTGGTGGTCGTGCTCGGCTCGCGCGCCGAGCAGATTCTCGGCTCGGTGGCGTTCGGTCGGGCCGAGCCGGTCGTCTGTCGCGACTGGGAGGCGGGACAGGCCTCGTCGCTGCGTTGCGGCGTCAACGCGGTGACCGAGGCCGAGCGTGTGATCGTTACGCTCGGCGATGAGCCGCTGCTGACGCCGGCCGTGATCGGTCGCTTTCTCGAGCAGCCGGGAGGCGCCCGAGCCGTCTACCGCGGTCGTCCGGGACATCCGGTGGTGCTTGGTCAAGGCCAGCTCGACGCGGTTCGGGAGCTCCGCGGCGATCAGGGGGCACGCGGGCTGTTACGTGGAGGCCCCCAGGTCGAATGCTCAGATCTGTCTGCGGGCAGCGATGTCGACACCGAGGCTGACCTGGAGGAGATTCGAAGTGAAGCTACAGCAATCGTTTGACGTCGCAGCTCCGCTCGACCAAGTCTGGAACGCGCTCATCGACGTCGAGCGCGTGGCGCCGTGTCTGCCGGGGGCAAGTGTCACTGGACGCAACGATGACGGGAGCTTCGCCGGCACCCTGACGATCAAGATCGGACCGACGACCGCCGCCTACGCGGGCCGCCTCGAGATGGAGCGGATCGACGAGGGCGCCCACATCTCGACCATAAAGGCGCAGGGAACCGATCGACGCGGCCAGGGCGGCGCCAAGGCGACGATCACCTCGACCCTCGCCGAGACGCCCGACGGGACGCGAGTCGACGTCAACACCGACTATTCGATCACCGGGCGCCTGGCGCGGTTCGGGCGGGGGGGAATGATCGAGGACATCTCGAAGCGCCTCCTGCGCGACTTCGCGGCCTGCCTGCAGCAGTCGCTGACGGCTCAGCCGGCGACCGCGACTGAGCCTGCGCCCGCGACTGAGCCTGCGACCGCGGCTGAGCCCGGGGTTGCGGGCGCTGGCGTCGAAGCGGCTCTCACGGAGCCGAGCCCAGCGGCTGAAGCCGCGACGGCGTCGGCGGGCGCGGCGGCGGCGCAAGCCGATACCGCCGCAGCGCCGCCGAGCGACGCGACGGTCGAGCCGACAACCACTCCACCCTCGACGCCGCCAATTCCGGCGGCGCCCCCGCCGCCCTTGGCGGCACCGCCTCCGACCCAGAGCAACGCGATCGAGGGGCTTCCGCTCCTCACCTCCATCTTCTGGGAACGCTTGCGGCGAAACCCAGTCTCGGCGGCGGCCGTGCTCGGGTTCCTGCTCGCGCTCGTCACCCTCAGGCGCCGGCGCAGCTGAGCTTGGGCACCGTCGTCGCGGTCGAGGAGATCGGGCGCGGCGCCCCGCTCGTCCTGATCCACGGCCTGGCCACCACGCGCCGGATCTGGGCGACGGTGGCGCCCGAGCTGGCGAGGACGCGGCGAGTGGTGATGCTCGACGTTCCGGGCTTTGGCGAATCGCCGCCGGCGGGCGCGGGGTTCGAGCTCGAGGCGGTTGCGGCGCGCATTGCCGGCGTCCTGGGCGATCAAGCGCCGTTCGACCTCGTCGGGCACTCGCTCGGAGGCGGGCTCGCGCTGACGCTGGCCGCGCGGCACCCGGAGTCGGTCGAACGACTGGTGCTGGTGGCGCCAGCCGGCCTGACCGCGCTTCCGAGTGCGGCATCCACGCTCCTGGCTGCCATCTCGGAGCCGCTGCTCGCGGCGCGCCGGCGCCTGGTCGGCCTGAGCCAATCGCCGCGGGGGCGGCGGCTGCTGCTCGGTCTCGCCGTCGCCGATGCGGCGGAGCTCTCGCCGGCGCAGGCACGGCTGATCATCGAGGCCTCAGCCACGGCCCGCCGCGCATCGGCGGCACTTGCAACGATCACCCGCGCCGAGCTGCGCCCGCTGTTGGCCGACGTGCGCGCGCCGCTCGGGCTGATCTGGGGCACAGCAGATCGTACGGTTCCAGCCCGCAGCGCTGAACTGGTACGCGCGGCCCGCCCCGACGTCGAGCTCGTGCTCGTGCCGCAAGCCGGCCATCTGCCGATGATCGAGCGCCCTGAAGTGTTCAGGGATGCCGTGGAGGACCTGCTTCGTCGGCTCCCGACGTAGGCTTACGACGATGAGCGGCCAGGCTGAAAAGGCGGAACGCTTCCTCGCCCGCCACCGCCCGGGCGACCCGTTGCTGCTTCCGAACGCATGGGACGCCGGATCGGCCAAGTTGCTCGCGGCGGTGGGCTTCGAGGCGCTCGCGACGACGAGCAGCGGCCACGCGGCGACGCTGGGCCAGCTCGACGGAACCGTGACTCGCGAGCAGGCGCTCGCCCACGCCGAGCAGATCGTCCGAGCGACGGACCTGCCGGTCTCCGCCGATCTCGAGAATTGTTATGCCGACGACCCCGACGGAGTGGCGGAGACCGTACGCGGCGCGCTCGCCACCGGGCTCGCCGGCTGCTCGATCGAAGACTTCACGGGCGAGCTCGACGATCCGATCTACCCGCGCGAGCTGGCGCACGAGCGGGTCGCGTCCGCGGTGGCCGCGGCGCACGGAGGCGAGGTCCAGTTCGTCATCACGGCCCGATGCGAGAACTACCTCCGCGGCCGCACCGATATCGAGGACACGCTGTCCCGCCTGCTCGCCTACCAGGAGGCGGGAGCGGACGTGCTCTATGCCCCGGGCGTCCGCAGCAGCGAGGACATCGGCCGCCTGACCTCGGCGCTGGAGCGACCCCTGAACGTGCTGACCGTGCCCGGCGCGCCGGCGGTGGCGGAGCTGAGCGAGCTCGGCGTGGCGCGCATCTCGGTCGGCGGCGCGTTTGCATTCAACGCGCTCGGCGCCCTCGTCGAGGCCGCCCAGGAGCTGCGGGAGCGCGGGACCTACGGGTTCTTGGAGCGCTCGGCCGGCGGCATTCGCGCCGCTCGCGACGCCTTCGGCTGACCCCGCGCCGATAATCTGCCGGCGTTCCCGCGAAGCTCAGGTCTGGCGCACGCGGTTGTACGGCTGCTTCGCCGATCGGTCGTCCGACAGCGAGCCACGTGAGCGCGCAACCAGGATCTCGATCGCGTCGGCCACGTGCACCGGCTCGATGTTGTAGTCCTCGCGCTCGACGCGGATCCTGTGGGCCTCGAGCAGCACCTCGGCGTGGGTGAAGCCGGCCGGCGGCTCGAACCGGTAGGACGCGAGCTCGATCAGCAGGCCGAGCGGATCCTCGAAATAGATCGAATCCATGAAGCCGCGGTCCTTGACGCCGCTGTGCCTGATCCCACGCTCGTCGAGCCGCTCGACCGTCTGCCGGAACGTCGCTTGCGAGAGCGCGAACGCGAGGTGGTGCACGCATCCGGGATCGGTCGGGGTGCGCTCGGGGTCGGCTCCGCGCTCCTCGTTCGTGAACACGGTGATCAGCCGGCCATCGCCGGGGTCGAAGTACAGGTGGCTCTCGGCCGGGCGGTCGAGGTTCGGCTGCTCGAACACGAACGGCATTCCGAGCACGCCTTCCCAGAAGTCGATCGACGTCTGGCGATCAGCGCCCACCAAGGTGATGTGGTGGACGCCCTGGCTCTGGAGCTTGCGCAGGCGGGGCTCTTGCACTTCGCTCGGCAGTGTGGAGGCCGCGCGGCTTCGGCGCAAGGGGGACGGTCAGGCAGCGGAGGGCAGCGTAGCCAGCGGTGGCCGCTCGAAGGAGCTGCTCGTCGAGGCTTGCAGCCCATTCTCGCCGCGAGCCAGAAACGTCTCTGGCAACGGCCCACGTAGCCGCCCATCGCGCTCGACGCGGCTCGCCACCGCGTGCAGCACGGCGAACGCCATCGGGCCAAGGTCGTGCAACGGCTGGTGGGCGTTCTGGCGGAGATCGAGATCGACCTGCGCGAGGCCGCGGATCCCAACCGCGCCGTAGGCATCGAGCAGCAGCGCGATGTCGACTCCGTAGCCGCTCACAAAGGGCAACCGGACGAGCAACGAGCGGCGCGCGGCGATCTCGCCCGCGAGCGGCTGCTCCACGGCGGCGAGCTCCGGATAGAACAGGTTGAGCAGGGGTCGCGCGGTGAGCTCGGTGACGCGGCCGCCGCCGTGCGGGAACGTCACGTCGCCGAGCCGGAACGGACGGCGGTAGAAGCCCTTGACGAACGAGATCGCCGGGTCGCACACCAGCGGCCCGAGCAGCCCGATCAGGAAGTGAGCGCCGAAGTGGCCCGAGTCAGCGTCGAGAAAGCAGACGAGCTCGCCGGTCAGCACGCTCAGGGCCCGCCACATGGCATCGCCCTTACCAATAGCGGGCCCGAGCTCAGGCAAGAGCTCGTCCTGATCGTGCACCTGCGCGCCGACCGAGCGGGCAACGTCGGCGGTGCCGTCGCTCGAGCCGTCGACGACGACGATCTGGTCGATCAGCCCACGCTCGGCAAGCAGCACCAGCTGCTCGAGGATAGGGCCGATCGTCGCGGCTTCGTTGCGGGCCGGCAGGCAAACCGAGATCGTCGGCCGGGGCTCACGGGCGAGGGTCTCGAGCGAGAACTGGCGGTGGCTGAAGCTGTTGGTGGCGGGCCAGGAGCGGACCGCGTTGAACATGAGCCACAGCATGGCAGGGCGGAGAGCTCGGCCGAGGCGCAGCCGCTCCGGTCGTGCCCTCGCCCGGTCGACGCAATAGCATCGCCTGGCGTGCAGGTGCGAGGCGAGTCGCTGATGCTGCGCTACGCGACTGCTGCCGACGCGCCGGCGCTGTTCGAGCTGGGCACTGACGCGGAGGTGACTCGGTTCTTCTCCTGGGGCCCTTACACCTCGGTCGACGAGCCCGCAGCCTACATCGCACGCCTCGCCGGCGAGCGCGAGCGCGGCGAGCGACTCGAGTTCCTGATCGTCGATCGCGCTGGGCGCGCGCTCGGGGTCACCGGCCTGTCGGAGTTCAGCCGGCGCGATCGCCGCGCCGTAATCGGTACCTGGTTGGGCCGCCCGTTCTGGGGGACGGGCGTCAACCGCGCCGCGAAGACGTTGGTGGCGGGACTGGCGTTCCGCGTGCTCGGACTCGAGCGGCTGGGCGCGTACACCGACCTCGACAATCCGCGCTCGCAGACGGCGCTGGAGCGGATCGGCTTCTCGCGCGAGGGGGTGCTGCGTGACTGGCACCGCCACGGCGACCAGGTTCATGACGTGATCGTTCTGTCCTGGCTGAAGCGCGAGTGGGAGCGCTCCCCGCTAGCCCATGAGCCGATCGACGTCGTGGGCGAGCCGCCGGCGGCGTTCCGGTGTTGAGCGCGCCCATTACGACAGCGCTCGCGCGCGCCCTAACGAATTCGTAGCATTGTCGGCGGTGGCGTCAGCCCGCGCAGAGCGTCCGAATCCCGCCCGGGATCGCGACCGTCCACGGCACTGAGCTGCGGTCGGGTGGAATCGAGAGCTTGTACAGCCGCGCTCGCCGTAGCGTCCCGACGCTCAGGGTCGGCGCGGCAAAGCGACCGAGGAGCACGGGACCGCCGGCGGCCGCGCGCAGCGTCGCTCCGGGCGCTGTCAGCCTCGCGCGGGTTAGCTGCCGGCGACCCGCCGGCACCCGCCGACAGTGCGCGGCGCCGTTGACGCGGTCGACTGGTTGCGGGCGGATCCGCAACGCGGCGGCGACCGTCGAATCAGTCAGATGTCGAGCGGAGAGCGATTGCCGTCGCAGTTCGGGGACCGTGAAAGCGAACGACCCGTGGCGGTGTACGGCTTGAAGGTACGCATCGACGCCGCCCGCCCAGAGGATCATGAGCGACGGGTAGCCGGCCGGCGGCAGGAAACTCGGCGCCACGCGATCGCGCGCCAGGTCGATACCGGCGAGCACGGACCGGACCTCTCGGCCCTGGGCCCGTACGATCGATCCGTCGACGCGCAGTTGCGCGACGTTCCCGAGCACAGCGGCGACGCCAGCCACCAGCAGCGAGACCAGCGCCGGAGCGGCCAGGCGCACCCGCCGGAGCGCCTCGGTGGCGAGGAGCAGGAGGGCCACGGCACCGCCGTAGACGTAGCGGTCTGAGTTCGGATAGCGGTTGGGCTGGATCGTCATTGCGATCGACAGCCAGAACACCAGCGGGATAGCCAGGTAGGCCCAGAACCAGCGTTCGACGCTGCCGCGCCGCACGCGCCAGGCAAGCCCCGCTGCGGCTACGAGCGCCAGCGGGATCGCCCAGGAATAGTTGGTCAGCACGGTCGACGGCCTGGAGAGGCTGAAGTCGTAGCTGAGGCCGCTCACCCCCGCGATCGTGCTCGCCGCAGACTGCGCGACGAAGCTCGGAACTAAGAAGATGTTGCTGGCCCTGACGTTCGTGGCGCCGAGATAGCCCGGGCCGCTGTACTTGGGCGCGGCGACGAGCCACAGCAGGTAGACGCCGATCGGGATGACGAAGATCCACGCCCGGCGCACGCGGTCCGCCCGCAGCAGCACTGAGACAGCGACAGCGGCGATGAACGCGAACGCGATCGAGAAGGTCGCCACCGCGAGGGTCAGCAGCAAGCACGCAAGCACGTCGGCGGCGCGGCCCCCACGCTCCAGCGCCAGCAACGCGCCGAGGCACAGGATCACGCTCAGCAGGTGCTGGATGCCGATGGTGGAGATTGCGACATCCATCGAAGACCCGAGGAACAGAAGCGGGAGCGTCAGCGCCAGTGCGGCCACAGCCCCGATCCGCCGGCGGGCGAGCAGGTAGAAGAGCACTCCGGTGGCCGCGACCTCGATGGCTAGCCAGATTCGGAAGATCGTGTAGTCGGGACCGGCCAGCTTGAAGACGATCGCGTACAGGAGGCGAATCACCGCGGTGAAGTTCCCGTTGTGCGGGCTCATCAGCGTCTTGAAACGGAAGCCGCGATCGACGATGTAGTACAGGAATTCGTCGATGCTGAAGGTGGCGCCGTGGGTTTGGATGAGCACCGTTGCGACCGAGATCGCGACCGCAACGGCGAGGAGAATCGCGCACGTGCGTTCCCGCCGCGGCGAGGTCAGCCACCGGCGCCACTGACCGCGCCCGATGCCGCGCTGGGTCGGCGCTGCGAGCGCCTCTGCGCGGATGAGCTCCTCTTGCGACGGCTGTGCAGGGGCTGACGACATCTCGTGCCGGGACGGCGTGGCATCGCGCTCAGACGCCTTGGGACCGAACGGCGGCGGCGGCGAAGCACCGCCACGATACCGGCCGTCACGGCGTCGCGCCGCCAGTGCTCCGGATCGAGGCCGTGCCGCGGCCGGCACGCGCGCAGCGGGTTATGTCCGCCGGCCCTCCCAGCTGAAGCCGCGTACCGCGAGCGCCACGCCCAGCACCGCCCACACCGCGATCACTCCCAGCGCGGCCACGTTGGTGCCGAGACCGGTTCCCTTGACCATCGCGCCGGAGAGACCGTCGATCAGATGCTTGAGCGGCAGGGCCTGGGCGATGCCCTTGATGAACTCAGGTGCACGCGCGGCGTCGTAGAACACGCCGGAGAC
>Ga0213876_10000724_pt1 | contig 22996 bp, 23 predicted proteins | sample BarmaccomBMRX_R9_FD_160113 | JGI IMG/M metagenome (GOLD analysis project Ga0213876, IMG submission 160113) | Root-associated microbial communities from Barbacenia macrantha in rupestrian grasslands, the National Park of Serra do Cipo, Brazil - RX_R9 | ecosystem: Host-associated > Plants > Roots... | reverse complement strand
TTCAACCCGAACGTGTACGCGCCGACCGGCGTCGCGAAAGACATCCCCATCAGCTTCCTCGGCGCCGCTTACGGATTCCGGCGCTCGATGGCTGCGTATCTGAAACGCCACGGCGTGCCGTTGCGCACGTTCGGCCACGGCTGGAGCGGCGACTCCTACGCGAAGAGCCCGGCCGACGTCTTCAACCGCAGCATCATCAACCTCGGCAACGGCGGCATCAGCTACTCCGACATCCTGACGAACGTGAAAGGCCGCGACTTCGATGTGCCGGGCACGGGCGGCGGCATGTACCTCACTTCTTACAACGCCGATCTCGCGCAGCACTTCGTTCTCGGCGAAGAGATCGTCTGCTACTCCAGCCGGGACGAAATGCTGGAGCTGATCCGGCATTACCTCAAACACACCGACGAAGCGGAAGCGATCGCGCGCCGTGCGCGCGATCGTTCGTTGCGCGAGCATCAGTGGCTGCACCGCTTCGAGACCATCTGCCGCATCGTCGGCATCCTGGAATGACGAGCCATGTGTGGAATCAACGGAATCGCAGCAACTGAGCCGATCGTCGACGAGGCGATGCTCGTGACGATGCGCGATGCGATGGCGCATCGCGGGCCGGACGACGCTGGCGTATGGCGCTCGCCCGATGCGCGCGTCGGCTTCGGCCATCGCCGCCTCGCCATCATCGACCTCTCGCCGGCCGGGCATCAGCCGATGACCGAAGCGGCGGGGGAGCTGACGATCACGTTCAACGGCGAGATCTACAACTACCTCGAGCTGCGCGACGAACTGCTCGCGCGCGGCCATCGCTTCCGCTCCCAGTCGGACACGGAAGTCATCCTCGCCGCCTACCGCGAGTGGGGCGAGAAGATGCTCGAACGCCTCGGCGGCATGTTCGCGCTCGCGCTCTACGACGCGCGCAATGGCGACGTCCTCCTCGCGCGCGACCGCGCAGGAGAGAAGCCGCTCTACATCCGCACGTTCGATCGCGGCATCGCCTTCGCCTCGGAGCTGAAGGCGCTGATGGCCGACCGCTCCTGGGAGCGCCGCGTCGATCCGCGCGCGCTGGAGATGTACCTCGCGTACGGCTACGTCTCGGGCTCGCTGTCGATCCTGCAGGGCGTCGAGAAACTGACCCAGGCCTCGGCGACGGTGTTCAACACTCGCAACGGCACGCGGCGGACGTGGCGCTATTGGATGCTTCCTGATGCGCCGCCGGTCGACGCACGCGTCGATGAAGAAGCGCTCGTCGAAGAGCTCGACGCCCGGCTGCAGAGCGCCGTCGAGCATCAGATGATCGCCGACGTGCCGCTCGGCATCCTGCTCAGCGGCGGCCTCGACTCCAGCCTCGTCACGGCCATGGCCGCGCGCAGCGGGCGGAAGGTCAAGACGTTTACCGTCTCCTTCCCCGGTCACGGCTCGTACGACGAATCCGAATACGCGCGCATGGTTGCGAATCACTTCGGGACGGAGCACGTCGAATTGCCGGCGGAAGGCGCGACGGTCTCGCTGCTGCCGCAGCTCGCGAGGCAGTACGACGAGCCGATGGCCGACTCGTCGATGATTCCGACGTACCTCGTCTCGCGCCTGATCCGTCAGGAAGCCACGGTCGCCCTCGGCGGCGACGGCGGCGACGAATTGTTCGGCGGCTATCCGCACTACAGCTGGATCGGGCAGCAGGATGCGATGCGTCGCTTCCTGCCGCCGCCGATCCGCGGAGTCGCATACGCCGCCGCGCGCCATCTGCTGCCCCTCGGTTTGCGCGGCCGCAACTTCCTCCTCGGGCTCACCGCGCCGCGTGCGCTGCGCCTCGCGCAGGCGAACGGCTACTTCGACGAAGGCTCGCGCCGGCGTCTGCTCGCGCCGATCGCGTCCGTCGCGCGCAACGGCTGGAAAGGTCCGGAGGCCTGGAAGCTTGCGCAGATCGCCGACTCCGGGTCGATCATCGAACAGGCGACGCGTCTCGACTTCGCGACGTATCTGGTCGACGACATCCTCGTGAAAGTCGACCGCGCATCCATGCTCACCTCGCTCGAAGTCCGCGCGCCGTTCCTCGACCGGCCGATGCTCGACTTCGCGTTCGGCAAAGTGCCGGCGACGCTGAAGACGCACGGCGACGCGCGCAAGATCCTGCTGCGCAAGCTCGCCGCGCGGCTGTTGCCGTCGCAGCTCGACCTCACGCGCAAACAGGGCTTCTCGATCCCGCTCCACGTCTGGTTCAAAGGCGAGTGGGGCGAGTTCATGACGTCCGTGCTCGAAGACGCGGAGACGCCGTTCGACCGCCGCGCCGTGCAGGCGCTCGTGGCCGGCCAACGCCGCGGCTTCTCGAACACGAACCGCATCTTCGCGCTGACCATCTTCGAATTGTGGCGGCGCGAGTATGGAGTTTCGCTATGACCGCGCCGCTCTTCGACCGCATCCGCTGGATCGATCCGATCTCCGGTCAGCCGCTGACGCCGGTCGTCGTTTCGCGCACGCCGTCCGGGGTGCCGATCCACGGCGCGATGCGCATCGGGGAGACGAACCGCGCGTATCCGATCGTCGACTGCGTGGTGCGCGCGACGCCGGAAGCGGCGCGGAAATATGCGCAGTGGCTGGAGCCGCTCGGATTGGCGCTGCCGGAAGAAGGCGGCTCGTTCCAGGAAGAAGCTACAGTCGAGAGCTTCGGATTTCAGTGGGCCTGGACGGCGGAGATGCGCAACGAAGACGACTTGCGCTGGCGCGTCGCTTCGCGCTTCGAAGTCGATCCATCCGAGTTCGCTGACAAAACCGTGCTCGATGCCGGGGCCGGCGCCGGCGACCAGTCGCGCTGGATGCTGCGCCGCGGTGCGGACGTCGTCTCCATCGATCTCTCCGCCGCGATCGAAGTCGTCGCGTCGAAACTACGGCTCGAATCGAACTGGGTCGGCGTGCAGGGCGACATTACCGCGCTGCCGTTCGCCGGCGACCAGTTCGACCTCGTCTACTGCGAAGGCGTGATCCAGCACACGCGCGACTCCGCCGCCACCGTGCGTGAGCTGCTGCGGGTGCTCGCCGGCGGCGGACGCATTCTCGCCACCCACTATCCGAAGCCCGAAAACTTTCTGGGCAAGATCCGCGTCGGCGCGTTGAACGCGCTGCGCCGCCGGCTCACGCGGATGGAGCGCTACAAACTGCTGTTTGTTTCCGGCCTGCTCGCGATGAGCGCATACATCCCGCTCACCGGCTGGCTCGTACGTCGTTTCGGGCTGGCCATTCATCAGCCGGAAATGCCCCGCTTTCAGACGACGTGGACCAACACCTTCGACATGTACGGCAACCACGCGTACCAGCGTGTCCTCACCGGCGACACGTTCTGGTCGTACTTCCGAGCCGCGGGGGCCGAGCAGGTTTATCGCGCCGGCACGACGGTCGTCGCGCGTAAGAAAAACGGGTCATGACGAGCGTCCCCAACTTCGAGACTCCGGCGCCGGAGCCGCACATTCTGCTCGCCGGCTTTTGGATGTGGCCGTTCTTCGAACAGGCGGCGGCTGACGCGCTCACGTCGCTCGGAGCGCGCGTCACGCGTTTCGCGTGGTTCGACGATTTCTACGAATGGCGACCGGGCATCCCCGAGCCGCAGCCGCGATCGTTTCCGCGACGCCTGCAGAATCGTCTCGTCGCGGGCCCGGCCGTGCGCAGCATGAACGAGCGCCTGATCCGCCTCGCGGTCGACGAACGGCCGAACGTCATCCTCTTCCACAACCCCACCCACGTCTACCCGAGCACCGTCCGCCGTCTGCGCAAGCTGCTGCCGCACACCACGCTCGTGCAGTACGCGAATGACAACCCGTTCGGCGGCATGCGCCACTACTGGCGCCACCTCCGGCGCGCGCTGCCCGAATACGACGTCCACTTCGCGTTCCGGCACTCGAACATCCGCGACTACCTCGCCAACGGCGCGAATGAAGTGCATCTCCTGCGCGGCTACTACATGCCGGACAAAGTATTCCGCGACGTCCCGACCGACGAACGGCTCCGGTCCGACGTCGTGTTTGCCGGTCATTACGAGCCGGACGGGCGGCTCGAGGCGTTGGAAGGCATCGCGCGCGCCGGTTGGAACTTGCGAGTGTTCGGCGGTTCGTGGAGCCGGGTCCCGCGGTTCCTGTCGCCCGACAGCCCCTTGCGCAGCCAGCTGCCGATCCTCCCCGTTCTCGGTTCCGAGTACCGGCAGGCGCTTTCCGGCGCCGCCATCGCGCTCTGCTTCCTCTCCCGGCTGAACAGGGATACTTACACCCTGCGCAACTTCGAGATCCCTGCCGTCCGCACCCTGATGCTCAGCGAATACACGGATGACCTCGCCTCGCTCTTCGAGGAAGGCGTCGAGGCGGACTACTTCCGTTCGCACGACGAGCTCCTCGACAAGGTCGCGTTTTACATGAACAATCCGGCGGTTCGGGAGCGGGTCGCGCATCGCGGTCACGAGCGTCTGCTCCGCGACGGTCACGACGTCCGCAGCCGGATGCGGTCGTTCCTCGACACGGTCTGGCCCGGGCCTCGATATCCATGAGACGCCGACTCCTCGACATCTTCCGTCGCCTCGACTGCGCCGAGTCTCTCGGTCGTAGTATGAAGCTGCGGCACATCGATTTCGAAGTCTTCCGCGACCACTTCCTCGTCGGGCGCGGACGCAAGGAGCGAGGCAGTTGAGGATCGGCATCAGCGCCCTCTACCGGATGAACGGCGGCTCGGCGACGCATCTCCGCCACCTGTTCCAGGTCTGGGCCGAAGACGGCGTCGACCGCGAGCACGAGATCGTCCTGTTCGCGCGCGAGGAGAGCATCGAACAGCTGCGCTCCAGCATCACGCCGAACATCCGCATCCGTCCCGTCGGCGGGCAGGGATTCGGACCGTTGCGCAAGCTGCTCTGGGAGCAGCTCCGTTTCGGCAAGATCCTGCGCGAGGAGAAGATCGACGTGCTTTTCTGCACGGCGAATCTCATCCCGTTCTTCACCCGCACGCCGACGGTCGTCGCGTTGCGCAACGCCGGCCCGTTCTGCGAGTCGATCCAGGTGCGCACCGTCGGCTTCCGCCTCTGGGCCTACATGAAGCTCACCGGCATCCTGATGCGCGCCTCGGTCGCCCGGGCCACGCGCGTGATCTTCATCTCGAAGTACTTCCAGGGTGTCTTCAAGGAGCTCGGGTTCCCGCAGGCGAAGGGCGACGTGATCTACCACGGCCGCGATGCGCACGATCTCGCATCGCGGGCTGCCGCCGTGCGCGAAGGGCGGTACATGCTCTTCGTCGGCAACCTCTATCGCTACAAGAACGTCGTCGAGTTGATCGACGCATACGCTGTCGCGCGCGACGACTTCCGCCGCGCGGGCATCAAGCTGCTGATCGTCGGCAATCCGCTCGATCCGCCGTATCACGAGCGCTTGCTGGAGACGGTGCGGAAGCACGGCGTCGAAGAGGAAGTCATCCTCACCGGCGGCATCTCGCACGGCGAGATCCTGGCCTCGATGGAGCGCTGCGAGGCGTTCATTTTTCAGTCCACCTGCGAGAACTGCCCGAACACATTGATCGAGGCGCTCGCGGAAGGGCTGCCGATTGCATGTTCCAACGTCGGGGTCATGCCGGAGATCGCCGGAGACGCCGTGGAGTACTTCGATCCGTTCGATCCGCGGGACATCGCCCGGGCGCTGAAGGCGGTCGTGTTCGACCAGGCGCGCGCCGCGACGTTGCGCGAACGGGCGAGGGAGCAGGCCAAGAAGTTTCCCACGTGGCAGGAAGTCGGCCGGATGACGTTGGCCGCATTGCAGCGGGCGGCGGGAGCCGCATAGAAGGAGCGCGAGTGGACATCCTGGGAATCAATGCCTATCACGGCGGCGCGTCCGCCTGTCTGATCCGCGACGGGCGGCTCATCGCCGCGGTCGAGGAAGAGCGGTTCAGCCGCATCAAGTACCAGGCCGGCTTCCCGGTCGCGGCCATTCGCCACGTGCTGGCCGAGGCGGGGATCACGCCCCAGGATCTCGACCACATCGGCATCAGCCGCAACCCCACGGCGAACATGATGAAGAAGGCGCTCTTCGCCTTCAGCCGCCGTCCCTCGCTGAACTTCATCAAGGACCGGTTGAACAACGCCTTCAAAGTCGGCGATCTGAAGACCGTCTTCTGCGAGCGCCTCGGCGTCGAGGCTTCGAGCCTGAAAGCCGAGTTTCACAGCATCGAGCATCATCGCGCGCACATGGCGAGCGCCTTCTTCGTCTCGCCGTTCAAACGCGCCGCAGTGCTCTCCCTCGACGGCATGGGCGACTTCGTCAGCACGATGTGGGGCCTCGGCGAAGACACCGCGATGGACATCAAGGGCGAGGTCAACTTCCCCCACTCGCTTGGCATCTTCTACACCGCGGTCACGCAGTGGCTCGGGTTTCCGAAGTACGGAGACGAGGGCAAAGTCATGGGCCTCGCACCGTACGGCGAGCCGAAGCACCTCGACAAGATGCGCAAGATCGTGCGCATCCAGAAGGACGGCACGTTCGAGCTCGACCTCGACTACTTCGTCCATCATGCCGAGGGCGTGAACATGTCGTGGACGGAGAGCGAGCCGGTGCTCGGCAACCTCTACTCCGAAGACTTCGTGAAAGAGTTCGGCGACCCGCGCGTGCCGCGCACGGAGATCACGAAGTACCACGAAGACGTTGCCGCCTCGATGCAGGTGATGCTCGAGGAAGCGGAGTTCGCGATGGTGCGCCGCCTCGCGAAGGAGACGGGGGAGAAGGCGTTGTGCATGGCCGGCGGCGTCGCGCTCAACTCGTCGTTCAACGGCAAGATCCTGCCAAACACCGACTTCGAGGAGATCTTCATCCAGCCCGCGGCCGGCGACGCCGGCACGTCGATGGGCGTCTGCTACTACATCTACCACCAGGTCCTCGGCCAGCCTCGCGTGTTCGAGATGCGCGACGCCTACACCGGCCCGCAGTACGACAACGCTCTGATCGAGTCGACGCTGAAGGCGGCGAACGTCGCGTACGAGACGCTGAGCGACGAAGAGATGGTGAAACGCGCGGCGGAGCGCATCGCCGGCGGCGACGTGCTCGGCTGGTTTCAGGGGCGGATGGAGTGGGGCCCGCGCGCGCTCGGCAATCGCAGCATCGTAGCTGACCCGCGCCGGCCGGACATGAAGGAGATTCTCAACGCGCGCATCAAGCACCGCGAGGCCTTCCGTCCTTTCGCGCCTTCGATCCTGATGGAAGCGACCGGCGACTACTTCGACCAGTCTTATCCCGATCCGTTCATGGTCAAGGTCTACGGTGTGCGCCCGGAGAAGCAGAGCGAGATCCCGGCCGTGACGCACGTTGACGGTACGGGGCGCCTGCAGACGGTGCAGAAGGAGTACACGCCGCGTTACTGGTCGCTCATCAACGCGTTCGGGGAGCTCACCGGCACGCCGGTCGTTCTCAACACCTCGTTCAACGACAACGAGCCGATCGTCTGCCAGCCGCGGGAAGCGCTCGACTGCTTCATGCGCACGAAGATGGACTCGCTCGCGATCGGCAACTATTTCGTCGCCAAGTGAGTGGCTCGACCGATCGCTTGTGATCTGAGATGAAGGTTTTCGTCATCTCCGAGGTGTTTTATCCGGAGGACACGTCCACCGGGTATTTCCTCACGCGCATCGCCGAAGAGCTGGCCCGCAAGTACGACGTGCGCGTGCTCACCGGGCAGCCGACGTATGCCGCGCGCGGCGTGCGCGCGCCGCGTTGGGAGCGCTGGCACGGCATGGACGTGGTGCGGGGCTGGTCGACGCGTTTCGACAAAGACCGCCTGCCGCTCCGCGCGCTCAACCTCATGACGCTCACCGCGTCGCTCTTCGCCTCCGCGCTGTGGCGCGTCGGCAAGGGCGACATCGTCCTCTTCGTCACGAATCCTCCGACGCTGCCGTTCGCGCTCGCCGCCGCCTGCCGCATGCGCGGCGCGACGCCGCTGCTGCTCGTGCACGACGTCTATCCGCATGCGATCGTCGCCGCCGGCATGGCTCGCCGTGGCGGCCTGCTCTGGCGCCTCGGTCTCGCGTTCAATCGGCGATTGTTCGCGCGGGTGAAGAAGGTGATCGCGATCGGCCGCGACATGGCCCGCCTCGCGTCGGAGATGACGGGCGGGCGTGCGGAGGTCGCGGTGATCCCGAACTGGGCGGACGTCGAAGAGATCGTTCCTCGTCCGCGCGCGGAGAATCCGATCCTTCGCGAACGTGGCCTCGCCGGCAAGTTCGTCGTGCAGTACGCCGGCAACATGGGCCGCACGCACTCCGTCGAGCTGCTCGTCGAGGCGGCGAAACGTTTGCGACATCGCGACGACATCCACTTCCTCTTCGCCGGCTTCGGCGCGAAGCGCGCTCTCGTCGAGCGCGAGCTGCACGATGCTCCGAATGCGACGCTGCTCCCGCGCCAGGGACGCGAAGCCCTCAGCGATCTCCTCAGCGCCTGCGACGTTTCGGTGATCGCGTTCGAGAAGGGGATGAGCGGCGTTTCGGTGCCGAGCCGGATGTACAACGTGCTCGCCAGCGGCCGCCCGTTCCTCGCTGTGGCCGAGGAGGATTCGGAGCTGGCGATGGTGATCGCGGAGGAGGAAGTCGGCTGGCGGGTCGAGCCGGGCGACATCGACGGCCTCGTGAACGCGATCGAGCGCGCCGCGAGCGATCCCGCGCACGTTGCCGAGATGGGCGAGCGCGCGCGTCAGGTCGCGGAGTCGAAGTACACGCTGAAGAAGATCGGCGAGCAGTACCGCGCGCTCGTCGCGGGCGTCGTCACTTCTGTTCGCAGGGCTCGTTCAAAGGCGTGATGCGCACGTCGTCGACGTAAAAGTCGGCGCCGGCCGGCGTCTCCGAGAAGAGCAGCGTGTAGTTCGCCGGGCAGGAGTTGTTGCGCGAGGAGATCAGCACCCACTGGCCGGTCTTCGTCGCGTACGCGTCGGGCGTCACGTTGCCCGAGTTGCCGGTGCCGATCGTCACCACGCCGCGATTCAGGTAGATCCAAACCTCGGTCTGCACGCGCGCCGGGCCGGTGCCGGGCGGCGACCAGACCTGGGAGATGCCGCCGTACTGCGCGTTCGTCACGACGTGGATCATCTTCCCGCCCGGCTTGCGCGTCGACGGCAACAGCTCCGTGCGCACCGAGCCGCCGCGCACCGCCTGCACGATCCACTCGGCTGCCGCGGACGTTCCGAGCGCGCCCGTGCCGTGCAGCTCCTGCCCGCCGATCAGCGATTCCTGGGAGAAGCTGCCGTTGCGTACCGTGGCCGGGCGTCCGCTCGCGGCGCGCGCGCGGGCGTAGACCTCGTCGCGCAGATCGGGCGTCACGTCTTCGATCATGCCCGGCGCGAAAACGACTGCGCGCACGAAGTCGTCGATCGCGCGTTTGCGCATCCCGCCCTCCACCCGGCTCTGCCCGATGTTGACGTAGATCTCGGGGCGGCGGTCGTAGCGCAACGCTTCTTCGTAGACGCGGATCGCGTCCGCGGGACGGCCGAGCTGGCGGAGGTTCGCCGCGGCGATCATCCGCAGCTGGATGTTCGACGGGCAGCGCTTCGAGAGCCGCGACGTCTGCTCCCACGTGAGGCGTGCGAGCGGCGCATCGTTGTGCTCCATCGCCTGATTCGTCGCGTCGATGAGCGGCAGCTCCATCCGCGAGCATTGCACCGGCTCCAGCGCGACGAACCACGCCAGCCACGCGCCGAGCGCGATCACGGCCGCGGAGGCGAGGGCCTTAAGCACGATCGACATCGAGCCTCCAGGCGGTGACGGTGGCGGCGATGAAGAGCAACGCGATGCGCGCGACGGCGACGTGCAGCGGGAAGAGGGCGATGCCGAGGATGAAGATCGTGACGGCCGTGGGCAACGCGACGAGCCGCGTGAAACGCGAGCGCTCGTCGTCGCCCGCGTCGCGGAACGAGATCGCGCCGAGGACGACGAGGACGGCGAGATAGAGCAGATAGCCCGGCACGCCCGTTTCGGCGAGCAGCTGGATGTGATCGTTGTGCGCCTCGCCGAAATTCTCCTGCGCCAGGCCGCGCAGCTCCGGCCACTTGCGATCGACGCGCAGGCGGTAGGGGAAGTAATCCCAGGCGAAGCCGCCCGGCCCGACGCCGAACACCGGCGCGTCGCGGAACATCTCCGCGGCGGTGAGCGAGGCGAGCGCGCGGCCGGCGAGCGTCGGCGGCACGTGTCCGCGCCGGAGCTCCAGCCCCATCTCGCGGATGCGCAATCCGGCCGGCGTCATGAGAAGCGCCGCACCCGCGCCGAGGATGAGGACGATGATCGCGATCGGTGCGCGGCGGCGCAGGGCGACGAGCGCGATGGTGGCCAGGCCGGCGGCGAGCGCGCCAAATGCGGTGAGCGTCTGGCTGATGCTGATCGCGGTGATCGCCGCGACCGCGGTCAGCGTCGCGAGCACGCGCAGCCAGCCCTTGGAAACGATCAGGATCGCGACCGCGGCGATGGCGACCGGCGCGAAGTACATCCCGACGTCGTCCGGATTGCCGATGTAGCCCGTCCGCCGCAACCGTTCCACGAGCTGCACCGTGTAGCGGAACGGCTCCCATAGATGCAGCTCCTGCAGCAGGAGCACGATCGCGTTGAGGATCGCCGGGACGAAGAGCGCCGCGAAGACCGCCAGCGAACGGCGGCGCACGGCGAGGACCATGAAGACGAAGATCGTCGCGCCCACGACCACGTCGAGCAGCGAATGTGCGCTCGTCACGTAGTTGCGCGCGAACGCGAACGTGACGAGCGTCCAGGCGACGGCCGCGACGGGGAACCAGATCCAGCGACCGCGGATCGTCATCCACGGCTGCTTCCCAAACCAGATCGCGGTGAGCGCGGCGACGGCGGCGAGGAGGATGGCCGCCGTCCGGACGACCGCTTCCTTCGGCGTGCGGAACGTATCGCCGGCCGGCACCGTGGCGAGCGCGCTGCCGAAAAGTGCGACGACGAGGATCCACCAGATCGCTGTTTCGGCGATCGGCTCCTTCGGTCGGGTCGGAATCGGTGTATCGCGGCTAGTTATCGCGCCCCTCGGGCCATCGTCACCACGGTCTTCAGGCAGATCGCCAGATCGAACGTCAGACCGTAGCGGCGGACGTAATAGAGGTCGTAGGCGAGCTTGCGCTTTGCGTCGGCGATGCTGGCGCCGTAGCGGTAACGGATCTGCGCCCATCCCGTGAGTCCCGGTGGGACGAGGTGGCGCAGCTGGTAGAACGGGATCTCCCGCTCCAACGCAGCGATGAACTCCGGACGCTCGGGACGCGGACCCACGAACGACATCTGGCCCAACAGGATATTCCAGAGTTGCGGCAATTCGTCGAGCCGCGACTTGCGCAGGAACGCACCGACGGACGTCGTCCGGTCGTCGCCCTTCGCCGCCCACACCGGCCCGTCCTTCTCCGCATCGACCTGCATCGTCCGGAACTTGTAGATCGAGAAGTTGCGGCCGAAGCGGCCGACGCGCGTCTGTTTGTAGATGATCGGCCCGCGGCTCGTCACGCGCACGAGCAACGCGGCGATGAGCATCAGCGGCGAGGAGAGGGTCAGGCCGAACAGCGAGAGCAGCACGTCGAAGCCGCGTTTGAGCGCCTCGGTGCTTTGCCGCCCGATGCCCCAACCCTGGCCGAGAAGGCTGCGGCAGTCGACGATGTCGATCGGTGTCTCGTGCAGCAGATCTTCGTGAAACGCGGAATGCGTCCGCAGCACGCCGCCGCGTCCGACGATGGGCGCCGAGGCGTGGAGGAGATCGACGAGGAGCTCGGAGTCGTCTTCGACCACGACTTCATTCGCGCGCATGAAGCCGAACATTTCCAGCGTCCGCGCGACCTGCTGGTCCCGCGGCATGTTGCGCACGTCGAGCACGACCGGCGGCTCGTAGAGATTGCCGTACTCCCTCACGATCTCGTCCGACAAGCGGCGGTAATGCTCCGGATTGCCGACGAGCAGCACGCGCATCTTCGTCAGCCCGGCGAATCCCTTCGCGACGAGGCGCACGACGAGGACGCCGAGGACCGTGAAGAGGAGGGTGAACGCGACGATCCAGCGGCCGACGGTGAGGAAGCGCACCCACGTGTACCAGAGCGTCGCGGCGGCGATGGCGAGCGTCGATGCGGCGGTCGCGCGCAGGAGCAGTTGGTACGTCGAGTCGAAGATTTGCCGGCCGTACAGGCCGAACGTGTACGCGGTGAGGAAGAAGAGCACCGCGTGGATCGAGGCCAGCGCGCCGATGTGGTAGACGATCGCGCTTGGGCGGTAAACGGGCGAGGTCATGTGGGCCCAGCGCACGGCCCAGAACGCGACGAGGAGATCGAATGCGGCCCAGAGCCAGACCGGCGCGCCGATCACCATGTGCGCTACATGGGAGAGAAACGTCGAGGCCGCCGAGCGATGGACCGGCGTCGGGCGGACGAGCGTCTCTTCGTTGATGGGAACGTGCAGCTCCGGGACGAAGGCGGGGCGGGGGCGGCCGTGATCGGGGTGGGCGTGATCGGAGACGTGCAGCGTCGGCGGCGTGGATGAGCCGCTGCCGGATCGGGCGTCCGCCGCGAGAGAAATCTCCGAAGTAGGTTGCTCCAAGGGTTTACCGAGCTCTTTCCGCCGTAGGGCCGTCCATCATAATAAACTTCCGGCGCGGAGGCGAGGGGCCTCCGATATCATTCGCCGCCTCAAACAGATGGCTGACACCAGCATCCTCGTCTGCCCGGCCACGAAACAGCCGCTCCGTCTCGTTCCGATCGAGGAGGCCGACGGCGCGCGTCCGCTCGTTCCGCGCGCCCGCACCGGCGGCGGCGTCACCTCCGAGCACGCCGGCCGCACGCCGATCGTGATGCTCCGCGCGGACGGCGAAGTCGCCTACCCGGTGATCGACGGCATCCCGATCCTGCTCGCCCCGGAGATGCTCGTGCGCGACGCCAGCTCCGCAGCGTACGACGTCGGCGCATTGCCTTATGCCGAGGCTTACGAGCAGATGGCGTTCTACAACGAGTTCGCGGCGGGCGGGGAGGGCGGCGGCGAGCTGGCGCGCTACGCCGAGATGCTCCGTCCCGCGCAACGGCTCACGCCCGCCGGCCGGTCGCAGTTCCCCGAGCCGAGGGAGCTTTGGATCGATGCCGTCTATGACGCCGCGGCGCAGATGGATTGCTATCGCCACCTCGCGCCCGTACAGGATCGCGTGATCCTGCAGCTCGGCGGCAAGGGCCTGCACGCGGTGAAGTTCCTGCTCGCCGGCGCGAAGGAGGCGTGGGTGCTGACGCCGATGCTCCAGGAGGCGCGTTGGGCCGTCGCCTTCGCCGAGATGATGGGCGTCTCCGCCGGCCTGCATTGCATCGTCGGCATCGCCGAGGAGCTGCCGATCGCCGATGCGACCGTGGACGGGGTCTACGCCGGTGGCACCGTCCATCACATCGTGACCGAGGTCGCGTTCCCGGAGGTGCGACGCGTGCTCAAGCCCGGCGGCGCTTTCGCCGCCGCCGACCCCTGGCGCACGCCCTGGTACACGATCGGAACGCGCGTGTTCGGCAAACGCGAGCCGAGCGTCTACTGCCGCCCGCTCGACGCCGCCCGCGTGGCGCCGCTGAAATCGACGTTCCCGAACGGCCGCCGCCTCCACCACGGCGCCTTCACCCGCTACTTGCTGCTCGTCCTGACGAAATTTGGCCTCGAGTCTTCGCTCCGCACCGCGTGGGCGCTGAACCGGATCGACGACGCGGTCGCGTCGGTGCTCGGAATGCGGCGGTTGGGGAGCAGCGTGGCGTTGCTGGCGACGCGGGAGTAGAGAGACGGTGTCATCCTGAGCCCCGAAGAGGGCGAAGGATCTCCCGGCACGTGCGCCGGTCGCCCGAATCAGGAGATCCTTCGCCGTCTTCGCGACTCAGGATGACAGGCTTCTACGGCTCGAGCTCCATCACGAAGGTTCGGATCCTTCGTCATCTACGCGACTCAGGGCGGCAGTTTTCCCTACCGCTTGAACCCCACCACGAAATCAGCGTCCAGCGGGAGCTCCTTCGTCTCGCCCTTCCGCAGCTTCGCCTCCGTGTGCGTTCCATTCGCGGCCGTCGCGGCGAACGTGCATTGTTCGCGCAGGCAGCGCATCCGGACGGTCTTCGTGCTCAGCGGCACGAGGCCGAAGTCAGAGTCGGCTGCAGACGCGGCGCCGTGATCGTTTAGCGTCTGTTCCGCGTCGGGATGCGACTCCATCCAGCTGAGCATGAGGTAGTGCCAGTGCGCGCCTTCCGCGTTGCTGAAGAGCATCACGCGATTCTGTTTCGCGTCCTCGAGCTGTTTCGGAGACAGCTTCAGATCGGCGAATTGGGGATTGGCGCGAAGGCCGGTCTTCCCGTCGGTCACTTTCAGGTGGAACTTGTAGGTGTTGGCCAATGCGGGAAGGGCGGCGGCGAAAGCGAGGGCGAAGGCTAGTTTCTTCATGTTCGTGGGACGCACGGCCGCGACGCGGGTCACGGAATTTCCCAAAGCTGTGACCCGTCATCCACCCCGAATGTCCGTCGCGACCATGCCGTCGGGCCCGCCAAGGCGGCTGAAAGAGCTCTCCCGCGACGAGCTCACGGACTTCGTCGTCGCCAACGTCAAGCACCTCCTCGAAGAAGAGGCGCTCGCGATTCTCGACAACCCGTTCGTCACGACGAAGGTCTGCCAGCTGATCGGCCAGAACCAGCGGCTCACCGGCTTCTACTCGGTTCGACTCAAGCTCGTCGCGTTGCGCCAGACGCCGCAGGCCCACGCCACGAAGCTCGTCTTCTATCTCTTCTGGCCAGACCTCGTGCGGCTCTCGGTGGACGTCACGGTGCCGGCCGCCGTGCGCCGCGCCGTCGATACCCAGCTCCTCCTCCGCGTCGAAAAGCTCACCCTCGGCGAGCGCATCGCCTCCGCGCGCCGCTGCAGCCAGGCGCTGATCAAAGTCCTGCTCTTCGATCCCGATCCGAAGGTCTTCGCCGCGTTGCTCGTGAATCAGCTGCTGCGGGAGGACGACCTCGTGCACTTCGCCAGCTCGCCGGATGCCCAGCCGGAGCAGATCCGCCTCCTCGCCGACGACCGCAAGTGGTCGCACCGCTATGCGATCCGGAAGGCGCTGGTGATGAATCCCGTCACGCCGCGATCCGTCGCCGCCGCGCAGCTCCGCTACCTCCGCGCCGCCGACCGGCGGATGATCCACGGCCGCCCCGATACGTCGGTTTACTTACGGAGGTGCATCGAGGGTTTGGAGGAGAAGGACTGACAGCGGATACAATCCGCTCTCGTCCATGGAACCAACCCCTCCACAGCCGCAGGAGCCGCAGCCGTATTCGGAGCTGGCGTCGTTCGGTGAAGAGCTGCGCCGCGAACGCGAGATCCGCGGGATTTCGCTGAAAGAGATCAGCGACGCGACGAAGATCAGCAAGCGCTTCCTGGAGGCGATCGAGCGGAACGATCACAAGACGCTTCCCGCGCCGGTCTTCACCCGCGGCTTCGTCCGCGAGTACGCCCGCTACCTCGGCCTGAATGCCGAGGACATGGTGAATCGGTACAACTATGCGGCGGCGGGGGATGACCGGATCGAGCGCACCGCGCATCTCGATCGTCTCGTGCAGCCTCCGGCTTCTCCGACGCCGATACGCGACCCGCACTCTTCGCGGAACCAGTCGCGGCGGCCGATTCCGCCGCCGTATGCGCGCATCGACCGCAACGTCTACCTGCTCGTCATCATCGTCGCGGCGCTGATCGGCGTCAGCTGGTGGGCGATCCACCGCAAACGCGATCACGCCGACGAGCCGCGCGCCGTCGAGACCACGACCGTCCCCACGCCGCGTCCGGTCGAGCCGCGCCCCACGGCCGCCGTGCCGCCGCCCGCCCCGGTGCGCGACGATTCGACGCTGCGCCTCGTGCTCGACATCACCGCCGACTCCTGGATCGACCTCGAGGCAGACGGCAAGTCGGTCTTCAAGGAGGTGATGCGCAAGGGCGAGCACCACGCGTACGAGGCGAAGGAGCGTTTTCTCTTCCATCGCATCGGCAACGCCGCGGGCGTCAGCATGACCCTCAACGAAACGCGGGTCCCGCCCCTCGGCGGCGACGGCGACGTGCGCAAGGAAGTCACCTTCGACCGCGATCGTCTGCAGCAGCTCCGGAGCGCGACCCCATGACCCAATCCTCGGCCGAGCTGAGCGCTGCGGCCGTCATTCCGCTGATCGAATCGGGCGCCTATCCGCGCGAAGTGGTGCTCACGATCGCGCGCGGCTACCTGCCGCTGGGGCAGGAAGACCTCATCGCCGTTCTCGCGTATCTCTGCTCGTCGCCGGATTCGGAGATTGCCGACACGGCGCAGGCCGCGCTGTCCGACGTGCCGACGCGCATCGTCGTCGCCGTCGCGGCGAGCGAGGCGACGCCGGGCGACCACCTGGCGATGCTGATGAAGGCGAGCCGCGACCCGGTCGTCCTCGAGGCGGCGATCCGCAACCGCACGACGCCGGACGATGCGGTCGTCGAGCTCGCAGGGCGGGCGGAGGCGGCGGTGCAGGAAGTGATCGTCATCAACCAGGCCCGCATCCTTCGCGCGCCCGAGATCCTGATGGCGCTCCTCGACAATCCGCGGCTCACGCCCGACTCGCGGCGCCGCGCGCTCGAGACGCGCGAGGAGTTCTTCGAGAAGGTCAAGCACCAGACCGAAGACGGGGAGATCGTCGAGGAAGAGGCGATCGCGATCGAACCGCTCGACGAGATCGCCGATCTTCTGGAGCTCGCCGACCAGCAGCCGGAGACGACGACGCAGGCCGTCGGCGCCGCCGATCTGAACGAAGTCGAAAAGAAAGACGACAAGACCAAGGCCGTCTGGGCGCGCATCCAGGTGATGGGCGTCGCCGAGAAAGTGCTCCTCGCGTTCCGGGGCGACCGCATGGTGCGGATGCTCCTCGTGCGCGAGCGCAACAAGCTCGTATGCACGGCCGCGATGCGCAATCCGCGCATGACGCCGAACGAGGTCGAGTCCATCGCCGGCATGCGCAACGTCGAGGAAGAAGTGCTGCGCATCATCGCCATGCGGCGGGAGTGGATGTCGAAGTACCCGATCATGTCGGCCATCGTTCGCAATCCGAAGGCTCCGGTGGGCCTTGTAGTCCCGCTCATCAATCGTTTAGTCTTGCGTGATTTGAAGGGCTTGAAGGACGACAAGGGAGTCAGCGAGATCGTCCGGCTCACGGCCCGCAGGTTCTATCTGGCACGCACGCAGAAGTAGCGAAATCGATCCTCGATGAAGGTCAATTACTACGAGGTCCTGGGCGTTGGGCGGACCGCTTCCGACCAGGAGATCCGCGAGCGGTTCCGCAAGACGGCGCGGGAGCAGCATCCCGACCGTTACAAGGGGCCGGACAAGGCGGAGGCGGAGCGCCGCTTTCAGACGCTGACCGAGGCGCTGAACGTGTTGACCAACCCGGCCCGGCGCAAACAGCACGACGCCGAGATCGCCGCCGGCATCGACAAGCCGAACGTCGACTTCGCCCAGATCGCCCGCGCGTATCTCTCCAAGGGCGTGAAGGCGTTCAAGGAAGGCGACTTCCGCACCGCCTACGAGAACTTCGATCTCGCCGCGAAACACAATCCGCAGGATGGCAAGGCGTTCCACTACCTCGCCCTCACCGCGGCGCGCGTGCCGTCGATGATGCGCCAGGCGGTGCAGGCGATCGAGACCGCCGTCCAGCGCGAGCCGGTCAATCCGGTCTATCTCAAAGACGCGGGACTGCTCTGCAAGAAAGCCGGCCTCTCCGCAAAGGCGGAGCGTTATCTCGAACAGGCCGCACAATGGGATCCGGAAAACGTCGAGGTGCAAGCCGCGCTCTCCGAGTTGCGGGGAGGGTCGAAGGAAGCCGGGAAAGGGTTTACTCTTTTCCGGAAGGGTTGAGAGGATGCTGAAGGCAGCGGGGCAAACGCACGTCGGGCGGCAGCGCCAGCACAACGAGGATTCTTACCTCGTCGAGCCCAAGGCTCACCTCTTCCTCGTCGCCGACGGCATGGGCGGCCACGCCGCGGGCGAGATCGCCTCGCGCATCGCCGTCGACTCCATCTCCGAGTTCATTCTCCACACGAAAGAAGACGACGGCACCTGGCCCCACGCTTACGACGAGCACTACAAACGCACGACGAATCGCCTGATGGCCGCCGTGCGCCTGGCCAATACCCGGGTCCTCGAGGCGATGCGCAAAGACGCGCGCCTGCGGGGCATGGGCACGACCGTCGTCGCCTGCCTTGCCGACGACGAGACGATGTCCTTCGCCCACGTCGGCGACTCCCGCGCGTATCTCATCCGCAGCGGCCAGTTGAGCCGCATCACGAACGATCATTCCTGGGTTTTCGAGCAGGTCCAGGCGGGCATGCTCACCGAGGCCGAGGCGGAGAAGCACCCGCTGCGGAACGTGATCACCCGAGCCCTCGGCGGCGCTCTTCAAGTGACGCCCGACGCTTCGGAGATCGAGATGCGCGCCGGCGATCTTTTCCTGCTCTGTTCGGACGGCCTCACTGGCATGGTTCCGGAAGAAGAGATTCTCCGCCTGGTCACGCAATGCGACGGCGACGTGGACCGCGCCTGCAAGCAGCTGATCGATGCCGCCAACGAACGCGGCGGACTCGATAACGTGACCGCGATTCTCGTGAAAGCGGAGTGATCGTGCACGTACGCATCGACTATTGCGGAGTTTGAAACTATCTGCCCCGAGCCTCCAGTTTGGCGGCTGAGATCAGGAAAGAGCTCGGCATCGAGTCCGAGATCGTGCGCGGCAGCGGCGGCATCTTCGTCGTGTCGGTGGACCAGCGAACCATCTTCTCCAAGAAGCAGGAGGGGCGGTTCCCGACCGAGCGGGAGATCCTCGAGAAGCTGCGCGAGATGAGGTGAGCTGGCAGTGGCCGAGAACAACCTTGTAGAGCGGATCGGCGAAGTCATCCAGATCCATGCGAACGCGAAGCAGGTCTACGGCGAGCCCGTCGTGCGCGGCGACATGACGATCATCCCCGTGGCCCGCGTGCAGTGGGGCTTCGGCGGTGGCGGGATCGGCCTGGGCGGCGTCGAACGGGGTGGGGGAGGGGGCGGCGCCCGTGCCACGCCGTGCGGCTACATCGAGCTGCGCAACGGACAGGCCGAATATGTCCCGATCCACGACCTCGCCAGCGCCGGCCCGTTGATCGCCGCCGGCATCGCGGGCGCCATCCTCGGGCTGATTCTCGGGCGGAAGCTCGGGAAGTAGCGGAGAGCGTCGGATTACAATTCGCTCCTCGTGAATCCCGAGGTCGAGCAGCTTCGTCCACGCCTGAAAGAGATTCTTTACGACTGCGCCGTCGAGGTGCGGGCGACGAAGGCCGCGCTGTACTTGTTCGACGGAATCGGCCGATTCGACCTCGTCGCCGAGTACGGATTCCGTGGCGTGGCGCGCGAGTGGCTGGATCGCAATCAGCCGGTCGTCGATCGCTGTGGACGCGGCCGCAGCCCGTACTTCATCAACGGCCTCTCCGCCGAGCCGCGCTTCTCCGAGTACATGTTCGAAGCTTCGACGGATCGTTTGCTCGCGGCGCCGATCTATTCGCGCGGAGAGCTCGTCGGGCTGATCGACATGCGCGACAAACAGAACCGCGCGCCGTTCGATACGAGCGATCTCGGGAAGGCGCAACAGATCGCGGAGCGGATGATGGCGCTCTTCGCGACGAAGAACGTCTTCCGCCAGACGTTCGTGACTTTGTCGGAGCCGGAGCCGGTGGAGGCGAAGCCGGTGACGTGGCCGCACGCGACGTCCGCCGCCCCGCCCGCCCCCGTCGCCGCGCCGCCTCTCGCACCGCCGGTTGCGCCCCCGCCGCCCCGCGCGACGTTCGAGGCGCCCGTCGCGATGCCCGCACCTCCGCCGCCGCCCGCTCCGACGCCGGCGCCGAGGCTTGCGGCGTTGACGGCCCAGGCGCGCACGGCGGCGGAGCATCTCGTGATCGCTCCGCCCGCGCGCGAGCTATCCGAGGCGGAGCTCGTCGCCGCGCGCGAGGTGTTGAAGTCGATCCTGCTTATCCCCGGCGCGAACGTCGCGATGCTCTCCGCGTTCGGGCAGCTCGACGGCGTGCAGGAGATCGTCGGCCGCGCCGCCGTGCACGACGAGGCGAAGAGCCTGATGCAGGCGAAGCTCACGAGCTGGCTGAGCAAACGCGGCACGGCGGGCGGCTATACGCGCACGACGATGCACGCGACCGGCGCCGCCGGCGCGCCGATGATCACCGCCGCGCAGATCGCGAAGGTCTTCACCGCGCCGGTCGCGGTCGATGGCCTCCGCGGGCTGTATCTCACTGTCGGTTTCTCCTCGACGCCCGACCGCGCTGCACACGAGCTCCTCGCCGCCTTGCTCGCGGCGTTGCAGACGGCGATCGAGCATTCGATGTCCGCCACCGCCCTCACCACGATGCGCGCCCGCGCCGCGGAGAAGCTCCTCGAGTCCGACCAGGGACGCTATCCGGAGCTGCGCCGGCACACGACGCTCGTCGTGTCGCGAGTCGACGCATTCGCGCGCCATCTGCGCCTCACGCCCCGCGAGGCCGAGGCCGCGCGATTGACGGCGATGGTGCACGATGTGGGGCTGCGGCTCCTCGACTACGACCGCCTGTATCGCCGCCGCGACCTCGCGCCGGACGACGTCGCGCTGCTCAGCGAGCACGTCTCCGTCGGCGCCTCGATGGTCGAGCCGCTCCTCGGACCGGAGATCGCCCGCGCCGTGCTCTGCCACCACGAACGCGCCGACGGCCGCGGCTATCCGCACCAGCTCCGCGGCGAAGACATCCCGCTCGCCTCACGCGTGCTGCAGATCTGCGACGCGTGGGTGGCGATGACGGACAAGGAGTCGTACCAACGGCCGTTGGCCCCCGACGCCGCACTAAACGTGATCCGCGCCGGAGCGGGCTCGCAATTCGACGCCGAGCTCGCCCTCCAGTTCGTGGACATGACGCGGTAGACGTCGACAACGTGGCGGCGGGCTTCAGCCCGTTCGGTTTCGTGGACATGTGGTGAAAAATGTGGCGGCGGGCTTCAGCCCGCCGCAGAACCGGCTGAAGCCGGTTCTCACGTTCCGTTCCTGGACATGCGGTGAAAAACGTGGCGGAGGGCTTCAGCCCGCCGCAGAACCGGCTGAAGCCGGTTCTCACGTTCGGTTTCGTGGACATGCGGTGAAATGTAGGGCCGGCTCTCCAGCCGGCCCAGCATCGACATTGGGCCGGCTGGAGAGCCGGCCCTACATTTTTCATAGCTGCCGTTTGAACAGCGCCGAATACGCGTCGTGCACGCGATGCCGCCAACCGCGTGCCGCGAACCGCTCCTTGGTCCACTGTTCCGTGAACTGCAGGTCCTCCTCGAATACGCGGCGCAGCTCCTGCGCGGTCGCGCGGTCGTGGATCGCCAGCGTGATCTCGTCGTTGATGCGGAACGACCGAGGGTCGAAGTTCGCCGAGCCGATCGTGCACCACGAGCCGTCGACGATCATCACCTTCAAATGCAGCCCTTGCGTGTACTCGAACACCTCAGCGCCGAGGTCGAGGAGGTCGCCGTAGTGGTAATGGCTCGCGTGCTGGACGATCGAGAAATCGTTCGTCGCGGCCGTCGGCAGCAGGATGCGAATCCGCACTCCGCGCCGCGCCGCGTCGGCGAACAGTTGCATCGCCTGGCCGGAGGGCAGGAAGTACGGGTTCTGCAGGATGATCTCCTCGCGCGCGGTGGCGATGGCGAAGTAGTAGAGGCGTTGCACCGCGCCGAGCGTCGCGCGCGGCGCGGCGTAGGCGACGTGCATCGGGATGTCGCCGGCCCGTTCCGGCGGCGGGAAGAGATCGTCGCGGGCGATGACGCGGCCCGTCGTGCGCGACCAGTTGTCGAAGAACGCCGTCTGGAGCTCCGCGACGATCGGCCCCTCGCATCGCGCCGCGGTGTCTCGCCAGCCGCTCGGCGAACGGTCGGTGCAGAACCACATGTCCGCGATGCCGTGGCCGAACGTGTACGCGATGCGGCCGTCGATCACGACGATCTTGCGGTGGTCGCGATGGTTGTACCAGGCGAACTCGCCGAAGCGCATGCGATGGAACACGCGGAACTCGCAGCCCGCCGCGCGCAGGCCGGCCCAGACCGACGGATTCGTCTTCTTCGCGCCGCGTTGATCCACGAGCACGCGCACGTCGACCCCTCGCCGCGCTGCGTCCATCAGCGCCTCCGACACGCGATCGGAGACCGAGCCGTCATGCCAGAGGAACGTTTCGAGATGGACGTGATGCTGCGCCGCGGCGACGTCCGCGATGAGCGCGTCGAAGAATGCGCTGTTCTGGATGATCGTCACGCGATTGCCGTCGAGCACGCGTCCCCACGTGTAAGCGGCTCGCGCGCGCATCGCACCATCCGCGGTCAGGTCGAGATCGGTCTCGAGATAGACCGGCGCCCGCCGAGCCTTGATGATCGCGCTGTATGCGAACAGAACCGTTGCGAGGAAGAAGATTCCGAGAAGCCAGAGCATCGGGCGCGGGAGGGCGTTGCAACCTGCGTGTCATCCGCGCTGCTGGTAACATCGCGCCCTCATGAAGATCGATCGCGACGAGGCCCGCCGCATCGCCGATCTCGCCCACCTCGAGCTCACGGACGAGGCGCTGGAGCGGATGGCCGCGGAGATGACGAAGATCCTGACCTACATCGACCAGCTGCGCGAGGTCGCTGCTGAGTCCACCGCAATTGCGGGCGACATCCCGGCCACGCCGATGCGCGAAGACGTCGTCATCGCCTCGTTCGACCGCGAGCTCGCCGCGCGCAACGCGCCCGACTGGCGCGACGGTTTCTTCGTCGTGCCGAAGGTCATCGGAGGGGAGTCGTGAGCGACGACCTGCTCAATCTTCCGTGGCACGAGGCGCGCGCCGCCGTTCCGGGCAACGAATACGTCGCCGCCTGTCGCCGCGCGATCGTCGCCCGCAATCCTGCGCTCAATGCATTTCTCTGCGTCTCCGATGCGACCGGCGACGGCCTGCCGATCG
>Ga0213876_10000723_pt1 | contig 23004 bp, 21 predicted proteins | sample BarmaccomBMRX_R9_FD_160113 | JGI IMG/M metagenome (GOLD analysis project Ga0213876, IMG submission 160113) | Root-associated microbial communities from Barbacenia macrantha in rupestrian grasslands, the National Park of Serra do Cipo, Brazil - RX_R9 | ecosystem: Host-associated > Plants > Roots... | reverse complement strand
ACTGGCGGGTCGCCGTGCCGTTGAACCAGATGCAGCCGTCGGCGTACTCGTACCAGATGGGCGTCATCTCGGGCGCGCCGCGGCCGTTGAGGGTGCAGACGGTAGCCAGCAGCGGCTGGGCGAAGAACGCCTCCAGCCGCGGACCGATCGACAGGGCCATAGCCACGTTGTTGTACCCAACTGTCATGTGTACGCGGCGGCCACGGTCGCTGCGTACACTGCGGGGCGATGACCGTTGTCCTCGTCCATGGCAATCCGGAGTCGGACGCAATCTGGGACGCGCTGCGCCAGCACCTGGGGCGAAACGACGTGGTGGCGCTGTCGCCACCCGGCTTCGGCGCGCCCGTGCCAGCCGGCTTCAGCGCCACCAGCGACGCCTACGCCGCCTGGCTGGCTGAGGAGCTGGAGCGCCTCGACGGGCCGATCGACCTGATCGGCCACGACTGGGGCGGCGGCCACGTCTGCCGCGTGGCCGCCAGCCGGCCGGAGTTGGTCCGCTCGTGGGCCACGGACATCGCCGGCTGCTTCGACCCGGCGTATGTGTGGCACGAGCTTGCCCAGGTGTGGCAGACGCCGGGCGCGGGCGAGGCGGCCATCGAGCAGCAGTTGGCGGTGCCGCGGGCCCAGCGGGCCGCCTTCTTCCAGGGCCTCGGCATGTCGGCTGAGGCGGCCGAGCGCTGCGCGGCGGCCTTCAGTGCCGACATGGGCCGCTGCATCCTGGCCCTGTACCGCTCGGCGGCCCAGCCGACGATGGCCGAATGGGGCGCAGCACTGGCTGCGCCGCTGCGCTCGCGGCCCGGCCTGGTCATCATCCCGACGGAGGACCACTACACGGGCGGCGAGACACTGGCGCGGCGCACGGCCGAGCGGTGGGGCGCCCAGGTCACGGTCCTCGACGGGCTGGGCCACTGGTGGATGTGCCAGGACCCGCGCCGCGGCGCCGAGGCGATCGGCGGTTTTCTCAACGGGCTCGAGGGCTGAGCGAGCGGCCTGTGCAGCAGGTGGGCACCGAGCGCGGCTTCGTCCAGGAGCAGTATTCGACGGCCGACAGGCTGCGCATCCGCATCGAGACGCACGCGCGCTACAGCCGCGGCGAGACCGAACGCCTGTTCGACGAGGGCGTCCGGGCGCTCGCGCTGGCGCCCGGCCTGCGGGTCCTCGATGTCGGCTGCGGCGCTGGTGGGTGGCACGCGCGTCTGGCGGCCGCTGGCGCGCGGATCACTGGCCTCGACCTGATGGCCGTCATGCTGCGCGAGGCACGCCAGGCCGACGCCAGCCTGGCGCCGCCGCCCGCGTTCGTGCAAGCCGATGCCCAGGCTCTGCCCCTCGGCGAGGCCAGCGTCGATCGGGTCCTGTGCGCCGGTGTGCTGTACCACGTCCCGGACTGCGCGCGGGCGCTCGGCGAGATGCGCGCGTGCTGCGCGCCGATGGCCGGGCGGTGATTTGATCTCGACCAACGGCGCCTACGCCATGCGGCGCATCGCCGAGCTGCACGCCGAGGCGGCTCGCGAGCTGGGCCACGAGCCGCTGCCGATCGCGCCCGGCCACTTCACGATGGACGACCTGCCGCTGGTCCAGGCGGCGTTCGGCACGGTCGAGCGCCGTGTCCTGGAGGGCGCGCTGGTGTTCGAGACGGCCGAGCCGGCGCTGCGCTTCTACGCCACCAACCGCATCGACGCACTGCGCGATCGGCCCGCCGACGGCAGCCATCGCGCCCGCCTGCTCGAGCGCATGGGCGCGCGCATCGAGGCCATCATCGACCGCGAAGGGGTCTTCAGCGTCGCCAAGAGCGTCGGCCTGTTCATCTGCGGCGACGGGTTTTGTAGGTGAGCACCGGCCGCAGGCGGGCGAGCACGCGGGCGGCGCCGACGGCGACCAGGTCGGCCACGACCTGCTCGACGTCTTTGTAAGCCTGGGGCGCCTCTTCGTACAGCAGGGTGCGGTCCTCGCAGATCACCCGTCCGCCGAGGGGCGTGCGGACGAGGTCCTGGGCCTTGAATCGGCTCTCCAGGCGGCCGCGCGCCTCGCTGCGCTTCCACTTGCGGCCGGCGCCGTGGGCCAGCGTGCCCAGGGTCGCGACGCCATCGCCGGTCGGCTGGACCAGGTAACTGTAGGTGCCGCGCGTGCCGGCGATGACCACCGGCCCGCGGTTGGCCGGCGTGGCGCCTTTGCGGTGCAGCCAGACGGTGTGAGCATCATCGAGCGTGCCGCGTTCGACGGTGTTGTGGGCCACGTCCAGGAGCGTCACACCGTCGGCGCCGAGAGCGTGCAGGACGCGGCTGGCGATCAGGGCTCGACTGGCGTGCGCCCAGGCGACGGCGTGGTCGTGGCGACGCATATAGGCGGCCTGCTCGTCGGCGCCATCGGCCAGACCGGCCGCCGCGTAACGATCGGTGTGCGACCGCAGGACCGCGTCGCCGAGGCCGCGTGAGCCGCTGTGGACCAGCAGCACCAGGTGCGCCGCGTCCAGCCCGATGTGCTCGGCGGCCGGCGGGTCGGTGATCTCGTCGACGAGTTGGAGCTCGGCGAAATGGTTGCCCAGGCCGATGGTGCCCAGCGCCTCGGCGTACGGCGACGGGTCGGTCACGCCGTGCTCGGCGAGCCAGGCGGGGGCGTCGCCGGACCACGGCCCGTCCAGGTCGGCCAGGCGTTTCTCGAAGCGATCGAGCTTGAGCGCCTGGCGCGGCAGGTCGGTTCGAACGAGGGCCATGCCGCAGCCGATGTCGGTGCCGATCAGGTGCGGGTAGACCCAGCCCCGGCAGGCGAAGACGGCGCCGATCGGTGCGCCCTGGCCGGGGTGCAGGTCGGGCATGCCGACGGCCCGCAGCATGCCGGGCAGCGCGGCCACCGCCCGCAGTTGCTGGACGGCGTCGGTCTCGATCCACGTCTTGGGCGAGGCGATGACCGTGCTGATCTCGGAGGCGTTGGTCATCGGACAGACGGCGGGCGCGGCTCGCGGCGAGCGGCGGTGCCGTCGAGCATGTCGAAGCGGGCGGCGATGCCGTCGAGCAGGCAGCTCAGGCCGAAGTCGAACTCGGCCTCGGCGTCGCGGTCCTGGCCGTCCAGCACGTAGCGCGCCAGGTGCGGGTAGCGGCCGCTGCTGATGACCTGCTCCTGGACGTAGGGCGCCGCCGCCAGGCGGAACTCCTGCTCGGTCTGGCCGGTGCGGCGGATGGCGTCGGCCTCGCCAAGCTCGCTCAGCACGAAGCCGGTGACATACGCGTTGAGCGTGCCGAGCAGGCCCATGGCGCTGGTCGCGTCCAGGCCCGGGCGGTCGAGGATGCCGAGCAGGGCGTCCATGCGGGCCAGCACGTTCGGGCCGAGCAGGGCGCGGTTGCCGGCCAGGGCGGCTAGCCAGGGGTGGCGGTGCATCAGGCGGCGGGTCTGCTGGGCGATCTGGCGCAGGTCGGCCCGCCAGCCGTCTGGTGAGCGGGGCGGCACGGGGTCCTCGCCGTAGACGGCGTCAATGAGCAGGTCGAGCAGATCGTTCTTGCTGGCCACGTGCCAGTACAGCGACATGGCGCCGCTGCCGAGGCGGGTGGCCAGGCGGCGGATGGTGAGGGCGTGAGCGCCCTCGGCGTCAGCCAGGGCGATGGCGGCCTGCACGATCTGGTCGCGGCTGAGGGCCGGGCGCTGGCCGCGGGCGGCGGCGCGGGCGGGGCGGGCCCAGACGAGGCCGGCGGCCACGGGACTGACTGGCGGGGACGGATCGGCAGACGGGCGCGGCACGCGCTTGACTCTACCTCTCGTACTTAGTACCATTGGTCGTACTGTGTACTATCGGACGCACTCGTGATGGCTATGGCGCTGGCCTTGCCCGGCGTGCGGCGTGGCGTCCTGTGCCACCCCGACTTCCGCCGCCTCATGCTGGCCAGCGACCTGCTGCGGGCCGCGCTCGTGCTCGGCCTGCTGGCAGTTTCCGGCTGGGACGGGCTGTGGCCGATCTACGCCCTGGCGCCCATCCAGGCCGGCGTCGGCACCTTCTTCACGCCGGCCCGCGGCGCGCTCGTCCAGCGCCTGGTGCCCGAGGCTGAGCGCCTGGCCGCCAACGCCCTGTCCGAGTCGGCCGTGACCATGGCCGAGGTGGTCGGCACGGCCGCCGCCGGGCTGCTGGTCGGGCTCACGGGCACCTACCGTCTGGCGTTCGGCCTCGACGCGGTCACGTTCCTGATCTCATTCGCGCTCGTGCTCGGCGTGCGTGCCAGGTCGCCCGCGCCTGCGCCCGCCGACGCAGACGCGGCGCTGCCGAGCGTGTGGCGGACGCTCCTCGATGGGCTCGGCACGATCCGTCATAGTCGGACGCTGCTGGGCCTGCTGCTGATCCTGAGTCTGATGTTCCTGGGCGGGGCGGCCATCCAGGTGCTGCTGGTGCCGCTGGCCATCAACGTCCTGCGCATCCCGATGACGTGGGTCGGCTTCTTCAGCGCCAGCACCGTCGTCGGCATGCTGGCCGGCGGCGCGGCCCTGGGTGGCCTCGGCAGCCGGCTGCCGCCGGACCGCCTGCTGGTGGCCGGCCTGTTCGGCTTCGCGGCGGTGATCGCCGCCCTGGCCGTGGTGCCCAACGCCTGGCTGCTGCTGCCGATCCTGGCCGCCTTCGGCACGATGCAGGTCGTCCTCCAGACGAGCCTGGCCACGCTGAGCCAGCGAGCGGTCAGCAATGACCTGATGGGTCGCGTCGGCGGCACGTTCGGCACGGTCGCCGCCGCCGCCAGCCTGCTGTCGGTGGCCGCCGCCGGGGCGCTGGCCGAACTCGTCGGCCTGCGCACGGTGCTGCTGCTGTCGGCGGTCGTCATGGTCGGCGCCGGGCTGCTGGCTTGTATCATGCGCGGGCGTGGCGGTCGGGGCGAGCAGCATCGAGGAGGCGCTAGCTGGGAGCATCCCGGTTCTGGCCCACACGCCGCTGCCGTTCCGCGTCCTGGATGACGATGGCCGCCTGATCGGACCCGAGCCACGGCTCGGCGCCGACGCGTTGCGCTCGCTGTACCGCTGGATGGTCTTCGGCCGCCAACTCGACCAGCGTGGCTTGCAGCTTCAGCGCCAGGGACGGGTCAGCGTGTGGGGGCCGATGATCGGCCAAGAGGCGGCCCAGGCCGGCCTCGGCCTGGCCATGCAGCCCGGCGACTGGATCTTCCCCTCGTACCGCGAGGCGGTCACCCTGGCCATGCGCGGCCTGTCGCTGGGCGACCTGTTCGCCTACTACCGCGGCCTGTACTGGCTGGCCAATCCGGCCCATTCGGGCGTCTTCCCGTTGCAGATCGTGATCGGCGACCAGGCGCTGCACGCCGTGGGCGCCGGGATGGCCTTCGACCTGCGCAACCAAGCGCGGGTGGCCATCGGCGTGGTCGGCGACGGCGCCACCTCGCAGGGCGACTTCCTGGAGGCGCTCAACTTCGCCGGGGTCTTCGGCGCCCGCACGGTGCTCTTCGTCCAGAACAACCAGTGGGCGATCAGCGTCCCACGCAGCCGCCAGACAGCGAGCGAGACGCTGGCGCAGAAGGCGCTCGGCCAGGGGCTGCTCGGCGTGCTGGTCGACGGCAACGACGTGCTGGCGGTGGCCGCCGTGTGCGACTGGGCCTGCCGGCGGGCCCGTAGCGGTGGCGGGCCGGTGCTGATCGAGGCGCTCACCTATCGGCTCGGCGCGCACACCACGGCCGACGACCCGCGACGGTATCAGCCGCCCGACGAGATCGCCGCCTGGCATCTGCGCGATCCGCTGCCACGCTTCCGCCGCTACCTCGACGAGCGCGGGCTGTGGGACGAGCAGGCCGAGCAGGCGGCCATCGACGAGGCGCTCGGGCGCGTCGACGCGGCCCTCGAGCAGGCCGAGGCGCTGGCCACGCCGACGTTTGGCCAGTACCTCGAGGCGACGACGGAGCCGGCCTTCGGCCAAGACGTCGGAGCGCGCGGGGCACGTGACTGACTCGGCGAGCGGTGTGATGGTGATGGCCGAGGCGATCAACCGCGCCCTCGGCCAGGCGCTCGGCGCCGACGAGCGGGTCGTGGTCATGGGCCAGGACGTCGGCCGCCTCGGCGGCGTCTTCCGCATCACCGATGGCCTGCAGGCGCAGTACGGTCCGCGCCGCGTCTTTGACACGCCGCTGGCCGAGTCGGCCATCGTCGGCACCGCCTTCGGCATGGCCCTGGCCGGACTGCGGCCCATCGCCGAGATCCAGTTCATGGGCTTCCTCTACAAGTGCGCCGACCAGTTGATCGCCCAGGCCGGCCAGATCCGCGCCCGCACCTGGGGCCAGACGAAGGCGCCGCTGGTCGTGCGCACCGCCTACGGTGGCGGCGTGCGCACCCCGGAGCACCACTCGGACAGCCTCGAGGGGCTGCTGCTCGGCACGCCGGGCATCAAGCTTGTCATCCCCAGCACGCCGCTCGAGGCGGCCGGGCTGCTCCTCTCGGCCATCGACGACCCGGACCCGGTGGTGATGATGGAGCCGATCCGCCTGTACCGCGCGGCGCGCGAGGCGGTCCCGTCGGCCATTGCGCCGCTGCCGCTTGGCCGCGCCCGCGTCCGCCGCGCAGGCAGCGACGTGACGCTCGTGGCCTGGGGGGCCATGGTGCCGGTCGCCCTCGAGGCGGCCGAGCGCGTGGCCGGCGAGGGCATCCAGGCCGAGGTGATCGACCCGCGGACGCTGGTGCCGCTCGACTGGGCGACCCTGGAGGCGTCGGTCGACAAGACCGGCCGGCTGGTGGTCGTCCACGAGGCGCCGCGGACGGGCGGACCGGGGGCCGAGTTCGTGGCCAACCTCGTCGAGCGCTGCTTCTACGCGCTCAAGAGCCCGCCGCGGCGCGTCACCGGCGCCGACGTCGTCTACCCGCCACAGTTGCTCGAAGACGACTACCTGCCCGACGTGCCGCGCATCGCCGCCGCCCTCCGCGCGGCGCTGGACGACTAGATGACCTCCGCGTGGCGCCGCCTGAGACCCCCTGCACCGGGCTCGCCGCAACGCCCCCCTCACCCGCGCTGCCCGTGCGCCGCCCCTCACCCGCGCTGCCGCGCCCCCTCACCCGCGTCGCCGCCTGTCCGCGCGGCCCCTCACCCGCGCTGCCGCGCGGCCTCTCCCCGCAGGGGCGAGGCGGAACCGGCCATCCGCCTTCCAAGTGCACTGAACCGCCACTGCCCGCCGCGGCAATGCCCTGGCGGCGTGAACGGCCCGTACCGCCTCGCCCCAGCGGGGAGAGGCCGCGCGGCAGCGCGGGTGAGGGGCGGCGCGGACAGGCGGCGACGCGGATGAGGGGGCTCAGGCGCGGGTGGAGGGGCGGCGATGGTTCAGCCTGCCACAGCGGCGGCGGCAGTAGGTAGGCGCGTGCCGTTCGAGTTCCGGCTGCCCGATCTGGGCGAGGGCATTCAGGAGGCGCAGCTGCTGGCCTGGAAGGTGCGGCCGGGCGAGACGGTCGCAGCGTTCCAGCCGCTGTGCGAGGTCGAGTCGGCCAAGGCGGCGGTCGAGCTGACCTCACCGGTCGGCGGGCGGGTCCTCCAGACGCGGGTGGCCGAGGGCGAGACGGCCCAGCGCGGGGCGGTGCTGGTGGTCATCGACACCGACGCCCTCGGCGGACCGAGCTCACCAGCGGACGCACCGGCCGCAACGCGTTCGACAACCGATGCACCAGCCGCAACGCATCCGACAGCCGAAGCACGGGCCCCGACGCATTCGACAGCGGCAGCACCACACGCACTGTCGTCGATGGCGGCAGCAGCAGATGCAACGCCGTCACCCGGAGCAGCACCAGACGCCACACCGGAAGCGTCCGATACGGACGCCTGGGTCGGCATCGTCGGTGCGCCGCCTCGCCGGGACCTCCGCTCGGCCGCCGCGCCGGGGCCGACGCGGGTGCTGGCCGCGCCGTTCGTGCGGCGCCTGGCCAGGGACCTTGGCGTGCGACTCGAAGACGTCCAGGGCTCCGGGCCCCAGGGCCGCATCCGCATCGCCGACGTCGAGGCCGCCAGCCGGCGCACGGGCCTACGTGGCCGACCGGCCCACGCCGCGCCGGTCGACGCGCCCGCGCCGGCCGGCGCGGCGGACGTCGGCGCGTTGCCGCCGTCCATGGCGCCCGAGGCCGCTGGTGGCACCGCCGCGAGCGCCGACACCACGCGCACCGCTGCCGCCGACGCCACGCGCAGCGCCGGCCCCGACACGGCGCGCGCGGCCGACGCCGACGTGATCCCGCTGCGCGGGCTGCGCAAGGCCATCGCCGACCACATGGTCGAGGCCATGCGGCACGCCCCCCAGGTCACCTCGATGGACCTGGTCGATGTGACCGAACTGGTCGCCGCCCGCGAGGCCATGCTCGCCTCGGCCGCCGTCGAAGGGATCAAGCTGAGCTACCTGCCGTTCTTTCTGAAGGCCGCCGTCCAGGCCCTCAAGGCGGTGCCGGCCGCCAACGCCGTCCTCGACGAGGCGGCCGGCCTGATTCGCCTCAAGCGTGAGTACAACATCGGCATCGCCACCGCCGTGCCGGGCGGGCTGGTCGTGCCGGTCGTCAAGCACGCCGATCTCCGCAGCCTGCTCGAGCTCGCCGCCGAGACCGAGCGCCTCGTGGCGGCCGCCCGCGAGCGGCGTAGCCCGCCGGCCGACCTGGCCGACGGGACGTTCACCATCACCAGCTTCGGCGGTCTGGCCGGCAGCCCGCTGTTCGCCACGCCGATCCTGAACTATCCCGAGGTGGCGATCCTGGGCATCGGCCGCATCGAACTCCAGCCGCGCGTCGTGGGCGGCCAGGTGGTCGCCCGCCAGTGCGCCGGTGTTTCGCTGACCTTCGACCATCGTGTCCTCGACGGCGAGGGCGCCGGCCAGTTCATGGCCGTCCTCAAGCGCTATCTCGAACACCCGCTGGAGCTGCTGCTACACCTCCGATGACCCACTCCGAGCTCGACGCGACGATCACCGGCCAGCTTGGCGTCCTGGCCCTCGACCACACGGCCATCGCCGTGCGCGACCTGCAAGCCGCCCTGCCCCTGTACCGCGACCTGCTCGGCGGGGTGCCGTCCGGCTACGAACGCCAGTCGCACAAAGGCTTCATGTGGCTGACGCTGCGCTATCCGAACGGCAGCCAGGTCGAGCTGTTGGCGCCCACCGGGCCGGGCTTTCTGCAGACGTTCCTCGACAAGCGCGGCGAGGGCGCCCATCATTTGACGTTCATCGTGCGCGACGTGCGGCAGGCCGTCGAGCGGGCGCGGGCGGCCGGCCTGCGGGTCGTCGACGAGGACTTCTCCGATCCGCGTTGGCAGGAGGCGTTCATCTCGCCCCGCAGCGCCTGCGGCACGATCGTCCAGTTGGCCCAGTCGAGCCTGAGCGTCGCCGAGCGCGAGCGCCACTGGCGCGTGGCCGACGTGCCGGCCTGACTTCCCAACAGCAGCACGTTCGTTCCTTTGCAGGCCCGCTCGCGCTAGACTCCTGGGTGGCGCGAAACGGTTCTCGGGCTCCCGCGGCCGATACCCATGCGCGGCGTTGACGACCAGGCGCCCGACGAGAGGCCGGGAACGCTCGAAGGCTCATCTCCCGCGGCGGCTCCCCACCCCGAGCCGCCCGCCGTCGAGGCGCGCCTGCTGCGGACCCTGTTCGAGCTGTCCGTCTCGGCCAGCCGCAGCCTCGATCCGGGCGAATTGGTGAAACTGGTCGCCGAGCGCGTCTGCGACCTGCTGGGCGCTGACGCGGTGGCCCTCTACCTGTGGGACGACGCCACCGAACAACTCGTGCCGGTCTACAGCAACGACACCCACGTGCCGAGCGAGGACGTGCCGCTGCGGCCGGGCCAGGGCGCGGCCGGCCAGGCCGTCCTGCATCACCAGCCGGTGCAGGTGCCGGACTATCCGCACTACGAGCACGCTGTCGAGTGGTCCAGCACCCACGAGCTCCTGTCGGCCGAAGCCGTGCCGCTGCTGGTCGGCGACCGTTCGGTCGGCGCCCTGGTGGTGCGGTTCTATCACCCGGTCCGCCTCGGCCCCGACGAAGAGCGCATCCTGAGCTTGCTGGCCGCCCAGCTCGCGCCGGCCCTCGAAGCCGCCCGCCTGTACGCCACCTCTGACGTCGAGCGCCAGCACGAGCGCGCCCTGCGCGAGGTGACCCAGGCGCTGGCCGCCAACCTCCAGGAGCGGGCCGTCCTCGAGCTCGCCGTGCGCCACAGCGCCGAGCTCCTGGAGGCGCCGTACGCGCGGGTGTGGCTGTTCGAGGCCGACGGCGAGCTGAGCTGCGCGGCGGCCGAGGGCTTCGTCCACGCCGAGACGTTCTCGCGCCGCCTGGCCCGCGAGAGCACCTCCGGCCAGGCCGCCCGCCAGCAGATCGTCAATCTGGCCAACGCGCCGGCCGAGTCGGGCTGGCGCTTCAATCGCGAGTTCGGCGACCGCACCGGCCTGGGCGCCTACCTCGGCGCCGGGCTGTGGCGGGCCGGCGAGTCGCTGGGCGTGCTCGAGGTCATGCGTGCCACCGGCCACGGCTTCCGGCCGTCCGAAGAGCAGCTCCTGCTGAGCCTGGCCAACGCCGTCGCCGTGGCCGTCAGCAACGCCCGCACCCACGCCGCCGCCGAGCGGCTGGCCCGCGAAGCCGAGCAGCGGGCGGCCGACGTGGCCGAGTCGGAGCTGCTGCTGCGCTCGGTGTACGAGGCGATCGGTTCGGGCGTGCTGGTCTTCGACGCCCACGGCCGGGTCATCAACGCCAACGCCGCCGCCGAGGAGATCCTGGGCCGCTCGGTCGACGCCCTGCTGGGCATGCACTCGTCCGACTTCAACCCGCCCGTCCACGAGGACGGCTCGCCGATGTCGCCGGACGAGCGACCCTTCCCGGTGGCGGCCCACTCCCGCCAGCCGGTGCGCAAGATGGTCTTCGGCATCCGCCGCCCGGACGGCCGGCGGCGCTGGATCCAGACCGACGCCGTCCCGCTCTTCGGCCCCGACGGCGAGTTGGTGCGGGTCATCTCCAGCTTCATCGACATCACCGAGCGCAAGGCGTCCGAGGAGGCGCTCCACCAGCGCGACGCGATCCTCGAAGCCGTGGCGTTCGCCGCCGAGCAGCTGCTGTCGGCCTCCGATTGGGAGCAGACGATCGACGCCGTGCTGCGCCAGCTTGGCGCGGCGACCGGCGTCAGCCGCGTCGCCATCGTCGCCGCCAGCGCCACTGCCCAGGCCGTCGGGCGCCAGCACCAGTGGACGGCGCCGGGCGTCCGACCTCGCCCGAGCCCGCCGGCGGACCAGCCCTACCTCGCGGCGCTCGGCCTCGGCCGCTGGGAGGCGCTGCTGTGCGAGGGGTCGATCGTCCAGGGGCCGTTGCGCACGTTCCCGCCCCACGAACGGGAGAGCCTGGAGGCCCAGGGCGTGTGCTCGGTGGTCGCCGTGCCGATCTTCGCCGGCCAGAGCTGGTGGGGCTTCATCGGCTTCGACGACTGCCGCGAAGAGCGGACCTGGGCGGCCGGGGCGGTCGAGGTGCTCAAGACGGCCGCCGGCACGCTCGGCGCGGCCATCTTGCGCCGCCAGGCCGAGGCCGAGCGGCTGCAACTGGTCCGCGAGCAGTCGGCGCGGGCCGAAGCCGAGGCGGCCCAGAAGCGGCTGGCGTTCCTGGCCGGCGCCAGCCACCTGCTGGCGGCCTCGCTCGACTACGAGACCACCCTGCAGAGCGTGGCCCACCTGGCCGTGCCGACCCTGGCCGACTACTGCACCGTCGACATGGTCGAGAGCTCGGGCGCCGTCCGCCGCGTGGCCCTGGCCCACGTCGACCCGGACACCGAGGAGTGGCTGCGCGGCCTGAGCCACGGCCAGCCGATCGATCCCGAGGGCAACCACCCGGTGGCCATCGTCCTGCGCACCGGCGAGCCGCTGCTGTACCCCAGCCTGCCCGGCACCGGCGTCCCGGTCTGGGTCCAGGCGGCCCGCGAGCAGGCGCCGCAGCTGCGCATCCACTTCACCACCGGCCTGATGGTGCCGCTCGGCACCCGCGCCGGCACGGCCGGCGTCATCACCTGCCTGTCGACGGCCGAGCGCCCGCCGTACGGACCGGCCGACCTGAGCCTGATGCAAGACCTGGCCCGGCGCTGCGCGATGGCCATCGACAACGCCAGCCTGTACCGCGAGGCGCGCGAGGCGATCAGCATTCGCGATGAGTTCCTGTCGGTCGCGGCCCACGAGCTCAAGACGCCGATGACCAGCCTGCGCGGCTACGCCCAACTCCTGGCCCGCGAGTTCGAGCGCGGCGAGGCGCCCAACCCCGAGCGGGCGCGCCGGGCGGCGACGACGATCCAGGTCCAGTCCGACAAGCTGGCCCGCCTGGTCGCCCAACTGCTCGACATCTCACGCATCCAGTCCGGCAAGCTGGCCATCGAACGCAAGCCGACCGACCTCAGCCAACTGGCCCGCGAGGTCATCGACGCGGCCCAGACCCAACTCAAGCTGCACACCATCGTCGCCCGCCTGCCGCGCGAACTGATCGTCGACATCGACCCGCTGCGCATCGAGCAGGTGGTGACCAACCTGATCGACAACGCCATCAAGTACAGCCCCGAAGGCGGCCAGATCGACGTCCAGCTTGGCCGCGCGGCCGGCAGTGGCATGGTCCGCTTAGCCGTGCGCGATCACGGCGTGGGCGTGCCGCCCGAGCACCGCGCCCACATCTTCGATCGCTTCTACCAGGCCCACGCCGGCGGGCCGCTGACGAGCATGGCCGGCATGGGCCTGGGGCTGTACATCAGCCGCCAGATCGTCGAGCTCCACGGCGGCGAGATCGGGGCCGAGTTTCCCGAGGACGGCGGCACGCGGCTCATCGTCCGCCTGCCGGCCGACGTGGGGACGACGGACGCGGGACGCGGGACGAGGGACGAGTCGCGTCTCGGTTGAAGGCGTCTTCCTGTCCCCTGTCCCCTGTCCCTCGTGCCTCACCGCAGCCGCGGATCAAAGGCGTCGCGCAGCGCGTCGCCCATCAAGTTGAATGCGAGGACCGTCACCAGGATGGCCAGGCCGGGGAACGTGGCGATCCACGGCGAGTCGATCACGTAGCTCCGCCCGGCCGAGAGCATGTTGCCCCAATCCGGCGTCGGCGGCTGGGTGCCCAGCCCCAGAAAGCTCAGCCCGGCCGTGTCGATGATGGCGCTGCCGACGTTCAGCGTCGTCTGGACGATGACCGGCGCCAGCGTGTTCGGCAGCACGTGCTGCCACATCACCCGCCGGTCGCGCGCCCCCAGCGCCCGCGCCGCCTCGACGTAATCGCGGGCCCGCACCGAGAGCACCGCGCCGCGCACGACGCGGGCGTAGTACGGCACGTACACGATGCCGATGGCGATCATCGCGTTGCGCAAGCCGGGGCCCAAAATGGCAACCACGGCGATGGCCAGCAGGATGTATGGGAACGCCAGCAGCACGTCCATGAGGCGCATGATGACGTTGTCGGTCGTCCCGCCGTAGTAGGCCGCCAGCATGCCCAGCACCAGGCCGACGACGAGCGCGATGCTGGCCGCCGTCGCCCCGGCTTGCAGCGACGCTTGGGCGCCCCAGATCACTCGGCTCAGCACGTCGCGGCCGAACTCGTCGGTGCCCATCAGATGGGCGACACCGGGGGGTACGCGCTCGACCCGAAAGTCCTGGCGCGTCGGGTTGTAGGGGGCGACCTGGCCGGCGAAAAGCGCCGCCAGGGTCACCAGCAGCAACACCAGCGCGCCGATGAGCCCGGTCCGCGAGCGGACGAAGCGCCGTCGGGCCGCCGTCCACGGGCTCGGCGCCTGGCGCAGCAGCGGCTGGGCCGGCGCCCCGCTCGGGCCGGCCAGTGCGGTACGCGACTCGGTCAGCGCCATGCCGCCTTCAGGTGTACCGGATGCGCGGGTCGAGCGCCGCGTACAGCACGTCGACGGCCAAGTTGATGAGCACCACGAACAGGGCCACGATGATGACCGTCCCCTGGACCACCGGGTAGTCGCGGGCAGTGATGGCCGTCACCACGTAGCGGCCGACGCCGACGCGGCCGAAGACGGTCTCGGTCAGCACCGCGCCGCTGAGCAGCGCCCCGAGTTGCAGGCCGACGACCGTCACGACCGGGATGAGCGCGTTCTTCAGCGCGTGGCGCAGCACGACGGCCTGCTCGCGTAGGCCCTTGGCCCGCGCCGTCACCAGATAGTCGCTGCTCAGCACCTCGAGCATGCTCGAACGCGCCATGCGCGAGATGATGGCCATGGTGATCGAACTGAGCGCCAGCGCCGGCAGCGTCAGGTGCCAGACGACGTCGCCGAAGGCGCCCAGATCGCCGGCCAGCAGGCTGTCGAGCAGGTAGAAGTGGGTGACGCTCGGCACGTCGACCGTGTTGCTGACCGTGCCGGACATGGGGAACCAGCCGGCCTCGGCGCCCAGCCAGAAGATCAGCATCAGGCCGATCCAGAACACGGGCATGGAGATGCCCACCAGCGACAGGATCATCGTCGCGTACTCGATGATCGAATGGCGCTTCATGGCCGCGATGATGCCGGCCGGCAACCCGATGAGCAGGGCGACGACCAGCGCGGCCACGCTGAGCTCGATCGTCGGCGCGAAGTTGGTCGCCAGTTCGGTGTTGATGTCGCCGCCGGTGCGCAGCGAATGCCCGAGTTGGAGCGTCGCGAGGCGGCCGAGGAAGCTGACGTACTGCACCGGCAGGGGCCGATTGAGGCCGAGCTCTTCGCGCATCCGCTCGATCTCGGCCGGGCTGGCCTTTTCGCCGGCCAGGGCGATGGCCGGATCGCCCGGAATGAGCCGCAGGGCCAGGAACACAATCGTCGCCACGCCCAGCAGCACCGGCACGGTGTGCACGATGCGCCGCAGGATGTACGTGCGCATCAGCCCCAGCGCTGCATGGTGGCTACGGCGCCCTCGTCCGTGGCGTTGTCGCCCGCTGGGTATCGTCCTTCCAAGCGGTGCGTGTCATGCTGCGGCGCAGCCGAAGAATCCGCGTCGCGTTCGACACTCGAAAGTGCGGCTCCTTCGCTGCGCTCAGGATGACACATTGCGGCTGAGCTCCCAGAACGGATGTTGCCCGCTCGCTACCCCAGGGCGACGTTGTTGAAGTAGTAGATGTACGTCGGCTGCATGACGAAGTTCTGGACGCGCTTGTTGATCGCCACCTGCTGCTTCATGTGGCTGATGAACAGCCACGGCGCGTCGTCGACGATCTGGCGCTCGGCCTGGCTGAACAGGTCCTTGCGCTTGGCCGTGTCCGTCTCTTCGTTGGCCGAGTTGAGCAGCTGGTCGACCGCCGGCACATCGTAGAACGACGTGTTGACGCCGCCCTTGTTGACGCTGTTGAAGAAGACGCCGAGGAAGTTCTCGGGATCGCCCGTGTCGGCCTGCCAGCCGCCGAGGGCGATGAACAGCTTGGCCGCGCGGTGGTCGGCACGGTACTGCGTCCACTCCTCGGTCTTGATCTCGGCGTTGACGCCGACGTCCTGCCAGTACTGCTGGATGGCCTCGGCCAGCTTCGAGCCGAGCGGGTTGTAGCCGCGGGCCACGGTGTAGGCGTCGAACTCCAGCGTCTGGCCGTTGTAGCCGGCGTCCTTGAGCAGCGCCTTGGCCTTGTCGGGATCGTACGGATAGCCCTTGATGTCCGGGTTGTAGGCCCACGAGGTCGGCGGCAGGACGCCCTGCTCGGCCGTCGCCGCCCCGCTGTACAGCTTGTCGGCGATCTCCTGCTTGTTGATGGCGTAGTTCAGCGCCTGGCGCAGCGACTTGTTCTGCAGCTCCGGTCGCTGCAAATTGAAGTCGCCCATGTTGACGTTGAGCCCCGGCTGCTCCAGGACGTCCGACGTGTTGGTCTTCAGGCCGGGTGCGTCCTTGGGGTCGATCGGCCAGGCCACGTCGCCCTCGCCACGTTGGATCTTGAGGGCGCGGACCGACGGCTCGGGCACGATCTGGAAGACGATGCGCTGGATCTTCGGCTTGGGTCCCCAGTAGCCGTCGAAGGCCTCGACGGTGATGTGGTCGTCCTTCTTCCACTCGACGAACTTGAACGGCCCCGTCCCGACCGGGTTCTCGTTGATGCCCTTGCCATACTTCTTGAGGGCGTCCATCGACATGACGAAGCCCGGCGGGATCGACAGGTTCGACAGCAGCGGCGAGAACTTGCGGTTGAGCGTGAACTTGACGTCGTACTGGCCGACCGACTCGACCTTGGTGACGACGTTGGCGATGTAGTCGCCGATGAACGGGAACCCGCCGTAGTCGCCCTGGGCGTCCTGGTAGAGCGGGTTGTCCTTGTTGACCTCGCGATCGAAGGTGAAGGCGACCGCGTCGGCGTTCAGGTCGGACCCGTCGTGGAACTTGACGCCCTTGCGCAAATGAAAAACGACCGACTTGCCATCGTCCGCGACGTCCCACGACTCGGCCAGGGCCGGCTCGACGTCGGTGCTGCCGGACTTGTAGCGCACCAGCCCCTCGTACATGGCCGTGGTGGCGATGAAGCCCTCCTGGGCGTCCATGGCTGGCGGATCGAGGCGGTTGGTGTCGGCGTTGAGCAGGAACGTCAGCGTGTTGCTGGCGCTGGCCGGCTTGGTGGCTGGCGCCGTGGTCGGCGCGGCCGCCGGGGCCGTGGTTGGCGCCGCGGCCGGGGCGCTGGTTGGCTTGGCGGCGGCCGTCGGGGCGGCGGCCGGCGCCGTCGTAGCGGCGGCGGCGGGCGGGGTGGTTGGCTTGGCGGCCGGTGCGGCGGTGGGTGCGGCGGACGGGGCGGCCGGCCCGCAGGCAGCCAGGAGTCCCATGCCCGCGGCGACCCCGGCCAAGCTCAAGAAGCGGCGACGACTGAGCGACGACGGTGCCATGCTGGTGGACTCCCCACACAGGTTGTGTCTAGTCGTCGCGCCAGCATAGCAGCCGACCAGGCCGGCGTCATCGCCGGCGGGCGCCGGCCGCAGCCGTGGCGTGGGCTCAGCTCAGCGACGCCGGCCGCCGTGGTGCCGTGCGGTCAGCTCAGCTCAGGTCAGCAGCGCCAGCCGGCGGTTGTGCTCGACGACCCAGGCCGCGATCTGCGCCCGCGAGATCAGCCCCAGCTTGCGCAAAATGTGGCTGACGTGGGTGTCGACGGTCCGCTCCGAGAGCACCAGGTGCTCGGCGATCAGCCGGTTCGAGTGGCCGCGCGAGACGAGCGCGGCGACCTCCCACTCGCGCCGCGTGAGCGGCGTCGCCTCGGCCGACGGGCCCGGCTGGTGCTCGCGCAACAGCGCCGCCGCGTCCAGCAGCCGCGCCGCCCGGCGTGGCTGGCCATGAGAGGCCGCCAGATCGGCCAGCTCTTCCAGGCAGACGATGACCACGTCTTGCAACGATTCGTTGGCCGCGATGCTCAGCGGGCCGCGGTGCCGCTCGCGCGGGAACTCGCGGGCGCTCACCGCGCGCACGCGCCCGCCTCCTCTTCGGCACACGACGAGGCCGTGGTCGGCCGCGGCAGGGTGAACCAGAACGTGGCGCCACAGCCGAGCGTGCTCTCGACGCCGACACGCCCGCCGTGCTCCTCGACCAGCGCGCGGACGATGCTCAGGCCCAGGCCGAGGCCGCCGCGGGCGGCCTGCTGGCCGCGCTCCCAGCGGCCGAAGATGCGCTGCTGCTCGTTGGGGGCGATGCCCGGTCCGTGGTCGCTGACCCGGATGCGGACCTGCTGGCCGACCGTGGACAGGTGGACCTCGATGGTGTCGCCCTCGACGCTGTAGCGGCTGGCGTTGCTCAGCAGGTTGGCGACGATCTGCACCACGCGGGCCGGATCGGCCAGGACCTGGGTCGAAGCCGCCGACGAGGTGACACGGACGCGCTGCTGGCGCTGGTCGAGCAGAGCGTGGACGAAGAGCGCCGCCGATTCGACGCACTCCAGCACATCGACGTTGGTCGGTCGGACATCGAGCCGGCCGCGCTCCAGACAGGCGCGACTACTGAGGTTCTCGGTCAGCGTCTGCAGCCAGCAGGCGCTGCGGTGGGCGCGCTGGAGCAGCGCCAGCAGGGTCTGCTGGTCGAGGCTCTGGAAGTCGCTGGTGGCCAGCTCGAGGCTGAGGCGCAAGCTGGCCAGCGGGTTGCGCAGCTCGTGCACAACGGTCGCCAGCAGGCCGGTGTCGCGCCCGCCGGAGCGGGCCGGCGTGCGCCGCGCTCGCCGGGCGGGACCGACGAGGGTGGCGAAGCGGAGCGGCGCGGAGTCGATCGATGGGGCAGCACACGCCATGTTTGGTATCCAACACTCCCACGAAGAGGTCGTTCGTTCGGCAGGAATCAACGCTCGGCGTCCGCGATTTCGCGGATGTCTCTGCGCCACGGTCGCTCGACGGGCGCGACGCCGAACGCTCGGGCGCGCCGCTCGGCCGGCATGCTGCGCACCGGTCGGCTCGGCCGCGCGGCCGGCGCGACTACACTAGGCCCGAGTTGGGACCGCACACACTGGCAGTCTCCGAGCTGGCCCGCCGCTGCCACGAGGAGACGCTCCGCTTCCGCCGCGCCGAGCCACGCGACGACTCCTTCTGCTTCGAGCTGTTCGAGCGCGCCGTCGCCCGCCGCGACCCGGACGCCTGGGCCGCCATCCTGGCCCAATACCGCGGCATCGTCTTGGCCTACGTCAGCCAGCACGCCGCCGCCCAGCTCCGCGAGTCCGACGACTACTGGGTCAACCGCGCCTTCCAACGTCTATGGATGGCCCTCGGCCCCGAACGCTTCGGCCAGTTCCCGGACCTGCCGTCCCTGCTCAAGTACCTCAAGCTGTGCGTCCACAGCGTCCTGCTCGACGAGGTCCGCGCTCGCCGCGCCGGCACCCTGAGCTCGCTCGACGCCCTGCCCGAGTCCACGCCGGCCGCGCACGACGCTGAGGACAGCGCCATCCGCGCACTGGCCGGCCAGCAGCTGTGGGCGGCCGTCCTGCGCGAGATGCACGACGAGGCCGAACGGCGGGTGGCCTACCTGTCGTTCGTCCGCGACCTCAAGCCGGCCGAGATCTACCGCCGCTCGCCGCACCTGTTCGCCAGCGTGGCCGACGTCTACCGCATCAAGCGCAACCTGCTCGACCGGCTGCGGCGCAATCCCGAGATCCGGGCCCACATCGCATGAGCTGGCCCCGGCCGGTCCGCGAAAACCGCGGCCTGGCGCGTTTAGTGCCATAGAACCGCCACCATGCACCCGTCCTCGACCAGCCACCCCAACCCCGACGACGTGCTCGCCTACGTCGACGGGGACGCGACACCAGCGGTGGTGGCCCACGTCGAGGGCTGTGACGTCTGTGCCGAGCAGGCCGACGCGCTCGAGGCCACCCAGGCCGGGCTGACGCGGCTGCTGTACCGCTTCGACTGCCCCGACCCGCTGACCCTGGGTGAGTACGCCCTCGACCTGCTCGGCCCCGAGCAGCGGCAGCAGACCGCCGCCCACACCCTCGAGTGTGACGCCTGCGCGTCCGAGCTGCAGCAGGTGCGCGCTTATCTGGCGGCCGAGGCCCCGTTTCGCGAAGACGTCACCGGCCGCCTGCGGCGCCTGGTGGCCACCCTGCTCAGCCCAGCCAGCGGCCCCCGTTCGCTGGCCACCGCGGCGCTCCGCGGCGCGGCCGACAGCGCGGCGCGCGTGTATCAGGCGGACGACCTGACGGTCAGCCTGTCCAGGGGCGATGGGCCCGGGCACCTGATCGGCGTGATCATCGCCACCAGCCCCGACCAGACACCCGCCGACGGCGGCCAGGCGCGGCTCGTCTCGGGCAGCCAGACCGTGGCCAGCAGCCCGATCGACGACCTCGGCAACTTCGAGTTCGAGGATATTCCCCCCGGCGTCTATCTGCTCGAGTTGCAGCTCGCCGAGGCGCTGGTCATCGTCGAAGGATTACAGGTCCGTTAACACCCACCGTTTGGGTGTCCCAAATGCGTCGCCGTGGCCGTTAATCAGAGTATGGACCGCCTGAACCGGTACAACTCGGAGCTGAACCTGGTCGTTTGGGCGGCGCTCCTGCTGGTTGTGTTGCTGACCCTCGGCCACTGATCGCCCGGAACGCCCGCCGCCCACCTGGCCACGCTGCTCTCAACCCCCGCGCGGCCGGCCGCGCTTCTCTCAACCCGTCGGTGGGTTGGAATCGGTGCCCTCCCAGATGACGAAGCCGCGTGGCGTGATCGCCCAGTGGCGCCAGCCGTCGGTGAAGCTGACGGTGTTGGTGGCGTGGTCGTAGGCCGCCAGGCCCGTCGTCGTCTGCTGGACCGTGTCGCCAGTGGCCGAGGCCGGATGCTCGCACTCGACCGGCGTGCCCATCGTGTCGCCCAGTCGCTGCTTGAGGTCGGCCAGGCCGAGGGCGAACGCGGGCGACTGGCCTGGGTTGCAGTAGGCGGCTAGCGTGCCCGCCGCGGCCGCGCTCGACGACGCCTCGTCCGCGGCCGCCGCGTGGGCGGTCGCGCCCGGCGCGTAGCCGACGGCCGTGTGTTGGACGTTGCGCGGGTCGTCGGTCAGCCCGAAGACGGCGGCCACCGTGGTGATGCCGGACAGGTCGAAGCCGAGGCGGTGCCCGGCGTACCAGGCCGTGGCCACACCGGCGGCCAGCACGATCAAGAGGTACAGGAACTCGGCACTGCCGGCCGAGTGCTTCGGGTGACGTCGATGGAGCCGCTGCTGCATGGCCAGGGTTCTGCGTGCTAACGCAAGACGCAGGCCAAAAAATGGACAAAAGAAACCGCCTGGCGGGGGAGGGGACCAGGCGGTTTCTCGATCAGCACCGCCAGGGGGGAGAGTCTGGCGGTCTAATGGGTCTAGGTTGGGTAGCAGAGGCTGCTACCGACTAGACGGGCTGCATGATGCGTGCCACATAGTCGCGGGCACGTGGCGACCACTGTGACACGCGCCGACAGACCTTCCGCTAGCCTGGACGAAGGAGCAATGGCTGAGCTTTCCGACCCCGTCACGCAGATCGCCCTGGCGGCTCTTCCGACCCGCTTCGGCCAGTTCGCCGTCGCCGTCTTCTCGGTCGACGGCACCACCGCTGAATCGCTCGCCCTGATGCGCGGCCGCCTCGACGGCGAGACGATCCCGCTGGTCCGCCTGCACTCGGAGTGCCTGACCGGCGACGTGCTGGGCTCGCTGCGCTGCGACTGTGGCGAGCAACTGCAGGCCTCGCTGGCGCTGATCGCCCAGGAAGAAGCTGGCGTCCTGCTGTACCTGCGCCAGGAAGGCCGTGGGATCGGCCTGGCCAACAAGATCCGCGCCTACGCCCTCCAGGACACCGGCTTGGATACCGTCGACGCCAACCTGGCCCTTGGTCTGCCGGTCGACCGCCGCGAGTACGCCTCGGCGGCCGCCATCCTGCGCCACCTCGGCGTCCAGCAGGTGCGCCTGCTGACCAACAACCCCCTCAAGCACGCCGCTCTGGAGGCCCACGGCGTGCGCGTCACCGAACGCGTGCCGCTGATGGTGCCGCCCAATCCCGCCAATCACCACTACCTGCGCACCAAGGCCGACCGCATGGGGCACCTGATCGCCTTCGAGGTGTGAGTGTGAGCGCCCACGTCATCGGTGTCGCGAAGGCGCAGGCGACCAGCGTCTGGTTCCCCGGCCCGCGTCGTCTGGAGCTGCGCACCGAGCCGCTCGGGCCGCTCGGGCCGGCCGATGTGCGCGTCGAGGCCATCGCCTCGGCCATCAGCCACGGCACCGAGATGCTGGTCTACCGCGGCCAGGTGCCGCCCGAGCTCAGCCTCGACCTGCCCACGCTGCAGGGCAGCTTCGCCTTCCCTATCAAGTACGGCTACGCCAGCGTCGGCCGCGTCGTCGAGACCGGCCCCGACGTCCGGGCGCTCGAGGTGGGCGACCTGGTCTTCGTCCACCACCCGCACCAGACCGCCTACGTTGTGCCCGAGCGCCTGCCCATCCGCCTCCCGCCGGGCCTCGACCCGGTGTCTGGCGTCTTTCTGGCCAACGTCGAGACGGCGCTGACCATCGTCCTGGACACCGCGCCGCGGCTCGGCGAGCGCGTCATCATCTTCGGCCAGGGCGTGGTCGGCCTGCTCAGCACCCAGCTCGTGCGCCGCACCGGGGCCGGTCTGATCGCTGTCGTCGAGCCCATCGCCGCCCGCCGCGCCCTGGCTCAGCGCCTGGGCGCCGACCTGGCGCTGGCGCCCGACGAGCACCTTCAGCAGGCCGTGCAGCAGGCCACCGGCGGCGCGGGCGCCGACCTGGCCATCGAAGCCAGCGGCAACGGCGCGGCCCTCGGCCAGGCCATCGACGCGCTGGCCTTCGGCGGCACGGTCGTGGTCGGCTCCTGGTACGGCACCAAGCCGGTCCAGCTCAGCCTCGGCGGCGCCTTCCACCGCCGCCGCCTGCGCCTGCTGAGCTCGCAAGTCTCGACCATCGACGCCGCCCTCCAGCCGCGCTGGAACTACGGCCGCCGCCTCGACCTGGCCCGTGACCTCCTGCGCGACCTTCAGCTCGGGCCGCTGATCAGCCACCGCCTGCCGATCGAGCGCGCCGCCGAGGCCTACCGGCTGGTCGACGAGCACCCCGAGCAGACCGTCCAGGTGGTGCTCGACTACCCCGGCGCCGCCGCCTGAACTGCCCGCAGGTGCCCGAAGAACAGCGCGGCCACGTCGTCCCAGGTCGGCCGCTGGAGCGCCCGCGCCCGCGCCCGCTGGCCGAGCTCCGCCCGCAGCCCGGGGTCGGACGCCAGGCGCCGCAGGGCCGCGGCCAGCCCGTCGAGATCGCCCGGGCTGACCAGCAGCCCCTCGCGCTCGTGCTCGGCCAGATACGGCAGGTTGCCGGCCCGCCAGCCGACGACCGGCAGCCCGCAGGCCATCGCCTCGCCGTAGACCGTGCCAAACGGCTCCTTGAGACTGGGCAGGACGAACACGTCGGCCGCGGCGTACCAGGCGGCGACCTCGGCCACCCCGAGCGGCCCGTGCACGACGACCCGCCCAACCAGATCAGGCTGCGCCAGCCGCGCCCGCACTCGTTGGCCGTAGTCCGGCTCAGCGCGGGTGTCGCCGACCAGGTGCAGCACCGCCAGCTCCGGCTCCAGCCGCGCGAACGCCTCCAGCAGGCTCAGGATGCCCTTGCGCGCAACCCAGTTGCCGACGCACAGCAGC